>Ga0181531_10000391_pt1 | contig 29826 bp, 26 predicted proteins | sample PEATcosm2014_Bin_38_FD_119743 | JGI IMG/M metagenome (GOLD analysis project Ga0181531, IMG submission 119743) | Peatland microbial communities from MTU Mesocosm Facility, Houghton, MI, USA - PEATcosm2014_Bin11_10_metaG | ecosystem: Environmental > Terrestrial > Soil > Wetlands > Peat | place...
CCCTCCGAGACCACGACCACGCAGTATCCGTAAGCCTCGACGCATTGCTTGACGCGCGCGAGGAACGCATCGCGATCGAAGGTGATCTCGGGAAAGAGGATGATGTGCGGCGCATCGCCGCGCTTCTCCCCCGCGAGGCCGCCCGCCGCGGCCATCCAGCCGGCATGGCGCCCCATCACCTCGAGAACGAAGACGCGCGTCGAGGTGCGCGCCATCGACAGCACATCGAGAGCTGCCTCGCGCGTCGACACCGCGATGTACTTGGCCGCGGAGCCGAAGCCCGGGCAGCAGTCGGTGACCGCGAGATCGTTGTCGACGGTCTTGGGTACGCCGATGCAGGTGATGGGAAAATCGAGCTGCACGCTCATCTCGAACACCTTGTGAGCGGTGTCCATCGAATCGTTGCCGCCGTTGTAGAAAAAGTAGCGGATGTCGTGCGCGCGGAACACCTCGATGAGCCGCTCGTACTGCGCGCGGTTCTTGTCGAGGCTCGCGAGCTTGTAGCGGGCCGAGCCGAACGCCCCGCCGGGTGTGTGCCGGAGCGCCGCAATGCCCGCCCGGGTCTCCTTCGAGGTATCGATGAGATCCTCGGTGAGCGCGCCGATGATGCCGTGCCGTCCCGCATACACGTTGCCGATGCGGTCACGATGACGGCGCGCCGTCTCGATGAGCCCGCAGGCCGAGGCATTGATGACGGCGGACACACCGCCGGACTGGGCATAGAAGGCGTTCGGGGCTTTGCGCGGCATGGACGAATCACCAGATGGGGAGGGGATCTCGAATGGCAGCGCAGTATACAAGGAGGCCGCCTGACTCATGTTTTGTGGCCGGCGCCGGCTCGAGGCGCCGCTCGAGGGCTCGAGGCGCCGCTCGAGGGCTCGAGGCGCCGCTCGAGGGCTCGAGGCGCCGCTCGAGGGCTCGAGGCGCCGCTCGTTTGACGGTGGGCGCGTGCACAGGTAGGTTAGCGCGCGCATCAGCGCCAGCCGCCTTGCGAGGCCCCGTCATATCATGCGCATCGTTCTCATGGGAGCGCCCGGCTCGGGCAAAGGCACTCAGTCGCAGCGGCTGGTCGAGGCGCACGGCGTGCCGCAGATCTCGACGGGCGACTTGCTGCGCGAGGCGGTGGCCAAGGCGGCGGACGCGGCCACCGCCACCGAGCTCGGCAGGCGCGCGAAGGCCGCGATGGAATCCGGCAAGCTGGTCGAGGATGCCATCGTGCTCGGCATCATCCGCGAGCGGCTCGCGCAGCGCGACGCCCAGAAGGGATTCATCCTCGACGGCTTTCCTCGCAACCTCAAGCAGGCCGAGGCGCTCGATACGCTGCTCGCGGGCCTCCACCGGCCCCTCGATGCCGTCATCCTGCTGAACCTCGACTTCGGCATCCTGTTCAAGCGGCTCACCGGGCGGCGCATCTGCCAGGACTGCGGCCGTGTGTTCAACATCTACACCTCCCCGCCGGGATCTGCGCCGCACTGCCCGCAATGCGGCGATCACCCCCGCTTGCTGCAGCGGCCGGACGACAAGGAAGAGGTGATCGGCAAGCGGCTCGAGGTGTTCGAGGCGCAGACCAAGCCGTTGATCGAGTACTACCGACAGGCCGGGCTCCTGCACACGATCGATGCGGATGCGGACGTCGAGACGGTGTTCAGCCGTCTCGAGAGCGTGATTGCGGCGGTGCACGGGGCGGGCGCGGAGGATTGAAGGCCACGCTTCTCGCCGGCGCTCACTCGAGCGCGGCCAGCAGCGAGTCACCGATCATGGTCCGCCGCCATCCTGTGAGTGCGCCCACGTCACGCTCGCCTGCGACCAGGGCTCGCAGTTCGGCGCGCGTCGCGAGCAGCTCCGGGCTCACGCCGAGCTCCGCCGCGCGCGCATCGAGGCGCTGCGCGAGGCGCGCGACGAGCGCTTTCTCCTCGGGCGTCGGGGGTTCGGTGCGTGCCGGCTCGAGATCCTCGTCCCCGGGTGCGGCGCGCAGCGCCGCGAGAATCGCCCCGACCGCCGTGTCATCGAGCGCCGCCGGCGCACGCAGGCCCGCGAGGGCGCCCGAGTCGGCCGGGTTGCGCTGCGCGAGCTCGATGAGCAGCGCATCGCTCAGCACCCAGCCGCGCGGCAGGTCGCGCTCGAGCGCGCGCTCTTCGCGCCACGCCGCCAGGCGGCGCAGCCTCGCCCGCACGGGCGGTGCCAGTGCGCGCGCGCCCTTGAGGCGTTTCCAGGCCTGCGAGGGATCGGGCGAGTACTGACGCGGATCGGTGAGCGCGGCGCAATCCTCGAGCATCCACTGCTCGCGGCCGAGGCTGCGCAGCCGCTCGCGGAGGCGGGAGGCGATCTCTTCGAGATAGCGGACATCATCCGCCGCGTAGGCGAGCTGCGCCGCGCTGAGCGGGCGTCTCGACCAGTCGGTGCGCGTCTGACCCTTGCTGAGCGTGACATCGAGCAGCGTGCGCACGAGCTCGGCATAACCGATCTGCGGCTTCATGCCGATGCAGGCGGCCGCAATCTGAGTGTCGAAGACGGGGGCGATGAGGCGCGTGGTGCACACGCTGTAGGCCTCCAGATCCTGGCGCGCCGAATGGATGATCTTGCGCACCCCCGGGTCGGTGAGGGCCGGCGCCAGCGGCTCGAGCGTGCCGTCCTCGAGCGCATCGATGCACCACAGCCCCCCGCCCGCGGCGATCTGCACGAGGCACAGGCGCGGAAAGTAGGTCCGCTCGCGCAGGAACTCGGTGTCGAGCCCGATCGTGTCGTGTGCCGCGAGCTCCTGCGCGAGCACCGCGGCCGCACCGCCTCGATCGATCCAAACGGCCTCGGGCACGCGCTACTTCCCCGTGTACAATTCCTTACGATCGATTATGACCCATCCGAGTGATGCTGCGACTCGCAAAGGCTTTTCTGGACATAGCGCTCTGGCGTAAGTCGCCCGCCCAGCTGCCGGCGTCCGCGTTCCTGCTCGCCCTCGTGGCCTTGACGGTCGCGTTGCTCGAGGTCATCGCGGCGTTGCTGCCGCCGAATCCCTCGGACCGCATCCTGCTCCGCGTCGCGCTCGCGGTCGGACTGCCGCTGCTCTTTGCCTGGGTGGTGCTGCGCATCGCGCACCGTCCGCAGCGCTTTCTGCAGACGAGCAGCGCGCTGCTCGGCGTCGCCGTCTTCGCGCAGCTCTTGTTCTATCCGCTCGGCTCGCTGCTCGACTATCTGGGCACGGATCGGCTGATCTCGCTCCCGCTTGCGCTGCTTCTGTACCTCGCGGTGCTCGGCTATCTCTTCGCCTGTGTGCACATCTGGAGGTCAGCGCTCGATGTGGGGGTGGCGATGGGTGCTGCGGTGAGCGTCGGCTATCTGCTGCTGTCGATGGCGCTCGAGCAGCAATTCTTGATGAAGAGCTGACAGGGAAGACCTGTCGTTCCATGGCGATTAGGAGCCGCTCGCCGATGCACGTGCATATTCTCGGGATCGCCGGCACCTTCATGGGAGGCATCGCCGCCATCGCGCAGGCGGCGGGGCACCGCGTGACGGGGGCGGATCTGAACGTCTACCCGCCGATGAGCGATCAGCTGCGCGCGCTCGGCATCGATTTTGTCGAGGGCTACGGCGCGGACCAGCTCGATTCGCGGCCCGACGTCGTCATCGTCGGCAATGCGCTGAGTCGCGGCATGCCGGTCATCGAGGCGCTGCTCGATCGCGGGCTGCCCTATACCTCGGGACCGCAATGGCTCGCCGAGCAGGTGCTGCGCGGCCGGCACGTGCTCGCGGTCGCCGGCACTCACGGCAAGACCACGACCTCGAGCATGCTCGCCTGGATCCTCGAGCATGCGGGTCGCAAGCCCGGCTTTCTCATCGGTGGTGTCGCGGCCAACTTCTCCGCCACGGCGCGCCTCGGCGAAGGTGAGGCATTCGTGATCGAGGCGGACGAGTACGACACGGCGTTCTTCGACAAGCGCGCCAAGTTCGTGCACTACCGTCCGCGCACCGCGGTTCTCAACAATCTCGAGTTCGATCACGCCGACATCTATCCCGACGTCGCGGCGATCCGGCATCAGTTCAATCAGCTGCTGCGCACGGTGCCGGGGGCGGGACGGGTGATCTTCAAGCATGACGATGCCGAGCTCGCGGCCACGCTGGCGGCGGGCTGCTGGACACCGGTGGAGTCCTTCGGCCTCGCCGCAGGCGTCGCAGGCGTCGCAGTCGTCGCAGGCGTCGCGGGCGCCGCGGATTGGAGCGCCCGTCCGGCGGCCGATGCCGCCTATCAGCGCTTCACCGTCCTCGAGCGTGGTGCGGCGGTCGCCGAGGTGAGCTGGTCGCTCCTCGGCCGGCATAACGTCGAAAACGCGCTGGCCGCCATCGCGGCGGCGCAGCGCGACGGCGTCTCTCCGGCCGCGGCGGCCCGCGCGCTCGGTGAGTTCCGCGGCGTCAAGCGGCGCATGGAAGTGCGGGGCGTCGAGCACGGCATCACGGTGTACGATGATTTCGCGCATCATCCGACGGCCATCGAGACGACGCTAGCGGGGCTGCGCATGCGCCAGCCGCACGCGCGCATCGTCGCGGTGCTCGAGCCGCGCTCCAACACCATGAAGCTCGGCGTGCATCGCAACGAACTCGCGCCCGCACTCGCCGGCGCCGATCGCGTCTTTCTCTATGAGCCCGCGCGGCTCGGCTGGGATCTGGCTGCGGCGGTCGCCCCGCTCGGCGCGCGCGCGCGCCTGACGGGGAGCGTCGAGGAGCTCGTGCAGGAGCTCAACGAGGAGCTGCGCACGGGCGACCACGTTCTGATCATGAGCAACGGCGGCTTCGGCGGATTGCACGAGAAGCTCCTCGCGGCGCTGCGCGCGCGGCCCGCTGCATGAGCACGCTGCCGCTCTTTCCCCTGGGTCTCGTGCTGTTTCCGGACGGCCCGCTGCCGCTGCGCATCTTCGAGCCGCGCTACGTCGACCTGGTGAAGCGCTGCCTCAAGGGCACGGAACCCTTCTTCGGCGTGGTTCTGCTGCGCGAGGGACGCGAGGTCGGCCCCCATGAGCTCGCGATCGAGCAGGTGGGCACGAGTGCGGAGATCACGGACTTTCATCAGCTGCGCGATGGTCTCCTTGGGCTCTCCTGCCTGGGGCGGCGGCGCTTTCGCATCCGCGCGCGCCACCAGCAGCCCGACGGTCTGCACGTCGCGGAGGTGGAGTGGATCGAGGCGGAGCCCGTGATGCCCGTGCCCGAGCGACATGCGCCGCTGGTCGAGCTGCTCAAGGCCGTTCTGCCCGAAATCGGCGGTCCTTATGCAAAGCTGCCGACGCGCCTCGACGAGGCCGCCTGGGTGGGCCACCGGCTCGCGGAGATCATGCCGATCTCCCTCGACGACAAGCAGATCTATCTCGAGTTGAGCGACCCCGTCGAGCGGCTCGACGGCATTGCCGAGCTCGCGCCGCGCGTCGCCCGCGCATAGGGCACCCACACGGATCGGCACAGCGCGAGCGCGAGCATGAGGGCCGCCGCCCAGGGCAGCAGCCAGTAGCCGAGCAAGCCGTCGAATCGTCCCACCCAGGCAGCATAGGAACCGCCCGTGCCGGGCACGGTAGCGAGCTGCAGCATCCGCAGGATGAGCACCCAGCCCGCATGCAGTCCGAGCGCTGCGGCGATGTTGCCCGTCCAGATGCGCGTGACGCTCAGGATGAGGCCGATGGCGAGCCAGCCCAGGAACGCATCGACGACGCGCTCCGGATCTGCCCACGGGGAGAAGAACGCGGCGAGCAGCACGAAGCCGCTCTCGGGGCCGAGCAGCTGCGGTGCAATCGTCGTGTGCGCGTAGAAATGCAAGAGCGCAAACAGCGGTGCCGTGCAGAGCGCCGCGGCGATCGGTCCCGATTCGCGCGCGATGGCCGTATGCAGCGCACCGCGCATCACCGTTTCCTCGAGGAGGGCGACCGCGATGCCGGAGCCCAAGCCCGTGAGGAGCCAGCGCAGCCAGAGGCTGACGCGCCCGAGCTCGGCGGGCTGCGCCCAGAGGCGCAGGTGCGTACCTATGAGAAACGCGGCGCCGAGCGCGGCGCTCACTGCGCCGATGAGCCAGAAGAGGAGCGCCACGCGCAGGAAACGCGGCCACGGCAGTCCGTAACCGAAGTCGCGTGGGCGTGTGAGGCCGAGCTGCCGGCAGAACACCACGAGCACGCCGATCAGCGCGAGGAGCGTCACGCGGTTGGCAATGCGATGAAACGGCCACGGTCCTCCGAGCTGGCGCACGAGCTCGAACACCGGGTAGGCGAGGGCGGCGCCGATGAGCGCCGCCGCGCACAGCGCGGCCAGGAACCAAAGGAAGGCCCGCACGGGTCAGGCCTGGCGCGAGTGCAAGGCGTCGAAGGCGCGGCCGGCCGCGGCGATCGTGGCGTCCAGATCCTCCTCGGTGTGTGCGGCCGAGATGAAGCCCGCTTCGAACGCGGACGGGGCGAGATACACGCCTGCATCGAGCATGAGATGGAAGAAACGCTTGAAGCGCTCGACATCGCAGCCCATCACGCGCTCGAAGGAGTCCACCGCAGGCTCCTCGGTGAAGAAGAACCCGAACATGCCGCAGACATGGTTGGTCGCGAGCGATACGCCGGCGCGGGCCGCCGTCTCGGCCAGGCCTCGCACCAGCGTGTCGGTCGAGGCCTGCAAGCGCGCATGGAATCCGGGTGCGGCGAGCAACTCGAGTGTCGTCAGGCCCGCGATCATGGCGACCGGGTTGCCGGAGAGCGTTCCCGCCTGATAGATGGGTCCCAAGGGCGCGAGCTGCTCCATGACATCGCGCCGCCCGCCGAGAGCACCCACCGGCCTGCCGCCGCCGAGGATCTTGCCGAGCGTCGTCAGATCGGGGCGCACTTCGTAAAGCGCCTGTGCCCCGCCGAGCGCGACGCGAAATCCGGTCATCACCTCATCGAAGATGAGCAGTGCGCCGACCCGATCGCACTCCGAACGCAGCACCTCGAGGAAGCCGCGCACCGGCGGGACGCAGTTCATGTTGCCTGCGACCGGCTCCACGATCACACAGGCGATCTCGCTGCCGATGTGCCGGAAGGCGCTGCGGACCTGTTCGGCATCGTTGTAGCGCAGGGTCACGGTGTGCGCGGCGAGTGCCTTCGGCACGCCGGGCGAGGAGGGCACGCCCAGGGTGAGCGCTCCGGAGCCGGCCTTGATCAGGAGCGAGTCGGAATGTCCGTGATAGCAACCCTCGAACTTCACGATCGTGTCGCGGCCGGTAACCCCGCGGGCGAGCCGGATAGCGCTCATGGTCGCCTCGGTCCCCGAGCTCACGAACCGCACCCGCTCGATCGAGGGCATGAGCTCGGTGACGCGGCGCGCGAGCGCCGTCTCGAGCTCGGTCGGCGCTCCGAAGGACAGACCGTCGGCGGCCACCCGCTGGACCGCGCTGATGACCTCGGGATGGGCGTGGCCGAGGATCATGGGACCCCAGGAACCCACGTAATCGATGTAGCTGCGCCCGTCCGCCGCCTCGATGCGCGCTCCCGAGGCGCGCCTGATGAAGATGGGCTCCCCTCCGACGCCGCGGAATGCGCGCACCGGCGAGTTGACTCCGCCCGGGATGTACCTACAGGCCTCTTCGTACAGGCTCAACGTGCATCTCTCCCTCGTACATCACTCCCCCGTGGCTCATGCGAGCGCGGCCATCGGCAGCTCGAGCTGCACCTCGAACCCGCCCCCCGGGCGGTTGGTGGCGCGCGCCGCGCCGCCGTGCGCCTTGAGGACCTGTGAGGTGATGGCGAGGCCGATTCCCTCGCCGCCGCTATCGCGGTCGCGCGATTCAGCCACCCGATAGAACGGCTCGAATATACGCTCGAGATCGCTTGCGGGCACCCCCGGTCCACGATCGCCGATGAGAATCGAGAGGCCCGCGGCGCTGCGCGCGACGCTCACCTCGACGGCCGCGTCGCCCGGGCTGTAGCGCACGGCGTTGCGCAGCACGTTCTCGATGGCACTGCGCAGCAGCTCCCGATTGCCCTGCACGGTCGCACGCGCGGTGCCCTTGAGCTCGACCCGGCAGTTCTTGACGGCGCCCTCGAAGCGCGCATCGTGCACCACCTCCTCGAGGACCTCGTCGAGATCGAAACTCTCGCGCTCGAACAGCGCATCGTGGCTGTGCAGGCGGGCGAGCTTCAGGACCTGGCTGATCAGCCCATCGAGCCGCTCGATCTCGCGATCGAGCCGGTCGAGCTGACGCTCGAGATCGCCGGATGGCTGGCGTGCGAGCGCGAGCGCCACGCGCATGCGCGCGAGCGGCGAGCGCAGCTCATGGGAGATATCCCGCAGCAGCTGCGTGATCGTGTCGCGGTTCGCGCGCAGCCGGTCGGCCATCGCGTCGAAATCGCGCGCGAGCACCGCGACCTCATCGCGGCGCCCCTCGAGGCCCGCGCTCACCCGCACATCGAGGTTCTCGCTGGCGAGTGCCCGGGCGCCCGCCTGGATGCGGCGGATCGGAGCCGATAGATGCTGCGCGAGCCACCAGCTCGCGAACGCGCTCACGAGCAGCGCGATGCCGAGAATGGTGAATGAGATGGCGGGCAGGCTCAGGGCACCGAAGATGCTCGGGCGCCGGGGCACGAGCAGCACGGTGTAAGTGGCCCCGTCCGGACCCACGATCTGCGGCGCGGTGCGCTGCGGGCGGAAGTTGCCGGGGGGCGGTCCCGGGGGAGGGCCCGGCGGGCGCGCAAGATCGCCCGCGCCCTCGCGGCTGATGAAATCGAGCCGCCGGGCGGCGCTCTCCGACAATCGCCGTCCGAGGATGTCCCGGCCGTCGGGACCGATGATGTAGATCTCACGGTCCGGGAGGGCGCGCGCGTTCTTTTGCAGCCAGGTCTTGAGCGCGGAGAGACCGCCGTCCTCGAGCACGGCCGAGGCCTGCAACGCCACGTTCGGTGGACGCACGACCTCCGTCGAGTCGTATTCACGCTGTGTGATCGCAAAGGTGATGGCGATGCTGCCGCCGACGATGAGCGCCATCGCCAGCCAGAACAGCGTGAAGATCCGCAAAAAGAGACTACGCATGCAAGCTCGGGGCGGGCACGTCGTGCCTGTCAGGCCCAGGTGAGCGTGTAGCCGGAGCCGCGCACGTTCTTGATCTCCGGATTGCGGCCCGTCTCGAGCCCGAGCTTGCGCCGCAGGTTGCTGATGTGCGTGTCGATGCTGCGATCATATGGGACGAGCTTGCGGCCGAGCGCCTGCTCGGTGATGGACTCGCGCGAGATCACCTGGCCCGCCGAGCGCATCAGCAGCTCGAGCACCCGGAACTCGGCGCCCGTGAGCGCCGCCGGCTGATCGGCGACGCGGACCTGGTGCGTGCCGGTATTGAGCACGATCGGCCCGACCGTGATCTCATCCGGAATGCCGCCCCGGGGGCGGCTGCTCGAGCGCCGCAGGATCGCCCGGATCCGCGCCACGAGCTCGCGCGGATTGAAGGGCTTGCTCAAATAGTCATCCGCACCGAGCTCGAGGCCGACGATGCGATCGACGTCATCGCCGCGCGCCGTCAGCATGAGGACCGGGGTGTCGTGCGACGCGCCGAGATTGCGCAGCACGTCGAAGCCGCTCACCGAGGGGAGCATGACGTCCAGGATGACGATCTCGAAGCGATGGGCTTGCAACTGCGTGAGCGCGTCACCGCCATCGTGCACGCTCGTCACCTCGAAGTGCTCGGCTTCGAGATACTCGACCAGCATCTGACAGAGCTCCCGGTCGTCGTCCACGAGCAGTACTCGGGACTCGCGCGGCCGGGCGCCGTCGGCGGGATTCAAGGGGGCGAGGCTCGTCATGAGGCGTTCCGGGCGTTTAAGATATGTCAGTTTCGCGGTCTCGCAAGTTGGTAGTTTCGCAGGAATTGTCCCAAGCGCCCAAGGGCTTCGCGGGATTGACAATTCTTTGCAAGATGTTCACCCAACATTGCGTCAACTCGGGGATGACCGCTGCCGTTTTTCCCTACACTGACGATCACAACGATCGTTCGAGGAGAGACGTTTCATGACTAGATTACGACAAATCGTTCCGGTGCTCTGCCTGGCGGCCTCGCTCGGCGGCGTCGCCGCGTATGCCGCCACCACAGCGACCTCCGCGGATTCCACGCCCGCCGCCGAAGGTCAGCACTGGGGCCACCGCGGCCATGGCCATGGCCTCGGACCCATGGGCTTCGTGCTGCACAAACTGAACATCAGCGAGGATCAGAAGAACTCGATCCACTCACTGATGGCCAGCCAGAAGAGCCAGTTCGAGTCGCTGCGCGCGAGCAGCAAGGCCAATCGCGAGGCGTTGGCAAACACCTCGCCCGACGACGCGAACTATGCCGCGCTCATCGAGCAGGCGCAGAAGAACGCGGCGCAACGCATCACGCTCATGAGCACGATGTGGAAGCAGGTCTACGACACCGTGCTCACCGATGATCAGCGCAAGGCGATACCCGGCATCGTGGCCACCGCCCAGGCCCAGAGGCAGGCGCGGATGGAGGCCTGGAAGTCGCAGCATCAAGCGCCGGGCAGCCCGCCGTCGGACTGAGCGCGTCGCCAGGAAAGCACGGGTTCAGCGCTGCACGGCGCTGAACCCGTCCTTTTTCAGCAGGGCGAGCACGCTGTCCTTGCCGACGAGGTGGGCCGTGCCGACGATGACGAGGTGATCCTCCCCGTCCTTGAGCAATGCCTCGATATGCGCGATCCAGTTGCGGTTGCGTGCCACCAGGAGCGACTGATAGAGGATCGGGTCCTGGCCGAGCTCGGTGACCATCTCATGCTCGAACCACTCCGTATCACCGCGCTGCCACGCGTGGACCATGTCGTCCACCTCCTTCGGCAGCTCGTGCGCCTCCTCGAGACTCGACAAGAGGTAATTCGATTGCGCCTCGATCGGCAGACTCTGGAAGGCCGCGATCTGATCGTGCACCGTCTCGAGGCCATCGACGCGCTTGCCGTCGCTGCGCGCACGACCGAGGAAGTAAAGATCGATCCCCGACTGCGGCTCGAACCCGAGCTGGGCGAGTTGCAGCTGAGCGAGCGCCTCGGCCGCGAACCACGGCGCAAAGGAGTCGAAGGGCGCAAGATCGAGCCCGATGGCGCGCGCGAGTGTCTCGGCGCGCGCGTAGCGCTCGCTCCCCAGGACCCCGGACAGGGTCTTACCTTCGGGTAGCATCGCGCTCGCGAGCATCTCCGCCTGCACGTCCGCGCCCACCTCGGCGAGGTTGATCTCGAGCGTCACCGTGCGGGCGGCGCGATAGGCATCCTGAACGGCCACCGGCAGCGGGTAGTCCGTGGGCCGCAGCACGTGCACGGAGCCCAGCAGGTAGACGGTATTGTGCTTGCCGTGCAGCTCCCAGAGCGAATGCAGCGGCGCTTCGGCCCGCGCCACCGCCGCGCCGAGCCCGCCGAGCAGCGCGAGCAGCAGGGTGAGGGTGCGTGCGATTCGGGCCATCCTTGCGAGCCCCGGACCGGACCCTTCAGCGAGCCGCGGCTTGTCGCAGCGGCATCGAGTCGAGCCAGCGCACCTCGCTCGCGATGCGACCATCGCGTTGCAAGTGCATCGGCCGGTAGGCAGGCGGCCGCGAGTCCACGGCGTAGCGATCGCTCAGGGGCAGGAATTGCGCACCGGTCGAGGGCGTGGCGAAGAGCTTGACCTGGCCGCGCTGCCCCTCGAAGTTCTGATGCACGTGACCCCAGGCGACCGCGCGCACGTGCGGGTGTGCATCGAGGATGCGCCAGAATTCCTCGGCGTTCGCGAGACCGATGTTGTCCAGCCAGCGGCTCCCCATGCTCACCGGGTGATGGTGCAGGCAGATGAGCGCGTGCGCACTCGAGCGGCGCAGCGTGTCGTCGAGCCGTGTGAGCTCGGCGGGAGTCAGCCGCCCGCCGACATGTCCGGGATCGCAGCTGTCGAGCATGATGATCTGCCAGCCGTCCGCGGCGAAGCTGCCGCCGATCTGGAAGGGCTCGCAGTCGAGCGCGCGGGCCATCGCCTCGGGCTCGTCGTGGTTGCCCGGAATGCACAGCACGGGCTTGCCCACCGTGCTCATGATGCTGCGAAAGTGTGCGTAGCCGCTCGGATCATCCTGCACGATGTCGCCAGTCACCAACACGGCGCGAAAGTCGGGTTCCTGAGAGAGCGCTTGATCGAGGGTCTCGCGCAGGCTCGAGGCTGTTTCCACGCCGCGCAGCTTGCCGCTCGCGTTGCCATACAGATGTGGGTCTGTGATGAGGAGAATATGCATTTCAGCAGCGTAACAAAGCATCCTGGCGAATGACGGTGAACTGGGTCATGGCGGCAAAGCCTTGCAACTCCATGCAAACGTAGACGCCTATTGTGTGAACGCGTTCCCTCGAGTTGTGCGACGGATTTGCGCAAAACCACGATTCGCGCACTCCGCCCGCCGGTCATTGCTGGCGCCGGGCGCTTCGGGGAGAATACGGCGCCCCCTCTGAGAGAAGACCCCCCATATGCCCACCCGCCGCGAGCTCGCCAATGCCATCCGGGTCCTGTCGATGGACGCTGTTCAGAAAGCCAATTCCGGCCATCCGGGCGCCCCGATGGGCCTCGCCGATGTGGCCGAAGTGCTGTGGCGCGATGTGCTTAAGTTCAATCCGGGCAATCCGGGCTGGTGGGATCGCGACCGCTTCGTCCTCTCGAACGGTCACGCATCGATGCTGCTCTATTCGGTACTGCATCTCACCGGCTACCCGCTCCCCCTGGAGGAGCTGAAGAATTTCCGCCAGTGGGGCTCGAAGACGGCCGGTCACCCCGAGCGCGAGGTGCACCTCGGCATCGAGACGACGACCGGTCCGCTCGGGCAGGGGCTCACCAACGCGGTCGGCATGGCGCTCGCGGAGCGCGCGCTCGCGGCGACCTTCAACCGGCCCGGGCACGCGATCATCGATCACCACACCTATGCGTTCTGCGGCGACGGCTGCTTGATGGAAGGCATCTCGCACGAGGCGGCCTCGTTCGCCGGAACGCAGCAGCTCGGCAAGCTCATTGTCGTCTACGACGACAATGGCATCTCGATCGATGGCAAGGTCAAGGGCTGGTTCGCCGACGACACCGCGACGCGCTTCGAGGCGTATGGGTGGCACGTGATCCGCCACGTCGACGGGCAGGACAGCGCGGCGATCGCGGCGGCCTTTGATGCCGCGCGCGCCGAGACCGCGCGCCCGACGTTCATCTGCGCACGCACCGTCATCGGCTGGGGCTCCCCCAACAAGGCGGGAACCGCGGCGATGCATGGCGAGGCGATGGGCGTCGATGAGGTGGCCGCGACGCGCAAGCAGCTGCACTGGGACCTTCCGCCTTTCGAGATTCCCCAGGATGTGCGCGCGGCCTGGGACATGCGCGAGAAGGGGGCACGCGCGGAGGCCGAGTGGCGCGCGCGCCTGGCCGCATATCGCGCCGAATTTCCGGCGCTCGCGGTGGAGCTCGAGCGGCGCATGACCGGCTACCTGCCGCACGGATTCGCGCAACTGGCGGAAGCCTGCATCGAGCGCTCTCAGAGCGAGGCGAAGAGCCTCGCAACGCGGCAATCCTCGCAGGCCGCGCTCAACACGTTCGGCCCCGTGCTGCCGGAGCTGATCGGCGGATCGGCGGATCTCACCCCCTCCAACGGCACGCTGCGCAAGGACTCCGTCATCCTCGATCCGAGCGTTCCCGGCGGCAATTACGTGCACTTCGGTGTGCGCGAGTTCGGCATGTCCGCGATCCTCAACGGGATCAGCGCGCACGGCGGCTTCATTCCCTACGGCGGCACCTTCCTTGTCTTCTCCGACTATGCGCGCAACGCCGTGCGCATGGCCGCGCTCATGCAGCTGCGCGTGGTGTTCGTCTATACCCACGATTCGATCGGGCTGGGGGAGGACGGTCCGACGCACCAGCCGATCGAGCAGCTCGCGAGCCTGCGGCTCATCCCGCGGCTCGAGGTCTGGCGTCCTTGCGATGCCGTCGAGACGGCCGTGGCCTGGCGTCTCGCGCTCGAGCGCGCTGACGGCCCGACCTGTCTCGTGCTCACACGCCAGGCGTTGAACCATCAGCCGCGCAGTGCTCTGCAGCGCGCCGCCATCGAGCGCGGCGCCTACGTGCTCATCGAATCGGACGGGCCGCCGGAGGCCATCGTGATCGCCACCGGCTCGGAAGTCGGCATCGCCGCGGACGCCGTGCGCAGCCTCGCGGCGGCCGGTACGCGCGTTCGCCTGGTCTCGATGCCGAGCAGCACCACCTTCGACCGCCAGGATGCGGCCTATCGGGACGAGGTATTGCCGCCGGCGGTGAAGCGACGCGTCGCGGTCGAGGCGGGTGCCCGGGCGGACTGGTGGCGCTACGTCGGTCTCGGCGGCCGGGTGGTCGGCATCGATCATTTCGGCGCCTCGGCCCCGGGCAAGGAGCTGTTCAAGCAGTTCGGCTTCACGCCCGAGAAGGTGGTCGAGGCGGTCGAGCAGACGCGATCCGCTTGAGGCGCCGCGCGCCCGCAAAGGCTCGAGGCGTCCGCAGATTCGCACAATCCTAGGAGACGAGGACACATCCATGACGATCAAGGTGGGCATCAACGGCTACGGGCGGATCGGGCGCAACATCCTGCGTGCGCTCTATGAGGGGCGGCACAGCTCGCAGGTGAAGATCGTCGCCATCAATGACCTCGGCGATGCCAACACCAATGCCCATCTGACGCGCTTCGACACCGTGCATGGCCGCTTTCACGGCGAGGTGCACGTCGATGGCGATGCGATGGTGGTGAACGGCGATCGCATCCGCGTCATCGCGCAGCGCGATCCAGCCAAGCTCCCCTGGGGCGAGCTCGGCGTCGAGATGGTGCTCGAGTGCACCGGCCTCTTCACCAGCAAGGCGAAGGCGTCCGCGCATCTTGCGGCGGGCGCCCGCAAGGTTTTGATCTCCGCACCCGGCGGTGAAGACGTCGATGCGACGATCGTCTACGGGGTGAACCACCAGATCCTCAAATCGACACAGACCGTGATCTCGAACGCCTCGTGCACGACCAACTGTCTCGCCCCGCTTGCCCAGGTGCTGCACACCGAGATCGGCATCGTGGCCGGCGTCATGACCACCATCCACTCCTACACCAACGACCAGGTGCTCACCGATGTCTATCATTCGGACCTGCGCCGCGCGCGCTCGGCGACGATGTCGATGATTCCGGCCAAAACCGGTGCGGCCGCCGCGGTGGGCCTGGTTCTGCCCGAGCTCAAGGGCAAGTTCGATGGTTTCGCGATTCGCGTGCCGACCATCAACGTCTCGCTGGTCGATCTGTCGTTCACGGCCGCCCGCCCCACCAGCGTCGAGGAGATCCATCGCGTGGTGAAGGCCGCGGCCGACGGTCGGTTGAAGGGCATTCTCGCCTACAACGACCAGCCTCTGGTCTCGGTCGATTTCAACCACGACCCGGCCTCCTCGACCTACGACGCCACGCTCACCAAGGTGATCCAGGGCACTCTCGTCAAGGTGTGCGCCTGGTATGACAACGAATGGGGGTTCTCGAACCGCATGCTCGACACCACGGTCGCCTGGTCGCAGGCTGGCTGACCGGCGCGAGGTCTCGCCGCTCGAGCGCAAGGAGATCCTATGAAGATCAGGAAAATGTCGGATCAGGCTCTCTCGGGCAAGCGCGTGCTGATCCGCGAGGACCTGAACGTGCCCATCAAGGATGGCGTGGTGACGAGCGATGCACGCATCCGGGCCGCGCTTCCGACCATCCAGAGCGCGATCGATGCGAAGGCGCGCGTCCTCGTGATGTCGCATCTCGGGCGCCCCGAGGAGGGCCGGTTCAGCGAGGAGTTCTCCCTCGCACCGGTCGCGGAGCGGCTCACCGCGCTGCTCGGGGTGAAGGTTCCCCTGAAGCGCGACTGGCTGAATGGGGTCGAGGTGGCGCCGGGTGAGGTGGTGCTGCTCGAGAATGTGCGCTTCAACAAGGGCGAGAAGAAGAACGCCGATGATCTGGCGCGCAAGATGGCGGCGCTCTGCGATGTGTACGTGATGGACGCCTTCGGCACCGCGCACCGCGCCGAGGCGAGCACCCACGGCGTTGCGAAATACGCGCCGATCGCCTGCGCGGGTCCGTTGCTGGTCAGCGAGTTGACCGCCCTCGAGACCGCGCTCGAGAAGCCGGCTCGCCCGCTGCTCGCCATCGTCGCGGGTTCCAAGGTATCGACCAAGCTCACCGTGCTCGAGGCGCTGCTCGCGAAGGTCGACCAGTTGATCGTCGGCGGGGGCATCGCCAATACCTTCCTCGCGGCGCTCGGCCGCAACGTCGGCAAATCCCTGTACGAGCCGGACATGCTCGACATCTGCAAGCGGCTCCTCGAGCAATCGAGGCAGCGCGACATCGTGATACCGATGCCCACGGACGTCGTGGTGGCGACGGAATTCTCCGCGAAGGCGGAGGCCGACGTGAAGCCGGTGAGCGCGGTGGGCGCGAACGAGATGATTCTCGACATCGGTCCCGACTCTGCCGAGCATCTCGCCGGGCTCGTGGCCGCTGCGGGCACGATCCTCTGGAACGGCCCCGTGGGCGTCTTCGAGTTCGACCAGTTCGGCGAAGGAACCCGGCTGCTCGCGAACGCGATTGCCCGCAGCAGGGCCTTCTCGCTCGCCGGCGGGGGCGATACGCTCGCGGCGATCGAGAAGTACGGTGTCGAGGACGGCATCTCCTACATCTCGACCGGCGGGGGCGCCTTCCTCGAGTTCGTCGAGGGCAAGAAGCTGCCGGCCGTCGAGATACTCGAGCAACGCGCCTAGGCGGCGAACGCGGCTCACAAATAATTCTCAGACAGGCTCCCGGGGCCTGTTATAACAGGCACTTGTCTGGGAGCATTCTTCCTCAATGAGCTACGTGCTGCGGCGAACCAAGATCGTTGCCACCTTAGGTCCCGCGACGGACGATCCCAAGGTTCTCGCCGATATGGTGCGTGCCGGGGTCGACGTCGTGCGCCTCAATTTCTCCCACGGCACCGTCGCCGATCATGAGCGGCGCTTGGGGATGCTGCAGGATGCGGCGCGCGCGGCGGGTCGCTACGTCGGGGTGCTCGGCGATCTGCAGGGGCCCAAAATCCGGATCGAGCGCTTCGCGGCGGGCCGCATCGAGCTAAAGGACGGCGCCGAATTCACGCTCGACGCCTCGCTCGCGGCCGATGCCGGCAGCGTGCGCTCCGTCGGCATCACCTACAAGGAGCTGCCGCTCGATGTGCACGTCGGTGACGTGCTGCTGCTCAACGACGGCCAGATCAGCCTGGCAGTAGCGGCCATCGACGGCGCGCGGATCCGCACGCGCGTGCTGGTCGGCGGCGAGCTCGGCAACAGCAAGGGCATCAACCGCCAGGGTGGAGGTCTCACCGCCGGTGCGCTCACCGACAAGGACCGCGAGGACATCCGCGTCGCGGCCGCGCTCAAGGTGGACTATCTCGCCGTGTCCTTCGCGCGCGATGCCGCCGATTGCAACGAGGCGCGTGAGCTGTTGCGCGCGGCCGGTGGCCATGCGCTCATCTGCGTGAAGATCGAGCGCGCCGAGGCGATCCGTAATCTCGCCGAGGTCGTGCGCGCGAGCGATGCCGTCATGGTGGCGCGCGGCGATCTTGGCGTCGAGATGGGATTCGCCGAGCTCGCAGGGCTGCAGAAGCAGATCATCCAGGAGGCGCGACATCAGAACCGGGTCGTCATCATCGCGACGCAGATGATGGAATCGATGTGCGTCAACACGATCCCGACGCGCGCCGAGGTGTCCGACGTCGCGAATGCAGTCATGGCCGGCACCGACGCGGTGATGCTGTCCGCCGAGACCGCCGCGGGCAAGCATCCGCCGAAGGTGGTCGAGGCCATGGCGCACATCATCATCGGCGCCGAGAAGTACCAGGATGCGCACGTGCGGATCCGTCAGCGCACCTCGGGCTACTACAGCCGCGCCAACGAGGCGATCGCGGCGGCGGTCATGTACACCGCCAATCATCTGCACGTGAAGGCGATCGTCGCGCTCACCGAGTCGGGCGAGACGGCGCTGTGGATGTCGCGTGTACGCTCCGACATCCCGATCTACGCCTTCACCCGCCAGGAAACGACGCGGTGCCGCGTCACCTTGTACCGCGGCGTGTATCCGGTCGCGTACGATGTCGGCGACAAGGACCGTGAGCACTTTTATTTCTCGATCTTCCGCCAGCTGATGGACCTGAATCTCGTGATGGAGGGTGATCTCATCATCCTCACCAAGGGCGAGCTGTCGGGCGTTGCCGGCGGCACCAACTCGATGCAGATCCTGCAGGTCCTGCGCAAGTAGCGCCCGGGAGCCCGCGCGTGTCCACCGTTTTCGAAGGAACCGACCGCTATATCGCCACCGAGGAGCTGATGGCCGCCGTCAACGCGGCCATCACGCTCGCGCGGCCGCTCCTCATCAAGGGTGAGCCCGGCACGGGCAAGACGCTGCTCGCCACCGAGATCGCACGCGGTCTCGGCAAGCCGCTGTTCGAGTGGCACATCAAGTCGACCACCAAGGCGCAGCAGGGCCTCTACGAGTACGATGCGGTGGCACGCCTGCGTGATTCGCAGCTCGGCGATCCGCGCGTCGCCGACATCCGCAACTACATCGTGCGCGGCAATCTCTGGGAGGCCTTCGACGCCGCGGAGCAGCCCGTCCTGCTCATCGACGAGATCGACAAGGCGGACATCGAGTTTCCGAACGACCTGCTGCGCGAGCTCGACCGCATGGAGTTCTACGTCTATGAGACGCACGAGACCATCCAGGCACGCCACCGTCCGGTGATCGTGATCACGAGCAACAACGAGAAGGAGCTGCCCGATGCGTTCCTGCGGCGCTGCTTCTTTCACTACATCCGCTTCCCGGACGAAGCGACGATGACGCGCATCATCGATGTGCACTTCCCCGATCTCAAGCGCGAGTTGCTGCACGAGGCACTGACCACCTTCTTCCGTGTGCGCGAGACGCCCGGGCTGAAGAAGAAGCCCACGACCTCGGAGCTCCTCGACTGGATCAAGCTGCTCGTGGCGGGGGATGTCTCCCCCGAGGTCCTGCGCAGCAGCGATACCAAGACGCTGCTGCCGCCGCTCTATGGAGCACTGCTCAAGAACGAACAGGATGTGCACCTGTTCGAACAGGTGCTGTTCCTGCACCGGCGGAACGCCCGTTAAGCCGCCCGAATGCTCGTCAAGTTCTTCCTGGCTCTGCGCCGCGCCGGCGTCCCGGTATCGCTCACCGAGCTGCTGACGCTGCTCGAGGCGCTGCAGAAGGGCCTCGCACAGGTGAGCGCCGAGCGCTTTTATTACCTCGCGCGCACCTGCCTGGTGAAGGACGAGCGCTACTACGATCGCTTCGACCGTGCCTTTGCCGCGCACTTCAAGGGCGTCGAGGAGGCCTTCGCCGAGCTCGTGCGCGAGCTGCCGGCGGACTGGCTGGCACGGCTTGCGGTGCGCGATTTCACGCCGGAGGAAAGAGCGCAGATCGAGGCGCTCGGCGGCTGGGATGAGCTCATGGAGACTTTGAGGAAGCGGCTCGAGGAGCAGCAGGGCCGCCACCAGGGGGGCAGCAAATGGATCGGTACCGCCGGCACCTCGCCGTTCGGCGCCTACGGCTACAACCCCGAGGGCGTGCGCATCGGTCAGGAGGGTTCACGCCATCGCAGCGCCGTCAAGGTATGGGATCGGCGCGAGTTCGCGAATCTCGACGACACCGTCGAGCTCGGCACCCGCAACATGAAGCTCGCGCTGCGCCGGCTGCGGCGCTTCGCGCGGCGCGGCGCGCCCACCGAGCTTGCGCTCGCCGACACCATCGATGCGACCGCTCGCGCGGGCGGCTGGCTCGACATCAAGATGGTGCCGGAGCGGCACAACGTCGTGAAGGTATTGCTGCTGCTCGACGTCGGGGGCTCGATGGACGATCACGTGCGCACCTGCGAGGAGCTGTTCTCGGCGGCGCGCAGCGAATTCAAGCATCTCGAGCACTTCTACTTCCACAACCTGCCCTACGAGGCGCTGTGGCGGGACAACCGGCGCCGCTTCAACGAGCACATCGGCACGGTCGAGCTGATGCGCACGTATGCCGCCGACTACAAGCTCATCTTCGTGGGCGATGCGACCATGAGTCCGTACGAGGTCAACCACGCCGGCGGCAGCGTCGAGCATTGGAACGCGGAGCCGGGCCGGGTGTGGCTCGAACGGCTCACCTCCCACTACCCCGACTTCGTGTGGATCAATCCACAGCCGCTCTCGCACTGGCGGCACACCCCCTCGATCACCCTGATCCGCGAGGTGCTCGAGGACCGCATGTATCCGCTGACGCTTGCGGGGCTCGATGAGGCGATCGGCGCGCTGGGTTGAATTTGCGGGACTCAGCTGCCGCGGAATTTGTAGCTGAAGCGCACCCCGACCGTTCTTGGGCGATTCACGGTGATCGCTTCGTAGCCTAAATTCACGTTCTGCCACAGTTGGGCGCGCGTGTCGGTCAGGTTTGTGACGTAACCCTGCGCGACCCAGGATCCCTTTCCGGCACCCAGCGCCGCATCGACTGTGCTGAAAGCCGGCAGCTCGTAAGCCGCAGCGCTTCTCTGCAGAAGCGTGACTTCGTCGGTCGTCGCAAGCGAGTGCGACTGGTGCAGCATTCCGAGCTGAGCGAAGCAATGATAGTCGCCGATGTCGCGCTCGTAGCGCGCGCGAATGTTTCCCTGCAACGGTGGCGCGCCGGCCAGCGGACTGCCCAGCGACCCGGTCGGGTTGACAATCTTGGATCCGTCCGCGGTCACCAACGCATTGAAATTGATCGGCGTCCCGTCGGCCCAGTAAAACGTTCCCTGCTTGATCAGCGCATTGTGATTCCAGGCCGCGCCGATTCCGAGGGTAAATCCACCTGCCGCGCGCGCGACGGCGGACATCTCGACACCACGCACCCGGTAGTTTCCGCCGTTGATGGTGGCACCGCCTCCTCCGAAAAATAGCGGATCGGTTGGAGAGGTTTGCGCATGATCCCAATTCTCCTGGTAGAGCGCTCCATTTAACTGAAGCGTGTCATCTCGCCAGCTCGTCTTCCATCCGACCTCATTGTTGACCAAGGTGTCCGGCGCCGAGCTCAGCGGAGCCATCCAGCCGCCGTGCGCCTGCGCTTGAGCCTGGTAGGGGGCGTTCCCCGGCGCAAGCGGCGAGTTTCCCGACGGCGTGAAGATGCTGCGGTTGAACGTCCCGGCACGAAACCCCTGCGACCAGGTGTAGTAAACCAAGATGCCTTCGGTGACCGTCCAGCTCAGGTTCGCACGACTTCTGAGGCCGGAATACGCGCGGCTCAGCCCCAATCGATTGAGATCGGCGGAGTCGTAGCGATTCACGCACGGATCGGGCACGGGGCCGGGAAAGGGATTGTCGTACCGTCGGCATGTGAAACTGCCGACCACGGACCCGACTTGCGAGGTCTCGGTCTTGAAATAGCGGGTGCCCGCGGTCAGCGTGACGGCGTGCGGAATCAGGTCGTAATCGAAGGACGCGTAGGCGGCTTTCTGGTTATAACCCCGCGTGATGTCATCGAAGAAGCCGTCCCCGGGCGGACGAACGTTCGGATTGTTCGAGGTCGCGGGACCCGGAACGAATACCGCGCCCGGATCGCAGCCGCACACCTGTTTGCCGTTCAGAAGATAATAGCCGGTGGGCGGTCCGATGGGATTGAAATAGGGCAACGCCGTCAGATAAAACCAATCGGTCTGATCCTGGATGAGGTAATCCTCATAAAACAACCCACCGACGCCGCGAACGCGCCAGTGCTCGGGCGTGCTGAGCCTGAGCTCCTGGCTCTGGTGCGTGTTGCGCTCCTGCGTGCGCCAGAACGAGCTCGGCGAGAAGCATTGCGCCGTCGCCGAGGTGTTGCCCGGATTGACGCACTGATAGTAGTCCACATATAACCCGCTGCGCGCGTAGTTCGTGTAGTCCTGGACCTGGTCGACGTTCCGTACGAGGTACGACCCCGCATAGACGACCTTGAGGTCACCCACCCGGCCATCTACGGTCAGTGCGGTGTTCTCGAACCGGTCTTTGTCGTATGACGGGTTGAACAGTTGCACCGTGAGATCGGGTAGCGGCTGGCCCAGCGAGGTGGCGGCCTCCTCGGCGAACACGCCTTGTGCATCGAGGTTCTGGTACGACTGGGCGAGTAACACACTCCAACTCGGGTTGATTTGATACAGGGCCTCGACTCTCATGCCCTGATACGTGACGGGATTGATGGCTTTGCCGACCAGGTTCGCGTTGCCGAGGACGACGGAGTCCGGTGGCACCTGGCACGGGTTGCCTTTTGCGCCGCAACCCATCGGATAGTTGGCATAGGAGATGCTGTTGTCCGTCGCGGCGCGCGCGAAGCTGCCCGGTGTGTTGGCGATATAACCGCCGCGCCTCTCGTTGTAGATGACACCGCGCACCGCCAGGGTATCGGCGATGAGGGGAAGGTTGAGGACCGCGTCGAGCGCGCCGCTCGGGTCTCCATGTGCCGTCGTCGCGTAGCCGGCGTGCACCTCCGCCTCCGTGACGTCGAGCTTCGGCTTGTTCGTGATATAGCGCAGCACTCCTGCTTGCGCGCCCGCGCCGAACAACGTTCCCTGCGGACCCTCCAAGACTTCGATCCGATCCAGGTCGGCGGCGTACACATCGAGATTGCGGCCGGGGAGCTGGGCGGATTGCTCATCGAGGTAGATCGCGACGTTCGGGAAACTGCCGCTGAAGCCCGCTCCCTGATTCGGGGTATCGCCGGTCGCGAGGCCGCGTATATAGATGTTGTTCTGAGCAGGGCCCACCCCGTGGGCGGTCACCCCGGGCAGGTGGCTCACGTAGTCGTCGAACGTCGTCGCATTCAGACTGTGCAATGTGGCGCTCGTCAGCACCTGGATCGTGATCGGCACGTCCTGGAGGGACTCTTCGCGACGGTTCGCCGTGACCATCACGGTGGGCAACGGCTCACCCGATCTCGGCGCAACGGGCTCGGGAGTGGTCAATTCGAGTATGCGAACGGTGTGCTCCGTGAGGCGCTCGAACCGAAGGCCTGTTCCTTTCAGCAACCGGGTGAGCGCCTCTTGCGGGAGAAGGCCGGCCGGCACCGCATTCGAGGTCTGGTTGCGCACGACGCCCGACACATAAACGAGCTGAAGTCCCGTCTGATCCGCGTATATCTCGAGTGCGCGGGCGAGTGGTTGGGCGGGGATGTCGGCGGCGAGCTGCGTCGATTCGGCAGCCCACGCCGGCGCGCTCGCGGCCCCTGCGGGCATCGCCGGCGCAGCGAGCGTGAGGGTCCGGAGAACTACGGCGACAGCAGTTGCGACATCCAGCGTTGGGTGACGCGAGCGAATCCGCATGCGCTACCTGACAGGTCGTTTCTCTAACAGGTAGTGTAAAGGGCAAAGCCGGCCTAGTCCCGCCTCACGCGTATGCGCGTCGCAGTGACCTCCACGTGCACGCCCTCGAGGCTGCGCAAGAACGCGACGAAACCGTCGATGTCGTCTGTGGCGAACACGCCGCTGATTTCCATGTCTCGCAGGGTCGGCGTCTCAATCTCGATGGGCTTTGACGAGTAGCGATTGAACTCCGTCGCAACGCGCGCGAGCGGCTCATGATCGAAGGAGATCTGCCGGCGCAGCCATGATGACGTGCGGTGCGCATCGACCGCAATCGGCGCGGCAGGCCATACCCCTTGCGCGACCCTGATCTGCTGGTCGGCAGCCAACTCGACGAATCGCGCCAGAGGCTCATGGCCAGCGTCCGCATCCGCGTGCAGCATCGAGGACGGGCCCACTGCGACACGGCCTTCAATCACGGTGATCACGCTCGAGCCGTGCTCCAGCCGCACATCGAACTGCGTTCCGATGTCGACCATCTCCGCCGGTCCGGCCAGCACCCGGAACGGGCGCCCGGCATCGGGGATGACTTCGAAATCGGCCTCGCCGGCCGTGAGCAGGGCGAGGCGTTCGGAATTGCTGAAACTGATGGTGAGCGCACTATCCGTGTTGAGATGCAGGACAGAGTTATCCGGGAGGCGGCGTGTTTGCTGCTCCCCATGCCGTGTCTCGAAGTGCAGTGTTGCGACCGTGCCGGGAGCAGGAAGGCGAGGTGCGGGCCGGAGATTCCACCATGCGACCAGAATGAGGCTGAGCATCGCGGCGGCGGCGAATATCACGGCGGCCGGATATCGCCGGGGTGGGTGCGCCCCGCGGCTGCTCGGAAGGTGGGGCCAAAGTCTGAGGACCGGCTCCTCCGGCGCGGCACGGGCGCGCGCAACCAGCAAATCGATCGAGGGCGCGGACCCGGCACACGCGTCGCGAAGATCGTTGGCCATGCCGGCAAGCCCGAGGTACTCCCCGACGTGCAGGGGGGATGCCTTGAGCCATGCCACAAAGTGGTCTTGTTCTCCTGCAGACAGCCCGGCGCGGTTGGCCACGAACCAGCCGACCGCCTGCTCGGCGATGAGGTCGCGTTCACGCTCGTCGTTCGGATTCATCGCGCTCATCCCAACCGCGCCATGCGGCGCCGACAGTGCATCAGAGCCTGGCTCAGATACTTCTTGACCATGTTCGTCGACACTCCGAGTCGTCCGGCAATTTCCTCGTAGCTCAACCCGTGCCAGTACTGCAGCACGACTGCTGCACGGCATTTCGGGGACAGCTGGTTCAGCACTTCGCTCAACCGCTCGACGCGCCGCTGTCGATCGAGCTGGCTGCCGAACGCGGGTAACTCTGCCAACTGCTCCTGGACCACCGGATCGTCGATATCGAGACTGCTGGATTCGCGCGGCCCTCGATGGCTGTGTTCCTTCGCAAGATTGCTCGCGATGGCGTACAGATAGGCCTCGGGATTACGGACCGTCGTCATATCCGGAACCCGCAACATGCGCAGGTACACCTCCTGTGCAAGCTCCGCGGCCTCCGAATGCCGGCGCACGCGCCGATAGAGGAATGCCTGAAGGGCGCCGCCGTGCTGCGCAAACAGCCGTTCGACGAGTGATTTTTTCGTTTCGGCCATGGGCACCCGAGCGCTCGAATCGACGTTTCGAACCCGCCGCAATGTGTAGGAGTGACCCGGTGTGGGTCTCGGGTACCAAAAAGTGAACATCGTGGTACCCGAACCCGGCGACCGCCACTCCTACTCTACCGCGGGTGCTCGAAACAGCCTGCCTCGCTCCATCGGCACCCTCGACAGAAGGGCCTGGGAGCCTGTCTGAGTCGTGTTTGTGGCTCACATACACGACTCAGACAGGCTCCTGCCCCCGGCTACCGATCAATAACACTAAGGAGAAGGTCAATGAAGGATGTGTATCGAAATCCAATCGTCGATATGAGCAGTCCCGCTCGGGTGAAAACCAGGCGGAACGCCCTGCAACGCACCTTGGTGCGGGCCACGGTCGTCGCCGCATTGGGCTTGGCTGGATTCTCGGCACACGCGGGCTGCGTGGATCCGAGAAGCACGAGCCAGCTGACGACCCAATCCAATTTTGAGGCGGAGTCCATGCCCAGCCGTGCCGGACACGAGGCCGGCGAAAACATCGTGGGAACCTGGTTCGTGCGCTATACCACCGAGGGAGGCTCGCCCGGGGAGGCCTTCATTCAGTGGCACAGAGACGGCACCGAATGGGAGAACATCAATTACCCCGTACTGGGCGGGAATATCTGCATGGGATCGTGGAAGCAAGTCGATCGCTCGCATGTCTTTCGCAACCACTATGGTTGGCTGTACAACAACGGAGTGATCGCGGGATATTTCAACGAGACGGAGACCGATGAAGTGGCGTGGGATGGGAACTCGTACAGCGGACTCAATACCACCACACTCAACTTTTACCCGGTTCCACCCGCCACGACCCCGACGGTGATCGTATTGATAGGGACCGCAACGGCGAAGCGGATCGCGCCCTAGCCGGGGCCTCGGGTAGGGCCCGGGTGGCGCCGGGGTCGACCCCGGTCGGCCCCGGGCGATCACGGTCGCCACTGCCTGTTCAGCCAGGATCCCTCCGGACTCGATATCGAGTCCGGAGGGACTTTTCCATCTTCAACAGGGCTAAGCGAGCGCGCGCTCGCGGCCCGCCCACCATGGCTGGGCTTCCTCGAGCTGTCCCGCGAGCCGCAGCAGCAGTCCCTCCTCCCCATGGCGCCCGCTGAACATGATCCCGATCGGGAGTCCCTGTGAGCTCTCGCCGAGCGGCACGCTCATCGAGGGCTGGCCGGTCTCATTCGCGAGCGCCGTGAAGGGGCTGAAGCCCGCCATCTCGCGTCGAAAGGCGGAAAGATCGAGGGGCGACAGCGACAGCAGCCCGAGCGCGATCGGGGGCTTGGCGAGGGTGGGTGACAGGAGCACGTCGAACTGTCGCTGCAGCCGCGCCACCGCGATCGCGGCCCGCTGGAACGCATCGTTCGCATCCGCGAGCGCGAGCGCCGGCAGCTTCGCGCCGGCCTCGGCGTGTGCCCACGTGATCATCTCGACCTCCTCGGCGGATACCGGGCGCCCGCGAGCGGCACCCCGATCACGCAGCAGCTGAGCGACGCTGGTCTGGATCACCGCGAGCAGGCCCTGGTTGAGCGCTCCGCCCTCGAGGTCGAGCGACACCTCCTCGACCCGGTGTCCGAGGGATTCACACAGGCGTGCCGCGGCGTGCGCCGCCGCGCCGCACTCGGGGTCTACCACCGCACCGTTCGGTGCCGGGAGCACGCAGCCGATGCGCAGCGGCGGGGTGGGCTCCTCGAGCTCGGCGAGGAAGCTGCCGCGTCCCGGGGGCGGCGCGCCATAGCGCGATCCGGACTCGGGACCGGCCGTCGCGTCGAGCAGCGCGGCGCTGTCGCGAACGCTGCGGGTGACGGCATGCGCGGTCGCGAGACCGAGCCATCGCTCGGTCGCGCCCGGTCCCATCGGCATGCGACCGCGTGAAGGCTTCAGTCCGAACAGCCCCGTGCACGCGGCCGGCACGCGGATTGATCCGCCGCCGTCCGAGGCGTGCGCCATGGGCACGATGCCGCTCGCGACCGCGGCCGCCGAGCCACCCGAGGAGCCGCCGGCTGTGCGCTCGAGGTCGAAAGGGTTGCGCGTGAGGCCGAACGCCTTCGATTCGGTGGTGTAGGTGAGTCCGAGCTCCGGGCTCGTCGTCTTGCCGAAGATGACGAGCCCGGCCCGTTTGTAGCGAGCCACCAGCTCGCTGTCCTCGGCGGCGACCGGGCCGTCGAGAAACGCGCGGCTCCCCGAGCTCGTGACCGTGCCTCTGAGCTCGACGCCGAGATCCTTGAGGAGGAACGGCACGCCGCGAAAAGGCCCCGCCGGAAGGCCGGCAGCGATTTGCGCCCGCGCCAGCTCTTCGTGTCGATGTGCGATGCAGTTGATGCGCGGATTGACCTCATCGAGGTTGCCGAGCGCCCAGGCGAGGAGCTCTTCGGGCGAGACCTCCCCACGGCGCACGAGCCCGGCGAGTCCGAGGCCGTCGTAGCCCGAGTAGGCGGTCGGCTGGGCGAAGGCGCTCTGCGGCATGGGCTGCGCGTCAGCTCATCCCGGCCATCAGCTCGGGCATGCGCGCCTTCGAGCCGAGCTTGTGCCCGAGCTTCTTGAGCTCGCCGAGCGCCGCATCGAGCTCGGACTGGGTCGGCTGCAGAGGCTTCAACGTCGCACCGAGTGCAGGATACACCTCGCGGCGCAGGTAACGCGCGTTGCCCGTCGCGAGCGCGGCGATGAGCGCGGCGGCGCCCGCGAGGAATACCGCCAGAATCACGAACGCCACATCGTCCGGCGCCAGCCGCCGGCCCGCCACGATGGCGAGAATGACGGCCAGCACCGCGCCCAGCAGCGTGAGTGCGGATTCGCGGTCGAAATGAGTCGCGCTGTAACGCTTCTCCACCTTGGGCGAGATCAGCATGAACGACTCGAGGATGAGCGCGCGGCGCTCGGCGCCGGAGAGCGAGGCGGGCGATTGGCGCAGGCGCTGCTCGAGCTCGAGCCGCGGAGCGTAGGCCTGCTCGAGCGTCGGGAAGGTCTGCGTGATGAGCTCGCGGATCGGCGCCGGATGCGGAGCGATCGCGACGTAGCGCGCCGGCTGCGCCGTGAGGACGATGCCGCAGTGCTGGCAACGGCGCTCATGCCCGACCAGCTGACCCCGGCCGAGCGGCAGGTAATAGATATGCTGGACCTTGTTGACCTGTCGCAGCTCGAATGCCTCGGGCGCGCGGCACTTCGGGCAGAAATCGGCCACCCAGCCGCGCGCCTTGCGGATGAGCTTGGTACCCCAGACGAAGAACATGCTGACCTCCTTGGTCGGTGGGTGTCGTGTGCTCAGCGCTTCTCGAGCGCGTCGTGCCGCGTGAGAACCTGCGGATAACCCGGGCGAAAGTGCTCCGCGAGCTTCTCCGCGATGTAGACCGAGCGATGCTGGCCGCCGGTGCAGCCGATCGCGATGGTGAGATAGCTGCGGTTCGCCTGCGCGAATTCCGCGATGCGCTGCGTCAGGAACTCGGTGAGTGCGCTGATCATCGTGCCGACGCTCGGCTGTGCGCCCAAGAACTCGACCACCGCGGGATCGGTGCCGCTCAGATGGCGCAGCTCCTGCTCCCAGTATGGATTGGGCAGACTGCGCACGTCGAACACGAAGTCGGCATCGCCCGGGATGCCGTGCTTGTAGCCGAAGGATTCGAACATCAGCGCGAGCCGGCCTTCGCGCCGCCGGTCGATGCGCGCGCGCAGCCGCTCGCGCAAGCTGTGCACGCCCATGCTCGAGGTGTCGATGACGAGATCCGCCGCGCTCGTGATGGGCTCGAGGAGCTCGCGTTCGGTCGCGATGGCCTCGCGCAAGCTGACCCCGGCCGACACGAGCGGGTGCTTGCGGCGGGTCTCGGCGTAGCGCTTGAGCAGCACCTCGTCGCTCGCCAGCAGGAACAGCAGCTCGCAGCGGATGCCGCTGCGGCGCAACTCCGCCGCAAGCGCCGGTACCGTCTCGATCTCATCCGGGGGGTTGCGTGCATCGAGGCCCACCGCGGTGCGCGGGTAGGCCTCGCCGCCGCGCACGGTATAGGCGATGAACGGCTTCAGGAGCGCGGCCGGGATGTTGTCCACGCAATAGAAGTCGATGTCCTCGAGCAGGTGCAGCGCCACGCTCTTGCCCGAGCCGGAGAGGCCGCTGACGATGATGAGTCGCATCTCTCCGTGTTCCGCGCGCTCCGGTCCCGCGCTACGGCGAGGATCGGGCTTTGAGCACCTCGCCGGCGTGATGATCGTTCACCTTTTCCTTGTGCTTCTTGACGCAGCGGTCGAGCTTGTCGGTGAGCGCGTCGATGGCGGCATACATGTCGCCATCGGTGGCGTCGGCGTAGATCTTGTTACCTCGCAGCATGAGCGTCGCTTCGGCCTTGTGGCGCAGCTTCTCGACGGTGAGAACGCAGTGCACGTCGATCAGTTGCTCGAAATGTCGGGAGATCCGCTCGAACTTCTTCAGGACGTAACCGCGAAGGGCGGGCGTGACTTCCACATGATGGCCGCTGAGATCGAGCTGCATGAGGTTCCTCCTTCTACTGAACGCCTTTTACGAAGCGCGGGCCGCAGCTCGCTTCCGCTCGTTGGACGGAGCGATCTGCATGCCCTCGCGATACTTGGCCACCGTGCGCCGTGCGACCGGTATGCCTTCCTGCGACAGGATCTCCGCGAGCTTGCTGTCGCTCCACGGAAATTCCGGGTTCTCCTGCGAGATGAGCTTGCGAATCTTGGCGCGGATGGCGGTCGAGGACATCTCGGTGCCGTCCGCGGCGGCGACGTGGCTCGAGAAGAAGTAGCGGAATTCGAACACGCCGCGCGGCGTGTGCATGTACTTGGCCGTGGTCACGCGCGAGATCGTCGACTCGTGCA
>Ga0181531_10000392_pt1 | contig 29789 bp, 21 predicted proteins | sample PEATcosm2014_Bin_38_FD_119743 | JGI IMG/M metagenome (GOLD analysis project Ga0181531, IMG submission 119743) | Peatland microbial communities from MTU Mesocosm Facility, Houghton, MI, USA - PEATcosm2014_Bin11_10_metaG | ecosystem: Environmental > Terrestrial > Soil > Wetlands > Peat | place...
ACGACGCAAAATGCGGTGTCGCATGTCACAACCTCGCTGCGAACACGGATTTCATCTTTACCGCTTATCCAAAAAGGTGAGCGCCGTCGAGCATATCTGGCGCCCACGTTCGCGCCGTGCTTTCATTTTGGGTGCTAACGTGGGCGACCTGTCCCACCCCCCAAACTTTTCCACAGGCAGCCTCTCCCATTGTGATCTATGAACATTTTCGGGGCAAAAACCTGTGGAAATTATTGCCTGTAACTGCTTTATTTTCATACACTTAAACTCGCAAGCTAAATCGATTTAGCTTGCCCCTGGAGCGCGCCTTTTTTCGTCCAGGCTGCGGTACGGTCAGGCAGCCGTTTGCTCCTCCAGCAGCCTCAGAATGAAAATGCGGGGCATTCCTGAAAAATGTCCAGCCACAAAATCGGCGTTGCGCACCACGCGTTAGAATCACTCCATGCGCATTAGCAGCCGTCGCAAGGCGACGATCACCTTCCTCATCCTGGGGGTGAGCCTCGCTTCCATCGCGGCGGCTGTCGGCTTTGGCTGGATTATCTTCAACTGGCGCGAAGGGGTTAAAGTTTTTCTCGGCATCATTTTTTTCGGGGCCATTTCCGCCGGGCTGATTCTCAATACAATTTTTCTCGTCCGCGAAATCAAGCGCAATGAGCAGCATGACAGCTTCATCAACGCTGTCACCCACGAGTTGAAAACGCCGATTGCGTCGATTCGCCTTTATCTCCAAACCCTGCAAAGCCGCGAAGTGGATGAAGCCAAACGCAAAGAGTTTTACCGGCTCATGCTCGATGATTCTGACCGTTTGCTGAAAACGGTGGAGCAGGTGCTGAAGGCGGGCGAGGCCATCCACAAGAAAACGCCGCCGGAGCGCGTGCTGCTGGATTTTGCCGGTCTGGTGCGCGAGTGCGTGGAAATGGCGCGCACCCGCCATCACTTATCGCAAGAGCGCCTGCAATTTCAGTTGTCGAGCAACAGCGAAGGCGCGGGCGTGCTGGGCGATGGAGAAGAGTTGCGCACGGCCGTCACCAACATGATCGAGAACGCCATCAAATACTCCGGCGAAAATATTGACGTGGCCGTGCGCGTGGATACGCCGGACACCAAGCGAGTGATTCTCAGCGTGCGCGATCACGGCGTGGGCATTCCCCCTAACGAGCTGAAGCGGATCTTTAAACGTTTCTACCGCGTCCCGAGCCGCTCTTTGGGACAGGTGAAAGGGACGGGGCTTGGATTATTTATTGTCCGCTCGGTCGCGAAAAAGCATGGCGGCCGCGTCTTCGCCGAGAGCGCCGGGGTGGGGCGGGGAACCACCGTGGTCATGGATTTGCCGCGACGGCTCTCTCCGGGGCGGTCTTCGTAAGTATGAGCCGCGTTCTTATCGTCGAAGATGAAGCGCACATCGCGCAGGGCCTGCGTTTTAACCTCGAGGCCGAGGGGCATAGTGTCATCGTGGTGGGCGACGGGGAAAGCGCGCTGGATGTTCTTCTCAAACCCAAGAACGGAGACAAAACGCCCAAAGATTTTGACGCCGTGGTCCTCGACGTCATGCTGCCCGGCAAAGATGGATTTGCCGTTGCTGCCGAGCTGCGCGCGGCAAAAAAGTTTGTCCCCATCCTGATGCTGACCGCGCGGGGCCGACCCGAAGATGTTTTGAAAGGCTTTGCTTCGGGCGCGGACGATTATTTACCGAAACCATTCGAGTTGGCCATTCTTCTCGCTCGGCTGCAAGGCTTATTGCGCCGCAGCGAGTGGATGCAGCAGAGCCGCGAAGCGAACCCGTCAAATCAAAGCGATGCGCCGAATCTTCCCACTGTGTCGAATCCTCCCGCGGCAAAAGTCGCAGAGTACGGCGTGTTTACGTTTGGTGGGCGCACCATTGATTTCGGCAAGCTCGAGTTGCGCGTCAAAGAAAACGTCATTCATCTCACTTTGATGGAAGCCGAATTTCTGCGTCATTTGATTGTCAATCAAGGGCGTGTCGTATCACGCAAGTCAATTTTGGAAGAAGTCTGGGGTCTGCACGAAGACACCGACACGCGGGCGATTGATAACTTCGTCGTCCGCCTGCGCCGTTATATCGAAGACGATCCCGCGCGCCCGCGCTATCTGCTCACGGTTCGCGGCGTGGGCTATCGCTTTGTGCCGGAACCGTGATTAGCGTCCTTGAGAAGGAAGACTCCAGGCCGCGTGTCGGAGTAAGCCTCACGAAATAACGGTTGCCTATCGCCGATAGTTGTGTTCAACTTCTCCCGCTGGCCTTGCTGGGCTTGGGTTTCGCTGTCCACGTAACCGCAGACTCCATCGTGAGGATCCCTACCTGCCGGGCAAGACGCGCACAAAAATTGGAGAGGGATTCTAAAAATGACAAAGAATTGTTGGAAAATGATCTGCGGGCTCACGATCATTACGTGCATTGTCTTCGTATCTTTCCTGCCGCTCGCCGCGCAGGACGAAAACACCACCATCAGCCACGCGAAGGCCTTCGCGATTTCTGTTCCCCTGCGGGACCTGGCCAAGCTCCCACAACCTTCGCGCCGTGAGGCTGAGGAAATCGATCCCGTCCGCCGTATTCCCAAACCGCACGTCGGACAGATCGTGGATGCGGTCGAACAGGCCTCCGTGGAGCCCGGGACACCCTACACCCTGGGAGCCAACATCATGGGTGTGGGCAACGGTTTCCCCGGATACAGCGTGCCCGATGCGCCGCCCGATACCAACATGGCGGTAGGCGATACGCAGATTCTGCAATGGGTCAACGTCTCCTACACCATCTGTTCTAAGACATCGCCCTATAGCTGCGGCCCGGCGATTCAAGGCAATACCCTCTGGGGCAATCTGGGTGGAATTTGCGCCAGCAACAATGATGGCGACATCATCGCGCAATTTGACAATGTGGCGCACCGCTGGGTGCTGGCACAAAACGTGTTCACCGGAAACTTCGGCGTCTGCCTGGCGGTTTCAACTACGGCCGATGCAACCGGTACCTACTATCTGTATCAATTCCCGGTTGTGAACGCTGGTTTCCCGGACTATCCGAAGTGGGGCATTTGGCCCACTGGTTACTTCGAAACCTGGAATAACTTTGGACCCGGCGGCAGCGGCTTCGTGGGTCCGGTTCTTTGTGCCTACAACAGCGCAAAGCTGCTTGTCGGCGACAAGACGGCGGAACAGATTTGCCATCAGTATCCCAGCACGGCGAGCGAACCCGAGGATAGTCTCTTGCCCGGTGACCGCGACTCCGCAACCGCGCCTCCTTCGGGCCAGGACGAGTTTGCCATCGGGAGTCTGGGAGACGTGGACAACGCCCATCTGTCGCTGTACTCCGCGCATATCATCGACCCGACGAACTGGTCGAAGGGCGCCACCTTCACCGGTGACAACAACTCCCAACTGCTCTCCATTGCTTCCTTCACCCCGGCTTGCAACGGAAACTATGGCGGCGCTTGCGTTCCCCAGGAAGGCATCTCCGATATGGTGGACTCGCTGGGCGACCGGTTGATGTACCGTTTTGCCTACTGGAACGATGACGGCGGAAAATCGCCTAAGCAGCATTGGTTCGTCAACATGGACGTGACTGCAACCGGCGGCCAAATCGGGGTGCGTTGGATGGAAATTACAGCTCCCCAGACCGTCGTCCAGCCCACGAGCCTTTCCGTCTTCCAACAAGGCACGTTTGCTCCGGATGGGGTCTGGCGTTGGATGGGTTCTGTGGCCCGCGACAAAGTCGGTGACATTGTCATCGGTTACAGCAAGTCTTGCGGCAATTCCTGCCCGGGTGGAACCCCAACCTATCCCTCGATTGCTGTGGCGGGACGCACTCCAGCGGCTCCGCTCGGCACCATGCAGGGCGAGGGTTTGATTGTGGCCGGAGCCGGTTCACAACCCGGAACCTCAAACCGCTGGGGCGATTACAGCTCGATGCGCATCGACCAGGATGGCTGTACCTTCTGGTACACCACCGAGTACTACACAACCACGCAGCAATTCGACTGGAGCACTCGAATCGCTTCGGGTAAGTTGAAAAACTGCAAGTAATCTGGCGACCCGCCTTTGCCTTCCCGGTAAAGGCGGGTTTTTACTGCGATTGTCCTGGATCGAGATCTTAGCTTTATATCCCGGATAGTGTATGCGCGATGCTTCCCCGGGAAGAAAGACTCTAGACAACTACTGCGGATAGGTTTATTAACTATCACAGTGTATTTGCTTTACAGTGTGGTTGCTTTCCGCTAATCGTGATCCCCAACAATTTGCTTTTCTTTTCCATCCAAGGAGGGTCCTAATGAAAGAGTTTTCCCGTGTGTGGATGTTTGCAGTCCTTGCAGCAGCTTGTATGTTGTTGGGTTTCACCGCTTCCGCTGAAGTGCAGCGCGGCGCGCAAGTGACCCGTGAAGTCAAACACGATGTTTCGCAACCGCTCCGCGAGATGGCCAAAAATGCTCCCAAGGTAGAACCGGGGCAGGTCGAAATGCGCGAGCATCTTTCGCCCAAACACATTTTTAGCGTGACGCCTGGCGAGGATCCGGTGGTACAGGAGAACTACATCAGCGCGGTCTCGACGGTGAAGGGTTTGAGTTTCGACGGCGTGGACGGTAACCAGGGCGGCGCGATTCCGCCGGACACCAACGGCTCTGTGGGCGCGACGCAATTTGTTGAGATCACGAATTTCGACTATGCGGTGTACGACAAATCCACGGGAACCCAGATTCTCGCTCCCACTCGCATCAACGTCATCTGGGCGGGATTTGGCGGCCAATGCCAGCTCTACAACGGCGGCGATCCCATCGTCCTATGGGACAAACTGGCGCAGCGCTGGCTGGTCGAGCAACTCGAATACACAACGACCAATCAGGTTTGCGTTGCAGTTTCCACGACTGCCGATGCCACCGGCAGCTATAACCGCTACGTCTTCAATTTTGGACAGGACTTGCCCGATTATCCGAAGCTAGCAGTTTGGCCCGACGCCTATTACCTCTCGGTAAACTCCTTCGGCTTTGGTTACGGCGAGCCTTGTGCGCTCGACCGGAGCGCCATGCTGGCTGGTACCGCGGCCACGATGGAGTGCTTTACGCCCAATTCCTCGAACTTCAGCTTCATGCCTTCGGACATGGACGGCGCGACCCCGCCGCCCTCGGGCGAACCGAACCACTTTGTGGAACTCGGCAACACGACCAGCACTCTGAACGAGTATGAGTTCCACGTTGACTTTGTAAACTCAAACAATGCCACCTTTACTGGACCGAACGTAATCAACGTGCCGGTTTACACGACGCTATGCGGCGGGGGCGGCGGATCCTGCATTCCCCAACCCAGCGGAGGCGCGCTGCTCGATGGCCTCGGCGACCGGCTGATGTACCGTCTGGCTTATCGCAACTTCGGCGACCACGAGTCCATGGTTGTGACCCACTCCGTGGCGCCGAACAAGAACTCCAAAGCTTCTTCTGACGTGCGCTGGTATGAGCTGCGGGCCACGCCGGGTGGTACGTTCTCGCTTTATCAGTCAGGAACCTTGCAGCATCCGACGATCAGCATCTGGATGGGCAGCATTGCCATGGACAAAATGGGCAACATGGCCATCGGCTTTAGCGCGACCAGTTCGACGGTAGATCCCAGTATCGCGTATACGGGAAGGCTGGCAACGGACAAGTTAGGGACGATGGAAGCTCCGGCGGTGATCGTACAAGGAACCGGAATTCAGACCGGCAGCAATCGGTGGGGAGACTATAGCAGCATGAGTGTCGATCCCTCCGACGACTGCACGTTCTGGTACACGCAGGAATACGGCAAAACGAACGGTGACAATTGGGCGACACGTATGACGTCGTTCAAATTCAAGAACTGCCAATAGGGAACCGAGCCGCGAACAAGACAAAGGCCCACTGAACCAAACGGTTTCAGTGGGCCTTCTTCTTTAGGATCGTTGTTGTTTATTGTGGGTGGAGTGACGCGCCTTCCGCCAGCGCTCGCAAAACTTTCAGGAAACTGGTTGCAGCCTGCTCATCCTTTAGCGCGGCCAGGGGCAGAGTCGCTGCCAGGTGCGGCGACTCTTCGTGAAAACGTACGCTCAACAAATGATGGCCCTTTGCGGTCATCAGCGTATTGACCACCGGGGTGAGTTCCTGGGTCCACTCGGTACGGGTTGTCAGCAGCACTGGGCTGGAGTGGTGCAGTTCCCAACCGCGATGCTCCACATCGCCGCGGGTGTGATTGTGGGTGAGCCAGCGATGGCGAAACACTTGAAGCTGGAAGCCTGGGGCACAGTCAAGGTCGGCTTCGAAGGTAAGCGTCTCCCGTTCCCGCCTCCATGCGGAGTAAAGCCAGCGCAGCGGCAGCGGGCGCGGCTTCAACCTCACCGTGACACGAGCATTTTCAAACCAATGCGCGGCGAAGGCCAAACGGGCCTGCAAGCTGCTCGAACCTTGCCAACGCAACTCTGTAATACGGCCGCGATGGGAGCAAGCCGTCTCAAACCAGTGCATCGCCTGCGCGGCTTTCTTGCGGTTGTAATAGGCAAAACAGCCATACCATAGGCACGAGCCCGCAGTCACAATAATGGCGTCGACGATAAGAGCGGTTTGCACTGACAGGCACTCACGCCCCCACGACCGGGGGGTTTACTCCTATGATGCGCATGTTACGTCTTAAGGTGCAGCCGCGGCAAGCCCTTTGCACGTATTATTTGCAGCGGTGCCCATGGTGAGAGAGACGCTTACAATAGGCGGGTGGAAATTACGCTGCGGCCATTTCGCCGTCATGACTTCGACGCCCTCTGGAAAATCGACCAGGAATGCTTTCCGCCGGGGATTGCCTATTCGAAGCATGAACTTTCGCATTACATCCAACGGAGGGGGTCGTTTACGCTGGTCGCGGAAATGGCCCAGGGCGAACTCGATCACGATGAAGGCCGCCACGGGAGCGATGGATTCTCAAATATTGCAGGCTTCATCGTGGCGGAAATGGGTGCGCGCGGAGTTGGACACATCATTACCGTGGACGTGCGCTCAATAGCACGGCGCTCGGGTACGGGATCGAAATTGCTGGCGGCTGCTGAAGATTGGCTGCGCAACGCCAAGTGCTTCCGCGTGCGTCTTGAAACCGCAGTGGACAATCACGCCGCTCATGCCTTTTACGAACGACACGGATATGTCAGAGTCGGGAAGATTGCCAAGTATTACGAAAACGGGCTGGACGCATATTCGATGGAGAAGAAGCTGTAACGCAAGAACACGGCTCGTACACGTACTGATGGTGTCGTGCAATCCTGGCAGCTGAGGTTTAGAATCCTTCCGTCCGATAGAAAGAGTGTAAGCGCCAATTTGCATCCTTTTTGCTTGCGTGTCATCAAAACTTGAGTAAGATTCACTCAAGGTGGATTATGGAAAAACAAGTTCGGAGTGAAATGACTGAAAATAAAATAGATACGCAGAATTCTTCAATAGATAAAGCGCTGCCCATCCTCCCCGTTCGAGACACTGTGCTGTTCCCGCATGCGGTATTGCCTTTAACGGTGGGCCGGGAGAGTTCGGTGCAGCTGATTAATTCGCTGGGCGAGGATAAGACGATCGTCGTCGTGGCGCAGCGCGAGGCACGAGTGGATTCGCCTCAGCCTGCGGATTTGTATACGGTGGGTTCGCTCGCAGTAGTACACAAAGTCGTCAAGATGCCCAACCAGAGCCTTTTTGTATTCGCTGAAGGCCTGGAGCGGGTGCGCCTGACTGAGTTTGTGCAGCTATCGCCGTTCATGCGGGGCAAAGTTGAATCGGTTCCGGAGTCGGCTCCGGTGATTAGTTCGGAAGTCGAAGCATTGCAGCGTAATGTGCTGACGCTGTTTCAGCAGATTGTTTCGGGATCACCGACATTGTCGGATGAACTTTCGACCGTCGCGGCAAACATTGATGAGCCGGGACGTTTGGTGGACTTCATCGCGTCCTCATTGCCTTCGCTTTCAACGGCGGATAAACAGGACACTCTGGAAACGACCGATATTCGCATACGTCTCGAAAAAATCAACCAGCATCTGGCGAAAGAACTCGAAGTCCAGCAGCTTCGGAACAAGATCCAGTCGGAAGTGCAGGACCGGGTGCAACAGACGCAGCGCGAATATTATCTGCGTGAGCAGATGAAGGCTATCCAAAAGGAACTGGGTGAGCAGGATGAAGGCGCGCGCGACACCGAGGAGCTGCGGCAGAAGATCGAAGCGGCCGGCATGCCCGATGAGGTGAAGAAAGAAGCGCTCAAGGAATTGGGACGCTTGTCGCGCATGTCCCCGATGGCGGCTGATTATTCGTTGACGCGCAATTACGTCGAGTGGCTGGCAGCGCTGCCCTGGACCAAGACATCGGGCGGCGAAGTGGACATTCCCAAAGCCAAAGCGATTCTGGATGAGGACCACTACGACCTAAAGAAAGTGAAAGACCGCATTCTCGATTATTTGTCGGTGCGGCGTCTTAAGCCGGGAATGAAGGGGCCGATTCTTTGTTTCGTTGGTCCTCCGGGCGTGGGCAAAACATCGCTGGGAAAATCAATTGCCCGTGCGCTGGGACGTAAATTCGTGCGTATTTCGCTGGGCGGCGTGCATGATGAGGCCGAAATTCGCGGCCATCGCCGGACGTATATCGGCGCGTTGCCGGGACAGATTATTCAAGGCATTCGCCGGGCGGAGACGAAAGATCCGGTGTTCATGCTCGACGAAATCGATAAAGTCGGGCGCGATTTTCGCGGAGATCCGGGCTCGGCATTGCTGGAAGCGCTCGATCCGGAGCAGAACTCGACGTTCCGGGATAACTATCTCGACGTGACGTTCGACCTGTCGAAGGTGTTATTCATTACGACGGCGAACATGCTGGATCCGATTGCGGAGCCGTTGCGCGACCGCATGGAGATCATCGAACTGCAAGGCTATACGGAGGAAGAGAAGGTTCACATCTCTTACCAATACCTGTTGCCGCGGCAGATCGAAGAGAACGGCATAACAGCGGAGCAGATTGAATTTCCGCCGGATGCGATGAGCTACTTGATTCGCCATTACACGCGGGAAGCCGGTGTGCGCAACCTGGAGCGGATGATTGGCACCATCTGCCGAAAACAGGCGCGCAGATTGGCTGAGGGCAAGACCGACAAGCTGGTGGTGACGCCGCAGATCATTCAGGAGTTCCTCGGCGGAATTAAAGTCCGCAGCGAGGGCGAGATTGAAGAGCGGACGAAGCGCGCCGGCGTCGTAGTCGGTCTGGCGTGGACGCCAGCCGGCGGCGACGTTCTCTTCGTCGAAGCCAGCCGCATGAAAGGCAAGGGCGGATTTACGATTACGGGCCAGATCCAGGACGTGATGCGCGAATCCATGCAGGCGGCGCATAGCTGGGTGCGGTCGAATGCCAAGGAGTTGGGGTTGGACGAAGACTTCTTTGCCAATCACGACATCCATGTGCACGTGCCGGCGGGGGCAATTCCGAAGGATGGGCCTTCTGCGGGAGTTACGATTGTGACCGCTCTGGTTTCATTATTGGCCGGGCAACCGGTGCGGCCACGACTGGCGATGACCGGAGAAATCACGTTAAGCGGCGATGTTCTTCCGATTGGCGGCGTGAAAGAAAAAGTTCTGGCTGCCAAGCGCGCCGGCGTCACGGATGTGATTTTGCCGGCCGAGAACAAGACCAACGTGGAGGAAGACCTGACGCCGGAGCAACTGGAGAATGTGCAGATTCACTATGTGAAGAGCATTCCAGAAGTTCTGAGCTTTGCGCTCCCGAGCGCCAGCATAAAAAAGGCGACGGCTGCGATGCGCAGCGAAGCCCAGGCGGAGCGGGCTTTGACCGCTCAGCCGGTGGGTTAACTCCCGTTAAAAATTACCTCCTAACCGATGCCGGTTTCTCAGCAGGTTTTCTCGGACTGGGAGACCGGCATTTTCTTCGTTACTTGCAGGTACAGTGGCGAGCAGGCTATACACAACTATCGGGGCTTTTCAGGGTTCAATCCATCAGCGGCTAATGCGGCGAAGTTGCGACCGCAATGAGGCTAAGGCTATGAAAATGCGCAGAAACTTCGTACTCGGATTTCTTATGGCGGCGGCGATGCTTGTGGTGCAGCGGCCGCTCACTTCATGGGCGCAGGACCAGGATCAACCGCCAGCGCAAGATCAAATGCAAGACCAGTCACAGTATCCGCCCCAGGGTCAGGCGCAGCCTGACCAAGGTGGAGCGCCGGGGCAAGCGCCAGACCAGGAGCAGGGTCCGTCGCAAGACCCTCCGGGGCGTGTGGCACGTTTGAATTATTCGGAGGGGTCGGTTTCCTTCCAGCCCGGCGGCACCGGCGATTGGGTGCAGGCGGTGCAGAATCGTCCGCTCACCACGGGCGACAATTTGTGGGCGGACAAGGATTCACGGGCGGAATTGCATGTCGGTTCGACGGCCCTGCGAATGTCATCGGAGACGAGCGTTACCTTTCTCGACCTCGACGATCAGACGACGCAGATAAAGCTCTCGCAAGGCACAATTATTCTTAAAGTGCGGCACCTCGATGATCAGGATCTCTTCGAAGTGGACACGCCAAACCTGGCGTTCACAATTCAACGCATCGGTGAGTATCGCGTGGATGTGAATTCCACGGGCGACCAGACGATAACGACGGTGTGGCGCGGACGCGGCGAAGTCACGGGCGGGGGAGAGTCGTATGTCGTGATTGCCGGACAGCAGGCGGTATTTGATGGCACGGACCAACTGAATCACGAGATCAATCAGCTTCCGCAAGCCGATGATTTTGATAATTGGGCTTTCGGCCGCGATCAGCACGAAGATCAGTCGCAGTCGGTGAATTACATTTCGCCGGAGATGACGGGCGCGGAAGACCTCGATGAGTATGGCAACTGGACCTACGCAGCCGACTACGGGCCGGTGTGGGAGCCGGCGGGGGTTCCAGTAGGTTGGGCGCCATACCGCTACGGGCACTGGGTGTGGGTTGCGCCGTGGGGATGGACGTGGGTGGAAGATGAACCGTGGGGCTTTGCGCCTTTCCACTATGGGCGCTGGGCATTCTATAGCAATCGCTGGTGCTGGGTACCGGGACCGGTTGTGGTTCGTCCGTTGTATGCTCCGGCATTGGTCGCATTCGTGGGCGGAGGCCCTGCGTTTGGCGTAGGAGTGGCATGGTTCCCGCTGGCGCCGCGTGAGGTGTTCGTGCCCTGGTACCGAACCAGCCGCGGGTATGTGAACAATGTGAATATCACGAATACGCGGGTGAACGTCACGCAGGTTACGAACATCTACAACACGACGATCATCAACAACAACACGACGGTCACGCGCGTCAATTATGCGAACCAGCGGGTTGCGGGAGGCATCACGGCGGTCTCGCGCGACACCTTCACGAACGCGCGGCCCGTATATCGCAATCTGGCTCAAGTGGATACGCAGAAACTGGCGACCGCGCCGGTGACTTATCGCCAGCCGGAGCAACCGGTACGCGCCAGCGTCATGGGAGCAGGAGCTCCAGCGCGAGTAAGGCCTCCGCAAGCCGTGGTGAACCGGCAGGTGGTGGCGACGAGGAATCCTACGCCGCCGCGACCTGCGTTCAATGCTTCGCCGGCGCAAAACGCGCGGCCGACGCAGAACGTGAGAACGGAAGCGCCTGCGTCCGCGCCGCATCCGGCAACTTTGGAAGAACAGGGAAGGGCGCCAGAAACCGAACGACCCGCGCAACCGGCCCAACCGGGACGGCCGGAGGCTGAATCGCGGCCGACGCAACCTGCGCCGCAGGCACGTCCGGTGCCGCGTCCACCCGCTACTTATCAGCGAGGATCTGCGCCAGCACGGGAGCCGAATCCTGAAGTACGGCAGGCGCCTCCGGTGCAGAACCGGCCGGAAGTCCAGCGCAGCGAGGAGCAGAAATTCAATACCTGGCAACAGCAACGGCCGACGCCCGCACCCCGGCCAGCTCCGGTCCATTCGGAGCCGCCGCATGCGGAAGCGCCTCGACCACCACATCGGTAAAAGAGGTTGGATTTGACGAAAGTGCCGGTTCCCGCGAGGAGCCGGCATTTCTTGTTTGCGTTAAACTACGAGCGGCTTAACCAATCTGCATGAGAGTGACAGTGTTATTTTTCGGAGCTTTGAAAGACATGGCCGGGCGATCGTCCTCGCAAGTGGAGTTCGCCCCAGGGGCGAGCGTTTCCGATGTTTTCGAGAAGTGCACCGAGGATGTCCCGAAGCTTGAAGGGTTTAGAGGATCGCTAGCAATTTCGGTCAATCGGGAGTATGCGGGCATGGGAACGGCGATTCACGATGGGGATGAGATCGCTTTGCTGCCTCCCGTAAGCGGCGGGACGGGAGCGCGAGTCCAGATTGTCCGCGAGGCGATTAAGACGGCCGAGATTGTGGAGGGTTTGAAGCGTCCAGAAGACGGAGCGTGCGTTGTGTTTGAAGGGGTGGTGCGCAACCACACCCGGGAACGGCGCACGCATTATCTCGAGTACGAAGCCTATGAGGAAATGGCGCTGAAGCAGATGGAGCAGCTGATATCGCAGGCTTTGGCGGAATTCAAAATTCGAGATGCGACCATCGTGCATCGCGTGGGGCGGTTGGAAATTGGGGAGACGAGCGTCCTGATCGTGGTCTGCTCGGCGCATCGCGCGACAGCTTTTGACGCCTGCCGCGGGTTGATTGATTCCTTGAAGCGCACAGTGCCCATCTGGAAGAAAGAGTACTTCGAAGACGGCGCAGTGTGGGCCGATGGGGAGCCTTTTCCGGCTGAGGTGTCGGCGATGGCAAGCAGCCGGGGCGAAAGGGCTGCATCTAAGTGAGCAGCCGACCTGCCCGCATGCGTACATTTTTGCTGATTCTTTTGGCTTCTTCCGCACTGGCGCAAGTGCCGAAACCGCCATGGGCAGGCGGTTCCAATAAGAATTCCGGAACGACGGATTCCCCTGCAGCGACGTTCAAGGTGCAGGTAAAACTGGTCAGTGTTTTTGTCTCGGTGACGGATGAACGCGGGGCACCTATTGGCAATCTGACGAAGGATAATTTCAATCTTTTCGAAGACGACATTCTGCAGAGTATTTCAGTTTTCGACAAAGAATCCGCATTGCCGCTTTCGGTGGTGCTAGATATTGACACCAGCCTGAGCACGCGCAAAGACCTGCCGCTGGAGCTGACGTCGGCGCGCCGCTTTGTGCATGACATTCTGCGGCCCGTGGATGCGCTCAGCCTGTATGAATTCAGCGAAGTTGTGGATGAAGTCGTTCCCTTTACCGCCGACCTTAAAACCATCGACCAAGGCATAAATCACGTGCATCACGGCGCGGCGACGGCCCTCTACGATGCGTTGTATCTGAGTTCGCAGTCGCTGGAGCGCCGGCAGGGAAGAAAAGTGATTGTGGTGATAACCGATGGGGGCGACACGGCGAGCCAGATGGATTATCAGCAGGCCGTGCGGGCGGCGCAAGAAGCGGACGCTATTGTTTACAGCATCATTGACGTTCCCATCGAAGCCAGCGCCGGACGTGACTTGGGCGGGGAGCACGCGCTGATACAGATTTCACAGGACACGGGCGGCAAGTATTTTTATGCCACTACGGTGCCGCAAATGGATGAAGCTTTCCGGCAGATTAGCGATGAGCTACGGACGCAATATTTGCTCGGTTATTATCCCGCTCGGCGGATCGCGGACTCGGACTTCCGGCGCATTCAGGTGAACGTGGTCAGCGCTCCGGGCAGCGCCAACTTTCGAGTTCGTCACCGGGCGGGATATTACGCCACGAAATCGCGCTGAGATGAAACATTTTCGGCCTGTTCTGTGCGCCCGACGGCTTAGATTGTCCTCTGGAATCGGGCGAAGCTGCTATGCTTAAACGATTCCTACTTTGCAGGAGATAGCTGATATGCCGTCTGCTTCACGCCTATGGCGGGCCGTACGTGTGTCGAGTCTGATGATTGCGGTCTTCGCCGCGGCACTTTCGTTTGCGCAAACCACGATTTCCACCGGAAGCATTCAAGGAACAATCATTGATCCCACGGGCGCGGCGATCAGCGGAGCCAAGGTCACCGTTTCTGAGAAAGCCACGGGAAGAAGCTTCACGGTGACGACGACTGACGCGGGCACATACACCTCAGGCGCGCTCACGCCGGGTAGCTATGTAGTGAAAGCGGAAGCGCAGGGCTTCAAGACGACTGAATTGCCGATTCTTGTCCAGGTTGGGGTGACGGCGTCGGGCAGTTTGCGTATGCAGGTCGGGCAATCGACTCAGATTGTCGAGGTCCAGGCGTCGGATGTTCAGGTGAACACCGAGCAGGCCACGATTCAAGGCGTGCTGACAGCGGACCAGATTGAAAAGCTGCCCATCAACGGACGAAATTTTCTTGACCTGGCGCAACTCGAGCCTGGAGTACAGATTCAGGATGGCGGCAACTTTGACCCGACGAAAACCGGCTTCTCTTCCATTTCTTTCGGTGGGCGTTTCGGACGCACGGCGCGCATTGAGGTGGATGGCCTCGACATCAGCGACGAAACCGTAGGAACGACCACGCAGAACATCCCCGAAGGGGCAATTCAGGAATTTCAGTTGCAGCAATCGTCGCTGGATCTTTCGACCGAACTGACTTCATCGGGGTCAGTGAACGTGACCACAAAGTCGGGGACGAATGCTCTCCACGGAGACGCGTACTATAACTTCCGCTCGCAAAACTTTAACGCCAATCTGCCGGGAGGAAGCGATAACTACTTTCAGAGGAATCAGACCGGAGCGAGCATCGGCGGCCCCATTATCCAGAACAAGCTTTTCTTCTTTCTCGACGTCGAGAACACGAAGCAGGACCTGACGAATCCGGTGTTGCCTTCCGGGTCATTCGACGCTCTCAGCGGAACCTTCGATTCGCCCTTCCGCGAGACTGAAGGCATTGGACGCCTGGATTGGCAGATCAACAGCAACTACAAATTCTTCTACCGCTTTTCGTACGACGTGACGCGGAGCACGCAAGCCTATATCCCGAATACGTTCCAGCCATTTACCAACGCGAACCATACGCCAGTGCACGCGATGGGTCTCGATTTCAATACGGGAAGTTACACGCACAGCATTCGTTTCGGATACACCAAGTTCAACAATGCGATTCAGGATGCAGTGACGGGAACGAGCATCTACAATCCTGCGCCGGGAATTGAGCTGGCCATTGGCAGTGATCCGGATTGTCTTACTGCCGGCGCAGATGCCTTTTGCTCGGGCCCGAACTTTCTTGCCCCGCAAACGACTTATCAATCTGACCATCAATTCAAGTACGACGGCAGCCGGGCCCTGGGCGCGCACATTCTTCGTTACGGCGCCGGCTACAACCACCTGCTCGGCGGCGGCACCGCGAGTTTTCTCGCCGTTGCTCCGGCGGTGAGCGCCGGAATCGGGGATTGCGGCACGGTTTGCCTGTCTTTGCCGGGCGGGGCGAGCAATCCACTGAACTATCCGGCGAATACGATCCAACTGGGCAACGGGATTGGATACTCGAGCGAATTGCCCTCATTCGGGCTACCTGCCGGACGCCTCGGTCCCGACAATCGCATCTCGTTCTACTTTGGCGATGCGTGGAAGGCGAGACATAATCTCACGATTACCTACGGACTGCGTTATGTCCGCGATACCGGCCGCACCGACAGCGATTTGGGCCCGATTACAGATTTAAACCAATTCAACAATCAGTTTTACTCTGGATTGGGTAACCGCGTGCGCCAGCCGAACGCGAATTTTGCTCCGCAACTGGGCGTGGCGTGGGATCCCAAGGGAAGCGGCAAGACCGTATTCCGCGGCGGGATCGGCTTGTTCTATGAAAACTCAATCTGGAACAACTTGCTCTACGACCGCCCGGCGCGGCTTCCGCAGGGGTTGTTCTTAGCTACTCCGACCATTTGCAACAACGGGCAGGGGCAGCCGTTTACGCTTCCGAATGGAGTTGTCGTAGATCCTTCAAGCATTTGCGGCCAGCCCATTGGCAGCCAGACTACGCAGATCAAGGCATTGCAGGCGGAATATCAAGCAGCCACGCTCGCGGCTGGCCCTGCGACGAATCCGTCTTACATCGGGAATGCCTTGGTGGATGGATTTGACGCCACGGGAACCGCGCTGATTGCGCCGAATTATGTCAGCCCGCGATCGGTGCAGATGAATTTCGGCTTGCAGCATGAACTGCGCAAAGGCATGGTTTTCTCCGCGGATTACCTTCGCAACATCGAAACGCACACCCTGTTGGCGGTGGACACAAATCACGTGGGTGATTCGCGATTCTTCAACTTGGCAAACGCTCAGAACGCGATTGCGACTACGAACAGCGCATTCGGTTGCGGCGGCGGGCAAGCCGGAATCAATTGCGCCATCGCCGCGGGAGCAACCATCGCCGATTATGCCGGGAACGGTCTGGATTCGGGTTACTCCTACGCAGGCGGTAGCCCCTGCCCCACTTGTGCCTTCCCTGGAATCAACGCGAATCTCGGCGCCGACCAGATGCTATTTCCGATTGGGCGCTCGGAGTATAACGGGTTGCAACTGTCGTTGAAGCAGAGCATACAGAATCCCTACAAACATATAAAAAACATGGACCTGCAGCTCTCCTATGCGCTGGCGAAATATGTCTCGGCTGCGCAGGATAGTGATTTCGTTACCATCGCGCAGGATTTCAACAACCCGTTGCAATACGTTGGCCCGAACGGTTTGGACAGACGGCATCAGTTTTCGTGGGGCGGCTCAGTGGATTTGCCTTACCACTTCCGCTACGGCATGATCGGGCACCTGTATAGCCCGCTGCCCGTCACGCTGACGTTGCCGACTTCGGGGAATCCGGGCGGCATCTTCCAGACTGATCTCACTGGGGATGGCACGGGGGACGGGAGCTTTGCGTCCAATGGCGGATTGGGAGACCTCCTTCCGGGAACCAACATTGGTTCGTTCGGCCGCAGCGTGAATGCGGGAAATATTAACAAGCTCATCCAGAACTACAACCAGAACGATGCTGGACAAGTCACGCCTGCAGGACAGGTGCTTCTTCAAAACGGCTTATTTACCTTGCAGCAGTTACAGGCCCTGGGCGGCGTGCAGCAGCCGATAGCTCTTGCTCCCGGCAATCAAGCCAATCAAGGCTGGCTGCGGGATGTGGATATGCGCCTGAGCTGGAATTACAAAGTGAGAGAACGGGTGGATATCCAGCCGGAAGTCTCGTTCTTCAACGTAGGCAACTTTGCAAACTTTGACGGCCCTGCTGCTCCGTTGAGTGGTGTGCTTAGCGGGACCCCGGGATCGGTGAACGGCACGGCAGGGCAACAGCCCAATGGCAATCGTCTGGGGCTGGGTTCCGGCGTCTTCGCGCTGGGTGCGCCGCGGGCCATGGAGTTTTCGCTCAGAGTGTCATTCTAGGCTCGCCTGGCGGCTAGTCAGCGGCGCAAAATGGGCGGCAGGATAGAATTAATTGCGCTGCCGGGAACGGCGCCGAACTATGATGTCTTCCAACTCCTCCTCTTCCAGCTTTGCATCTGACGTTGCGCCCATCGCGCGCGAGGCCGGCGCGCTCCTTATGGAATTTTTCGATCAGAACATCAAGATCGAATACAAAGGTGATGCCAACCTGGTAACTGAAGCCGACCGCCAATCAGAAACACTTATCCGCGCGCGCATCCTGGCGCGTTGGCCGGGACATGAAATTCTAGGGGAAGAGCAGGGGCTTCGCGGCAGCGGCGGCGATTACCGCTGGTACGTGGACCCCCTCGACGGTACGACGAATTTCGCCCACGGCTTCCCCGTTTTTTGCGTTTCAATCGGATTGGAACACAAAGGGCAGCTCGTTATGGGGGTGGTCTACGATCCCACGCGAGATGAGCTTTTTACCGCGGAGCGGGGCGGCGGGGCATTTTTGAATGACCAGCGCATGCACGTATCAAAAACGCCGCGGTTGGCCGAAAGCCTGGTCGCGACCGGGTTTCCCAGCCATAAACGCCACAAGAATCCGAATATTTTTTTCTATCACCAGATTACGATGCGCAGCCATGGCGTGCGGCGCGCGGGTTCCGCGGCCCTCGATCTGTGTTCTGTTGCGAGCGGCCGCTTCGATGCATTCTGGGAGTTCAACTTGAATCCCTGGGACACCGCGGCCGGCGTCTTGTTGGTTGAGGAAGCGGGCGGACGAGTCACGGATTTTCGGGGTGGGCCGTTTTTACTCGACAGCCGTCAAACTCTAGCAACGAATGGCCTCGTACACGACGAAATTATGCACGAGTTTGAAGATATTTTCAGCGGGCGCGGCCTGGAGCCGCTGCCCGCCATTTCAGAATAGCAAGCCGGAGGGAATGGTCATGATTCGCAAATCCGCGGGTTTGCAGCTGATTTTTGCGTCATTGTTTGTCGTGCCGCTGCTCGCTTTGCCGCCGGCAGACCAGCCCAAAACTACGCCTGATGTGGCTTATCAGAAGTCATTCGAGCAATGGGAAAGCGACCTCGTGCAGGATCGCAAACAGAACTGGCTCACGCTGGCCGGATTGCTCTGGCTCAAGCCGGGCGACAATACGTTCGGGTCCGATCCCGCCAATGCGATTGTTTTTCCCAAAGGACCCGCGCACGCGGGTGTTCTGACTTTGCAGGGCCAGCAGGTGACAGTGAAATTCTCGCCCGATGCCAACGCCATGATTGACGGCAAAGCGGCGGAAACGGCGAAGCTCGAGCCCGATACGGCTGAGAAAACCACGGTTGTGGAAATGGGTGACTTGCGCTGGCACATCATCGTGCGGGGGCAGCGCGTGGGAGTTCGCCTGAAAGACCTGCACAGTCCTGCCGTGGAACGTTATAAGGGGCCAGACTTTTACCCGCTCGATCTTTCTTATCGCGTAACTGCGACCTGGATACCCTCCGATGGCAAGAAGACCGTTGACGTACCCAACGTGCTCGGGGATATTGATGCGACGCCTATCGCCGGAACGGCAGTTTTTAAGTTAAATGGCGTCGAATACCGTCTGACGGACCTTGGCGGCAGCGCGGCTAACGGCTTGTTTTTCGTCTTCAGCGACCTTAGCAGCAAAGCCGATACCTATCCTGGAGGACGTTTTCTTACCACCGAACCGGTGACCAATGGCACGGTCGTGCTTGATTTCAACCGGGCGCATAATCCTCCGTGTTCGGTGACGCCATATGCGACTTGTCCGCTGGCGCCGAAGGAAAACCGGCTCGCGGTGGCCATTCCGGCGGGCGAAAAATACGATCGCGCGCACGGCCATCACTGAGATGGCGGCGTGTGGGCATTACAATGAATGAGTAGCACCCATTTATCTCATTCAAGGCAGTTGCCGTGATCCAATCATTGCTAGGCCGCAAAATCGAAAAGCGCCCGGCGCAGGTTCATCTGCAAGGGCGCATTCTTTTCCTCACCGAAGATCCGGGGCTGATCAAACGCCAATTGGCGGGTGAAGACCTGCCCTGGGACACGAAGAATCCCGCCAATAATCCGAAGCTGCGCGACGACATTTCGACCGACGAAATCACCCCAGCACATTTTTGCTTTTACTTTGATGAGACTCTTGGCGAAATTCCCTATGCGGGGCTGAAGTGCAGCGGTGAATTTCCGGTTACCCGCTCCTCGGTGAAGAACGGTGGGTTCGTTTGTGCGGTCAGCGGCAAGCGCCGAGGCAAGGGCTCGAGCCGCGAGCAATCGCCGTATGCGGAGATGTGTGCGGGCATCAAGCTGGTGATCGCCGAAAATATCGAGCGCATTTACAAGCAAAATTGCCAGAACCTTGGTCTGCTCACTTCGACGGATTTTTCACTTATTGATAGAATCCGCGCGGGAAATGAAATTCCGCTGAGTGTTTTTACCGAAGGGGAAGATGAGATTACCCGGCAGGTGATTGAGTATGGAGGCTTGTTTCCTTTCAATGTGGCGCGCATGCAGAAGAAAGTATTTTTGCCGCCGATCCTGACAAAATCGCGTCCGATGACGGTGGCTGAGAAAATTTTTGCCGCTCACATGCTCAATGAAAAAGGCGAACAGGGCGTTCTGTCGGTGAAGCCCGGCGACTCTGGCTTTGCCCGCGCCGATCTGCGCTTTAGTCACGAATACGTCACACCGATGGCGGCGATATTCTATGAGCGCTACGTGGGCAAAGATGTTCCCGTCAACGACGCGTCCAGCATTATTCTCTTCCGCGATCACCTGACCTTTCTGGACGATGTCATCTCCGAAGAAAAGAAAAAAATGGGGTTACTCGACCTCGCCACGCAATTGAAGCTCAAGCAACAGGACTTTGCGGAGAAGCAGGGAATCAAGCTCCACGGTGAACTCAAGGACCGTAAGGGCTCCGAGGGGATTTGTCACTCTATCGTCCTCGAAACCTACGCGCTTCCCGGCCAGCTGAACATCGGGTCTGATTCACACACGCCACATGTGGGGGCAATCGGGTGCGTAGCGTTCGGCATCGGGACAACAGACGTTTTCAACAGCTGGATCACCAAAGATGTTCGAGTGCGAGTGCCCGAGTCGGTGAAAATCATCATCCGCGGCAAGAAGCATCCCAACGTGACGGCGAAGGACTTCATTCTGAAGATCCTCAGTTTGGATTATGTCCGCAGCGGCAAGGCATTGGCGAAGGTCATGGAATATGCGGGAGAAGCGATTGAAGCCTTGAGTGTGGATGAGCGTGCGACGATGACCAATATGGCGGCCGAGATAGGCGGATTTACCGGCATTGTCGCTCCCGATAAGAAAACCGTGGATTTTCTGGTGGAACGCCGTGGTATGGACCGCAAGCAGGCTGAAAAGATGATCGCAGGCTTGCAAAGCGATTCCGGCGCGCATTATGCCGAAGTCATCGAACTTGATGCCGCGGAAATCACGCCTATGGTGGCTACGCCCGGCGACCCCGGCAATGGCAAATACATCCGCGAGTTAAATACTCCGGTGCCGGTGGATCTGGCTTACGGTGGCACCTGCACCGCAGGAAAAAATGAGGACATGGATATGTATGCCGAAGTTCTTGCCGATGCGCTAAAACAGGGAAGGCGCGTAGCGGACTCGGTGAAGTTTTATATTCAGTTTGGGTCGCAGGAGACGCGTGACTACTGCGTCCGCAAAGGTTATTTGCGAATTTTTGAAAAAGCCGGGGCGAGTGTCATTGAGCCTAGTTGCGGCGCTTGCATTAATGCGGGACCGGGCGTGAGCACACGGCCTGATCAGGTCGTCATCAGCGCGCAGAATCGCAATTTTCCCGGACGCAGCGGGCCGGGCCAAATGTATCTCGCCAGTCCGCTCACGGTGGCTGCGAGTGCAGTCGCGGGTCACATCGTGGAATATGAGCCGGAACGAAACCTGGTCGAGGTCTGACCGTCGTGTGTAGATTCAAAATTCGAGGACTTACGGATTGAGAGACTGTTCTCCCGGTTGATTGACCTCTTCCGCCAGTCCGTTGAGCATCTGGATCGAGCGCTCGGCGCGTATGACAACCGGCACGCTCCAATGCGAGGGGCAAGTCAAATGGTGGCCACGAGCTGCGTCTTCACAACGGCAGGCAGCTTGTACATAGGCGGAGAGCAGCCCTTCCGTGGTGGCACGAACGGTTCGAGCGACCGAGGAAACTCGATGCCGCATCTCGTACTCTCTCAGATTCGAGAGAATGATCAGCGCTGACACTGCGATAAACCCAATCACTCCCACCAGATCCGAGCGATTTTCGATCGCGAACGAGTTGTTAGGAGGGATAAACCAGTACCACACGCCCAACCAGCCGGCGATGGCCGCCAGCGCTGCCGAGGCTGGACCCCAAAGCCGAGCCGAAAAGATTACGACAGGCCATAGCATCCAATAAGCATGATTGCCGGCAAGAAGGGGCGCCAAGGCTTGCGTCACGCAAAGCGCAGCCGCCGCGGCCAGTAGACCGTAGGTGAGGTGTAATAAAGTCGCGTAGGTTTCGTACAGATGGACCGATTTTTCCTCTTGCGCGGCACTATCCATGTGGGGCTCCCCGACGCTGCACCCTGTTTTTATCACAAAAATATGCCAACCGAAAGACTTGGCGCTGGCCCGTTCGAGCCATTACGAAGGCCTGATGGTGCCATTATTGGCAAGTCCCGAAATGAAAACGCGGTTGCCCTCCGTTGGCTGACGAGAGATGCCCTTTAAGGCTAAGAACCAACGCTTCACCGTTGCCTATCTGTACCCGCGACCACATTCTTGTTAGAATTTAAACTCGTTTACACTTTCCTCAACCCTCAGGAGAAACGCAGCTTATGGCATACGTGATAGCAGAACCGTGCATTGGAACCAAAGACTCCGCATGCGTGGACGCTTGCCCGGTTGACTGCATTCACCCCAAGAAGGATGAAGCTCCTCACGCGGCGGAAGAGATGCTTTATATCGATCCGGTCGAGTGTATCGATTGTGGCGCCTGCGTCCCTGTTTGCCCGGTTTCAGCTATTTTTGCCGCCGATGACCTTCCAGAAAAGTGGAAAAGCTACACCGAGCGCAACGCGAAGTATTTCGGTCGTTAAGCGGCCCGATGATGTGATCGGAGCATGGAAATCTGGTCCCTCCGGAGGTAAGCATTGAAGGCTACTCTGGTTTTAGTTTTCTTCGTTACCGCCCTGGCCTCGGCCCAGGATCCGGCTGCGAATTCGGCCGCAGAATCGGCCTGCGGGCCAAAGAATGTGAAGTTCGATGCCAAGCAGGACTCAACGCAACATCCCACACCCCAGCCCGAGCCTGATAAAGCCGTCGTGTACGTTGTGCAAGAGATGGGAACGGAGAAGTGCTCCGCTTGTGCGCTCACGAAAATAGGCCTTGAGGGAACGTGGGTAGGAGCCAATCAAGGTAGTTCCTATCTTTTCTTTACCGTGCAACCGGGGGAACACCATCTTTGCTTAAACTGGCAATCAGTGTTATCAACCAGATCGCATACCTTTGCGTGTGCCACTTTCACAGCTGAAGCCGGAAAAGTGTACTATTTCCGTTCCCGCATTTTCCCCGGTCACTACGACTATTCTTTTGACTTGGATCCGATTAATAGCGACCAAGGCAAATATTTAGTAGCCACATCGCCTGTCAGCGTTTCGCACCCCAAGAAGTAACTTTCCTCATCTAGAATCGCTAGTGAGACTGTTGCAAGCTTATGGCGCTGCATGAGTCGGAGGCCATTGTGCTTCGCACCTACCCGCTTCGTGAAGCTGATTTGCTGGTGACGCTGTTCACCCGCGGCGAGGGTAAAGTGCGCGGTGTGGCTCGCTCCGCTAAAAAATCGAAACGCCGCTTTGGCGGCGCGTTAGAGCCACTCACGGTCGTGCGCGCGTTTTATGATATACGTGAGCGCCATGAACTGGCGCGGCTCGATGGCTGCGAAGTGCTGGACTCCCCTTTGGCCGTCGAAGTTAGCTACCCCCGAGCTGTTGGGCTGTCACACGTGGCCGAATTGCTGGATGAACTTTTGCCCGACCACGAAGTCAACGACGCCGTTTTTCGCCTGGCATTAGCCATCCTCCGGCAGTTGCGAAATGCCGAGATTTGGATGCCGATTACGTATTTCGACCTCTGGATGACGCGTCTAATGGGCTATCTTCCCGACTTGTCGGAGTGTATTGTGTGCGGGCGTGCGTTGAACGGCAGCCGGGCGTTTTATCATGCGCTGGCCGATGGCCTTATGTGTGCAGACGACAAGCGTATTGCTTCGTCCGAACTCTCAGCGGACTCCCGCGCTCTCGCGGACAAAATGTTACGGGCGCCAGTGGATACCTTTGCCGGGGTCATGTGGCCAAAAGAGCTCGCCGCCGACTTGCGAAAGTTCCTCACGCAAATCCTTCAACGCCATATTGAGAAGAAGCTGGTTACGGCGGCTATGCTGGAGAGAATTTAAGCGGCATGAGCAAACTTCGTTAATCACAGCAAAGCCATCTGCGATGATAGACTCTTAGCCGCAACCAGCATATCCCGTAAAGGGATGAAAAGAATTCCATGGAGGAAAATATGACGAAAAAGATGACGGCGTTTACGGCGATTCTGGCTATGGCTTTGTTCAGCGGCCTTGCTCTTGCCCAAGATCCAGTCGTAAACATTGATAGGAATCGCCATCCCAACCTGGCCGAAGCTCAGGAACATTTGGTGAAAGCCAACGAAGCCATTGCCCGCGCCCAGGCGGATAATCGCTATGACATGAAGGGACACGCTGAGAAAGCCCGGCAGCACCTGGCAGAAGCCGATCGCGAGCTCCGCGCGGCCGCCACAGCTGCGAACGAAAACATGAGGAAGTAACTGATTAGGCAGCGGGCGGATGAGAAATCATTCGCCTGCTCGTTCTGCGCACCATTCAAGCTGACGATACTCCCTTCCATCCATTACAATCATTGATTAGTTTCTGTGTGTGCGTATCTCTGTGATGCCTCCAGCCCAGGCCAAACCGTTGACGTTTCAGGAGCTTATCCTCCGCTTGCAGACTTTCTGGGCGGAGCGCGGATGTGTTCTCCAGCAACCCTATGACATTGAGGTCGGAGCAGGCACGATGTCTCCGGAGACGTTTTTGCGGGTTCTGGGGCCAAATCCTTATAAGGTCGCCTATGTTCAGCCGTCGCGTCGACCTGCCGACGGCCGTTACGGCGAAAATCCCAATCGTCTGTACAAGCACATGCAGATGCAGGTCGTCCTCAAGCCTCCGCCGGAAAATGTGCAGGAGTTGTATCTGGAATCGCTGGGTGCGATTGGCATTGATCTGCGCCAGCACGATTTGAAGTTCGAAGAGGACAACTGGGAGTCGCCGACTCTCAATGCCTGGGGAGTGGGCTGGCAGGTGATGCTTGATGGACTCGAGATAACGCAGTTCACATACTTCCAGCAATGCGGCGGAGTAGATCTCGATCCGATTTCCGCGGAACTAACCTACGGCCTCGAGCGCATCTGCGCGTTCTTGCAGGACGTGGATTCGATTTATGACATCGTTTGGGCGCGTGATCCGCTGAATGGCAGAGTCATGACGTACGGCGATGTGCGCTTTGCCGATGAGCAGCAATTTTCGGTTTACAACTTTGAAGCGGCAGATGTAGAGATCGCGTGGCAGCACTTCAATTTGTGTGAGAGCGAATGTAGAGCATTGCTCAGTCAATACGCCGCCGTGGCGAAGTCTTCAAAGAAAGAGCGGGAGCGGTTTCCGATTCTTGCAGCGTACGATCTTTGCCTGAAATGCTCACATCTGTTCAACATTCTTGATGCACGAGGCGCGATTTCAGTCACAGAACGCGTTGGGGTTATTGCGCGAGTGCGTGCTCTGGCAGTCGGGATCGCTCGAGCCTACGTGGATCAACAGCGGGGCGACTCTCTTGCAGACTCGGAGCCTGAACCTGCCACAGCAAAGAAATCTAAAGATTCCGCGAAGTCAAAAGACAAACCTCAACTGACGCCGGTGGGCTCGTAATGGCTGACTTTCTCCTAGAAATCGGCTGCGAAGAAATCCCTGCACGCATGATTGACGCAGCCGAGGGTGAATTTCGTAAACACGTAGGAGACGTAATCGAACGGGGGCGTCTTGGTGGCGGACCGATTGAGAGCTTTTCAACGCCACGAAGGCTGACAGTAATCGCTAAAGGGATTCAATCGGAACAGCCGCATGAAATCGAGTTGTTAACCGGCCCTTCGGTAAGTGTTGCGTATAAAGACGGCCAACCAACCCCCGCCGCGCATGCCTTTGCCAAGAAAGCCGGAGTCGATGTGTCGCAATTGCAACGAAAAGCAACTGACAAGGGCGAATACCTTTACGCCGAAGTTACCAAGAAAGCGGGCAGAGCGGCTGATGTCCTGGGTGAAAATCTACCAAAGGCAATCAACTCCATCTACTGGCCGAAAAACATGTACTGGCGCAAGCCAAACGAAAAGTTCGTTCGGCCCGTGCGCTGGATGGTTGCCATGCTTGACGGGGAAGTGATTTCACTCGAATTTGACGGTGTCCGTGCCGGCAATCAATCGCGTGGGCATCGCATTCTCGCGGATCGCGCCGTTTCGATTCCCAGTGCCGATACATATGTCGCGGCCATGGCAGATGCGAAAGTTCTCAACCGCGAAGCCCGGGAATATCAAATACGCAAAGTGCTAGATGCTGCTACTCGGACGCTCTCTGGTGCACGCTGGCGCGAAGACAAAGAACTGCTCGACACAGTAGTGAACCTGACGGAATTTCCCTCGGCAATTCTGGGCAACTTTGAACGCGAGTTTCTTGCGTTGCCCGAAGAAGTCTTGGTCACGGTGATGCGTGACCATCAAAAATACTTTGCCGTTGAAGATTCGAGTGGCAAACTGCTGCCGCATTTTCTCGCCGTGCTCAACACGGATGGCGATGCGACCGGCGTGATTGGACACGGCCACGAACGTGTCCTTCGCGCGCGCTTCAACGATGCCCGCTTCTTCTGGCAGACTGACCAGAAGATTTCCTTGCTGGACCGCGTTCCGCTTTTGAAGAAGGTTACGTTCCAGAAAGACCTCGGCAGTTACTACGAAAAAACGATTCGCGTGCAGTGTGCCGCGAGTTGGCTGTCGGAGATCGTTCGCCAAAACGAAATCGCCATTCGTCCAGGCATTGTGCACAAAGCTGCCTACATGGCCAAGGCCGATCTCACAACGGAGTTGGTCAAGGAGTTCACCGAGTTGCAAGGCATTGTCGGCGGCCTGTACACACGCGCGCAGGAGATTGATTCATATCTGCCGGAAGCCACGCGCTTGGCGATTGGTGACGCGATTTACGACCACTACAAGCCGGAATCCATCGATGATTCATCCCCGCGGTCCATCGAAGGCGCAGTGCTCTCCATCGCGGACAAAGCCGACAGCATCGCTGGAATGTTCGCGCTCGGCCTCCAGCCGACCGGCTCAAAAGATCCTTTTGCCCTCCGTCGTCAAGCGAATGGGGTTGTTAAGGCCATTTCTGATTACAAACTGCCATTTCTTTTGTCGGATTTAATGCGCGACGCCCGCGCCCGATATCAGGAGTCGGATGCAGAAAAGAAATTTTCTGCCGATGACAAATTTAATGAGAGCACCAGAGCGTTCTTCCGCGAGCGGCTGGAGTTTTTCTTGCGCGACATTAAGGGATTTTCTTACGACGTGGTCAACGCGGTGCTGGCGGCAGGCGATGACGACGTCGTTGATGCGCTCCGGCGCGCAGAGGCAGTCAAGAATGTGGCGACGATGCCCGAATTCCAGGCAATTGGTGCAGCATGCAAGCGCATTCGCAATATTTTGCGGCAAGGCGTAGAGAAGGGAATCACGACCACGGAGAAGTTCCGCTTGAGGCCTGAATCGGCATCCGAGGAAAAAGCGTTGGCCACTTTTATGGAAAGCACCGTGCCGGAGGTCGAGACGTTGCGTGCCCAGAAGAAGTATTCCGACGCATTGCTCGCCCTTTCCGGCGCCCGCGGGCCCGTGGACGCCTTCTTCGACAAAGTTATGGTCATGGTGGAGGATGAAAAAGTCCGCGCCAACCGTCTCGCACTTTTGCAAACGCTACTCCAACAATTTTCGACCATCGCGGACTTTTCTGAAATTGTCGCGGATGGCAAGGAATCTTAAGCAAAAAGGACAAATGATGGCGACCGAAACCCTCCCTCAAATTGAAATCGGTAAACAAACTCAAATCAAGTACGTATATTCCTTTGGCGGCGGTAAAGCCGACGGCCACGGCAAAATGAAGGACGATCTCGGTGGCAAAGGTGCAGGCCTCGCCGAAATGACCAACGCAGGATTGCCTGTACCTCCCGGATTCACGATAGCGACCGAAGCATGCCGCGAGTACATGCGTCACGGCGGCGTTTCCAAAGAAGTCGACCGCCAGATGGAATCCGCCCTCAAGCAGCTGGAAAAATTGCAGGGGCAAACGCTCGGCCAGGGCGATAATCCGTTGCTGGTTAGCGTTCGTTCCGGGGCCAAATTTTCCATGCCCGGCATGATGGACACGATTTTGAATCTGGGATTAAACGACCAGAGCGTTGAAGCTCTCGCCCGACGCAGCAATAATCCCCGTTTCGCCTACGATTCTTATCGCCGCTTGATTCAGATGTTCGGCGCTGTCGTGCTTGAAATTCCGAAGCATGCGTTCGACGAAGCCTTCGATGCCAAGAAAAAGCAGAAGAAAGCAAAACTCGACACCGACCTGGATGCTAAAGCGCTGAAAGAAGTCATCGCCGAATATAAAAAAGTTGTCAGGAAGCATACGAAAGCCGACTTTCCGCAAGATCCACAACAGCAGCTCGTCATGGCCCGCGATGCCGTCTTCCGCTCATGGATGAACGATCGCGCCAAGCATTATCGCCGCATCAACAACATTTCTGAAGAATTGGGCACTGCCGTGAATGTGCAAGCCATGGTCTTCGGCAATTTGGGCGATACCAGCGGCACCGGCGTCGGCTTTACACGCAACCCGGCGACCGGAGAAAAAGAATTCTACGGCGAGTTCCTCATGAATGCGCAGGGCGAAGACGTGGTGGCCGGCATCCGCACGCCCGTTCCGATTCTTGAACTTCAAAAAGTCATGCCAGCGGTCTACCAGCAGCTCCGCGACATTACAACCCGTCTCGAAAAACACTATCGCGACATGCAGGACTTCGAGTTCACCATTCAGGAAGGCAAGCTCTACATGTTGCAAACGCGCAACGGCAAGCGTACAGGACGCGCCGCCGTTCGCGTAGCCATCCAAATGGTGGATGAAGGCCTTATCACCAAGGAAGAAGCAATCTTCCGCGTCGAACCGAACCAGCTTTACGACTTTCTGGTTCCTCGCCTTGATGAAAAGAGCGTAAAGGTTGAAGTGCTGGCGACCGGCTTGCCCGCCTCTCCTGGCGCCGCGGTCGGCCAAATCGTATTCACCGCCGATGAAGCCGTCGAAAAAGCCGGGCATGGTTCGAACAAGAATCCCGTCATTCTCGTGCGCGCGGAAACCACGCCCGAAGACATTCACGGCATGGAAGTCGCGGCTGGAATCCTCACTTCACGTGGGGGCATGACCAGCCACGCAGCTGTTGTCACGCGCGGAATGGGCAAATGCTGCGTAGCCGGTGCCGGCGACATTACGGTTAATGAAAAAACCCGGGAAATGCATGCCAAAGGCCAAGTATTCAAAGCTGGAGATTGGATCTCGCTCGATGGCACGACTGGTCGTGTCATTAAAGGACGCCTCAATACCGTCGCTGCGAAACCGGACGATCCAGAATTGGTAAAGATCATGAGTTGGTCGGAGCCCTTCCGTAAGCTCGGAGTTCGTGCGAATGCAGATATTCCCCGCGATGCCATTCAAGCGCGGGCATTCGGCGCTGAAGGCATCGGCCTCTGCCGCACCGAGCACATGTTCTTTGGAGAAAAGAAGCTTCCGCACATGCGGGCCATGATTCTCGCCAGTACGGAAAAAGACCGCCGTGCCGCGCTCAAGAAGCTCTTGCCGCTGCAGCGCGCGGACTTCATCGGCGTATTCAAGGCAATGGATGGTTTCCCTGTGACCATCCGCACCCTCGATCCTCCACTGCACGAATTCCTCCCGCGCCGCGAAGACTTGATGGTCGAGGTCGCCGTACTCGAAGCCACCAAGCCAAAATCACCAAAGCTGCCGGGCTTACGCAAACTCCTGCGGCGTGTGGAAGAACTTCACGAAATCAACCCCATGCTAGGCCATCGCGGCTGCCGCCTTGGGATTACCTATCCCGAAATTACTGAAATGCAGGCCCGCGCGATTTTTGAAGCAGCCGTGGCTGTAGCCAAAGAGGGTGTCAAAGTATTTCCCGAAGTAATGATTCCGCTGACCGCGACGCTTAAGGAAATGGCCAATCAGGCAGCCAT
>Ga0181531_10000394_pt1 | contig 29775 bp, 28 predicted proteins | sample PEATcosm2014_Bin_38_FD_119743 | JGI IMG/M metagenome (GOLD analysis project Ga0181531, IMG submission 119743) | Peatland microbial communities from MTU Mesocosm Facility, Houghton, MI, USA - PEATcosm2014_Bin11_10_metaG | ecosystem: Environmental > Terrestrial > Soil > Wetlands > Peat | place...
CGAGGAAGCGGGCATTGACGTTGACAAGTTTGCCCCACAGGTTGAGGGCAAGTTCTTCAGCGCATTTATCCGCGGGACGAAGCCGCAGGCTTCTTGCTGCGGACCATTGTGCTGCGGAGCGGCGGCGGAAGGCCAGAAAGGTTGATCGAAATGCCGAGTCATTACAACGTGCTGTTCCTGTGTACGGGCAACTCCGCCCGCTCTATCCTTGCGGAAGCCATCCTGAACCGTAAGGGAAAAGGCGTATTCACCGCGTACAGCGCGGGCAGCCACCCGTCCGGAGCGGTCAGGCCGGAGGCGCTGAAGCAGCTTGAGCTTTCGGGGATCCCGACAGCAGGACTGCGCAGCAAGTCGTGGGATGAGTTTGCGGGGCCTGATGCGCCGCGGATGGATTTTGTGTTCACGGTCTGCGACAACGCGGCAAAGGAGGCGTGCCCTTTCTGGCCCGGACAACCGATGACTGCTCATTGGGGGATTCCCGATCCGGCTGCTGTGAAAGGCACGCCCGAGGAGATCGAGCGCGCCTTTCGGGACGCATTCTCGATTCTCGACCGCCGCATCGGATTGTTTCTCTCGTTGCCGCTCTCCACTCTGGAACAATTCGCACTTCAGAGGGAGATCGATGACATCGGCAGGCGATGAAGGCCTGGCGATACCCCTTTCTGTCGATCGTTCAATCGCTGTTAAGGCCAAATAAACATGACCAGCACGCCGTACACGCGCGGCAAGATTTGCGCTCCGTTGCAACGGAGGAAGCTCTCATTCCTTGACCGCTTTCTCACGCTCTGGATCTTTCTCGCTATGGCCATTGGAGTAGCGGCCGGCCACTTCGTCCCAGGCTCGGCCGCATTTGTCAATCGCTTTCAGAGTGGAACGACCAATATCCCGATCGCCATCGGGCTGATCATCATGATGTTCCCCCCGCTGGCGAAGGTGCGCTACGAGAAGCTGGGGGAAGTTTTCCGCAACAAGCGAGTGCTGGGACTGTCACTGGTTCAGAACTGGGTGATCGGACCGATCCTGATGTTCTTGCTGGCCATCGTGTTCCTTCGCGGCGAGCCGGCATACATGCGTGGGCTCATCCTGATCGGCATCGCCCGCTGCATCGCAATGGTGATGGTTTGGAACGAGCTGGCGAATGGCGACACGGACTACGTTGCCGGCCTGGTTGCGATCAACAGCATTTTTCAGGTGCTCTTCTACAGCCTTTATGCGTGGGTGTTCATTACCGTGCTTCCGAAGTGGTTCGGGCTGGAGGGAAGCATCGTTCAGGTCAGCATCGCGCAGATTGCAACGAGTGTCGCCATTTACCTCGGCATCCCCTTCGTCTCCGGGTTCGTCACCCGTTTCGTGCTCATCCGCATCAAGGGAGAGGAGTGGTACCGTACGCGCTTCATTCCCCGAATCAGCCCGCTTACGCTGGCCGCCCTGCTGTTCACAATCCTGGTGATGTTTTCCCTCAAAGGCGATCTGATCGTGCGCCTCCCGCTCGATGTGGTTCGCATCGCGATCCCGCTGGTGATTTACTTCCTCATCATGTTTCTGGTGAGCTTCTGGATGGGCAGGCGGCTGGGGGCGAACTACGCGCAATCCGCTACCCTATCCTTCACTGCCGCGGGAAACAACTTCGAACTGGCAATTGCGGTGGCGGTGGCGGTCTTTGGCCTGAAGTCCGGCGAGGCGTTCGTGGGCGTGGTCGGCCCGCTCATTGAGGTGCCGGCACTGATCGGGCTGGTCAACGTCGCCTTCTGGATACGGGGCCGCTACTTTGCGGGTGGGCAAGAGGATTTCTCCGTGCATCCGGTTGAGGACGCACCGTGACAGCCTGCGGGGGAAGTTGGAATCTCAGGAAGAGCACCCTCAGGGCCTAAAACAGGCTGCGGAAAAACTAGGGATTGCAGGTGAAATGGGCGAAATGCGTACCTCCGGGGCTAAAGCCCCATTGATCCTGTTGGCTTTATGCGGGGGTTGAAACCCCCGCCTCCCTCCGGACAAGGTTTTTTCCGCAGCCTGTAAAGCCGTGCCCTTTCAAAACCGGACTTTTGTCAAAGGCTGCAGCACTCCTCCGATGCGCCACTCCCGCTGAGCGACAATCACTCCCGAAGCGACAAGACCTATTGAAGGGTGAGAACGCCGACGCTGCGCATGGCCTCAATCTCGTCGTGGGTGCGGTCGGCCGCGGTGCGGCGGTCGGGGTAGATGTGGGGTTCGCCAAAGGTGACTTCGGCAGAGAAGCCGGGGGTACCCAGCGCCTTCCAGAGGTGAGGCAGAAAGGGTTCATTGCCGAACCAGCACAGCTCGCGCTCGGGGGTGCCGTCCTCGATCACGTAACGGACGGCGGCGGCGGTTACCGGCTCGCCGGCATCGATCGCGGGGGTGAAGAGGCGGGAACGAAAGCGGAGCAACTGGCTGCCGTCCGTACTGGTGCCCTCGGGGAAGAATAATACCGGAACCGTCCCCTGGAGCCTCTCCGCGATCTGCTCCGAAACGGACTCGGCGCTGGCCCGGCTGGCCCGGTCGACAAAGAGCGTTCCGCCGGCGCGCGCCATCCTGCCGAAGTAGGGCCAACTGCCGATTTCAGCCTTGGAGACGAAGAAACAGGGCAGGATGGTGCCGTAGATGAGGATGTCAAGGTAGCTGAGGTGGTTGGAAACGAGCAGGCCGCGCGACGGGGGGTGGCCTTCAAAACTGTAACGCACGCCTAATGCGGCCATCAACAGGCGGCCGCAGGATTGGCCCCAAAGAGCACGGCGCTCCAAAGACATGGGGCCGCGCAGGCGGATCTGCCAGTAACGAAACATGCAAATGGTGAGTGTGAATCCCAGCACCACAGCGCGCCGGAATGCGCGCAGCCTCATGGTGTGAGCGGAGCCAGGAAGCGATTGCGCGCCGAGGCCGAAAGCAATTTGAGATCGAGAAACGTAAGGAAATCGATGGTGCCGAACTCGCGATCCCAGGCCGGCGGGCCTCCGATGCGCGCGCCGATGGCCAGGTAGGTCCTGAGCAGCTTGGGCACCTTGGCCGGAGCCGGGGACGGCGCGGCCGGGAACGATCCATCTGGCGGGCAGGGCGACGGCTGTGCGTACGCGCCCTCCTGCTCGGCGGGACAGGCAAATGCTGCGGTTGGCACGGTTTCAAACTCGGGAGGAACCCGGTAGTGCTCAAGCTGGCGGTACATCTGCCAGCCCTCGGCCGGGTCCTTGGAGTTGATCGACGAACAACCGATCAGATAATGCAGTCCCATATCAGTAGCATACTGCGCGATTCCCCTCCAAAGCAGGGTGAGCACCTCCGGTGTGCGGTGTTCGCGGTCGATGGAGGCCCGGCCCAGCTCGAGAATCCCCTCCCGGAGCGGCTCATAGGGGGCAAAGCTGAACTCCTGCTCGGAGTAGTAGCCGAGGTTGAGCGCGGCGGTGGATCCGGACTGCATGCGGTAGGTGCCCACGATGCGCTTGGCCGGATTGTCCTCCAGCTTGTCCTCAACCAGCAGGTGCTCGCAGAAGAGGTCGAACTGGTCGGTGTCCAGCCCGGTGCGATAGGAGCTCTCGAGCCCCTCGCCCAGCTCGATGTTGAAGACTTTGAAGCGGAGGCGGCAGACGGCATCGCGATCTTCGACGGTCTGCGCCATCCGCAAACGGTAGCGGCCAACTTCCGCGTGGATGCACGGGTGGGCCGGCGGCTGAGGCAGCGGTGGAAGGCATTTGGGAACAGAGACTTCCACCAGCGGGGTGGGACCAAGAGCGAGCTTCAACGGAGAAAAGTGCTGAGCTTGCGGGATCACTGGAGTATTATCCGCCCGCAATTGTAAAGGGACGGTGAAACAGATGCAAATGCGGTGCGAATATCTTCTCCATTCCGTAACCGGAGGTAAACAAAAGAGATTACTCTCTGGCAGCAGACGAAGTTACTCTCTGTCGAGCCGGAATGCCGCCGCCTGAAAATCGCCGCGAAAATCCGCGTCCATGTCCAACCCGTGGTTCATCCACCAGGCGCCGCTGGCCGCGGGCGGCGTTCCGGCTCGCGGCTTGCCCTCGATGGAGCCGAGAGCATAGCGCGCCGCCGGGTCCAGCCCTTTCAGCTTGAGCGTGGGGAAGATGCGGCCCTTCTGCGTGGAGTGGATGAAGGCGAAGACCACCGACAGGCTCTTGTCCGGCCGGACGGTCTGCGTGGCTGAAAACTCGCTCCCATCACGGGGCGAAATCAGCCGGTAGAGGTCTCCCTGCACGATGGTGGGCTGCACCTGGTGATAAGCGGCAATGAGGCGCTTGGCCGAGGCTGTCTCGTCGTCGGTCCACTTGGCGATGTTGGCGCCGATGCCGAGCGACCCCTGCATCGAACTCAGCATGCGGTAAGAGAGCGACGTGGTGCGATGGTTTAACCAATGCGGCGAGTCGGTGACCCAGGCCATCATGACCTGCGGCGTGTAGGCGTAGGTGAATCCGTCCTGCTGCGAGAGCCGGTCGAAGGGGTCGGTGTTGTCCGACGGCCAGACTTCGTCCACATAGTGCAGAATTCCCAAATCCACCCGGCCACCCCCTCCTGAGCAGGACTCGATCTCGATCTTGGGGTGCCTCTTGCGTAGTTCGGCCAGAATCGCGTAAAGGTTGCGCGTGAACTCGACATAAACCCGCTTCTGCTCACCGGCCGCCAGTTGATCCCAGCCGGGCTCGCTCCAGTTGCGGTTGTAGTCCCACTTCAAAAACGCGATGTCGTTCTCAGTCAGCAGCTTGTCGAGAAAGCCGAGAACGTAGGCGCGCACGTCGGGCCGGGCCAGGTTCAGGACCAACTGGTTGCGCTGCTCGGAACGCGGACGGCCGGGAAAATTCAGCACCCAGTCAGGATGTTTCCTGTAGAGATCCGAGTCCGGGTTGACCATCTCCGGCTCAACCCATAGCCCAAAGTCCATCCCCAGCGTGTGAACCTTGTCAATCAGCGGCTTGAGGCCGTGGGGAAACTTCTCCTGATTCACGTACCAGTCGCCGAGACCGGCGTGGTCGGTCTTGCGCTGGCCAAACCAGCCGTCGTCCATCACGAAGCGATCTACGCCGAGGGCGGCGGCCTTGTCGGCCAGCGCCATCTGCCCGGCCTCGCTTACGTTCATCTCGGTGGCTTCCCACGAGTTGTAGATGACGGGGCGCGGCTTCGGCATCTCAGACTTCGAGTCCTTGGCGACGGTCCCCGGCAAAATGTGCTCCAGTTCATAGCGGTGGAGCAACCGCGAGGCGCCGCCCAGCCCGCTCGCCGAGTATCCGCCATAGAAAACCGGCGTCTCCAGCCTTTCGCCAGGGTGCAGAACGTAACCAAAATCGAAGGGATTGAAGCCGCCGGTCACCCTCACCTGGTCCAACTGGTCCTGCTCGACCGTAATCCTCCACGAGCCGCTCCAGCCGAGCGCCCCAAACCAAACCTCGCCGTGGTCCTCATCGGACTCGCCAGCCTGCAGCGCAAACCACGGATTGGCCTGGTGCCCTGTCGAACCGCGGCGGCTCTCGATGACCCGCGCGCCGGGAAGGACCGGCTCCTGGTTCAGCGTCCACTCGCCGGCCCAGCGGCCGGTGAGGTAGTTCAGGGTGTAATGGCCCTGCGGCAGCGCCCACGCAGCGGCAGCGGCCTGCTCCACGGTTACCGGCAGCGCCTCGCCGTTCTCGATGGTAGCCGAGCGTGCCAGAATGCCGCTCTCCGGATCGATGGCGTAGTGCAGGGTGACAAAAATCTTCCGCTTGATGTCTTTGAGGACCACTTCGAAGCCGTTTGGAACTGCGGTGTGGCTCTGGTAGTGCAGGACCAGGTCGCGGTTGCCGTCGGCAAAGCTCACTTTCAGCGCAGGCTCGAGAAACAGGCCCGCTCCCCAACCGGCGTATTCCTGCGGTGTGTTGGTGTAGGAGGAGTCGAAAGAAGCCCACTCGGGCAGCGGCGCGGCCTGCGGAAACGCATCCTTCGCACCCAATCTTCCGCCCCAGTAGAGCTGCTGCAACTCGCCCTTCGGGTTCACCCCGAAAACATACGAGACGCCGCCGCCATCGAGCCGGAAGACCTTGGTTGCCTGATCGAAGCTGGCGGTGGAAGGTTGGGCTTGGGCCATAAGCGGGACTGCGAGGAACAGGATTGCGGCTGAAAATGTTTTCAACATGCTGGTCTTCCTTGATACGTTTTCCAAACCGACCCATCATAGCACCCGGTCAGTTGCGACGGTCCAGCGGCCGGACACAGCCCAATCTCCCCTCTTTGCCCTGCTCAAGCGGAAGGAACAAGATTCCGGTTGGAACGTAAGGTGGACGATCCAGATGGAAAGACGGCGGATTTTTTTGGAAGAAAGGCGGCGAGTTAGCCCTCGCTACGCGAGGTTGGCAAGTTGGCAAGTTGGCGCAAGGAATGGATCGGCAAAGTTTCTATCCTTACGCGGGCCGACACTGCTGGTGGAAGATTCTCCGGAGCTGTGGCGCGCGGCTTTTTCGAGCTGGAGGCCGTTTTCATGCGCAAGAATTTTGCTCATTTTTTCCTGCAAGCTATTGATTGTAAAGTGTTTACAAAGTCGATCTTGGGACCTTATTTTTCTATAACTTGTTGATTCTGTTTAGGTTATGGCTACTTTTCTGGGCATTTTTCGGGGAGGGGGGGGTGGGTGCCGGACCGGCTGGCGAAGAAACGGAGAATCTGCACCTGGGATTGGGAGGTGCCAGCGCGGCTGCGTTTTCGCGAAGACCGCTGCCGGTGTGGAGCGGGTCCAGGTTTCAGGTTAGCAGGATCCCGGAAATAATCTGCAAAGCACGCGGATCGGATGAAGCAAGATTCCGGTTAGACGTTGAGTCGAACCATGGAAGCAGAGCTCCAGGTTTTGATCGACAGTTTCAGGTTACTTCCGGTTTGGCGACAATCCTCTCGCGACTACGCACTAGACTTAGTCGGAGATCCGAATGAAATCGAAATGGCTCGAATCGAAAGCACTCTCCAAGTTGTTTTTCTGGACAGTTGTCGTGTGTCTAATCTGTTTTGCGTCTTTCTTCTCAATAGCGGTGCCGTGGGTGCGGAACTTCTTAAACTCCTCTTCGGCTAATAATGCCTTGGGAATTCTATTCTCAGCGTTGCTCGTCCTCACGATCCCATGTTCGATTATTATTTCTTTCGGCATGGCAGCCTTCTGTGCATTTACGGATCGTTCGCCAGTCGGTGTGAAGGTTCTTTGGTTTCTCCTGTTCCTGTTCACTTGGCCCATTGGATCAATCGTGTATTTCTTTACTGTTTATCGGGGTTCTATCAAGCGGAAGAGATCGGGTGGGGCACCGGATTCGCGAGTCGTGAATGTGTAACCGGCAATCCGGAAGTTTCTCTGAAATACCTGGGAAGTCCCGCTTTCGGGCAACTTCAGAGTGGATGCCTGGAATCGCCAACCGTATCCGCGTTGGCGGGCGGCATGGATCGGCAAAGGTTTCATCCTTACGCGGGGCCGGCAATGCCGGTGGAGTACCAAGAGAATGCGCGCAGAGGCGAGACGCTGTTTCTCTATCCTTCGCGGTCGCCCCGCAGCCCGCAATCGGCTATCCTGAAGATGCACCCAGGAGGTCCCCCGGATGCTTTCCCCCGTTCTCAGCCCGCCTGCCTGTCCCACGCCCTTTGAAACCATTGCGGCCGCCGTGGATCGCATTACTCCGCTGCATGGCTTGAGCCTGGATGAGCGCCTTTGGCTGGCCAGCCACGGCGAAGAGGTTGTCGGTCAGCCCGGCGATGTTCTCTTTGAAGAGGGCACCCCGGCCGACCGGATGATTCTGATCCTCAAGGGAGAGATTCACGTGCGCCGCCATAGCGGCGGCCCCATGGAGCTGTTCATTGGCCGCGCGGGGCAAATGACCGGCTACCTGCCCTTCTCGCGAATGAAGACCTCCGGCGGACAGGGGTTTGCCGTTTCCCCCGTGTGGGCGCTGCTGATTCACAAGTCGCTGTTCCCGGAGATGCTGCAGGCCATTCCCTCGATGGCGCAGCGAGTGGTTTCCACGCTGCTCGACCGGGTGCGCGAGGTGACCCGGATCGAACAGCAGGCCGAAAAACTGGCTGCGCTGGGCAAGCTGGCCGGCAACCTGGCCCACGAACTGAACAATCCGGCCGCCGCCGCGCAGCGCGCCGCCTCCGGCCTGGCGGCCGAGCTGAGGGCCAACCGCCAGAACCGCTTCAAGCTGGTGAACCTTTGCCTGAGCGAAGAGCAGGTGGAGGGCATCGAGGCATGGGAGCAGGAGATCCTGACCCGCTCAAGCCAGCGCCAGGCGCCGGGCGCGGTGGCCTTCATCGCTCAGGAGGAGGCCATCCGCACCTGGCTGGGGGCGCTCGATTGCGGGGATGTTTGGGAGGTGGCGCCGCAGTTGGCCGAGCAAGGGGTCACTGTCGCCGACCTGGTCGCGTTGCGGACACTTGTCGGGGCCGGCGAGACCTGCGTTTCGCTCCAGTTCTTTGCGCGCTACCTGCGCTCGTCGCGTTCCGTCGACACGCTGGTGAACTCGACTGCACGGATCTTCGACCTGATCGGGGCGATCAAGGCCTACTCCTACATGGACCGCGCGCCGATTCTGGAAGTGGATGTGCCGGCCGGCCTGGACGCCACCGTGCAGATGCTGCACTCGCGCATGAGCCACGTGGAGGTCGAGCGCGACTACGAGACGAACCTGCCGACTATCAGCGCTTACGGCAGCGAACTGAACCAGGTGTGGACGGCGTTGATCGAAAACGCGCTGGATGCACTGGGCAATCAGGGCCAACTGAAGCTGACCTGCCGCCTGGAAGGCGAAATGATGCTGGTGGAGATTTGGGACACCGGCCCCGGCATCCCGCCGGAGTTGCAGGACCGGATTTTTGAGCCTTTTTTTACGACCAAGGCGCCCGGCCTGGGGTTGGGGCTTGGCCTGGACAATGCCATGCGCATCGTGCGCAAGCACCGCGGGCACCTGAGCGTGCGCTCGGAACCCGGCTCGACCTGCTTCCGGGTCCGCATTCCGCTGGATCAGTTGCAGGCTTACTAGTCAGGGCGTTTTCCGGAATTGTGTAGACCGGAATTTTGTAGGTATCCCACCCATTCCGCAAAAAAACGCGGAATGGGGCAGGGAAGCCTACAGTCAATCCGAAAACGGTCTAATTCCGCTGCGCTACGGGGAGACTTCGACGCCGCGCCAGAAGGCTACGTAGCCCTTGATTTTGCGAGCGGCCGGCTTGGGGTCGGGGTAGTACCAGGCGGCGTCGGGGTTGTCTTTCCCGTCGATCAACAGGTTCATATAGCGGGCCTGGCCCTTCCAGGGACAGGTGGATGTGGTGCTGCTGGGGGTGAAATACTCCCGCTTGAGACTGGTCTCGGGAAAGTAGAGGTTTCCTTCGACCGTCTCCGTCGTGTCGCTTTCGGCAATGACTTTGCCGTTCCAGATCGCTCGTGCCATGGGTTGTTCCGATTGAATGCGCCTGTTGCCCCACGAGATCTCTGACCGCATGGATTCGTACTTTAGCATTCGTGACATCCCACCCTTTCGCCAGAAAAAAGGCGAAAGGACGGGGCACGGAGTTGGTTCAACAACAGCAAGTCAGAAACTTTGTTCGTGCGCTACTTGGCTTCCGCGATGGAATCGATGTGGACGCTCTTTTTATCCCCATCGGCTTTTGCTGTGACGGTTACGTGGGCGCCATAAAAGGCCTTGACCGCATCTGGATTGTCGATGGTCCAGACCGCTTTCTTCTGCTCGTCCACAAAGACCGGGGACATGCCGCCGGCGATGCACTTCTTGACGCAGGCCTCGCCCGAGCCGGCGTGCTTAACGCCGCACATCGAGTCGGAGATCCAGCCGCTGATCTTTGTGGACTCGGCGGCGCGAGCCGCAATCGCGGCCAGGGAGAAGACAACAAGCATCAACGCAAAAATACGCTTCATTCGATCCTCCAGGGGGTTGGAAAGTCGCTTTCGATTACCATGATGCACCTGCGACGTGGGGTTCGACAAGAGCCTGGCCGGTTAGGTTTTCGGGGGATAAAAATATTGCCCGTGGGCTTCCTGCCTGGCCGGCATGCTGTTTCGCCGGGCTTCAACATTCTTGAGCACCGCCTCGTAGCGCTGGGCAGCGGCGGAAAAGCGGTTGACCAGTTCCGCGGTCTTGGTGAGAAAGCCGGGATTCTTTTCGCGGATCCCTTCGAGGATGGGCGCGAACTTGGCCAGCAGGAAGAAGCCCTCGGCGTTGGAATCCACAAACAGCTCGGCTGAAACCGCGCCGTGCAGCACCATCGCCGCCGCCATCTCCCAGTAGGTGAGCACCTGGCGCAGCCAGGCATTGTGGGGGTCGCCGGGATTCTGAGCGACGGCGAAGAACTCCTCCGCGGTAGCCGGCCAGAACTCGCCGGTGACCCAGGCGCGCGCCTGGCGCATCACTGTCTCGGTGCGCAGTTCAGAGAGCTTGAGGATGATTTCGGCATCGGCAGGGGTGGCAAGCATTCGTTCCATCAAAGGTTCTCCGCTGACCCATACTATCGGATTCGGCTTGCCTCCCGCTGCGCCGGGTCGGATGGAGTTGACGATTGGCCGACGGCACGGAAGGCAGCCTGCAGCCCTGTCTCATGCTTCCAGCAAGCCGGCGCGGTAGAAGTAGCCGAGAGTGCTTTTCATTCCTGCCTCGACTTCTTCCGCGGACATGGAGGGATACTCTGAGCCGACGGCCTTGAGAAGATCCTCGCGCGCGTGCGTCCCGTCAAGCAACTTGAGAAAACTGCGCACGACCGGGTCGTGGAGACCGATTGTGGAGTGGAGCAGCGTAACTGCCCAGGGGTGGGTCCACGCTTCCTGCACACTGTTGGCGCTGGCTCTGGGCCGCAGCGAAATCGACTCGGCAAAGGCGGGACTCCAGGCATGAAACTCGATCATTCCCGACACCGCCAGGCGCATCAGCAGGACCGCTGCCTCCTGATCCAACCGGGAGCCGGGCGTAGCAAGAAGCGGCTCGATCTCTGGAAAGCTCAGCCTTCGCGGCCAGGCCGCTTCCAGGGCCTCCAGGAGCCGGATGACAGCGGGGTGGTTGGTTTCTGTCTTGATCCCGCTGGGCAGGGTGAATTCCCTGGCTCCGGGCGTTTCCCCTGGCCCTGAGGTGGCAGGCGACGCGAGCAGCAGGCGGCGCATGGCGTCGATGGGGAAATCGCGGCGCGGCTCGTGCTCCGCGCGGCAAAGCAGAGTCTCGCGGTAGTTGCGCAGGCGGACAAAGTCCAGGATCTGTTCCTGCTTGACGATGTCGCCGCCCGCGGCGGTCTCCAGCATCGGCCACAACGCCGACCGGTAAGACGGATCGGTGGGGGGCGGCAGCACGGCTTCGCTCAGGTACTGCAAACCATGCTTCCGGGCTTGCTCGACAAACTCCGTGAAGTACACGGGATGGTACGAGTCCGTCAATTCGTCGTGAAAGATGGACTCGGCGCTTCGTTTTTCCATCCGCGCCAGTTGTTTCTCGATGAGTGGGCGGCTAAGGTCGCCCTCCGGTCTCTCGCCAAGCACGAACTGAAGGAACTCGCGGCCTGCCGCGACGCGATCCCCCGGCTCCGAGAGCCCCTCCGCCCCGAAGAGCATCATCTCCCGGAGCATGGTGCGCAGGTAGCCCCCTGGCTTGGCGTCGTAGCTGATGAAGGCCACTCCGCTGGGAGTGAGCAACTCGCCGCAAAGAGCGATCAGGCGGGCACTCACATTTTGCGGAACCCAGGCATACACACCGTGCGCAACGATGTAATCGAACTGGCCCAGCTCTTTTCCTACGTCCAGCAAGTCGGCGTCGAAGATGCGCACGTTGTTGAGGCCAAGGGCGCGAATCCGCTGCTGTCCCCGCTCGACCGGCAATCGAGCCAGATCGAAGCCCGCAAACTCGCTCTTCGGCAGGCCGTAGGCCATGGGAATCAGATTCCCGCCCTCGTTGCATCCGATCTCAAGGACGCGGCATTGTTCTACCGGAGCCGGAGAGAGGCCATGCAACGTGGCCATGGCCGCGAGGTTGCCGGGATGTGTCTCAGGAAATGAAAAGCTGGGATAGGCTACCGCATCATGCGGGGTTTGTTCGGCCGGCATGGCCAGGCTCCTTGAGTCGGGGTTCGTTTCAATTGGCATCCTGGCTGCGGTTGTACCGGGCATTCAATCCGAAGCGATGTCTTTGTTTAACCGGGACCTTTGCGGGAGTCCTGTTGGTAACTCGGAATCGTCTGAATTGGATTGGATTTGAGCCGCCAACTCCGCGTCAGTATAAAACCTTCTCGACTGATCGAGTTCACCGGACGCCAGCTTGCGGGAAACCTCGGCCATGCCGCTGTCGACAGCATCGAAGATTTCCTGAACGGTCATGTCGCCAATCGTCTTCGTCATGGAGTCAACGATGCCTTTGAAGTTCACCGATAAGAAACAAAAATGCAAGCTCAACAAAAAAAGGCATCACGATGGAGTTCTCGTGGGTCCCACCCATCGGACAAAGACAAAGGCGTCCGATGGATGGGGCACAGTTTCATCCCCCGTGGGTCGGCGAAGCCGGTGGACGACTAAACGGGCTGTAGTTCCTTTTTCTCGCCCTTCTTCTCTACGACTGGTCCGTGCGTCTCGACCGTTGGCGGGGGCAGCGCATCGCCAATTCGCTTCGAGTAGGTGCAGGTCGCGGCGGTCTCCGCCGCAACGGCTGGCTGCTTGGCTCGCTTCTTCGGCGCAGTCTCCTCGTCGGCGTGCTTTTTCTTGTTCGGGCATTCGAGATAGATCCCCGAACGCAGCGTCTTCTCCACCAGGTAGGGGCTCCCGCACTCCGGGCATTTCATTGCCACCGGCTTCGAGTTCGACGTGAAGTCGCACTTGGGATAGTTGGTGCAGCCCCAGAAGATATTGCCCCTTCGCGCCTTGCGCTCAGCCAAGTCGCCCACGCCGCACTTAGGACACTTCATTCCTTCAATCAGGTTCTGCTTCACGTATTTGCACTTCGGATATCCGGAGCAGGATACAAACTCTCCATAACTGCCTTGCCGCAGCACCAACGGTTTCCCGCATACCGGGCAGTCCTCGCCTGTGGGCACCGGCGTATTCTGCTTCTGCTGCTGCTTCTGGCTCAGCTTGCGGATGGTCTTGCAGGGCGGATCGTCGTTGTAACCAGGACAGGCCATGTAAGGCCCAAACAGCCCGCGGCGCAGCACCATGACGCGGCCGCAATTATCGCAGTACTCCTCGGTCTCGCTGGCGTCCTGGCCTTCCTGCGTGTTGAGGTCCGGCTTGTCGGCGGTATTCTCCCTGGTGAACGTACAACTATTGGGATCCTTCTTGTCATAGGCCGAGCACGCAAAGAACGTGCCGAATTTACCCCACTTCAGCAGCAGCGGAGACCCGCAGACATCGCACTTCTCGCCGGTGACCTGCTCCATGCGCTTGATGTTTTCCATGTTCTTGCCGGCGTCTTTCAGCTCGTCCTCAAAGTAGCCGTAGAAGCCCTTCAGCAGGTCCGTCCACTTCTCCTTGCCTTCCTCGATATCGTCCAGTTCCTCTTCGAGCTTTGCCGTGTAGGCGATGTCGAAGATATACGGGAAATTCTTGACCAATAAATCGCAGACCACCATTCCAATCTCGGTGGGGTAGAAGCGTCCGCTGATCTTGCTCACATATTCGCGATCCTGGATGGTGTTGATGATCGAAGCGTAGGTGGAAGGCCGCCCGATGCCCCGTTCTTCGAGTTCCTTAACCAGCGAGGCCTCGTTGAAGCGCGGCGGCGGCTGGGTAAAGCTCTGCCGGCTGTCCAGCTTTTCCAACTCCAGCTTTTTCACGTTGTCCAGGTTGGGCAGCTTGTTGTCAGCGGAATCCTCGTCCTCATCCTTCTTCTCTTCGAGGACTTCGTAGACCTTGAGGAATCCGTCAAAGCGCACCACCGAGCCGCTGAGGCGAAAATCGTAGGTCTTGCCTGTCTTGGCCGAGACCGCAGCAATCTTCGCCGTGGTGATGTCGAAGACTGCCGGTGTCATCTGGGAGGCCATGAAGCGCTGCCAGATGAGCCGGTAAAGCTTGAGCTGTTCCTCGGTCAGGTAGCGCGCGATCGACTCCGGGGTCCGCGAAGCATCGGTGGGCCGAATCGCTTCGTGGGCGTCCTGCGCGGCCTTCTTGCCCTTGTAGACATTTGGTTCCTTGGGAAGATACCGCGGCCCCAACTGCTTGGCGATCCAATCCCGAGCCCCGGCAATCGCCTCCGGGGCGACCCGAGGCGAATCGGTACGCATGTAGGTAATCAGGCCGACCGTGCCCGCCGCACCCAAATCGATGCCTTCGTAGAGGCGCTGCGCCACGCCCATGGTGCGGCGCACGTTGAAACTCAGCTTGCTCGATGCATCCCGCTGCAACTGGCTGGTGATGAACGGCGGCAACGGCCTTCGCTGCTGCTCCCGCGACTGCACCGAAACCAGCGACCACTTCGCGGACTCCAGCGCGGTGGTCACCTCGCTCATCGACTTCTCATCGGGAAGAGCACTGGCGATGAACTGGTCCTTCCCTTCTTTGTCTTTGCCGTTCGGGACCCGTACGGGTTCCCCGTCGATGCCGACGAATCGCGCCTTGAAGCTTTTGTCGGCCTGTTTTTCGGGGTGGAGCAAGGCATCGAGCGTCCAGTATTCGACCGGCTGGAAGGCGCCGATCTCCCGCTCCCGCTCGGCAATCAGCCGGACTGCCACGGTTTGCACGCGGCCGGCCGAAAGTCCCCGCCGGACCTTATCCCAAAGCAACGGCGAGATCTGGTAACCGACCAGCCGATCCAGAACCCGGCGCGTCTGCTGTGCGTCGACAAGATTCTGGTCCACGTTCCGTGCGTGCTTGAAGGCATCCTTGACGGCCTTCTCGGTGATCTCGTTGAAGGTCACACGATGAATCTTCTTCTTTTCCGCAGCCGAGGTTCCCAACTGAATGGCCAGGTGATAGGCAATGGCCTCGCCTTCGCGGTCCGGGTCAGGGGCGAGAAAGATTTCGTCGGCTTTGGCGGCCGCCTTCTTCAACTGCGCCACAACCTTTTCTTTGCCCGGCGACACCACCAGGTCGGGGACAAATGTCCGCTTTTTCAGCTCCACGCCGATCTCGTTCTTGGGCAGGTCCATGATGTGCCCGACCGATGCCAGAACCTCGAACCCCTTGCCAAGATATTTCTCGATCGTCTTCGCCTTGGCAGGGGACTCGACGATTACCAGTGATTTGCTCATTGCCATCCTTATTACCGATCTCACTCTACGCTGTCCGACCTGTTTGACTCACAATTGGACGTTTCTGAATTGCCGTTCGATTCCGCGCCGGCCCGAATCCCCGACCCACGGAGCCACCTCGCCCCGTAACGGGAAAAACCACCCACAAAGGTTGCACCCTACCACGGAATACCGTCCCGTTTCCACCTGCGAGCGGATTTTTCATCTCCTGACGTCCCATCTTCAGGTGCGCAAAAGGGCCGTTCGCGGTGGAAAAACCCCGCGGAAAGCCCGTTCTAGCCTCTTTGGAATTCGTTTCAGGAGAGAACCACTCCCCGTCAAGTTGGACGGAGAATGAGGCGACCGCTACATCGTCCTTACGTAATTCTTGCCCGGCAAACACCGCACCCGGCCGGTAACTTCCAACTCGAACAGCGCCGTAAACACCTCTGAAGATGTCAGTTGCGTCTCCAGAAGCTCGAGAATCTCGTCGATCTGGAGACTCTCGTCCGAGCGAAGCACCTCGAGCACGATGGCCTCCTGAGGCCGCAGCACCGGGTCAGGCAGTAAAGATGCGCTAGTCTCGGATTTGGATTCATCCGGCGCCTCCGCTTCCAGTTCCAGCCGCACCTGCGAGGGCAGGTCCTCCCACACATCTTCCCAGGTTGCGACCAGCTTGGCCCCCTGTTTAATGAGCGTGTTAGGCGTCCACGAGCCTTTACTGGTGACGTTGCCCGGCACGGCGAACAGGTCGCGATTCTGCTCGGCGGCGCAGCGGGCGGTAACCCGCGTGCCGGAGTTCTCCGCCGCCTCGACCACCAACACCGCGATGCTTAGCCCGCTCAGAATCCGGTTGCGGCGGGGAAAGTTCTGCGGTGCGGGAAACGTCCCCATGGGCATTTCGCTGACGATCGCCCCGCCGGTGGCCAGAATCTCTTCGGCCAGCTTCTTGTTCTCCTTGGGGTAGATCACGTCGATTCCCGTGCCCCAAACCGCGACCGTGGGCATCCGCGCCGCAAGAGCGCCCCGGTGCGCGCAGGAGTCGATGCCCCGCGCCATGCCGCTGACAATGAGCAGCCGCCGCACCGCCAGGTCCCGCGACAACATTTCCGCAATGCCCGACCCGTAGGGGGTGGGATGCCGCGTGCCCACGACGGCAATGGCCGGCCTGGCGAGCAAATTGACCGCTCCGCGCACCCAAAGCACCGGCGGAGGATCGTAGATCTCCTTCAGGCGCTCCGGATACTCCGGGCAGCCAAAGCTCACGATCGTCGCGCCTTGCGCCGTCACCCGCGCCCACTCTTCCTCGGCCGCCAGGCGCGCCTTGCCGTCGAAGATGAACTGCGCTGCCTCGGCCGGAAACCGCAATCCCTCAAGCTCCGTCAGCCCCAGCGCAAAAATCCGCCCCGGTTCTTCAATTTGCCGCATTGCATCGAGAATCCGCTTGGGCCCCAGTCCCGGAGAGAGCGCCAGCGCCAGCCAGGCCAGCCGGTCTTCTTCCAACTGAGGCGGAGCCGGCAAAACAACGTCCTGGGGCAATGTCGTCATCGCAAAGCGCTCCCTTGGGAAAATTGCACGGTGAGGTTTTCCTCACAGAAAAGCAGAACCGCGCACAAAGGTAATTTGGCTCACGTTACCTCCCGGCAAAGGACCGTGTCAAGCCTGCGGCAGTATTGCTGTTCCGGATACGGTCGGGAAATGCCGCCCGGAATCCTGCGCCGCGATTGGTAGTCTAAGAGGCAGTGAGTCCCGACATCAAACCCCGCCTGCGCATCGCTGCCATCAACTTCCTCAACCCGGCGCCCCTGATGTGGGACTTCGAACACCTACCTCTGAGCGCTTCGCTGGCCCTTCGCTACCGGATCGATCGCATGTCGCCCTCGGAGTGCGCCGACCGGCTGTCCAACGGCCAGGCGGAGATCGGCCTGGTGCCGATCGCGGCTCTCGCCGCTAATCCGGGCCTGCGCATCCTCCCCGGCTGCACCATCGCCTCGAAGGGCCGGGTACGCTCCCTGCTGCTGGTCCGCCGCGCCAGCCGGCCGCTTGCCTCCCTGCGGGCCGTGGCCGCGGACATCGCCAGCCGGACGACGCTCGCCTACGCGCGCATCCTCTTTCACAAATGGGGCAATCCCGGTGTCCCCTTCGTGCCCTGTCCCGCGGACCTTGACGCCATGCTCGACCTTGCCGACGCCGCGATCCTCATCGGCGATCCGGCCCTGCTGGCCCTGGAAGAGCGTGCCAACCGCTTCGAGCGCACCGGCGAGGAGCTCGTGTATCACGACCTGGCGGAAGAGTGGCGCGCCCTGACCGGCCTGGCCTTCGTCTCCGCCGTTTGGAGCACCACGGTGGGGGGCGGCCCTTTGGACAAGGGTGTCGCGGAGGATTTCATCCAATCCCGCGATCACGGTCTCCAGAACATCGATGCCCTGGTATCCGAGTGGTCCGCGCGCATCCCAATTCCGGAGGCCACCATCCGCTCCTACCTGACCACGAACATTCACTACGTTTTGGACGAAGAATGCCTGGAAGGCATGCGAGGCTTCTTCCGCATGGCCGCGGAGGCCGGCGTGCTGCCGGATTACACGTTCTCTGTTGAGGAGTTGGCGGGATAGCGAGCCGGCGGGACGAATTCGAGCGGGAAATGCGAGCGCTCGACCTTCGCAGCAGACTTATCGCGGAGATAAGATCCGAAGGATTCGGCTAACATTGGGCGATAACTCGCTCAGCGCGAATGGGACCGGTCGAGGACCGTGGTATCCCAGGTCCCAAACGCGGGACATGGGGCACCCAACTAACTCAGCTAGCTCCGCTGGAGCATTGCTCTTCATGCTTTCGAGGGAAACATTCCCTCAGGGGGTAAAGCCCGCGTTGATATCGCGAGGTTTATGTCGGGGTTAAAACCCCGACCTTCCATCCGAGCAAGTTTTTCCGCAGGCTGTTAAGTCGTGCCCTGACCGTTTTGCCTCGTCGCGAAGGTTTTTTCGCGATTTACAAAGCCCGGACCTTTCAAAGCGACGCCTTATTCAGAAGTTCCCTATATCTCCCACCGCAACAGCGCCGCGCCTACGGTGAATCCTGCGCCCGCGGCGGCAAGCAGCACCAGGTCGCCCTTCTTCAGCTTGCCTTGCTCGATGGCCGTCTCCATCGCCAGCGGAATGGTTGCCGCGGAAGTATTGCCGTATTTTTCGATATTGATAATGACACGCTCGGGATCCATGCCCAACCGGTCTGCTGTCGCGGTGATGATTCGTTTGTTGGCCTGGTGAGGAATGAAGCATCCCAGGTCCGCGCCGGTGACGCCGTTGCGCTCGAGAACCTTTGCGGTAACTTCAGCCATCTTGCGCACGGCAAACTTGTAGACCACCGGACCGTCCTGATAGATGTAGTGCATTCTCTTATCCACGGTCTCATGGCTCGATGGGTTCAGGCTTCCGCCACCTTTGAGGTTCAACGCAGGGCCGCCCGATCCATCGATCTCATGAACGAAGTCGATGAATCCTATCTCGCCCTCTTCGGCGGGCTCAATCAGCACCGCCCCCGAGCCATCGCCGAACAGCACGCAGGTGGTCCGGTCGGTGTAGTCGGTCATTCGTGTGTTGGCGTCTGCGCCGATGACCAGCACCTTGGCGTGCGCGCCGCTCTCCACCAGCTTGACGCCCGCCTGGAGCGCAAACACAAAGCCCGAGCAGCCCGCCGAGACGTCGAATCCCCACGCCCCGTTGGCCCCGATCTTGTCCTGCACCAGGCAGGCCGTCGAAGGAAACATCATGTCCGGGGTCACCGTACCCACGATGATGACCTCGACCTCGCCAGCCTCAATTCCCCGCGCGGCCAGGCAGCGCCGAGCCGCCTCCACGCACATATCGCTGACGCCCAGGCCCTTGGCCAGGACGTGGCGCTCGCGGATACCGGTACGCTCCATAATCCACTGGTCGTTGGTATCCACCATTTTTTCGAGATCTTTGTTGGTGAGCACATCGGGGGGAACGTAGGTGCCGAGCGCCGAAATCTTCGCGCGCCGGCCCACCACGGGAGGAACGGTGAGGGTCAATGAATTTCTCCTTGGACCGGGGCGGCCGTCTGATCTCTGACCCCTGATCTCTGGGCACATAAAAAGTACCGGGTGACCTACTGCGCCCGTACTAGCCCGTTACCGTTGCTTCCTTCCGGACCTGGCGGGATTGGCGGGATTACGTCGCGTAGGACCCGGCACTGATTGATTTTAACACCGGCTCTCCATTACCCCGAACCCGGTTCCGACGTCTCTGATCCTGAGAAGGAGTATTCTTTTTCCGCCAGCAATCCATCCATTCAGGAGAACGTGAAATGAAGCCCAGGTTTCTCTTCGTCTTTGCCTTCTTGCTTTCGACTCTCCCGCCCGCCTTCGCGCAAGGCTTGCCCCCGCTTGCGCCTCTCCCCAAGCCGACCACCGGGACTCCCGCGATGGGTCTCAGCGTCGAGGCTGCAAATGTCGACCTGAAGACCGCCCGCGCCGCCAACCAGGAGAAGCGCTATGCGGACGCTGAGACCCTTATGCTCAAGGACACAACAGCCAGGCCCAACATGCCCTATCTTTGGATCGAGTTGGGCCTGGCGCAGATCGGCCTGAAGAACTACGCTGCTGCGGAGGGCAGTTTCAAGGCAGCTCTGGGGGGCGATGTTCCAGCCCAGAAGCAGCCGATTCAGGGTGCTTTCTATGCGGAGGGAAAGGGTACCGTTGGTCACATCAGCGTCGAGACGGTGACGGCGCAGGACAACAAAAGCAGGCCGGAGATTGAGGGCATGAGCTACTCCAGTCTGGGAGAGGTCTACATCAAAACCAACCGGGTTCCGGAAGCCAAGGAGGCCTACGACAAGGCAGTCAAGGACTATCCGACACAGGCCGCGCTGTACCTCCGCAATGAAGCCATCTTCTTTCTCCAGGTGGGTAACTCCGTGGAACAGGTGGAAGCCGCCAATAAGGCCATCGCCGTCGATCCCACCCGGGCCGCGCTCTATTTCTTCAAAGGCCAGGGTCTAGCCGCCCAGGCCACCATCGACGCAAAGACGCAAAAACTCGTGCAGCCAGCCGGCTGTGCCGAAGCTTTGCAGAAGTATCTCGACCTTGAACCCACTGGCCAGTATTCCGCCGATGCCAAAGGCATGCTTACAGCGGCCGGGGTGGCGGTGAAGGGCGGCAAGAAGTAGGCAAGGAGAGGCAGCGACCATACAGGCCGACGAACAAATGAGAATACCGGGCGAAAGCCCAAAGGGCTCCCGCAGGGGCTGAAGCCCGCGTTGATTTTGCTGGGTTTACGGCACGACCGAAGTCGTGCCCTGTTACAAGACCAAGCTTTTTCGCAGGCTGTGAAGCCCCTGCTCCCTCAAGAAATTCCGATTTGCCTCTGTAGCGGCCATCCTTTCGCCGGCTTTTCGAAGGGGAGACCGGCGAAAGGGTGGAAGACCGCCAATCTCTTGTGAAGCGCCGTTTTCCGAACCCCAGTACAATAGGAAGGTGAGCAAAACGTCCCCACCCACGGCCCCTTCCGTGGGCTTTATTTCGTTAGGCTGCCCGAAAAACCTCGTCGATTCCGAGGTGATGATGGGCCTGCTGGACCGCGCCGGCGCGCGGCTGACCGCCCATCCCGAAGAGGCCGAAATCCTCATCGTCAATACTTGCAGCTTTATCGACACGGCCAAGCAGGAGTCGGTCGATACGATTTTGGAAATGGCCCGCCACAAGACCTCCGGCTCGGCGAAAAGGCTGATCGTCGCAGGTTGCCTGGTGGAGCGCTACCGCGACGAGATTCGCAAGAGCATTCCGGAAGTCGATGCAGTTGTCGGCACGGGCGAGTTGGAATCGATCCTCGAAGCCGCCGGATTGGCGATGCCGGCCGCGGCTGAATCGGTATCCCCATTCAACATCCTCAGCGGCAATGGGCACGCGGAAGTCCGTCCCGGTCTCGAGTCCCGCGCCGCCACGCACAAGGCGTCCGCGGTAGAGCCCGCCCAAAACGAGGACAGCCCGAAGAGCCGCCAAGAGGGGGAGGCGCGGGAGCGCCAGGGCCGATTCCGCCGCGACGATTGGAAGGGGGCAACGCACCTGCTGCCCACTTATCTTTACGACGAAAACACCCCGCGCTTCCTCACTACGCCGAAGTCCTCGGCCTACATCAAGATCGCCGAAGGCTGCGACCACCCCTGCACCTTCTGCGTGATTCCCAACCTGCGCGGCAAGTTCCGTTCGCGCCGGTTTGAGTCGGTTGTGGCCGAGGCGCAACAACTTGTCGCGCGCGGCGTCGAGGAGATCACCCTCATCGGCCAGGACACTACCTGCTACGGCGAAGACCTGGGGCTGAAAGACGGCCTGCCGCTGCTGCTCGATGCCCTGGCGGGTATCGACGGCCTGCGCTGGCTGCGCTTCCTCTACGCCTACCCCAACCGCATCACCGGCCGGCTGCTCGACACCATGGCCAGGCACGACAACATCTGCAAATACCTCGACGTGCCTCTGCAGCACGCCTCGCCGCAGGTGCTCAAAACCATGAAGCGCGGCGCGGGCGCCGATATCTTTTTGAGGACTTTGGAGAAGGTTCGTGCTGCGGTGCCAGGAATCGCCCTTCGCACCACGTTCATCGTCGGCTTCCCCGGCGAGTCGCTGCGCGACTTTGAAATCCTGGAGGAGTTTATTGGGGAGGCGAGGTTCGACTGGCTCGGCGTCTTCAGTTACTCCGACGAGGAAGGATCGTCCGCGTTTGCGCTCGACAAGAAGCTTCCCAAGAGCACGATCGAGTCCCGCAAGCGCCGCCTGATGAAGCTGCAGCAGGCAATCTCGAAGGGCGTCAAACAACAATGGGTAGGCCGCGAGTTAGTCCTGCTTGCAGAAGGTGAAAGCGAGGAAACTCCGCTGCTGTGGGAAGGGCGCACCCAGTTTCATGCTCCCGAGATCGACGGCAAGGTCTACATCAACGACTTTGGCGAACTAGAGGCGCTTGAACCCGGACGCTTTTACAAGGCGCAGATCACCGAAGCGCATGATTACGACGTAGTCGCTCGCGTGGTCTCCGGGCCGCTGTAAAGTGAAATAGACCGATGCCTGCGAAGAAAAAATCCGCCAAGCTTCTGCGCTGCCCGACTTGCGGCATGCTGGTCCGGTTCAACGACGAAGACTTTCCTTTTTGTAGTGACCGCTGCCGCAAGATCGACCTGGGCAAGTGGGCTATGGGCGTGTACAGGATCAGCTCCCCGGTCCTGGACCCCGAAGTGCTGGAAGACCTGGGCGGGCTTTCCGGCGGCGGCGACAAAGACTCGTACGATGACTAGTCCAGCGCCGGACGGCTCTGCCCAAAGGACCCTCTGGGCGTGGACCATCGCTACCTTTTTCGGGGCGGGATTCGGCAAGCCCGGCCCCGGCACATGGGGCTCAGTGGCCGCCGTCCTTCTTTGGGCCGCTTACGCCTGGGTCCTCCATCCCGCGCCCCAAGCCCTGCTCATGGCCCTGCTGGCCGGCATCGCCGTCACCCTCGTGCTCGGCATCCCCGCCGCCACCATCGTCGCCCGAGAATCCGGCCGCGAAGACCCCGGCTTCGTCGTGATCGACGAGGTGGCCGGGCAGTGGATCGCCCTGCTCTTCAGCCCTGTGGATTGGCGTCACGGACTCATCGCTCTGGTCCTCTTTCGTCTCTTCGACATCACCAAGCCGTTTCCCGCGCGCCAGCTTGAGAGCCTCCCCGGCGGGTGGGGCATCGTCCTCGATGACGTGGCGGCGGGACTGTATGCTTTGGGTGTAGCATCGCTTGTACGCATCTATCTCTGACATGGCCAACACCCGCACCCAATCCGCTGCTGGAACGCTCCCCGAGCCGCGCATCGACGATGTCGTCCCTGCCGCCGCGCTGCCTTTCGGCGAAGTCGAACTGATCGGGGCACACCTGGGCCCACTCAGCTTCGGGCCGCCCGCCGTGCTGGTGGACGGCCATTCTGCTCACGTGCTCATGAGCCGCCCCACCCGCCTGGCCTTGCGCGTCCCCGAGGAGGCCACGACTGGCCTTGTTGAAGTGCGCAACCCCTCCGGCGCCAGCAATGCCGCGCCCTTGCGCGTAGCACGCCAGCTTTCGGCCGATCTGCATCCGGTGACCAACCCGGCCGTGAGCCGCTCGGGCATGATCTACGCCACCATCTCCGGGCCCCGCGGCAAGATGACCCCGGTCTCGGTGGTCCGCATCACCCCGGATGGCCGGGGGACGCCCTTCGTCACCGGCATCTTGAACGCGACCGGGCTGGCCTTCAATCCCGAGGGCGACCTCTTTGTCACTTCCCGCGCCGAGGGCAATGTCTACCGCATCGACCCCGCCGGCGAGTCAACGGTGTATGCCGAGGGCATGGGCGTGGCCACCGGGGCAGCCTTCGACGCCGAGGGTAACCTCTTTGTCGGCGACCGCAGCGGCACCATCTTCAAGATCAATCCGCAGAGGCAGATTTTCGTGCACGCGACTCTCGAACCAAGCGTCGCGGCCTATCACCTTGCCGTCAACGCCTCCGGCACGCTGTTCGTCACCGCCCCTTCGCTCTCCTCCAACGACGCCATCTGGGCCATCGAGCCCAACGGCGACACGCGCGCCTGGTACCGCGGTCTCGGCCGTCCCCAGGGCCTGGCTCTCGATAAGGACGGCAACGTCTACCTTGCCGCCTGCCTGCATGGGCGGCGTGGACTGGTCCGCGTGACCACGGAAGGCGAGGCGAGCCTCGTCGTTGCCGGTTCCAACCTTGTGGGCCTGGCCTTCTCGCCGCTTGGCACGACGGTTCTGGCCACCCAGGAAGCCATTTACGATGTGGACCTGGGAGTGGAAGGACTGGCGCTCTTTTAGGCCTCCAACTTTCAGAGTTTGACGGTAGTCTTGGAGGAGTTTGCAGGGCATGATCGATTGGCGCCGTCGATTACTCGTGTCATCATCCGAATAAGCTTTTGCCCAGGGCCCCCAAAGCCGTAGATCACGCGGTAAAACTCCAATTCATCGCAGCCGGTTTCCCCACTCCAACAGGAAGGAAGATTCATGCCACTCAGCGGACCAACATGGGTTCAGCAATTCCCCACCAGCAAGAGCCTGGACGATCTCGTCGATCCATTTCGCACCAATGTGCAGAACTTCCTTGCCGCGCTCAGCGCTGCGGGCGCCATCGTTAGCATCGCCGACACCCTGCGGCCCCAGCAACGTCTGGACCTGATGTACTACTCCTTCCAGATTGCCCATTCCGAATTCGACCCGGCCCAGGTGCCTCCGATTCCGAATGTGGATATTCAATGGGTGCATACCGACGACCAGGGCAACCCCGACCCGGCCGCATCGGCCGCGGCGGCCGCTCAGATGGTGGCCTCGTATGGGATTGTCTACGGTCCGGCGCTGCATAGCCTCCACGCCACGGGCGAGGCGATCGATATGGATATCTCCTGGGAGGGCGATCTGACCATCGCCAATTCGGACGGATCGACGGCCGTCATTTCCAGCGAGCCCCACAACGGGCAAAACCCTGATCTGCACCAAGTGGGCGCAACCTATGGGGTCATCAAGCTCCTCAGCGATCCTCCCCATTGGTCGCTCACTGGACACTGATGCCTGCTCTCAAGCCGAGGCGGCTCGCCGCGGCAGCAGGACTGGCGCCTCAAGGCAGGGCAAAGCCGGCGCGCCGGATGCGTGAAATAATCTAGAGTCATCCTGCGCCTGGAAAAGCCATGAAATCCGAAATCATCGCCGTCGGCTCCGAGATGCTTACCCCTTGGCGCCAGGACACGAACTCGCTCTATCTCACGGAAAAGCTCAACGAGATCGGCGTTACTGTCGCCTTCAAGACGATTGTGGGCGACCGCCGCAAAGACCTGGTCAACGCCATCCGCACCGCCCTCGGCCGTACCGACGTCATTTTGCTGATGGGCGGGCTGGGCCCCACCGAGGACGACCTGACGCGCGAGGCCGTGGCCGATGCCCTCTCGCTGACACTCCGGCGCGACGCCGTCCAGGTAGCCGCCCTGCATGCGCGCGCCGCAGCGATGCGGTTCTCCATGCCGTCGAACAATCTGAAGCAGGCCGACGTGCTGCAGAGCGCGACGATTCTGCCCAACGCGCAGGGGAGCGCTCCCGGACAATGGCTCGACGTAACCTTCTCCGGCTATCGCAAGCTCGTGCTGCTGCTACCGGGGCCCCCCAGCGAGTGCCGGCCTCTCTTCGATCTGGAGTGCCTGCCTCGCCTGCGCACCGCCCTGCCCAAGCGCTTCATCGCCAAACGCACACTGCGCGCTGCCATGATTCCCGAGTCGCAGGCCGACAAGCTGCTGGCGCCCATCTACACTACCTACGCGGACGTGGAGACCACCATTCTGGCGCACGCCGGGGACATCCAACTCACCCTGCTATGCGCCAAATCGAACCTGGAAGCCGCCCAGCACCGCGTGGACGAGTTGGCCGGCCGCATGGAGGAGGCCCTGGAAGACTGGCTCTACTCCTCCGAGGGCGAGTCCCTGGAACAGATCGTGCTGTACTATCTCGGCCTCCGCCAAGCCACGCTGGCCGTGGCCGAAAGCTGCACCGGCGGCATGGTGGCCCAGCGCATCACGAGTGTCCCTGGCAGCTCACGCTCTTTCCTAGGCGGTGCCGTTGTCTACTCCGACCAGCTCAAGACCGTCTTCGCCAGCGTCCCGCCGGAACTCATCGCCCAGCACGGGGCAGTGTCAGCCGAAGTCGCCAAAGCCCTGGCCACCGGCATTCGCCTCCTCACCGGCGCGACCCTGGGACTGGGAGTGACGGGCATCGCCGGCCCCAGCGGAGCGACCGACAGCAAACCGGTAGGCCTGGTGTACATCGCCCTCTCCGACGCCCAGAAGACTGAGTCGATTGAGAAGCATTTTCGCGGCGACCGCGACCGCGTGCGGGGTTTCGCTACCCAGCAGGCGCTCGACCTGATACGCAGGCGGCTGATGTGAATGCAAGCATCCGAGTGGGCAGGTCCCGCTTCTGAGACCGGGGATTCCACCGCCTGTCTTTGCCGCCTGCGGCGGAACATACAGATTCCGTTTGTCCCGCGGCCGCTTTTAGCCTATCTTCGATGTGCATGGACGACGCGAAGATCATCGCTGTCGAGAAATACAAGAAAGGCGAAGCCTCCCTGGGCTGTGCCGCCGAGATTGCAGGCCTCCCCGAAGGCCAGATGATGACCGTCCTCAAGGAGTTCGGCATCCGCAGCCTTGTCGAACAGGAAGACTATCGCCAAAGCATCGATCATCTGGCCAAGTTTTGGTAAAAAGGGGGCCACGCTCTTATGGTCTTCGCCAAGCGTCTCCGCGAGGGAGTTGTTCGGGGCCAAATTACCTCAAGCATCCGAATTTGGACCAGCCCCCATGTCAAAATCGGCGGCCGCTATCGTATGGGCGAAGGCGAAATCGAGATAGAGTCAATCGTGCAAATCGGTTTGCCCGACATCACTCCGGAGCTGGCGCAAGAATCAGGTTTCCTGGGCATAATCGATCTGCTTAAAATCGCGAAACACGGCAAAGGCGACAATGTCTATCTGATTCGGTTTCGCTATATCCCACCCCGCCCGCTGCCCGTCCATCGGGTCCAACGGCGGCGGTAACTCCGCCGGCTCGCTCCGAATCAAGCTCAGAGACCATACCACACTTTCCACATGCAAAACGTTTACAATCCGCATATGAGAGTCACCGTGGGGGTCTCCGGCGGAATTGCCGCGTACAAGGCGGCGGAGCTGGTGCGCGCATTGCAGCGGCAGGCCCTCGAAATCCACGTGGTGATGACCGCCGCGGCCTGCAAATTCGTTCAGCCTCTGACCTTCGCCGCCCTGACCGGCCACAAGGTGATCACCAGCCTGTGGGACGAATGGGCAGACGGCGAAGCCTCGACGGAACAAAACGGCATCGAGCACATTTCGGAGGCGGAGTGGTCCGACGCGCTGGTGGTGGCCCCCGCCACGGCCAACATCCTGGCCAAATTTGCGCACGGCATCGCCGACGATTTCCTCACCACGATGTACCTGGCCACCACGGCGCCGGTACTGGTAGCTCCCGCGATGAACGTGAACATGTGGGAGCATCCGGCGACGCAGGCCAACCTGGAAATTCTCCGCCTGCGCGGGGTGCGGGTGGTGGAGCCGGGCACGGGCGACCTGGCCTGCGGGATGGTAGGCGCGGGCCGCATGGCCGAGCCAGAGGCCATCGCCGATTCCGTGCTGGGCGCTCTAGGCCGCCGCCACGACCTGGCCGGAGAAATCGTGCTGGTGACCGCCGCCGGCACGCGCGAGGCGCTGGACCCGGTGCGCTTTCTCGGCAATCGCTCGAGCGGCAAGATGGGCTACGCGCTGGCAGAGGCCGCGCAGAGCCGGGGCGCAAAGGTGATTCTCATTAGCGGCCCGTCGGCCTTGCATGCGCCGGCGCACTGCGAATTGGTCAAGGTGGTCACCGCCGATCAGATGCGCCACGCCGTGCTGGAGCGCATGACCGAGGCCACGCTGGTGGTAAAAGCCGCCGCGGTGGCCGACTACCGGCCGGTCACGATCTCCGAACAGAAGTTGAAGCGCACCGGCCCCATCACGCTGGAACTGGCACCCACGGAAGACATTCTGGCCGAGGTGGTCCGGCGGCGCCGACCGGGGCAGCTCATCGTGGGCTTTGCCGCGGAGACCGAGAACCGCATGGAGAATGGCCGCGCCAAGCTGCTGCGCAAGGGCGCGGACGCCATTGTGGTGAACGATGTGAGCGATAGTGTCGGCATCGACTCGGACTTGAACGCGGCCACATTTCTCACGCTAACCACGGCGACGGAGCTGCCCGAGATGCCCAAGCGCAAACTCGCCGACCGCATTCTCGACGAGATTCTGACGCTTCGCCGGCCCCGCTCGCTGGTGCTGGAGCTGGATGACAATGAGGAAGTCAGATTGAAACAGGACCTGGTGCGGAACGAGACGGTTTCGCCGGCTGCCCGCCGGCAACTGATCGTGGAGTAAAAGCCTTGGCGCGACAGCTTGACCCCGCGACCCGCGATGCTCTGTTGGCGCGCGTCCGCTTCTACCGGGATCTGGGCCTGACGGAGTTTTACCGCCGGCCGGTGGGCCCGGCGCTGCTGGCACAACTGGCCGCCGAGCCGGAGGCACAGCCGGCACTGCCCGTTCCTTCCCAAGATCAGAATCCGGTTGGCTCAGGGGTTGCTTCTGAGATCTGGGAGACCATTCGCCAGCCCACGGATTCCCAGGAGGCCCAGCCAATTCCCCTACGCAAGCCGTTCAACGCCGCACCGCGGATCGCCGCAATCGTTGCCCCTGCCGACCGCGCCGCCGGCCTCCAGCTCATCCGCGATGAGATCGGCGACTGCACCCGCTGCGCGCTGCACAAGGGCCGCAACAAGCTGGTCTTCGGCGACGGATCTCCAAGTGCGCGGTTGATGTTTGTGGGCGAGGGGCCAGGCGCCGACGAGGACGCGCAGGGCAACTTTTGAACAACATGATCGCTGCCATGGGCCTTGCGCGCGAGCAGGTGTACATCGCCAACGTGGTGAAGTGCAGGCCTCCCGGCAACCGGACGCCTGAGCCAGAGGAGGGCAACACCTGCTCGCCATTTCTGTTTCGCCAGATCGACGTGGTGCGGCCCGAGGTGCTGGTCGCTCTGGGCGCCACGGCGGCCACCTATCTGTTAGGTCAGCGCCAGCCCCTGGCCGGCCTGCGCGGGCGCGTGCATGCGTTCCGCGGGATGCAGCTTATCGTGACGTATCACCCTGCGTACCTGCTCCGCGATCCTAGGCAAAAGAAGGAAGCCTGGGCCGATCTGCAAATCGCCATGCGGGAATTGGGGTTGAAGGCGCCGGGCCGGGGTAGGGAGTAGGGAGCACACGGACTCCCAGGTCCCAAACGCGGGACATGGGGCACCGGCGATCTGTCTCTCATTAATCCCAATTCCGCCAGAGTGCGACACCGCCAAGGAGGCCGCTCTCGTTGGAGACGATGCTGACGTCCGGGCCGGGGGTGAAGTCGATTTTCTTGGTGTTGCCGCCGCCGAGGTAGAGGTGGTCCCAGTTGAAGGTGGCCAGGGTCTGCGCGATGGCAGCCTGGAGGAAGTCGTTCCAGCGCGCCTTGCCGAACTTGTCCAGGCCGCGGCGGCCGAGGTAGTCCTCGTAGGTCATGCCCTTCTTGCGCCAGGGGTGGTGGGCCAGTTCGAGGCCGGGGCAGAGGCGGCCATCGGTAAAGAGCGAGGACCCGAGGCCGGTGCCCAGCGTCAGGGCCAGTTCGACGCCCTTGCCCTGGATGGCGCCATAGCCTTGCACGGCGGCATCGTTGCAGACCCGCACCGGCTTGCTCCAGCGCTTTTCCAGCTCCGCTGCAAGAGGAAAGCCCACCCAACCGGGATGCAAGTTGGCGGCCGTCCATGTGGTTCCGCGCTTGATGACGCCGGGAAAGCCGACCGAGACGCGATCGAAGCTAGGCAGCAGCTTGCGCAGCTCTTCGAGGCCGCCGAGCACCAGATCGGGCGTGGGCACCGTGGGGGTGACCACGCGCTGCCGTTCACTGACCGGCTTGCCGGCCGGGTCCAGCAGCATGGCCTTCAGGCCCGATCCGCCAATGTCGATGGAG
>Ga0181531_10000395_pt1 | contig 29726 bp, 25 predicted proteins | sample PEATcosm2014_Bin_38_FD_119743 | JGI IMG/M metagenome (GOLD analysis project Ga0181531, IMG submission 119743) | Peatland microbial communities from MTU Mesocosm Facility, Houghton, MI, USA - PEATcosm2014_Bin11_10_metaG | ecosystem: Environmental > Terrestrial > Soil > Wetlands > Peat | place...
GAATGTCTTCTACTTTTTATCCGCACCAGTCGTGGCGATGATGATGAACACCGACCCTTTCGAGGCGAGCGCCGTCGCTTTTCGCCGGAAGGCGGCTGTGGAATATCTCGGGCAGACCGTTTTTACCGACCGGGAGCACGGAGCCCAGGTAGCGGCGCGCGTGCTGGCCGCAACGCCGATGCCTGAGGTGGATGGATCGAATGAGGATCGAGCGCGAACGGTCGGAATCTGGACCAACTCGATCCGGCAACATTTGGCAGGATCGCGGACTGTAACCAGTCCGGAGCGAAAACCGTAAACAAAGAACGAAGCGAGGGGCATGTGAACGCACGCAATCGAGTATTTCTGATCCTGGGTCTGCTTACCGTAGGGTCATTTATCTGGTATTTGACCACGACTCACCGCTCAAGCGACCTGGAACTGATTGGGACGGTGGACGCGAACGAGGTACTGGCGAGCGCGAAGATTCCGGGCCGGATCCAGACGCTGAAAGTGGATGAAGGCGAGGAGGTGAAGGCGGGGGATCTTATCGCGGTGATTGAGAGCGAGGATCTGCAGGCCGCGCGTGCGGCGGCGGAAGCCACGGCCGCGGGCCAGAAGTCGAAGCTGAGCGAGACGGTTGAAACCGAGCACCAAGACCGTGGCGAAACAGGCAGCGCTACCCGCGCCGCTGAGGCTCAAGTGCAGGCTGCCAAGGCGTCGTTGGCGCAAGCGCAGGCTAACTACGAACACCAGAAAGCCGATACGAGCCGAACGGTGGCGCTGACTCAGCAAGGCATTATGAGCGAGCAGGCGAAGGACGACGCCGTGACCAGCCTGGAGGCCGACAAGGCGGCCGTCGACACCGCGCAGCAAAACGTGGTTGTGGCGGAAGCCTCATTGCGGCAGGCCCGCGCGCACGAGTTGTTGACGAATGTTGCGGCGCGCACGGTGGACGAAACGCGGGAGCAGGTTGCGAATGCGAAGGCGCTTGCCGAGCAGGCCAAGGTTGAAGTGGGCTACTCGCAGGTTTTCGCGCCGGTGAGCGGCAGAGTGAATGTGCGCGCGGCGCGGCAAGGCGAAGTGGTGGCAGCTGGCGCGCCGATTGTGACGATTATGGACCTGACCGAAACCTGGGTGTACGCGCCGCTACCCGAGACGCAGGCCGACGCAGTGCAACTGGGCGACGTGCTGCGAGTGGTGATGCCTTCCGGCGCGACGGTGCAGGGCAAGGTGATTTCGAAAGCGTCCGAGGCCGATTTTGCGACGCAGCGCGACATCAACGGCGGGCCGAAGCGCGACATTGCCACGGTGCAGATCAAGCTTTTGATTGACAACCCGGGCGAGCGGTTTGTCCCCGGCATGACTGCCGATGTGTATATCCCCAAGGACAAGCTGAAGCTGGTGAAGCAATGACCAACACGGCCACAAACCGCGCTGCGACACAAGCGGGGCCAGTGCCAGCCATCGCGGTGGAAAACATCGTGAAGCGCTATGGCGCGTTTGAAGCCGTGAAGGGGGTCAGTTTCTCCGTAGCGGACGGTGAGATATTTGGACTCCTTGGTCCCAACGGCGCAGGAAAGAGCACGCTGATCCGGATGATGACCACGCTTGTGCCCATCACAGGGGGACGAGCGATGGTTGGCGGTTACAACGTGGCCGACAATCCCGATGCGGTGCGGCGCATTATCGGGGTGATTCCGCAGGCGCTGACCAGCGATCAGGACCTGACTGTCGAGGAGAACCTGAGTATTTACGCGAAGCTTTACGGCGTTGGAAAGGTGCAGCGCGAAAAGAACATTCTGGAAGTGCTGGAAGCTGTGGACCTGGTGAAATGGCGCGGGGCGCAAACCAAGACGCTTTCGGGAGGCATGCGGCGCAGGCTGGAGATTGCGCGCGGGCTGGTTCACGATCCGAAGATCTTTTTTCTGGATGAACCTACGACGGGCCTTGATCCTGTTTCGCGCATCGCGGTGTGGGAGATGCTGGACAACCTGAGGAAGACGCGCAGCCTGACCATGCTGATTACGACGCACTACATGGAAGAAGCCGACAAGCTATGCGACCGCATTGCGATTGTGGATCACGGCAAGCTGGTTGCGCTTGGCACGCCGCTCGAACTCAAGCAAAGCGTGCCGGGCGCCAACGTTGTGGAAGTTCACTTCGACCGGGAAACAGACAAGTGGAAAGAGCGGTTGGAAGGACTTGAAGGCGTGACCAGCGTGCAGGCTGAGAGCGCGGGATTCTACCGGGTACTTACATCCTCCGGTTCAAAAACGACCATGCAGTTAGTGGAGTTAGCCACGAAGTTAGGAGAGACGCTAACTTCTTTGAGCGTGCAAAATACCACTCTTGACGATGTGTTTGTGCATTACACGGGCCGGCAGCTGCGAGACGAGCAGGTAAAGGCTTTCGCATTCGTCATGCCGGAAAGGCCGGGAGCCTAGCCATGAACAGAATGTTAGCGATTTTTGAGCGCGAGATGCGCAAATTCTTCCGCTCCCCCGTTTTGATGATCATGTCGATGATGCTGCCGCTGGTGCAATTGATCATTCTGGGCAACGCATACGGCGGCAAGATCCGCGGGGCAAAGGTAGCGATTGTGGACTACGATCACGGACCGCAGGCGGTGAAGATACGCGAGGCATGCGACGCGGTCGCGGTAAACATAGCCACGTTCACCACGGTGAACTACACCGATGAACTGCTGGCGCGCAACGATGTCCGCACCGGCAAGATCGACGGCGCGATCATCATTCCGGCGCAGTACTCACGGCGCGTTTATGCGCAGGATGCGCCGAAACTTGGATTGGTGGTGGATAACTCAGATCAGTTCACCAGCTCCAGTATCGAGTCGGAGATACAGTCGCTGGTTACCGCACTCAACGCGCCGGTTATCGAGCCGCGGGTGATTACGAGCATCGCGCTGCAGTTTGTGGAGCTGTATCCGTATGTCTCGTACATGAAGTTTCTGCTTGCCGGGTCAGTGTCGCTGGCGATGTATATCTCGGTGATGATCGGCGGCGGCATGTTATATATAGACGACAAGGCGCGGGGCGTTCACGAGGGATACCTTGTAACTCCCATCACCAAGCTTGAGTTAGTGATGGGCCTGAACCTGGCCGGCGCGGTGAAGGCTGTGCTTTCGGGAATATGCCTGACGGTGATCGGTTCGCTGATGGCTGGGCTGGGAACCATTTTTCATCCGATGCAACTTCTGGAACTTCTGACGTTGATCGTAGGAACGTCTATCGCCTTCAACGGCATGATGTTTCTGATGATGGTTCGTGTGGACGATCCGCTGGTACCCCGTGCGATGTTCGGCGTTCTGAACACGCTGTTGTTCTTTCCGTCCGGCGCGGTGTATCCAGTGTCGGCCTTCCCCAAGTGGCTTCAGGCCATTGCGGTGGTCGATCCCTTTACGTACTGCATTCACGGACTCAAAGCGATTCTGCTGAAGGATGGGGGCTTTGTGTCTATTCAAGGCGATCTGTTGTTCCTGTTCACCTTCGGGATTGGCACGCTGCTGATTGCGACGCCTCTGTTTAAACGAACGCTATAGATTCCGCCAACGCGATGGAAAGGAATTCCGCGATGCACCGATTAACTGTGGAAGATTGCTACTCCGGTTCTGACCGCGATTGCCTGCCTGCGGCGCTATTCAGTCGCTGGATGGACCACGTCAGGGGTAGGGCTCATTGGCCGGGAAAATTGCAGCCGGCCGAACCGGGAAAGGGAGCGTGCTCGGCGATGTGCGACAGAAGAGCGAGCCAGACTCGTGCTGTGGGTCAGGGGGCTCCGGTTTCAGGGGCCGAAGTGCGCACGGATGCCGAGAGGGAGTTAGCGGCGTTCTATGCCGCGGTGGCGGAAAGCTACGGCCCGGAGGAAGCGACGCTGGCCGCCGAGAACTGGATTGAGGAGTTGAAGAAGGCGGGTACGCCCAACGCGGGTACCTTTCCTGTGTGGCATCAGATCACTGTCGCCGCAGCGCGAGGTCTTGCTGCAAGGGTGGCCGTCCAACATCCAACCCCGGGAAAAAACTGGGAATGAGAAACGGGAATAAAGAACGGTATTCAAGATGAATATCGGGATGATCTAAGATTTCCGGCGGATATGGCAAGAGGGTCCGGAATGCAGACGGGCGGTCCACTCCTTGTGGGAGGGTGGGCCGCTTCGCTGCGTCAGGGGGCACAGCAGAAACCTACCGCGCCCCGGCGGAGATTGACTCAAGCGCGGGAGCACGAGACAATCGACCCTGTCGATGCATGTATTCCAGGCGAGGAGCCGGCTGAATGAGCGAGCAATCGACGCCTTCCAATCCCGACCGATCAGCATTCCTAAAGCCGTTCTGGACCCACACCTTCGGACCACCGTGGCGCGTTTCGCTGCTGCTGCTGGCGGTGCTGGAGGGAGTGCGTTATTTTGCGGTATTCAGCCCGTATCCGGCGCAGGCGCTCTTCTTTCTTCAATACGCGGCGACGTGGGCTGTCCCTTTCATTTTTCTCACATCCAACGGGCGCTTTCAGATTGGGCTTCGCGAGCGGGGCGCAAGCTTTCGGTCGCTGGGCCTGGGAGCATTGGCCGGCGCCGCCTATGCGCTACCTGTGTTTGTCCTTGGCATGGTGCTCTACGGTGACTCCCCTGACAACTGGTGCATAAGTCTCCGCGACTATATGCGGCTGAATGAGCTGCGCGGCGTGATGCATCCCGCGGCGGTATTTGCTCTATTCTCTGTTCCAGCGATTTTGTTCGCCCCTATCGGCGACGAGATACTATTTCGCGGCTTGATTCACCAGGCATTCGAGCGCCGCTGGAATAGGATTGCCGCCACCGCAGTAAACTGCACTGCCTATGGCTTCACTTATCTCTACTTTCACGCTATCTGGATGGATGGATCCGGAATTCACTTCCGCCTGGTATCGGGTTTGCTTTCGGTTGTTCTGCTGATGGGGGCGGGAGTGGTTTTTACGGTGTGCAGGCTGCTTTGCGGCTCACTTTGGGCCGCGGTGGCGGCCCACGCCGCATTCAATCTAACGATGCTCGGGGCCTCAATTGTGTATTACATGCGCTGATAAGAGGATTGACTTTATCTGTTGTTGGATCAGTGGTTTACCGGCGACAAGATTTTGGAAGAGCGGCATAGACGGCTTAGCAAATGAACATAGTTTGGTGCAGCTTGGAAAGCACTTAAAACTTAGGTCGGATACGATTGAAAGGATTTCCACTTAAATCGACATTTTTCCACAATATTAACAATTGACATGAAGAAACAACAAAGAGCATAGTTACTTTCATTCCGGGTTGCTTGGTGAGTTTGAGCAGCTTCACTTCGTGGCGTTGAATGGACTTACCACTGGCCCCATCCGGAAGCACTAAGAAGTGTTGAACGCGGAGAAATCCGAGTCCAGCACAGGGCGCTAAGTGTAACTCAAGGCGCAAGCCGCGAGTTACATGGAGGCGTCAAGTGTCGAGCACGAAGTAATTCGTGAGCGGTGCGAGCGATAACTGCGGGGAGTGGAGCAATCCATCACCGGCAGGAGTCGCAAAGTGCTGAACACCGAGCGATCGGCGGACAGCGCAGGGCGGGAAGTCATTGGAGGACGGAGCGCTCCGGACTCTGGACGGAAGGCCAAGTGTCGAGCACGAAGTAATTCGTGAACGGTGCGAAGCGCTAAGTGTTGAAGGCCGAGCGATCGGCGGACAGCGCGGGGCGGGAAGCAGAGCGCACGGAGCGATCTGGGCGCAAAGCGGACAGCCAAGTGTCGAGCGCGAAGCAATTCGTGACTGGCGCGAAACGGAAAGGGAAGAGCGCGGAGCAATCCGGGTTCAGAACGGACCGTAGGGTGCGGGAAGCGGAGAAATCCGAATCCAGCACTCGGGCACAAAGTGCCGGGCATGGAGCAATCCAGGCACGGTGCGGCGGGCCCAGTGCCGAGCACGGAGCGATCCGTGATCGGGGCGAGGCGCTAAAGTGCTGAGCGCGGAGCAATCCGTGGTCAGCATGGGCATTCGAGGTCAACCACGGAGCAATCCGTGTATAGCATCGGATGTAAGTATCGAGCAGGGAGTAATTCCTGAGCGGTGCGAAGTGCGAAGGGTTGGGACCAGCAACTCGGGACGACATCGGCAAGCCCCACTTAGTCGACTAAGTGGGGCTTGTCATTTTTTTGCGTCGCGAATTGCCACGTGGGCTGAGTTTCGATCGATAGCATTCGATAAGTTGTGGATTTGTATCTTAGTTGGCCCGGTTATTTCTTCCTCATGCGCTCGCGGATGGGCTCGTTGTCGGCATAGACGCGCCACTCCGCTACCTGGCCATTTTCGATCAGGGCCCGGAAAGCCGCCGGCGTTTTCCACGTGTTTTCCGGCGTGAGCTTGCCGTCGGGGGAGTAGGTGCCTCCGGCTTCGCCGACTAATACGACTGCCGGGCCATCGTTATAGGTTTCTTCGATGGCGATGAAGTAGTCGGGGACCATGAGGAAATACGCGGCCCAGCCGGCTTGCATCTTCGCGCGACCCTGGACTCTATTGCCGAGGGAGTCGATGAAGTAATGCTCATCGGTCATCAAGGATGCGAGTTCATCGGTATCGTGGCGGTTGATGGCTCGCACAAAAGCCTGGGCAACGGAGGTCGGCGAGGTGGTCATGGGGACATTGTATGCGCACAGGTTTCCTGCCGCTTCAGGCAATTGAATAGAGGGCCAACGATCTAGGTAATTGGCGGGAGCGGTTTGGGTAAAGGCTGGCGGCCGAGGACTAGGGTGAGTGCATCTACGGTTCCGTGCAAGCGGAGGACCAGCACCTCAGAGGTCGGAATGTAGACGACTGCCCACTTACCATCTTTGACCCAGAGGATTGCGACCGTCTGGTCATTCTGGAAGAGCAGGGGGCCTTCCAGATGCTTGGTTGCATCGCCGTTGGTTGTGGGCGAGGGGAGCTTGTAATCCACCGTTGCATAGGGGAGATCGGTGGAGTGGATGAGCTTGCCGTAGACGTAGGGAATCATGGTGGTTACGGTGAGTAGCAGCAGGACGAAGACAGCAACCAGAGCGGCGCCATGGGTTTTGAAGCGGGCTGTCCGCTCAGTGGTGAAGAGGAAGTTCCAACCGATGAGGCAGATGAGGATGGAACGGGCGTACTGGGCATTGAGCACGTCGTAGGCCTTTTGGGTGGTGAGATTGAAGCCCTGGAGGACTATGAAATCGGTGCTTCGGGTGGGATCGTCCTTGATGCGAGAGCCGAAGATAAGGCGGACGAGGTTATTGGTGGCCTTGTAATCGGGAGTCTGCTCGGAGATATTCGGTTGCTCTTTGGGGTTGGTGATGAGGAAATCGTGAAGATAGAGGGTGGGCGCCTGTTCGACGCGAAAGACGGATCCGAGCGCGACAATTATCACAACGTACGCCCCAACATGCAGCGCAGCAGCGAAGTTTGGGTGTTTGCGCTTGAGATAGGTTTCGACCAACACATAGCCTGCCAATAGCACGATGAGAGGAATGGCGACCAGCGGACGGAGGACGAATTGGCAGAAGAGGGTCGCGCTGGTGAGGGCGAAGGAACCGGCGAGCATACCCAGATCCGAAACATTCCATGCGCCAGCGGAGACGCCGAGGAAGTCTTCGCGCGCGAATTTGACGATGAATCCCGAGCCGGCGAGGACGCCGGCTATCTGTAGAGAGCCGAGGACGGTAACGATGGACTTCCAGTAGGTTCTGGCGGGGTTGGGTGCGTCGCCGTTTGCAGTGGGCTTTTTCTTTGCTGAAGAGGGATCGCTGGCGCTGGCTTTGTTGTCGTCAGGGGGAGTTGTCATTTTGGTCTTTCCTATTCGCCGGGAAGCAATGGGGGAAGCGATGTGTTCCGACAACGGTAGCTTCAAATGAACAGAAGTTCAAGGGATTTCTGGGCGGAAGATCATGCCAAATCGCGAAATAGAGATCACGCGCGGTTCGGAGGCGGGAGTTTCCGGGCAACGCAGGAATGGCTGAAGCCCGCTGCTTTCCCCTTGCCGACCGCACCGCCTACAATGGATAGGAACTTCAAAGATCGAGGGAAACCATGCCGCTCTCCGGAGAAGCTATCCGCCTGATGAATTACATTGACGATGTTGCCGTGACCCTGCGCCGGGTGCTGGCAACGATTCCTACGCTGACCGCAGACGAGCGCGCGCGTGTGGCTGAGCATCTGCTGCACGCCAGCCCGAACGCCGACGATGTGGCCAAGGCACTGGCGATCAAGTAAGCTCCATTTGCCAAAAACTGTCGCTATTATCGGAGCGGGCCCGCTGGGCCGCTGGCTTGCGCTGAGCGCCGCGCGGGCGGGATTCCGCGTGCTGTTGGAAGACGTGATGCCGGCGAACCTGCATCACGCGGAAGAGGCGCTTCGAGCCGAATTGGGTCCCGATGCCCTGCCGAACGTGACTCTGGTTTCGAGCATTGAGGACGCGGTGCGGGGGGCGGATCTGGCGATTGACTGCGTTCCGGATGAGCTTGAGTCGAAGCTGGAGATTTTTTGCCTGCTTGACCGGATGGCTCCGCCGCGGACGGTTCTGGCAACTCCCACGACGCGGCTTTCGATAGCCGATCTTGCCGCCTGCACTTACAGGCCGGAGAAATGCGTGGCGATTGTGGCGCAGGCGAGTGCGCTGGCGGGAAACTCAGGCGCGGCGATCCGGATTCAGACGACTTCGCTGACGTCGGCCGAGACTGTGGCGCTGGTTGAGGAGTTCTGGGGGCGGTTGGGGTTCTATCCGGCTTTTGAGATGGACCCGGCTGAAGCGGCGGGGAAGTATTAGCGATCCCGCCCTTGCGACAGGAAAAAGTCGCAAGAACGGGGCACGGCGCATTCGATGCGGGTAAATCGGCGGACGCGGCTATTGCCTGACAGAGGCAGTGAAATGATTTCCGCAGCAGAACCCGTGTCATCAGTCACGCCCAGTTCCGTTATAGTGGCATCAACGAGATACGCGCTATGGCGAACATCCTCCAATTCCCTGCGTTGAACTTCAGAGATGCTGACGGAGAGCACTCCTTCGTACTCGACCGCGAGTTGACCTCGATTGGGCGCTCGGCGGGGCAGGATTTTGTACTGGCGGACCCTCGCGTTTCACGGAAGCATGCGGTGATTGTGAGGGAGGACGGCGTTTACGCGGTTGTGGACCAGGCCAGCACGCATGGCACATTTGTGAATGGAACGCGGATTGAGCGAGCAACGCTGAAACATGGCGATTCGTTGCAATTGGGCTCCCTGATGGGCCCGAAGCTTCGCTTTCAAGCGACGGCGGGGGCGACAGAAGATACAGACCACGTATCGGTGGTGAGCGAGCTGCTTTCGTCGTTCCCCGAAAAGACGCCGAGCGCGGGCCCGCAAAACCCGTCAACCGGCGAGATTGGGAAACTGAGCTGGCTACTGTCCGCGGCACGCCAACTGAATGCCGGAGGGGCAATTGAGGAGATTCTGACGACGCTGCTCCAGCTCACATTGCAGATTACCCACGTGGAACGCGGGTTCGTTTTCCTGAGGGATGGCGAGGCGATGAAACTGGCGCGCGGGTTGAATGCCGGTGGACGAATAATCGACGAGGATTCAACGGTCTCGCGGCGGGCGATGCAGGCGGCGATTGAAAAGGGCTCGAAGTTTTCGGTTCGGGACACGCAGAGGGATGAGGTCGCGTCCGCATGGGACAGCGTGATTTCAAACAGCATTCGGAGCGTGTATTGCATTCCGCTGCGCAAACGCGACGTGGCGAGCGATTCGGACCGGCTGTTGGGGCTGCTCTACCTGGATAGCCAGATTGGGCCGGGATATCTGAGCGAGATCGACCATCAGTTGCTGGACACGATTGCGACTGAAGCGGCGGCGCTGCTGCACAATGCGCTGCTGGCGGACGAAGAGCGCAAGGCGCGCAAGGCTCGTGAGGAACTTGCCGTTGCGGCTCAAATTCAAAACGGCCTGATGTCGATTGCGCTTCCTGTGCTGCCGTGGGCGGCATTGCAGGCGAAGATGATTCCCTGCCTGGAAGTGGGCGGGGATTTTTTCAATGCGGCAGTGGTGGATGACTGCCTGTGCGCGGGGATTGCGGACGTATCGGGCAAAGGGGTGTCGGCGGCGATTGTGGCGGCGACGCTGCAGGGGATTATCCATGCGCAATTGCAGTCGCGGCAGAGCCTGCCGGAGATTGCGGTGCAGCTGAATCAGTTTCTCTCGGCGCGCAGCGTGGGCAAATACGCGACGATGGTGCTGCTAAAGGTGCACAAGAGCGGGCGGTTGGAATACCTGAATTGCGGGCATATTCTCCCACTGCTGGTGCGGAACCGCGAAATCCAGCGGCTGCCGGAGAGCAACATGGTGGTGGGCCTGCTCCCTGGGGTTAGTTATAGTTCCGGTGAGTGCGAACTGGAACCGGGAGACAGGCTGTTGCTGGTGACGGACGGGCTGGTGGAAGCGGAGAACGAGGCGGGCGAGTCGTTTGGTGACGAGGGTCTGGACAAGATTGCGCATTTCAAGAATATCGAGGCGATTCTGGCGCACGTTGCGAAGTTCCAGGCGCATAACCAGGCGCAGGACGACTGCACGGCGTTGCAGGTTGAGTATTTGGGCGAGGGGAAGCTGTAGGTGCGGCAGACGCTCGCGGGAGGCTCGCAGTAGATTTATTCTTCCCGCCCTTGCGACGGGAAAAAGTCGCAAGAACGGGGCACGAGCATCCTTTCGCTATATCAGTGACGCGGCTGATCGGGGATGCGACTATATTTCCGTCGCGGTAATCCATCGGAGATCTTCGGCTAGAGGACAGCCGGCGCAGTTGGCGGTTCGGCCGCAGTGTGCCTTGCCTACGGCTACGGTGAGGGCGTGGAATTCATTGAATAATTGAATCTTCGTGGCGGGTGGATCGGTTGCGAATGCCTGGCGGGTGAGATTTGCGAGGGATTCGTAGCCTTTTTGATTGCGGCCGGGAGTGGGCACTAGAAGCAGATGGCGCTCGGCGATGCGGCGGAGGTACTCGTCGGCAACGGGGACGGAATGGTTGAGGGCGTAGAGCAGGATTGCGTCGGCTGTTTCGAGTCCCACGCCGGGGAGTGCGAGGAGACGGCGGCGGAGAGATTCTGTGGGGGACGCGGCGAGAGTGTCGAGCGAGCCGGCGAATTCCTGATCGAGCATGGAGACGAAGGCTTTGAGGGCAGGCGCTTTGCGAGTGTGAAAGCCTGAAGGGCGGATTAGGGTCTGCAAATCAGCCAGCGGTAGAGCGCGCAGGCCGTCGACGGTAATTGCGCCGGCATCGCGGAGGTTGGCGAGGGAACGCTCGACGGCGGTCCATGCGGTGTTCTGAGTGAGGTAGGCGCCGAGGATCACTTCAAAATTGGATTCGGGGCGGGTGTCGGCGCGGGAGCTGACGGGCCACCAATGCTGTGGTCCATATGCGGCGGCTAGCTTCTGGTGCATGCGGCGCAGGCGCTGGGCGGAAGTGGGTTGGCGTGAGGCTTTCACCGAAGAGAATCCTCGGCTGGCGGGGTCTTGAGCTGGATTTTCCACTCGAGGATCCGGGCGCGGGCGGCGGCGGCTTCGGCCTGGGGTACATGGCCCGCGGTTTGCAGCGAGATGGAGAGCGCGGTGTGGGCGAGCGGGTCGGCGGGCGTGAGGGCGGTGAGAGCGAGCGCGGCGGCGATGGATTGCTCGAGTTGACCGGCATCGCGGAGGGCGCGGACGAGGCCATGATGGGCATCGAAGTTAGCCGGATCGGCGGCTATGGCGGCGCGAAAGGCTGTGGCGGCTTCCGCCGGGAGACTGGCGGCGAGGAGGTCTAGGCCGCGCTCGTATTCGGGCTGCGAAAGCGATTCGATGGGGACGTTGGATTCGGTCACGGCTGTCATTAGAATAGCGAGGTTGGCGGAGTTAGCGTTGTTAGCGGAGTTAGCAGAGGGTCACTGCCGCAGCGGGCTTGATTGCGAACGCGGCTTGCGCCTCTATGCGGGGACCGACTCGGCGGTGGGGGTAAGGATGTCGGGAGGCTTGGATGAAGAGTCATACGGAATATTTGGTTTTCGAGACTAAGAGGCGTCGGGAGATGGTTCATATCACCGATGAAGTGGAGCAGATTGTGCGGCGGAGCGGCGTGAAGGATGGGCTTTGCTTTGTATCGCCGATGCATATCACTGCTGCGGTCTACGTGAACGATTTGGAGAGCGGTCTGATTGAGGATATCGGCAAGTGGCTGGAGGAGCTTGCGCCGGCCCGGCCGGACTACAAGCACCACCGGACGGGCGAGGACAACGGGGATGCGCATTTGAAGTCGCTGCTGCTGCACCATGAGACTACGCTGCCGGTGACAGCGGGCAAGCTGGATTTGGGGACGTGGCAGCGGGTTTTCTACGCGGAGTTCGACGGGCAGAGGCGGAAGCGGGTGATTGTTAAGGTGCTTGGGGTGGAGTGAGAAAAGCAGCGAGTCAGCGAGTCAGCAAGTCAGCAGTCTGGTTGTGTATCCCTCAACTCCGGTCATCGCCGACAATGCTTTACGCCTTTGCGCCAGTCCTTTCCGCGAGGCGTCCGCCGCTGACCTGCTGACTCGCTGGCATGCTTGCACGTTTAGTTTTCGTCGGTGATTTTGCGCCATGCGCCTTGGGGGTGAGCGATTCCGGGGGCTGGGAGGGCGATGGTGGTGAGATCGATCTTGGTGCGGGGCAGGACGACTAGATCGACGCGGCGATTTTCGGCGCGGCCATCGGGGGTGTCGTTGCCGGCGACGGGGTGAAACTCGGCGTAGCCGGATGCCGAGAGCCGATCGGGGGGCATGGTATTGAGGTCGAGAAGGAGCCGGGCGATGCGCGTGGCGCGGGCTGTGGATAGCTCCCAATTGGAATCGAATTCATCGGTATGGATGGGGATGTTGTCGGTGTGGCCTTCAATGCGGAGGTCGTAGGGCGTTTGGCTGAGGGCGGCGGCTACCTGGCGCAGGGTGTCGAGGGTTTCGGGGTGGGGAGTCGCCGAGCCTGAGTTGAAGAAGCCCGCCTCGCGCAGGCTGATGACGAGTCCGTCGTGTCCCATCTGGATGGAAACGGTGTGCTGGGCGATCTGATTGGAGAGGGTCTGCTGCAGTTTGCGGCGAATCTGTTCAAGGTCCTGTTTCACGTTGGCGGGAGCGAGGACGTCTTCGCCCATGACGATGTTCATGGGAATGACGGGCTGATCGGTGGCTCCGGTCTTGGGGTTGGCTCCATCGGAATGGCGGCTGGTGTCGGCGAAGACGCCGAGGGTGCTGAATGCGGAGTTGATGGATGCGGAGACTGCGGCTTGCTTTTTCTGGTCGGCCTTCGAAGTGGAGTAGAGGACCACAAAAAAGGCAAAGAGCAGGGTGATGAAGTCGGCATAGGAAACCAGCCAACGCTCATTGTTTGCGTGGCTTTTGCGCGGGCGGCGGGTCATGCAGCTTTTTCCATCTTCTTGCGGCTGGTCTCATCGAGAAACCCGGCGAGTTTGACTTCCAACATGCGTGGATTGAGGCCTTCGAGGATGGAGATAACTCCCTCCAGCATCATTTCGCGTGTTTGATGGACCTCTTGGAGGCGAATGCGCATTTTGCCTGCAAAGGGCAGGAAGAACAGGTTGGCAGCGCCGACGCCGTAGATGGTGGCGACGAAAGCCACAGCGATTCCGCGGCCGACTTCCTCAATCTTGTCAAGATGCTGCATGACCTGGATAAGGCCGAGCACGGCTCCGAGGATGCCGATGGTAGGCGAGAAGCCTCCTGCGGACTCGAAGACGGCGGGCAGGCGCTCCTCGCTTTCCATGGTGGAGTCGAGGCGGACGCGCATGATTTTGCGGAGATCGCCAGGTTCGGTGCCGTCGACAGCCAGCATGAGAGATTGCTTAAGATAGGGGTCCTGAATAGACGGGAGATCCTTATCGAGCGAGACGACTCCGTTGCGGCGCGCTTTATTGGCAAAAGCGACAAGCAGGAGGATGAGCTGGTTGTTTTGCTTGGCGGGACCGGTGAAGACGTTGCCGAGGCTGCGGAAGGCGGCGATGACGGTGGAGAGCGGAAACTGAAGGAGGACGGCGCCCATGGTGCCGCCGAAGACGATCAGCGCGGCGGTGGGCTGCAGGATCTGGCCCAGGTTTCCACCTTCGAGAAGCAAGCCGGCGACGATGCCGGCGATGGCCAGGGAGACGCCGGCGATACTCGCTTTGTCCATGTGAAGCTCCTTTTGCCACCCCGGGCAGGAAGACCTGTCGCCCGGGGCCCCGGCGGATTAGGCGTATCGGGCGTAGTGGCGCCGTGAAATGCTCAATCGCCGGAGCCTGGTTTGCAGCGAGTTGGCTCGGGAGAAGGGGGCAAGCCTGCGAGGTCGATGCCGGCTATCGAAGCCGCGCGCGGCAGATCGGCGAAGGAGGACAAGCGCCGGGCTACCCGCGCCAGCAGGGCTGCCCGGTAAGCCAGCACTCTTTCAGTAACTTCTTCACAACTCTCGCGGACAATCAGCTTTTCCCCATTGATGAGAGTGAGCATGGTGTCCGGCGAGGACTCTGCGGTTTTGATGAGGTCGCAGTTCAGAACGATAGGAGTGCCGTTGAGCCGGGTAAGTTCGATCATGGCTGTTCATCTCCTTTGGTGGAGTTATCGGCGGGGGGCGGGAAAGGTTAAAGAATTAGAACGAGAAGGGTGGAAGTGTCCAAGGTTGGACACAAAGGAGGGGCGGATAAAGTCCAGAAATGTGGTGCCGAAAAGATGGCCAGATGCGACGGGAACCGAACCGGAAACAGCCACCCAGGGTAACAAAAAAATGGGGACGCTTTCGGGGAAGGGCCGTAAATCAACGCATCCAATAAGGAGTACCCCATGTCCCTGGGTGTATTAAATAATCTCTCAGCGGTGTATGCAGAAAACAACCTGAACAACACTACCAACAGCCTGAACACGGTGCTGCAGCAGTTGTCTTCCGGATCGAAGATCAACTCCGGCGCGGACGACGCGGCCGGCCTTTCGCTGGTCGACGGCCTTCAGGCAAACTCAATGGCCCTGGCCCAGTCAGGAACCAACGCCCAGGAGGGTGTGGGTCTGCTGCAAGTGGCCGATGGCGCTCTCTCGCAAGTGACAAGCCTGCTCAACCGGGCCGTGACGCTGGCTACCGAAGCCTCGAACGGCACCCTCAGCTCCTCGCAGGATACGGCTGCGAACCAGGAATACCAGTCGATCCTGTCGGAAATTTCGAACATCGGCTCGACGACCACTTACAACCAGTCGGCGGTCTTCAACTCGAATACCGACATCTACACCGGCGACTCTACAACGACCGGTTCGTCGATCGACGATCTGAATATCCGGTCACTGTCTTCATCCAACGTGGGAGATACCGCTGGCACGATGGCTTATGGCCAAGGCGGCTCGAGCAGCAACGTATTTGTCGATTTAACGGCAGGCGGGACGAACGCGGCTGCAGTTGGCGACACACTTAACGTTATTGGAGCCACTACGCTTACGATCAATACGCTGTCCAGCACTGGAACAGTTGTGGCAAACTCCATTACGGTTGGCACGGGAAGCGGCTACGCAAACACTGCGCAGGGCATGATCAGCGCCATCAATGACTCAGGTTTGGGTGTGACCGCCAGCTTTACCACGGCTGCAGTGGCCGGGGATGCCGGCGCTGCTGCTCAAACCGACACCGGGATCATGATCTCCGGTTCAGTAGGGGCCGGCGCCGCGCCCACCTCTGCCAGTTTCAGCGGTTCTGCGACAGCAACAGGCGCAGCTAACGCAGATATCCTCACTGGCTCTGTTACCCTCCAGGTCGGCAATGGCGCGGCAACCACCGTGACCATGGCTCAGGTGGCTAAAGCGGACGGCATAGCCCAGGGCGCGGTCTCATTGAACGACTTGAGTACCTATATCACCGCAAACGCCGCTCTCGGGGTCACCGCGGGCGACAGCACCACCGGAACACTGACGCTGGCGAGCACCGCATCCAGCGATCCCGCTTTGAAGGTCACTTCGAACCTTGTCGACACATCCATCGCGGCGGGCCCAGCGGCGCTGACTTATACGGCGGCTGCCGCTTATAGCGACGGAATCGCCAACAACGGAACTTTTGCCACCACCGGTGTTACAGACTCAACGGCTGTCCAAACCGCTAATGCCACACTCCAGGATGGCACCGCCAGCAGCGGGGGTGGCATAGCAACCATCAGCTACACGGACAAATCCGGCCAGTCGCTAAGCGGCACCGACCTTTCGACACAGTCCGATGCGGAGGCTTCGCTGACCGGCCTCAACTCTGCCATCACCGCCGTAGCAGCGCAGGACGGCTACATCGGTGCGCAGATCAACACTCTGAATGCAGTCAGTTCCGTTCTCAGCACGCAGTCGGAGAACGTAACCTCGGCACAAAATGCGGTGCAGGCGACCGATTACGCGTCGGCAACCTCCAACATGTCCAAGTACGAAATTCTGAGCCAGACTGGCATCTCGGCTTTGGCGCAGGCCAACAGCATGCAGCAGGAAGTAACCAAACTGCTGCAGTAATACCAACCGGTAACAGGAAGAGGAGGGCGTCTAACCGGGCGCCCTCCTTTTGCGTGCGGGCCGATTTTTTCTGGCCCCGATGAGTTTTTTTCAATCTTGCTCTGCATTGGTTGGAACTTCGGCTGCTTTATTTCATTGCGGAGGGAGCTATGGGCACAGTAGGAATCAGTTTTGGGTCGCCGACCAGTGGAGCCGGTTTTGACGTGAGTTCGACCGTTGCCCAGATCGTGGGCAATTTGAAAAATGTGGAAACCCCTTGGAATACGCAGTTGACGGCGCTGGAAAGCCAGGACACGTCAATATCGAGTCTGGGGACGCTGTTTTCCGCTCTCTCAAACGACATGAGTTCGCTGACCGACGCCGAAGGCACCCTGGCATTGAAGACGGGTTCCAGTTCCGATACGAATGTACTGTCGCTGACCGCGGCCGACAACACGGCGGTTGCGGGGACGCATACGGTGGTGGTGAACAGCCTGGCGGCGACATCGAGCGGATACCTGGCGGAAGTTTCTAGTTCGTCGGACACGCTATCCGGGAAGATTACGCTCCAGACGGGCAATGGCACTACGCAGACCTTCGTGATCGGCGCGGGCACATCGATCGCCGGCACGACTTACACCGGGAGTGGGGCCGATTCACTCGCAGACCTTGCATCCGCGATCAACTCGTCCGGAGCCGGCATCACGGCGAACGTGGAGGGCGATTCGTCGGGGACATGGCTGAGCCTGACTTCGGGGACTTCTGGAGGAGCCGGGAATATCACGGTCATTAAGAACTTGCTCGCCGGCACAGGGCAAATCCTGGGATACTCCGGCACGGCAGGCGCGGACGCATCCGGATCAAGCCTCGCGACGACCTCAACCGGCACACTAACCGGAGTCGGAAGCAGCGACGACCTTACAGGCACGATGTCCATCCAGGTGGGCAGCGGAGTTGCGATATCGTTCACCATGAGCCAGGTGGCGGCGGCCGAGGGCGGCGGGAGCACCATCGGAGACGTTGCAACCTATCTGCAAACCCATTCTTCCGGGTTGGTGAATGCAACGACGGTGCCCAACAGCGACGGCACGGTCAGCCTTTCGTTGACTTCCGTTGCTGCCGGAAGCGCCGGGACGCTGGCGGTTAATTCGGACCTCATCGATACGGGTTCGACTTCGTTGGGCTACACCTCCGCGGTTACCGGTGTGGATGCGAGCCTGACGATTGACGGCAAGCCCAACATTCACAGCGCCTCAAACACGGTGGCCAATCTAATAGGCGGCGTCACCTTCCAACTGCTGGCTCCGAGCGCGGCGGGCGCGCAGGTGCAGGTGGTGATCGGCAATGACAATACCGATGTCGAGAGCACGGTGAACCAGTTCGTTACCGATTACAATTCGCTGGTCAGCGCCATGAATACGCAGGATGGGAACACCAGTTCGGGCACTCCCGAACCGCTGTTCGGCTCTCCCACGCTCTCTTTGTTGCAACAGCAGTTGATGAATGGCGTGAACACGGAAAGCCCAAACGGATATCTCGATGCGGTAAAGAATTCGTCGGATGCGTTGACCGGCTCGATCAATATTTCGCTGGCCGGCGGTATTCCCATGGGCTATTCCGGCGTGGTGGGCACCGACTCGGACGCGGCGACGAAGACCGCAGAGACAACCTCGACGGGAACCCTGAGTACGATCCTCCACGCTGACGATTACCTTTCCGGGTCCATAACCATCCAGGTGGGCAGCGGGCCAGCGTTTGGTGTCACTCTTGACGGCGAAACATCCAGCCTTAACACGCTTGCCGGACTCGCCAACACGATCAACTTGTCCCACATCGGGGCGAATGCGGTGGTAGTGACAAACACCGATGGTTCGTCGACCCTGTCGCTGACCTCTGAAACCGCTGGCAGCGGCGGCACGATGACCGTGACCTCAAGCATCGCGGACTCTACGACGCAGACCATTCAAGTTCCAACTACGGCCGGGAACAACACACTCGCGGGTCTGGCCGCCGCGATCAACTCATCCTATGCCGGAGTCTCGGCCAAAGTGGTGACCGGCAGCACTGGATCGCAGCTTGAGCTGGTGTCGTACACGCAGGGATCGAACGGCGCGCTGACGGTGACCCCTTCGATTACCGACGCGACAACAACAACACTTCTCAACTACAACAGCGAAGGCTCGGACATCAATAGCCTGACCACTCTGGGCATCAGCGTGAATAACGACGGCACGTTGACCCTCGACGCGACCTCTCTCGATTCGGTGCTGAATTCCGACTACAGCGGCGTGGTGGGTTTCTTTCAGAACGCAAACAGCTGGGGCCAGACATTTTCCAACATGCTGACCGACTCCGGCACGACAGCGGGCACAGGCGTTCTGGCGCTGGCTTCCGCTTCAAACAGCAATATCGAGTCGACGCTGAATGCCGATATATCGAAAGAGAACATGTACATTTCCGCGCAGCAGACGAGTCTGACCGCGGAACTGAACAGCGCCAATGAAATCATGCAGCAGTTGCCTTCGCAGTTGGATGGCGTGAATGAACTCTACTCGGCGATTACCGGCTACAACCAAAATTCAGGGGGCTAAGGAGCATTGCTTCGATGGGAAGTTATCAGGAACATGCACTGGAAAGCGCTTCGGCGGTGGATCTTGTGGTGGCGCTCTACGATGGGATGGTGCGTTTTTTGCACCTGGCCATCGCGGCGGTGGAGCGCGGGGACGAGGCCGGGCGGCGGGCCGCGGTGAAGCGGGCCCTGGATATCATCATTCACCTGCAGGCGCGGCTGCGCATGGATGTGGGCGGCCGGCCGGCGCAGGCGCTGAGCGAGTTCTACGCGTCGATCTTCGCGGAGATATTGCAGGCTTCGCAGTCGGCGTCGCGGCAGAAGTTTGAGCATGCGATCGACTGCGTGCGGAATGTGCGCGACGCGTGGCGGCAGGTAGCGAAGGACTCCGAGGTAAATCCTGCGCCTTTGCAGATGATGGCCAGGAGTTCAGGACGAGGTCAGTCAGGTTTTGACGGGGATGAGTGGGGCGGGAATTCGGCTGGTGGGTCGCGGTGGAATGCCTAGAGACAGGAAATAGGGACTAGGGACTAGGGAGCAGTCCCCAACTGTGCTCATTCGGGACAAGATATTAGCTCCCGGCGAGAGAAAACGGAGTGCTTTTTTAGTCCATAGGTCCCTCAGTCCCTAGTCCTCGCCTTTATCATCCGGCGACGGTTAGTTCTTCTTCGAGTTGCTGTTTCTGGTAGAGGCCGGCGTAGTAGCCGTCAAGGGCGAGTAATTCGTCGTGCCGGCCCAGTTCGACGATGCGGCCCTGATTGAGCACAGCGATCTGGTCGGCGTGGCGCACGGTGGAGACGCGATGGGATATGAGGATGGTAGTGGAGGCGGAGGTGTATCGGCCGAGGCCGCCCAGGATGCGTTCCTCGGTGTAGGTGTCGACGCTGGCCAGGGCATCGTCGAGGATAAGGATGGCGGGGCGGCGCAGGAGGGCGCGCGCGATGGCGCAGCGCTGCTTTTGCCCGCCGGAAAGGGTGACGCCGCGTTCGCCGACCATGGTTTCAAACCCTTGCGGGAACTCCTCGATCTCGCGGCGGATGTGGGCGGCCTCAGCCGCTTCAAGCATCTCTTCCGCACTTCGATCGGGTGCGCCGAAGGTGAGGTTGGCGCGGATGGTTTCACTGAAGAGAAAGGTTTCCTGCGGAACCATGCCGATGTTGCGGCGGAGCACGGCAAGCGGGTACTCGCGCAGCGGGCGGCCGTCGATGAGCAGAGAGCCCTCGGGCGATTCAAAGAGGCGCGGGAGCAGGTTGATGAGGGTGGACTTGCCGGAGCCGGTGGGACCGACGATGGCGAGCGAGGAACCGGCGGGGACCTTGAGCGAGATGCCGCGGAGAACCGGGGTTTCGCCATAGCTGAAATCGAGATTCCGGAATTCGATTTCGCCGTTGAGGACTTCGTCCCCGGGAATGGAAGGATCGGCGGAGCGGTCGTCAATCAGCGGTTCAGCTTCGAGCAGCTCGTCGATGCGGACGACGGAGGCGGTGCCGCGCTGGAAGAGGTTTACGACCCATCCCACGGCGATGATGGGCCAGATGAGGAGAATCATGTAGGTATTGAACTCGACGAATTGGCCGACTGAAATGCGATGGGCCTGGACGAGATGGCCGCCGGCGAGCAGGGTGATGACCATGGAGACGCCGAGGATGAACTCGAGTGTAGGCCAGAGCATGCCCATGAGCTGGACCAGGCGGAGGGAGCGGGCGATGTATTGGCGATTGAGTTTTTCGAAGAGGCCGATCTGAGATTCTTCGCGGGCGAAGGCGCGGATGAGGCGGGCGCCGGAGTAGTTTTCCTGGGCCTGGGAGGAGATTTCAGAGAAGCTTGCCTGGATGCGCTCGAAGCGGTCGTGAATTTTGTGGCCGAGGTACTGGACGACGATGCTGGCGAGGGGCATGGGCGCGAGGGCCACGAGGGTGAGCCAGGGGCTGAGGTGGAGCAGGAAGAACAGGGCGAAGAAGGTAAAGAAGACGGTGTTTGCGCTGTACATAAGCGCGGGGCCGAGCAGATTGCGGACGGCATTGAGGTCGTTGGTCATGCGGGCCATGACGTCGCCGGTGCGATAGCGCTGATAGAAGCCTGAGTCCTGGCGTTCGAGGTGGCGGAAGAGGTCGTTGCGGATGTCGAATTCGATTTCGCGGGAGATGCCGATGAGGATCCAGCGTTGGGCGTAGAGGAAGATGCCCTTGGTGAGGGAGATGGCGACGAGAAGGGCGGCGAAGAGGAGAATGGCGTTGCGGCTGGCCTGGTGTTTCTGCAGCGAGTCGACGGCCCAGCCGAGGACGCGGGGAAACTGGACGGCGGCGGCGTTGGTGGCGATGCATGAAAGCGTGCCCCAGACGTATCCCCAGCGGTAACGGCGCATGTAGCTGAAGAGGGGGCGAAGATCGCGGAGCATGGTTTTATTGTACGGGGAACAGGGCAATCGCATGAACGGCCGACGACAGGACGTTGACTGATAGGACGGCTTTGGCTGGGCTCTGAGACTGCTGCTTTCCGCTCAAAACCCCTGATTCGCGACGGAGCGCTGATCGTAACTCCTTTGTTTCGGCGGGGTGTAATTCTTGCTTGTATTTGTAAGTTGTTTATTTTCTATCGATTGCGATCTTCCATTTTATGTAACATGTTTGCTTTTCGGTACTTGCTGAAAAAAGAGGGGGTGGGGGTACCTGTTTTTGGGGTACAGACCGGCTCATTCCAGGCGAGCTGAAGGAATTGAGGGATTCTAAGTGTTTGGATCGGCATGAATCGATTGTGCGCGTTTTCGCGAATTAAGCTGCAAACTCCGGGGAAAGATTGAAGCAGCGTCCCGGATTGGCTGTGCTTGGACCGGATCGGCTTTGCCTGCATCAGGGCCGGTTTTCGCTTCGTGGTAACAGTTCTGTCAGCAAGTTTCTTCGTGCGATTGCCCTGGGCCGGTGCGCAGTGGTGCGGTTTCCGGTTTGCTGGTCATTCTTGTTAGAAAAATTCGGATAAGCCGACTTCGCAAGACTTATCCGCCAGACTGAGCGTTTTTTCGGGAGAGTGCATCCCATTTCCAATTGAAACCTTGCTTGATCCAGACTAACGCAAGTCCTGCGGAGCTAGAATTCTTGCATGTTCAACGCCGACGACGAATACACGCGCGCTTCCGTGAGCCGGCTCAGGGAGGTTGCACGGCAAGGAAGGCCGATAATCGTCTGGGTGGGTGCTGGTGCAAGCCGATGGGCCGGCCTGCCCTCATGGCGGGATTCTGCGATACAAATGCGGAGAATATTCGCGAAGGGTGTTCCAAGCTTTCCGGCAGAACTCGCCACTAAGCACATCGAATCGGAAAGCTACCCCGAGTTGTTCGAGCTCTGCAAGACGAAGGACGACTGTCTTTTCAACAGGACCCTTGTAGAACAATTCTCTTCGCCGACCGTGGGACCAGTCTACGAGCAGTTGATTTCAGGCCTTAAGAGGATCGCGCCTCAACAAATCGTCACCACCAATGTGGACCTGTGCATGGAGCAGTCGCTCGGTACAATCGATGTAATCGAGCTCTCAGACATAGAGCGCTGCGGCGAGAGCATCCTCAAGGGGAACCCCTTCGTCGCAAAACTGCATGGGTCGGTGTCAACGATTCAATCAGTAGTTTTCGCGAGTTCGCAGTATCGACAGATCATAGAATCCAAGAGTTTCCTCGCAGCGGCGAAGTCAATCTTTGCGCTGGGCTCAGTGGTATTTCTGGGATATGGGCTCAGGGATGACTACATATTAAACCTTCTTGCCGAGAACGATGCAGAGCATAGGTTGTTTGGTAGCGGCCCTCATTTCCTCATTACTAGTGAGCCGGGACCTCCAGACAATGGGGTGCACCGAATCAGCTATCAACTAAAACACCACCAGGACCACCGCGCAGCCCTGACCGTCTTTAACGTCATAGCTCAGGAAAGACTTCCGACTGCATTAAACTCCGCCATCCCCTCAGGTGACAGACGATCCCGAAAGAGAGAATCGGGATTCTACATAAGCGATTTCAAACCCTCCGGCACATACCCATCTAACGAGGCCTTTGAGGCTAATAACCCCCAGCAAATCTGGATAAATGCACGTTATGGCCTCGGGTTTGCTCAGGGCGAATTACCTAACAGCGAGACCGTCGCGTTCCATGACCTTGCAGTAGGGCTCACCTGTTTTGACCGCGTTTTCTTACCCCTAAGTTGTTTGGGGGTTTTCCATTTAAAGGCGACTTTTGAGGTGTTTTGGTCGTTGATAAATAGCGACGCGATTAGGTTTTTGGACATAATTCACAGTCCGATCTACGTGTCATCTCCGGAACGGCTCACTGGCGACATTGGAGTTGTTCTAATCCAAGAACCCGGGCACAAAGAAACACGGCCATCCATGACCATAGTTCGCAAAACGCTCAGCCCAGTACCTGGCAAAGAAGTGGAGGCCAATGCGCTGATCGATGGATTGGAATCGATCATCGTTTCATTCGGGGATTCCGAACTGCTTAACCTCGCTGGGATGGTGCGCAGCGGTCTCCTCCTACCGGCGGTTTCTCGGCTCTTGGGCTTCTCGGATTACTCGCAGCCCAACGCAATCCCAAGCTGGCTGGCCTACCCAACGCTGAGATTCGCCCATCTTATACAGACAGGACTAATTTGTAACCAATTAGGCATTCGAGCTGCGCGCGTGCCCTTTGGCGGCGAGTCACTCATAAGTGCTGCCTTCGGCATTGAACCCGGAGACCCAACGGCATACGACTATGCGAGCTATGTGATGGCTGGGGCGCTAGGCTCAAACCTAAGCGGTTACTTGGAAGCAAATCCCAGGATCCTTCTTAATATCCTAAGCTTCAGGGAGTCAACCGAGGGAGTTGCGTTACGCCGCGAAATCGCTGATCGCCTGGAAACGAACGACGGTACCGAATTCTCCACGGCGATTGAGGGGAGCCTCAAGAAAGCAGTTCCCGCGGCAGTCCTTCAGGCTGCGCGCAACAAGTTCTCGACATTGATAAAGGCGCAAAACCTTGTGGCGTCAGTCAACGCCGTATGGGCAAATCGAAGCACTACGGACGCCAGCCTCTGGCGCTGGAGGGCGCGATCCAGGGAGTTACTGCTCGCCGAGGCGCAATTGCGCAAGATCCGTTCAGCTTCCCCTTGCCTATGCGGGTCTGGCGACCGATTCCGAGATTGCTGCATGAGACCCTTGCTTGATCGCTAACGGCCACAGACTTCAAGCTGCCCGACAATACCGATCGAATGGGCGTCAATCTCGAACCCGCAGATTTGCTTCTGCCTCGACCGGATAGGTCCCCAAAAACGCCCAAGGGTCGTGGAGAACGGCGGCTGTTTCCATTGTTGGTGGGCGCGACCTGTGAAGGTGCGCGGCAAAAGTTCGCATGATCTCCGCAAGGTCTGGAACTCGGAGCCACCCGCCCTTTACGGATGGCTGGACTTGGCCTACGACGGCTATCCGATCAAACTGCTGGAATCGAACGCCGATGCGCCGACGGGTCTTGCTCAATTTGTGAGGGGCTGTCTGGATGTGCCTGGCTTCTGCTGGGTTGCACGTGAGTGATTCCATTGAAGTGCGGATATCCAGCGGATTTCACATCGTCCGGGAGGAAAAGCGCGGTTTTACCGCTGAGGCGAGACCGGGAATCGGTTATGCAAACAAAGGATGTTAATGCGATTCCTGACATTACGTGGGGGTGCGGAGGAGCAGGTAGCCGCCGGTGAGGCCGAAGAGGATGTCGGGGGACCAGGCGGCGAGGGCGGCGGGGAGATAGTTGACGTTGCCCATGGCGCTGAAGGTGCCGTCGACGACGAAGTAGGTGAGGGCGACGAAGATGGCGACGGCGATGCCGGTGAGCGAGCCGCGGCGGCCCATGGAGAGCGCGAAGGGAATGGCCAGCACGGCCATAACGATGGCCACCAGCGGATGGGCGAGCTTGTGCCAGAGGTCGACGCGCAGGCGCATGGTATCGAATCCGCTTTGGCGCAGGTCGTTGATGTAGTTCTGGAGCTGGCCGAAGTTCATTTCCTGGGCCTGCTTTTTTTCCTTCGTGAAGTATCCGGGGTCTTCGTGAATCTCGGCGAAGGAGGTTTTCTTGAATTCGCGATATCCCCAGTTCTCGGCCACGCTGGAGCCCTGGAAATCCCGCTGCCAGCCGTTCTGGAAGCGCCAGGATACGGATTTGGGGTCCCAGTAGACGCGGGAAGCGAAGATGCGCCGCGAGAGAGCGAAGGTAGCGGGATCGAACTCGAAGATGGAGAGGTTGGCGAACTCGTAGTGGTCGGGATCGAAGAACTGGTAGTAGAAGATGCGGGCGGGCTCACCGGAACGCGGCGACCCAAATATCCATTTTTGTTCGGGATGCAGGACGGTTTGCGCGGGACGGCCCTTGATGATGTTGCGATCGGCCTCCTGACGGCGATTGGCCTGGGGCAGGTAGTAATCGTCGAAGAGGAAGAGGCTGACGGCGAGAACGGCGGAGATGGCGATGATGGGGACGACCAGCCGGTAGAGGCTGATGCCGGTAGCCTTCATGGCGATGATCTCGCTGTTTCGATTGAGCACGCCGAAGGTGACGAGGACGGCGATCAAGACAGCCAGCGGGGCAGTGCGGTAGAGCATCTCAGGCGTGAGGTTGACGAGATAATCGCCGACCAAGGTCAAGGGAGAGCGATTACGCAGGATGTCGTTCACCAGGTCAAAGAAGGTGAAGACGAGCATGAGGACGACAAAACCGGAGAGCACGAGAAGGAACGTTTTGAGGAACTCGCGGACAACGTACTCGTCCAAAATGCGCGGAAATGCGCCGCGCGACTTGGCGCGTTGGGCACGGGGCTGAAGGCGGTGAAGGAAACCGGAGAATGCAGCGCCGTTTGACTTGGCGGGTTTGGCGACGGGAGCGGGTTCCTGTTTGGGAGTCCGTACAGTCCAACTGGTGATTGCGCTGAGAACGCGGCCACCGCTGGCCATTTGCCACAGTAAAAACAGGCCGGCGGCGGCGAAGAGGGTGTTGGCGAGCCATACGGCGGCGAAGACGGGAATTTTATCCTGGCGCCCGAGAGCGGTGCCGATGAGGGAGAGCGAGTAATAGACGACGACCAGGGCGATGGTGAAGACCCAGGCGGAGCTCTTTCCGCCGCGGCGCGAGGCAACTCCCAAGGGAACGCCGACGAGCATCAGGACCAGGCAGGCTGCTGGATAGGCAAAGCGGTTGTGCAGCTCTATGAGGTAGTGCTTAGGGTCGGGGCCGTGCGTGCGTTCCAGCAACTTTTCGAGGGGGAGAGCGAAGATGAACGTATCGAGACGCCCCAGCTGCACGGTGCTCTGCTGGCTCAAAGTGAGCGGCGTATCGATGGTGTCGAATCTCTGAGTGTTGTATTGCTGCGGTTGATCGAGGACGGTTTCGTGTCGCGATCCATCGCGCAACCGCATCATGAGTTCTTGCGAGCTGTCGTTGACAACGGTGGCGGAGGCGGCCGTGGTGACGATGGGATTGGCTGCGTCGGTGACATCGACCATGAAGACCTGACGCCAGTTGGATGCGCCTGTGCCTGCGCGAACGTCCTGCACGTAGAGGACGGTGTTTTTGAAATCCTCGTAGAAGACGCGGGGCTGAATTTCGTAGGACGCCTGGGAGGTTTCGAGGGCCTGCTGCATTTCAAGGATGGCCTGATTGGCGCGCGGGGCGACCCAGATGGAGTTGGCCAGTCCGATGAGCGTGCCGGCAATGGCGACGATGGAGGCGACGCGGACGAAGTAGCCGATGCCCAGGCCGGAGGCGCGCATGGCGATGATCTCGCTGTCGGAGGCCAGGCGACTGAGGCCCAGCAAAATACCGACCAGAACCGCCATGGGAATGGTGACTTTGAACGTGTTGGGCAGCGTGAAGAGCAGAATCTCCATCACATTGTCGAATGTGGAGCTGTTGCGGACCACAACCTCGAGGATGTGGGGCAGGTCGCGCATGAAGAGAATGAAGGTGAAGAGCGCGCACCCGATGAGCGTGTGGGAGAGAATTTCGCCGAGGATGTAACGAGTTAGGATGCGCACAAAGTGGCTCGAATTTCAGTTTATCTTGCTGGTGCGGACGTAGCGGGGAGTTGGGTGGGAATCTGGCGTACTGTTTGCTGGTTCCAGCCGCGGAGGCGGAGGCTATTAGCGAGGACGCAGATGGAGCTGAGCGCCATGGCGGCGGCGGCCATCCAGGGGCTGAGCAGGATGTGAAGGCCAGGGTAAAGCGCGCCGGCGGCGATGGGGATGCCGATGATGTTATATGCCGCGGCCCATATGAGATTCTGACGCATGGTGCGGAGAGTTTGGCGGGCGAGATTGAGGGCGGCGGGGATGGCGGAGGGCTGGGCGCGCAGGAGGAGCACGTCGCCGGCTTCCTGGGCCAGGTCGGCGCCTGAGCCCATGGCGATTCCGGCGTCAGCCTGGGCCAGAGAGGCGGCGTCGTTGATGCCGTCACCGACCATGGCGACGCGCAAACCGGTTTGCTGGAGGGCACGAATGCGGGCGAGTTTGCCTGCCGGGTCGAGAGCTGCTTCCACCTCGGTGATTCCGGCTTGCTGAGCGATGGGCGCGGCGGCTGCGGCAGAGTCGCCGGTGAGCATCAGGACGCGGAGTCCGGCGTGGCGCAGGGCGGCAATCGCTTCGGCCGCATCGGGGCGGAGCGCGTCGCGAGCGTCGAAGCAGCCTGCCGGGATTCCGCCGATGGCCATCAGAAGACGAGTTGCGCCTGGCTTCGCTGGAGGAATTTTGTCCGGAAGAGGCGGAATGTGGAACTCCTCAAAGAGCGCTTCGTTGCCGAGCAGGCAGTCGTGTCCTTCCACCTTTGCGGTAAGGCCGCGGCCCGGGAAGATCTGGACATCTTCCGCCGGTTGCCAGACAAGTCCGCGCGCGCGGGCAGCATCGACAATGGCGTGGGCGAGGGGATGATTCGATTTTTCCTCGGCTGCTGAGGCGATGCGGAGGAGGTCGTCTTCTGTTTGTCCGCCGAACGGATGAATAGCCTCCAGCACTGGACGGCCGACGGTGAGAGTGCCGGTTTTGTCGAGGACGACGGCGTCTCCGTGGGCAAGGCGGCCGAGGCGTTCAAGGGCTTCTCCGCCTTTGAACAGGACGCCAAGTTGCGCGCCGCGGCCTACTGCCACAGTGAGGGCGGCGGGTACGGCTAATCCCATGGCGCAGGGGCAAGCGATTACCAAGACCGCGACTGTGCTGGCGATGGCCAGCGACGGCGAATGGGCGGCGATGAGCCAGATGACGAATGTGAGAACCGCGAGGCCGAGAACGACTGGGACAAAGATGGAACTGGCTCGATCGGCGAGGCGCTCCGTGGGCGCGCGGGAGCCTTGAGCCTGCTGGACCATGCGGGTGATTTGGGCGAGGACGGTGGCCTCGCCGAGCGACTCAGCACGGCAGGTGACGGCGCCGTCGTAATTGAGTGAGCCGGCGAGGACGCGGCTGCCGGGTTGTCGATCGAGCGGTGTGGATTCGCCGGTCAGCATGGATTCGTCAACGGTGGTGCGGCCTTCGAGGATGGTTGCGTCTACCGGGAAACGCTCGCCGGGGAGGACGAGGATGCTGTCGCCGGGGCGAATTTCGGCGAGAGGCACGACGGCCTGAATGCCGGCATGGATGCGACGGGCCGTGACGGGACGCAGGCGCGAGAGCGAGTCGAGCGCCGCGAGGGCACGGCGTTTAGCTCGGGCTTCAAGGGATTTGCCCAGGAGCAGAAAGCCAATGATCATGAGAACGGCGTCGAAGTAGACTTGCCGGTCGAGCGCGGGCCAGATTGTGGCATAGGCGGAGTAAAGGAAGGCGACGCTGGTACCCAGGCTTACCAACGTGTTCATGTTGGTTGTGCCGTGACGGAGGGCGCTGACTGCGCTTACGTAGATGCCGCGACCCGCCCAGGACATAACAATTGCGGTTATAACCAATAGGAACCAGCGAAGCGGATCTTGCGGCAGCCTATAGAGCCACGGAAGGACGCGCATCAAGGCATGATCGAGCCCGCCCATGGGAGAGCCGAGGGGCATGGCGAGCAGCATGGCCGCGGCGCCAGCGGCTAGAGTCACATAGGCTCTGCTGGCGGCCTCGGCAGTATGGTCGTGGGCGTGGGGGCCTGAAAGAGAATCGCTTGGGCGGGGAAGCACGGCATCGTATCCGGCTCCGCGGATGGCGTCGACTAACGCCTGGGGCGCGGCAATGGCTGGATGGAAGACTACGCTGGCGCGATTGGCGATGAGATCTACGTGTGCGGATTCAACACCGGCTGTGGAGCGTAACGCGTCTTCGACGTGATGCTGGCAGGATGCGCAGGTCATGCCGATCACCGGGAGGGTGAGCGACTCTGTTGCGGGCGCGGGCACTTAGTCTTCCAGCCGCGCGGAGTAGCCGGCCTTGGCCAGAGCGGCAATTGCGAGATCGACGGGCGCGGGGCCCTCGGCGAAAGCCAGTCGGGCAGCACCAAGACGCACTTCCTGCACCTTCACACCTTCAGCCGAGGCGAGCGCCTGACTGACGCGGCGAATGCAGGAGCCGCAGTGCATTCCATCGATACGTAAAGAGAATTCCGACATGATGATTACCTTGTTGATTTGATGATAGAACGGCGGGAAAGGTGCGGGGGCGGGGAAAGGCGCTGGCGCGCAGATGTTCCGGGGCGTGCGCTGAGACGGCCAGCGCGCTATGGTA
>Ga0181531_10000396_pt1 | contig 29706 bp, 22 predicted proteins | sample PEATcosm2014_Bin_38_FD_119743 | JGI IMG/M metagenome (GOLD analysis project Ga0181531, IMG submission 119743) | Peatland microbial communities from MTU Mesocosm Facility, Houghton, MI, USA - PEATcosm2014_Bin11_10_metaG | ecosystem: Environmental > Terrestrial > Soil > Wetlands > Peat | place...
CAATGGTCGCGCCCGTGGGATCGAGGTAGTTGATGGTCGTACGAATGAGGCCCGCATGATAAGCCTCGACCGCCAGGATACCAGCCGCCGTCATTAAGTTCGACGACATGGTGAGCAGCGACGCCGCGCCGTGGTACGCGGTCACGCCCACGTCCTCAAAAATGTAAGCGCCGACCAGAAAGTCGTCATCGGTGTCGTAGGGAGTAAAGGCGGAGCCTCCCGGAATGCCCGCCGCAGTCGCAAGCATTTGGAACGATGTTCCCAGATTGATGGCAGGTTGAGCGGCGGCCGAACTGCCCAGCGCCGTCAGAAGCAATTGCACGTGCTTGCCCTCCTCGACCGCCGTCTCGATCGCATAAGAAGCGACTTGAATGGTGGTGAACGGCACAGCGCTGCCGCCGGTCACGGTGCCCGGAGTGCCGACACTCCCCGATAAAGCGATCTGCAAAGCTCCCGCCGCGGTCGATGCGGCGTTCGCTACGTCGATGGTTGTGCCGAACGCCGCGAGGTAATAAAAGTTCGCCTCGAGATATTCAAGATTGAGCGCGAAGTTAAGAATGTCTGAGTCTGAATAGCTTGCGGTCTGGGCTTTCGCAAAAGGAACCGCCGCACCCGCGAACATGCCAGCCAGCGAGGCGACGCCCAAGTTCAACATCTTGCGCCGGCTCTTGGTGATGACTTCGTCCAAAATTTGTGTCTCTAGATTTGCCATGAAATTTCTCCATTTCTCGGTGCGAGCGGTTGATTAGGCTGTCGTGGTTGAGAAGATGCTATTCGTGCCGTTGGGAAAAAATCCGCCACTGGCTACTCCCACCGTAGGCGAACCGTACACAATGTGATGGACTTGATTTACCGTACGGGCGAATCCCAGCGCGGCCGACGCACTGCATGCAACGATCGCACTGGGCGTGGTCAAACTGGTGGGAAGAGTCAGCAAAGTTTCCACCGATCCGGAAGTTGAAGGAGCAGCGCTGTCGCCGACGGTCAGGGTGGCGCGCAATGCTTCCACCATATTGGCGACGCCGAGATATGGATACGCGGAAGCCGAACCTGCGGCAATAGCGCGTCCGGTTAGCGAAGTGCGGATGTAACCTGCATGGTAGGCTTCCACCGCAAGAATTCCTGAAGCGGCAGTGAGATATCCCGACGCGACGCCCGCCGGACTGATCAGTGGGGCTGCGCCGGAGTATGCGGTCACACCTACGTCCTCAAAAATAAATGCGCCGACAAGAAAATAGTCAAAGCTGGAAAAAGGGTTGAAGCTCCCGGCCCCCGTGGCTGCTGTGGTGATACCAGCGGCCACAGCCAGCGGACCGAAAAACGACAGATCAATGTCCGGCATCGGCACCGCAGCCGAACCCAATGTCGTGCGCAGGAATCGCACGTGCGCCTGCTCCTCAAATGCGATCTCGTTAAGAATCTCCTGCTGCCCCGGCGTCAACCCCGGCACAGCAACCGCGTCTCCCAGGGTGACCGTACCCACAGTTTGATAGGGCGATGCAGAGCCAGCCGTCGTATCCGACGACTCAAGCCCAGATCCCGTCGCCGCATAAAGATAAAACTGCGCTTCCAGATATTCCAGGTTGAGCGCAAAGTTCAGCACGTCGGCATCCGTGAACGATGACGATCCCACACCGCTGTCTGAGGGTCGGCCTCCGCCGCATCCTGCAAGGTTCATGACGGCCACTGCTCCTGCCCCGGTTCCCACTCCCGCCAGAAACTTACGCCGTGAAAAGCTCTTGTCGATCAGGTCGCTCAGCTTGTCCATTTTTTCCCCTTCGGGTATTCGATTTATGCGTAGGCCCTTATGGCATCGCCGATTCGCTATCTGACCGTAGTCAAAATAATTCGTCGGTTCAACTTACAATCTTCTTATTTTTGATATGTCGAGCTTTTACGCCACGCATATTTCCTGTACGGACGCACGCCCCAATTTGGATTGGACATTCTGAAAAAGAGTTGGCAAACGGCAACTTTAATCTTTGAAGCCGTTAACTTTTCGAGGGTTGAGCTGTGGTGGAGTTCGTTACTTCGCCGCAACCGTCTTCTGCAAACGCGCCAGCGACTTCTCCGCGTCCTTGGCAAACGGCCCATGGGGCAGAATCTTTAAGTAGGCCTTGTAGTGCTCGACGGCCTCCTGCGGTTGATCGAGCTTCTCAAAACACTGCGCCATGCGAAAGTGGGCAATCGCATAGTTATCTTTGGAAGCTAACGCGTCCTGATAACGAGCCAGCGCCGCCTTATAATTGTGGCGCTTCATGTAGAACAGGCCAACCTCGTCATCTTTCGTGGCGCGATAAGGATTCCACACATGCGCTTCTGTCACGTCACCACCGCCATCTGCGGAGGGATTGGCAGCGTCGTCAAAGCCAGGCGCATTGCTCTCAGGATGATCCTTGGAATCGTTCTTAGGCGGACTGATATCGATGCGCGTGTCCCGGCTGGAACTGACGTTTGGGTCAGAAGGCGATTCATCACTCTGCGCGGAGCGCGGCGGCGCGTCGTTCGTGTCGGGCCGCTCGGAAGGCGCTTGCTGCGCGAAACAAAGGCCAGCCCACAGCAGCATCGCCATCGCAACTGGAAAAGCCAACCGCATACGTTTATTTTATCTGAACCCTTCTCATCTTGAGCGAAGCGAGCGCTCGTGAAAGCGAGCGGTCGCGCAGTCGAAAGATCGCTATAAGCGGGCAGAGTTCAGCGCCGGCAGGTCGGCAAACAGCGCCGCGCGTGGAGTAGGGATTCTTCGACTGCGTCAAAGCAATCGCTTCGCGATGCCTTGACTCCGCTCAGAATGACAGAACAAAAACAGGCCGCCTCGGAGGAAGCGGCCTGCGTTGGCAAAACCCCTCGGGGGATTCGAGGGAGGAGGAAACAGGTCTACATAGAGGGCGGTGTGTTGCTGGCCGCGGGCGTCTGCGACGGTGCGGTGCCCTCCGCTGCCACATTCGTCATTAATTGCACATCGACCCGGCGATTCTTTGCGCGTCCTTCGCGAGTCTTGTTGGTATCGACTGGCTTATCCTTGCCGATGCCAATCACATATATCTTGTAGGCCGGAACGTTGTGCTCCGCTGCCAGATATTGAATCACGGCAGACGCCCGGCGCTGACTGAGTTCATAGTTATACTGCGCGTCTCCGACGGAATCAGTCGCCCCTGACACGGTGATGATGTATCCCTTCGTACCCGACGCGGCGGAGGCCAGTTGATCCAGTGATGCTTTGGAGTCTTTGGTCAGGTTGTCTCGATTGAACCCAAACAGCACCGAGGCTTGATTAACCACGCGATAGTTGTCGAGGTTGGCGACGGTGCTCTGAAGCGCGTTCACGCGTTGATTGGCGTTGTCCGCCATGGTCTGCGCCTGCGTGGCCTGCTGGCCAGCCGACTGCGCCTTCTGGTCGGCGTCGGCCGCTTTGGCCTGCACCGCCTGGATGCCGGACTGCGCCCGAGCATCGACATCCTTAATGTCTTTGGTGTTCTGAGCGGTCAGATCGTCCAGCTCATTGGTTTTGTTGATCAGTGGCGTGGTCTGCTGGCGGACGTAGTTCTTGGTCGCGCAGCCCACCGTGGCGACCATCGCCAAAGCCAGTGTCAGTGCCAAGTAAGCGCGGTTCATATCCATCTTCGGAGCTCCTTCGTAGCCTAACGGAGATAACGACCTTTCGATTATTAACAAAGCACGGCGGTTGCCAAGTCACACAAAAATCCCGTTTCGACGTAAGTCTTTGTTTGGCCGCTATTTACAGTAGACAAGCCACTCGTCGGATGAACCGGTCTGTCCGCAGCCCTAATCCCCACAGGGGAGATTTTATACGCTATTGGATAGAAGTGACTTTCGGAACCGCCAAAGTAACCAGCGGGGTCATCCCCCCTCGGTCTGCGTGCTAGTCTGAGGCCAATTGTGTTTCTCTTAGAGGTGGAAGTCCTGGCATGCGCTTGCTTACCACGTTCGCGATTCTAATTACCCTCCTGGGCACGGCCGCTTTCGCCGCAGCGCAGGAGACCTACGTCAACTACGGTCAGCGCAACGAAATCGGAGGCATCATCGGGCGCGTCTTCATCAGCAACGAGGGCGTCAATGGCACCGACCTCACCGACAGCAACATCCACTTTGGCAAGGGACTTTCTTTCGACGCCACGTATGGTTTTCTTTTTCTCACCCGCCGCAAAGCTGCGTTGACGGTGGAATTGCCTTTTGTCTACGACCGCAAAACAACCCTTTACTTCGGACTGAACGTTGTACCCGCCAGCTACAGTTCTATTTTCTTCACTCCAGCCGCCCGGGTTAACCTTCTGCCCCGCGAATGGCTGTCACCCTGGGCCAGTGTGGGCGGCGGGTTAGCGCACTTCGGCGAAAGCTCAACTCTAATCTTTGGCGGACCCAATCCGGGTCATACCAGCACAGATACGTCCGCTCTTGAATTAGGCGTGGGAGCGGATGTCCAAATTTCGCGACGATTCACTGTCCGCGGTGAAGTGCGAGATTTTTATACCGGAATTCCCGACCTCAACGTCGGCTACGGAAAAAGTCGCCAGCATAACTATTTTGTGGGCGGCGGCGTGGTTTGGCACTTCCGGCAGTTCTGAGTTCTACTTCTTCAGCTTTCCGGCAATCTCCTCGTACAGTTCAGGCAGGCGCTCGGCATCGACACTCGATTCCCCAAATCGTGCCGCTTCGTAATGCCGCGTGAATCGGACGAGTTCATCATGCACGGAAAGCTCTTGCGAAGCGTGTACAAACTCCTGCGCGGTCTGAGCCGGAAGTCTCTGCTTCCCGCGCTTCTGCAAAAGCCCTGCCAGCCGTTCAAACCAGAGCGTTGCGACGGTCGCAGAAGTTGCTGCGAGTTTGATCGAACGGCGTCGCATCGCCCCCCAGGCCAACGCTACCGCACAAGCTGCAAGAAAAATAGAAAGAGCAATTTCGCCGCTTAGTTTTGAGATCGTCTTTCCTTTTGCCAGCTCATCATTCGCCTCTCGGGCGTCGTGCATCATCGCGTCGAATTCCAACTGTCCCCAACGCCCCAGCCTCGCCAGCAATTCGCGCGTCCCTTGAAACGTACTTTGAGCCAACGCTCCCTGATGGCCGCGATCGTAATTGACAACCCACTCCCGCCAGAATGAAGACGCCGCGTCGAGATAGAGTGCGAACCGGCTCCAGGGCTGTGCCGACGCCTGTGCCGCAGGTGTGGGATCAAATGTCACCCAGCCATAGCCAGGAAAATAGGCTTCCACCCATGAATGCGCATCGCTGGCGCGAATGAGATATTGCGAACTCAGGTCGTTGAATTGGCCGCCACGAAATCCGTTCACGATGCGCGCCGGAATACGAAGGCTTCGCAGCATCAGCACCATGGATGACGCAAAGTATTCGCAGTGCCCCTGCTTGCGTTCAAAAAGAAACTCCGCCACTGGATCGTGTGGCGGCCGCCGGGACAGTTGCAACGTGTACGCGTAGTGCGATTGCAAATAGCTCTCGATCGCATCTGCCTTGTCATAATCGTTGGCGGCGGTCGCGGTGATATCCACGGCCAATGCGGGAATGCGCGGATCGATGCGCGGAAGCTGTAGGTCCTTCAAGATTACGTCGGGTGGATACGCCCCAAAGGCTGCTCGCAGCAAATCCGCCTTGGGGCGCGCGATATCGGAAGTGGCGTCATAGGATGTAATAGTGTGTTCGGCGTCGAGATCGATAACTTCGCCTCCATCATCGCCAGCGATTACACGATAATTTCCCTCCAGCATTGTGGCAGTTGGAGCCAGGAAGAACATGTTTGTGCCCACTGGCTCCATGAGCACGCGGTAATGGATGGGCTGCACCGGCTCGCCCATGGTGTAGCGGCGGCCGCGCGACTCACGGTGCTTCGGCGGTTGAAGCAAGTAGCGTCCATTGCCCTCGGAGGCGATGATGTGCTGTTCATCGGGGTCCGTCCACGTTTTGCCATCGAACAGGCTAAGCGCAATGCCCCGCCATTTCAGCTCATAAGAGCCGCGATCGTCCCCTTCAATCTGGACATGCATGACGGGCGAATTCGATTGCTGAATCTGCCCGATCCGGCCCAGTTCAACGCGATCGCTGAAACCCGTGGAAATCTCATTGCCGGGAGCGTAGGCGCTCAGATATCCCGTCGAAAGCCGCGGCAAAATGAAGAAGATTCCCGCCGCTCCGAGCAAAATGAAAAATAAAATGGCGGGTGCCGCTCCCATGAGAGAGAACGCCATGTGACGATGTGCCCAAGGATCGGCTAAGGGCGCAGAACGCAACGTGGCCATCGCCGCCGACCGTCGCATCTCCATCAAGACCACCGTTATGACCGCCATCAAGATGAACGCCGCGAAGGCCAGCAGAAAAACGCTATTGACCGTAAGCACTGCTGCCGCCAGCACCATCAGGAACGAAAGGACTGCCAAGAAATAATAGTCCCGGTCTTTCTGCGCGGAGAACAGTCTCACCACCATCACAAAGAGCACAAGATGCACGGTTGCGCTTAGAAAATTACCCGAAAGCGTCAGGTAGTCGAGGACGTAGAACAGGACGTAAGCCAGGGTCAGCCAAGTCGTCCAGGCCTCGGGGATGAGCAGCCGTTTTTCCCGCGACAGCAGAAGGCCGCGAAATAGCAGTGCGCCTCCCACCAGAAAAACCGTGGGAGGATCGAGTGATCCGGTGGACGCCAGCGTTCCGAAACCTGTGATCAACAGCAGATATAGCGCTAGATCGAAGTAGCGCTGAATGGCCGCGGCCATGTTGATCGAACGAATGTGCGGCGGAAGACCCATGAAACACCATTATTGGCTATGACAGGAGCTCAGCCAAGAGTACCGAGGTGTAGCCGCAATTTTGAGCGCCAGCGTCCTTTCGACTTCGCTCACGGCAGGCCCGGCTCGTGCGTCATCAGTGTAAGCTCTAGGCCGCCAAAACTGGCGCCACCGGCGCGCTCTCCGCTTCTCTACCCGCCGTCTGCGCCAGATAAAACGACACCGCCGCTGCCCGTTGCCAGAAACGCGCCGTCAGCCAGAACAAGAGGATAAGCTGACTAACAATCAACGCCCCCGCAACGCTCGCTGGAGGCACAATCCGATTCCACAGCACAACTCCTACGGCGAGAACGATCGTAGCCAGCAGAGTAATCACCGCGTAAGCCCAAACGAGTCGCACACGATGACCGCGCATCATCCGCCAGGCAAAGCTCAACGATTTCCGCGAGGCGTTCTGATCGCTCAAAACGATGTCCGTCTCGGCCAAATCGAACCACGCGCGAATCCCTGTCATGATCAGAAAAATCACCAGCAGACAGACTAAGTTCGCCGCAAACGGAACCGCCCCGTTGGATTGCGATTTATCCAATACCTTGCCCAACCCGGCCTGCAGACCAAACAAAATACCCGAAACAATTCCTCCGATAATCAGGAAGAAAATCATCAACCGGAAGAACCGCCAAACGTTACGTCCACAAGCCCGGAAAAACGCATCTCGGGGTAGCCTGTGATCCGAGGCATACCCTTGCAAAACTCCTGGCAAGAAAATCAACGTCAACACGAAAAACAGCAGCGCGAAGTGGGTCGCGGACGCGACACAACCCTCCGCCCCCCCCAACTCAGGGCGATTCAGCAACTCGCCCACCACCTCGAGATCCATCCCGTGAAGAACTTTATCGGCGTACAGGCTGTGATCCATAATCCGGGCAGCATGCACCTTGAAGGCCGACGCTCCAAACCAGGCGAGCGCCAGATTCAATAGGAAGAACCAGATGATGTAACGTTTCGTTCGCCCCAAAATCGAGGCACCGTTCGAGATGAGATTCAAGTTATAGGCCATATGTCTTCCTAGACCAGCCACCACGTCAACATCTGTGCAAAGAACTGTTGGATAAATCGCCAGTAGTTCGTCAACTTACTGGTCGCAGTACCGTTTGGTTCGACCGTATAGCTGTTGTTGAAATTGTTGCGATCGAACAAAATCTTGTGATCAGGATCGATTTCTACAGACTCCACCTTCGCCTTCTTGTGATACACATACCGCATCCAGCGCGTCTGTCCATCCCAGTGCTCGCGCACCGTCTCGCCGTTGTCGAACTTGATCGCCACATCCACCGGCATCAGAAATGTTTCTCTGTTCTGCACGATCACGTCCGTCAAATATTCCGTCTCGCCCTTTTTCGCCTTGTCCTCGTTGAAGCTGTCTTTGTACCAATCCTCCGGAGTCGACTCCGCCTTCATCACTCTGAAATCCAACACTTGCGTTCCATAGAACGCCTGGTCGAAGTACCAGCGCAGATTCTTTCCGGACACTTCCTCAAGCGTCTTCAGGAAGTCGTCTTTCGTCGGATGGGTAAAGCGATAGCGCATGAAATATGTATGCATCGCCCGCTGCATGGTGTCTTCGCCAATGATGTTTTCCAGTGTTAGCAGCACAATCGCCGTCTTACCATAAGTAATGCCCGCGTAAGAATTAAAGTCCACATACTCCCAGCCATTGCGCGCAATAGGATCGAGATCCGCTACTGGAGCATACGATCCGAACTGCAACTCGCCATCCCCCATCGTCGCGCCGGCCAGGTTGAACACCGAGGTCTTGGGTCCAAACACTGAATCCAGCACCTTGACTTCGGAGTAACTGTTAATGCCTTCATCCATCCAGGCATCTTCAAACTCATTCGTCGCCACCATGCCATACCAATATTGGTGGCCGAATTCATGTTCCACGACCAATTCGGGTAGCTTGATTCCTTTAGGCACGAACCAATTCGTCCCTCCGGTGATGAAAGTGGGGTACTCCATGCCTTCCGCCGCCGAACCCGGTTCGGGATCGACCATGGTCAACGTCTTATAAGGGTACGGACCGTACCATTTCTCGAAGCGGTCTAACGTATTACGCAAAATGTCGTCGTGCCGCTGCGCCTGACTCCAGTTCGCCGGCTGCATCATGATACGCAGCTTGATCGGACCCATCGTGCCCTGATAAGTGTCATCCATGATTCTGTAATGCGGACTCGCCGTCCACGCAAAATCGTGAATGTCCTCGCCGTGATACGTCGTCGTCCGCGTTCCGTCGGCGTTGTTAACCTCATCGACTCTTATGCCACTGGCCCCCACAACCTCATTTTGCGGCACCGTGATTTTCACGTCATACACCCCGAAATCGGCGAAGAACTCCGTCGATCCGTGAAACTGATGGCAGTTCCACCCGCCATGCCACCATACTCCTACCTTTGGGAACCACTGCCCCGCCAGCAGGAAGTCGCGCTTCCATCCTGTACGCTCCAGCGTCTCGGGGAACTGGTCGTGAAACTTAATCTTGAACTGCACATAGCCATCCGGCGGAATCGGCGTCTTCAGCTTCGCCTGCACGACCGTATGGTCTTCTTTGTTGTCATCATCGGGCTGGATGAACTGCAACTGCGACGTCAAATCGCCCTGGCCCACGACCTCGAAGCTCTTAATCTCATCGGCCCCGTAGTAGCTCTTCTCCCACTTGTTGAAATCCACATCGCGCGTCCCGTCACGCTTGGTCTCGCTGATCCAATCGGCCTTGGGCTGGAAGCCATTGAGATAAAGGTGAAACGGAAAAGTATCGAGCGGCTGACCCGTCAGATTGTGATAAGTAAGGGTTTCGTCGCCCTCAAGGGTATGCGTCTTAGGATCGTACTTCGCCGCAATCTGATACCAGACCACGCGCTGCGACATCGGCGTCGGCGAATTAATCGCAGAAACGGTGGAAGGAATAGACAACGCAGGCGCCACCACAGCTGGAGCGGGTTGCGCCTGCGATGTCGCGCCCAGTGCGACCAGACTTAATACAGTCAATACGTGAAAACGTGACATTCGTTGACCCTCAGGCAATATGCACAAACCAGCAATCATACCTCAAATCACCGATGACGCTGTCAGAAGTCAGTACGGAAGGATAGCCGCGGCAGTTCCATCTTTTCGCGGTCACCATGACGCACACGGCAATTGCCTAGACGGCTAGGAATGAACGTCTTCACTTTTCTTGCAAGCGCAGGCTACCTTCGGGCCGTCGGTCAGCGTCTTAACAATGCTGTGAACTCGAGGAGCGCTATGACCGAGAGCAAAACCAATCACAAAGCAAAGACTCAGCGCAAGAGTGCAACCCTGCTGGAAGCGCACGCCAAGATCACTTTGCTGGTGGCTCGTCGACTGAATGCACTGGAGCGGGCCATGCAGAGTTCTTCCTCCGATCTCTGGGACAACTACATGAAGCAGCTGGATGCAGCGAAGAATCCGCCAAATGCAGCCCAGTGGCAACGTGTATTTCGCGAAGATCGCGAACTGGAAGATGCGATTGCGGAGCTATCGGAATTGTTGGACGACCAGCCGGAGAAGAATGAGAAATAAGTGGGTGAATTTGAGCAGGCCCGATTTCCCGGCCCATTAGCGAAGTCCCTAGATTTTCTGCTTCTTCCAGCGGCCTTGCTTGAATAGGATCGCGCTCGCAATGGCCATGGCGCACTCGGAGATGGCGACAGAATAAAAGACTCCGTTGGAGCGCATGTCCAGGTGAATCGACAGCCAATAGGCTAGAGGAATTTCGAACAGCCAGAAGCCAAAAATGTTCACGATGGTGGGAGTGATGGTGTCGCCCGCTCCGTTGAAGGCTTGCATCATCACCATGAAGTAGGCATAGCCCAGGTTGCCGTAACTGATGATGCGAAGGGCGGTCGATCCGAGCGCGACGACTGCGGGATCGTGAGTGAAGAGCCGCACGATCGGCGTGGAGAAGAATATGAAAATCAATCCGATGGATCCCAGGAAAGCCGCGTTGTAAAGGCCGGTGCGCCACACCGCTTTTTCGGCGCGTTCGGGATGGTGTGCGCCGAGGTTCTGCCCGACTAATGTGGCCGCAGCATTGCTCAGACCCCAGGAGGGGAGAATGACGAAGATCACGATGCGGATGGCGATAGTGTATCCGGCGAGCGCGACTGCGCCGAAGATGCTCACGATGCGCACCAGGCCGATCCAACTGCTGTGCGCGACCACGAACTGCAGGATGCCGGTAAGGGAAACACGCACCAGCCGAATCAGCACGCTGCCGTTAATGCGAATCTGGCGTGCGAGGATGCGCAGGCGCTCGCTTCCCCGCATGAGGCGGTAGAACTGATATAACACGCCGATACTGCGTCCGGTGAGGGTTGCTACGGCTGCGCCGGTTACGCCGAGGCGCGGAAACGGTCCCCAGCCAAATATCAGGCAGGGGTCGAGGATCAGGTTGATGATGTTCGATACCCAAAGCAGGCGCATGGCGATGGCAGCGTCGCCTGCGCCGCGGAAGATGGCGTTGTTGAGAAAGAGGAGGACAACGGCGTAGCAGCCGCCAAGGCAAATCCGAGTGTAACCGCTGCCAGTGGCGATGATCTCGGGCGAAGCTCCCATCAGGCGTAGGAGATCAGGCGCATAGAAAAAACAAGGGATACCGACCGCGAGCGAGACGAACAAGCCGAGTGCGATGGCTTGCACGGCTGCAACCGCTGCACCCTCAGAATCTTTTTCTCCGATGCGACGGGACACCATGGCCGTCGTGGATAAGCTCAAACCCATGGCGACAGAGAACACGAGAGTGAGCATCGACTCGGTGAGACCGACGGTGGCTGTGGCGTTTGCCCCGAGTCGTCCGACCCAGAAGATGTCGGTTACGGCGAAGAGCGATTCGAGAACCATCTCCAGCACCATGGGCACGGCGAGGAGCAGGATGGCGCGGTTCAAGCTGCCGGTGGTGTAGTCCTGGTGCGAGCCGCGAACGGCTTCGACCAGCGAGGCCCAGAGGGTGTGGTGCTTTTCAGGCGCGGTGATTGGAAGTTCCATACGCTCTTCAGTAATGGACTTTCTTATCCTGAGAGCATACATGTTCTGCGGGGTGGGTGCGGAGCGGCGAGGACGCGCGCGCCTAAACGATCAATTAGGTCTTGCGGCCCTTTATGGCTTGCATGAGCACGGGCAGCACGAACATGTGGAAGTCGGCGTAGTGGCGTTTTTTCCAGAAGAGGGTGGGGTCCTGGGCGATGCGGTACCAGAATTCGAGGCCTTTGTGCTGCATCCATTTGGGGGCGCGTTTGCGCATGCCGATGTGGTAGTCGAAGGCGCCGCCGACGGCTCCGGTGAAGTGGGCTTCGATGCGATGGCGGTTGGTCCAGACCCAGCGTTCTTGGAGCGGCGCGCCTAAGCCGACCCAGAAAATGTCAGGCTGGGTGCGGGCGATTTCGCCGAGGATGTAGTCGTTGTTTTTGCCTTCGATGGGGCCCCAGGGCGGAGTCCAGGCGCCGACGATTTTTATGTTGGGATGAATTTTCTGGAAGGCTTCGGCGGTGCGTTCGGCTTTGCGATCGCCGCCGCACATGATGTAGACGGTGTAGCCTTTTTCGGCGGCGCGCTTGTTCATCTCGACGAGAAAGTCGGGGCCGCAGGCGCGTCCGGGGACGGGGGTGCGGAGAACGCGGCTGGCCCAGACTAACGGGACGCCGTCGGCCATGGGAAAGTCGGCGTCGTTGAGGGTGCGCAGGTAGCTGGCGTCGCGGCGCGCTTCGATGACGTTGTAGACGTTGATGAAGACGCCGTAGCGGCGTTCGTTATTGCGGATGGCGTCCTCGACGGCGGAGACGGTTTGGTCGATGGTGAGCGGGCGGACGCGGACGCCCAGAATGTCGACGCGAGCGGTGTCTTGAGCGGGTTGAGTTTCTAGTTGCATTTTGCAGGGGCTAAAGCCCGTCTAAATTTTGTTTCATTCGTGGGCCTGAAGGCCCACGCTTCCACGGTAGTGCCTAGATTTCTTTGCCGACGCGATCCTCTATTAAGCGATCCTCTCTTAGGCGACTTCCTGTAGTGTGCGGAGATCTTTGCTTTTTGCGGCCAGCTGCTTCAGAGTTTCAATATTGTAGTAGAGCGGGTTGTCCCAGTCCTTGAAGCTTTGCATGTTCTCCACGAGATTCTTCACGATACATTTTACGTTTTGGTTGGGGTGGAAGCTGAGAACGTTTTCCGCTTTCTCGATGCTGACTTTGTAATTGCGGAAGTCTTTCTTGTGATGAATCGTCAGCTTGACGCTGATGCCGAGATGTTCTTCGATGGCCATCTTGACGAGGTCGCCGACTTCTCCGACGGTGTAGTTGCCGCCGGCGACGTTGAAGATTCCGGAGAGCGTTTCGCTGGCTTCGATGGCGCGGATGTAGGCGTTGGTGGCGTCTTCGATGCTGATGATGGGGCGCCAGATCGAGGGATTGTTAACCGTGATCTCGCGGTTGCGGACGCCGTTCTTGAACATCGTATTGATGATGAGGTCGAGCCTCATGCGCGGGCTGTAACCGGAGACAGTTCCCTTCCGCAATGAGATGACGGAAAATTTGTCGTCTTGCAAGTTCATGACGGCTTGTTCGCCTTGTAGCTTCGAGATGCCGTAGGGGTAGGATGAGGCGACGGGCTGAGTTTCGTCGAAGAGGGCGTTGTCGGTGTAGCCGTACACGGAGCAGGAGCTGGCGTAGACGTAGCGCTTGACCTTGGCTTGCTTGGCGACGTAGGCGAGATAGGCCGGCGCGGCGGCGTTGAAGATGAAATTTTGGCTGGGCGAAAATTCGGCCATAGGATCGTTGGAAAGTCCGGCGATGAAGACGACCTGCTGGTAGGGCTCGAGGTCTTGAATAGTGAGGTCGAAGATGTCTTTGCGGATGGTGCCGGTTTGCTCGGGTAAGTGGTTGCCGAACCAGAAAAGATCGACGACGTCGACGTCGTAGCCGCGCTCGAGAAGTTTGGGAACGAGAACGCTGCCGATGTAACCTGCTCCGCCTGCGATGAGAATTTTCATGTTTACCTCAGGGGCTAAAGCCCTTTTAATTTTCGTCTATTCGTGGGCCTGAAGGCCCACGCTTCCACGGGCGTGCTGTCGTTCGTATTCGTTAAAACTAATACTTAAAATTCTCCGAGTTGGGATGGGATAGCCATTCTTTTAATGTTTGGGCTTTCTTGTCTTTGTCGGAGAGGATTACGTCTTTGATTGGCCATTCGATCCCGATTTCTGGGTCGTCCCAGCGAATGCCGGATTCGGCTTTGCCGTTGTAAATGCCAGTGCATTTGTATTGAATTTCGGCGTAGTCGGAGAGCACGCAGAAGCCTCGCGCGAAGCCGGCTGGAGCCCAGATCTGTTTGCGGCTCTCGGCGGAGATTTCTGCGCCAAACCATTTGCCGATCGTGGGCGAACCTTTGCGAATGTCGACGGCGACGAGGAATGCGGTTCCGCGAGTGACGCGCATCAGCTTGCCCATGGGCGGTTCCCATTGAAAGTGCAGGCCGCGCAGCACGCCGCGCACTGAGCCGGAGTGATTGTCCTGCACGAATTCGGTGGGCAGGCCGAGGTCTTTGAACAGGTCGGCGCGGAAGACTTCGGTGAAGAAGCCGCGGTCGTCCTGAAAGACCTGGGGTGCGATAATGCAAACATCGTTTAAGTGACGGGATTCGATCTTTATTTCCATGTTCTCCTGTGGCGTTTATAAAAGAGTATTCAACCCTGATTGGCGGCTATGCCTCCAACTATGGGCACGGTGATCTTGGATAAGTTAAATTTTTCTTTGGTCAGTATGAAGCGTTCCATGATGAGCGCGTCCAGACCGGAGCCGAAATAGCTGCGCATGGCGTCGCGCGGGGTGACGACCAGTGGCTCGCCGAATAAGTTGAACGATGTGTTTAGTAGCATGGGAGCAGGTGATTCTTCGCCAAAGCGTTTGAGCAGAAGCCAGAACACGGGATTTGCCTCGCGGGATACTACATGCAAGCGGACGCGCCGTCCGGGCAGCAGAAAGCTTTCTGGGAGGCAATCGATGCCGGGCTTCAGAGTGGCCAGTGAGTTCAGAACGTAGCACTGGCGAGAGGCGTCGAAGAAGTTAGAGCAGTCCTCTTCCGGAATCGAAATTGCAAAGGGACGAAACCACTCACGGTGCTTGATGAAGTCGTTGAGATTTTCTTTGACGTAGGGCGCCCACGGCGAAGCCAGCACGCTGCGGTTGCCCAGTGCGCGCGGACCGAACTCAGTGGCGCCCTGGAACCAGCCGAGCGCTTTCCCCGCTTGCAAGATATGGACGGCGGCATCGATGGTGCGTTCTTCGGTATTCGGAAGTTGATAGCGGCTCTTGGAGTTGTCCAGGGAATCTTTCACTGCAGCACGCGAGGCGCGGGGGCCGAGATAAACCTTCGTTTCGATCTTTGATGAGTTCGCGGAAGCTTCCTTCCACGCGAGACAGGCTGCGCCCATTGCTGTTCCAGCATTACCAGGAGCGGGTGGCACGTAGATGGTTTTCGCGCCGAGCCTGTTTTCCAGATCCGAAACGAGTAGCACGTTCTGGAAGAGCCCCCCGCCGAAGCAGATGTTTTGAATATTTTCCTGCTTGCGGAGATGTTCGACCATACCGGCGATAATTTCGCAACACGCTGCTTGTATGCTTGCGGCAACATCTTTGCGTTGTTCTTCCGTGAATGTCGCGGGGCTCAAAGGCAGGCCGGTTGCCTTATAGAATCTTCCGGAAAACGCTAACTGGCGGGCAAGGCCATGATTGAAGTAGCTGTAGTCCAATCGCGGCCAGGGGCTGCGCTTGCCGCGCATCATGCGGACGAAAATGTCTTTGTAGCGCGGTTCGCCTTCCAGGCTTAACCATTGTGTCTTGTGCTCGTCTTTATGCGGACGAAATCCTGCAAGATCGGTAATCTGCGAATAGACCCAGGCGAGTGAGTGAGGAAATGGAATCTTGCGCAACACGCGGATCTTGCCTGCTTCGCCGACGGCAATCAGTGCGGAGTTGCCATCCCCGTCCTCGTCCATCGTGACGATCAGAGTGCGATCAAACGGAGAAAGATAGAAGGCCGTGGCCGCGTGGCAAAGATGATGATCGTAGGCGATGACGTGGGCTTCGCCGCGTTCGGCGTATCCGCGCAAAACTCGGAAATGATTCAAGTCGCCGGCTAGATCGCCGCCTTCGTTGGCGGCGTAATAGGCGCTGGCTGCAGGAGCGGTGACGGCCAGCTTGGCTCGCAGATAAGCCTTGCGCGCCCAGCGCAGGCCAGGACGAGATGCAATGGCGACGGTGTCGATGCCTTCCCAATTAGTGCTCGCCGTTTCGAAACAAGAGAGGATGGCCTCATTCGGCAAACCCCGCGTGCGACTGCGCTCCAGCTTGTCATTCTCGATGGCGGCAATGAAGGCGCCATCCTCCAAGAGACAGGCTGCGGTGTCGTGTTTGAGCGACGACAATCCTAGAATGCGCATGATTTTCGATGGTAGCAGCAGCGCACGCGGATCTCCCCGGGGTGGGACCGCCAATGCGCCGAAACGCCGTGTTTCGGCCTAATACGGCGAATCTTGAGAAGGTTACCCTGAAGGGTGGAGGGTCACAAGTGGCCGAAAGCGATAGAGACGAAAGTCTCTATCGCTATGTGGTTCGGAGAGGATCCGAGTGATTCGAGGGAAGGGGCTAAAACATAGACGTGGGATAGTAAAACGTAGGAAATGTGCCGCCCACGGTGGGTGGAGTGATCTTAGCGTCGGAACGCCCAGCGGTATTGACGGTCTCATCGGTCTGGAGGTAATTGAAGCCCGCCATCGGATTCTTGTTAAGAAGGAAGTCGGTAGGCAATCCGGCATCGCCGAAGCCTGGATTGGTCGTGACCGTGCCGCCGGCGTCTTCCTGCACTTCGATGTTCTGCCCGTTCACATTTTGATTGCTGTTTTGCCACTGGGCGAATTCAAAGAAGGTCCAATCCTGCAAGGGATGCGCAGGTGCTCCGCAGGTGCTCGCCTGACCGGGAGGGGGAGGGGTGGTGAGAACGTGAAAGCCTTGGGAATCAGAACTAAAACTGCCGTCGGTCCTCCAGTACAAGTTTCCCTCATAGTTCTGGAACTGCTTGAAGGACATGCCGCAGGAATCTGCGCACCCATTCATGGGAAAGAATCCAGTTTTGGGGTTAAGGTCGAAATAGAAAATATTGTGCGTGACACTCGCCTTCTCTGTGCTGGTGCAATTCGTGGGCCATGGTGAGCCTTCCTCAAACATGGCGCGGCGCGCATAGGCGACGATGTTGTTGGTAAAAGTGTTCGAGGGTTGCGAAGACACTGGGCCTTGCGCCATGAATAGACCGGCGGCAGAGACATCGAACACAACATTGTTTTGCACGAGAATGCCTGCGCTCTGGATATCCATATAGATGCCGTGGCCACCATAGCCGCTGCCCACCACGCCGGTGTCTATGACTGAAGAATCGTTCACGTCGTGCAATAAATTGTTCAGAATCTGATCTCCCGAGCCGTAGCCGCCGGCGGGATAACCGGTGTTGTAGTATAGGCCGCCGCCGTCGGAAGTGATTCCCTGCATAAGATTCCACAGGTGGTTGTACTGCGTCGTGATGTTGAATCCGTTGGCAGAAAAATCGAAGGAGACGCAGCCCTCGGTACAAACCGCCACCCCGGTGTGGTAGCCGTCGTCCACGTCGTTGTGCGAGAAGGTGGTGTCATGGCCGTCGCCCATTGCGATGCCCTCGCCGTCGGGAAAGACGCGCGAGAAACCCTGGACAATATTGTTCTGAACCGTAATCTGAGACGGAACGAATTGCGGTTGATCGCCGCCGGTCGGGCGGTGGCCGACGCGGATTCCAGCTGCGCCGATGTCATAGAATGCCGAGTTTTGAATGACATCGTTCTGCGAAGTTGGTCCTTTATTGCCCGTGAGTGAGGCCAGCAGGATCGCGGACCCGCTAGTGTGCCGGACAATGACGCCATCAAACGTGACTTTGACGCAACTTTCGCAGTCGATAGCCTGCGGGACAGGAAATTGCTCCGTGGTGCCGTTGTTAAAGCCCGTGGACGAAGGATAGAAATTGTCGACTTCGAAAGTGATACCCGAAAAAGTGACGTAGGAAAGATTCTGTGCGAACAGCAGGCTTCCACCGATGTAATCGATCTGGGGAGCGCCCGGAATAGAGCCGCCCAATTGAGAGATGACAACCGAGTCCGTATTCGGAGCTTCGCCAGGATTGGCGATGTAGTTGAGTACTGGATTCTGGTGCGAGCGATCGAGGAACCATAGACCGGTCTGGCCCTGATAGCGAGCGTTGTTGAAGGCGTCTCTGGTGTTGTCGATCACGTAACGATGACCCGGCCCGGGCCCAAAGAAGTTATATTGCGGCACGACTCCTTGCGTTCCACCCGTCAAGTAAATTACATCGCCTGCAGTGTCGATACAATTGATACGCATCAGATCGGCCGTCCACGCGTCAAAGAGGGTGAGTTCTACATCGCCGACCGGAAATGAGTTCGTGCTGTTGGTACAGGGTTTCGCCGGATTGCCACTGTAGGTCCCATTCAGGTTGAGGAACTGCGCGACCGGATCGCTGGGGTTGTAGATAAAGCGATCCAAGCACTTGGATTCAGTACCGCTAGTGACACTGGGGCAATTCGAATTGGCTCCGGTTGGAGCGATAGTGTTCGCCACCCGCAGGAATGTGCCCAAGTTGCAGTAAGAAGTTGCTACGGATTGCCCAGTCTCAGTCGCGATGCAGGACTTGCCTTTCATGTAGTAACCGACGCCGCTCGGGGACTCCAGGCGTGATCGCAGCCGGCGCTCGCCGTTATAGTACAAGGATTCGAACGGCTGTACCTTCGACGGTAATTGCACACTCCACAAGTTGCCGGAAACGTTGGTCCAAGTCAGTCCGAGGGATGCAACAGTGATCCCGCCGCTAAGCACAGGCGATTCGTTGGGGTAGTTTTCCCATGTGATGGGAATGGATGACGTTCCTGAGTCGGAAGTGGTGAAGTTCAAAGTGCCAGGAGCGGTGGCGCTTTGCGGAAGATAGTATGTGCCATTGCGAATCTCTACGGTGATCGCAGAGGGTTTGCTGCCTAACGCGTTGCGCACCGCGAGCTGGGCCCGCGCTACCGATGCAAATGGGCCGTCGGTTCCTTTTGAATTGGGGGCCGAAAGAGTTCCACTCCAACTGTCATTGCCGTTGGTTGCAACAAAAAAATTGGCAGTAACGCCGGGCTGCCCTTGGCCATTATGGTTGCTCTCGACTAAGTCCTGCGCCTTGAGACAAGGAGTGACGCCGAACAAACAGAGCAAAATAAGAGGAAGCAAGTAATGAGAGAACGTGAACCGAGCGGAGCGGCGTAGATGCAAACTTTTCTTTTGGGGGATCATTGAGTCCTCGGGGAATATAAGGTTGGGATCCTCGAGCTGTCCCAGTCCGAACTCTACGGACTGCGAGAGGTTTGCAGTAGATACCGGGAGTGCATAAAACTTGAACGACGTACCTCAAACAAAACTGGCCAGAATCGCTCCTTCGATGGGAAATTGGACTGATACCGTTGGAGGAACAAACGAGTCGTCCAGGATTGATTTCGTGGCGACGCCATGAGTCCTATAAAATTGCGAGGCATGAAAAGGAAGTTATTTTGGGTGATCTGTCGCAGCGCATTGTTTCTATATGCGCGCTTCCCCATTTTCGGGGCACTGAACGCTTCCATGGGAGTGATCCGCAGGGATGGTAAATACCTCGTGATTAAACGCAATGACGGCCGAGGCTTAAGTTTTCCTGGAGGTCTGTCCTTTCCTGGCGAGGACGCGGAAAAGGCTATGCGGCGGGAGGTGTTCGAAGAGACAGGGCTCACGCCGACGCTGGCGGAGTTCAAGTTGCGTTACGAGGCACACGACGACATTCCTGTCGTGGTGAGTGTCTATGAGGTGGAAGCGAAGGGAGTACTACGAGGGTCTTGGGAAGGCGTACCCTGCTGGAAATCGGTTGAAGAGTTGCTTAGGGAAGTGATTGCAAGCCAGCAAAAAATCGTGCAAATGCTGAAGTGAACGAGGTGTCTTTAAAAAGGATGGCAGGCGAATGCTTAGTCGGAGTCGCTTTCTTTGCAAAGCGTATCGTCCTGGCAGCGCGCGTAGTCGCCTTCTTTGCAGTGGTACCAAACCAGCGTATCATCGGCCTCGGCGCAGGAGCATTCCGCCGGTCCCCCACATTGACTGAATTCTCCCGATTTGCAGTTGGTCCATTTGCTGGCTGCCTGAGGAAAAGGATAGATTTCCGAGCACGATTTCTTCTTGGACGAGCCACGCATGGACGGCTCGGAATTGTCCAAGGATTCTTCTGACGTAAGAACGCGAGCAGATGTTGAGGTTCCGATTCCGGCTCCCGTCAACTTAAATTGCTGCGGACTGGCGGTGTCATTATCGTTCAAGTTAAGGATTCCATCATCCGGACCGCTTACTTGGGGCGTGAAGGTAACGCTGAGGGTGCATGTCGCTCCCGGAGCAATGCTCGATCCGCAAGTATCGCTGGCAATCGCATAGTCACCGACTGTAGCGACGCCACCCACCGTAATCGGGTTGGACCAGGTATTCTTCACCGTTATCGTCTGAGGTGTGCTCGTCGTACCGACTGCTTGATTACCAAAACTCAGCTCACCTGAAGGGGAAAGTGCCAGAGCGGTGCCGATGCCGGACAAGCGCATGGTGTGGGGACTGCCGGGTGCGCTGTCTGTCACCACAAAGTTTGCGAATTCATATCCGTAGAAATCGAAGCTCTGCGGGCTGGGAGTGAAGGACACATTCCACTGACAATTCCCACCCGGAGCGATCGTGCCACTGCAGGTGCTGGTTTGAGAAAAGTCCTGCGCGGCCAGGCCCGCTAAACTGACGCTGGAGATGGTAACCGGGGTGGTCGAGACGTTGGTCAAAACCGCCGTTAGCGTGCGTTTGCTGCCGAAAGTGACAGTCTCGAATTGGATCCCTGGATAGGGGTGGTTGAAATTCACCTGGCTGCCCGTGCCGTTCAAATCAATCACCTGAGGGCTGCCGACGTCGCTGTCAGTAATCGTGATACTGCCGGAATCGGGACCCAAAACGCTCGGCTTGAAAACCGCGCTTACCGAGCATTTGTAGCCGGGATTCAAAGATTTCGGGCAGTTATTGGTCTGCGAGTAGTCGCCCGCCGCGACGATGCTGGAAATCGTAATCGGGGCATTACCAGGATTAACCAAAGGAATTTCCTGCACGGGACTCGGTGTGCCGATCCCTTGACTGCCGAACAAGGCGTAACTTGTGGTTGCGAATGGACAGCTTCTGGCGGTCAGAATCTGGGGTGGAATGGGAGACTGATTGAAATCAAAGGTATTCCAGAGAGGTTTTGCCGCCGTATCCCTCTCCGTGAGCGGAGCCAGGTTAAAGCGGCTCTCAATTGTTTTCAACACTGAAGAAAATTCGTACTGAGTGTGGATGACCGTGTTCGCAAGCGAGTACGGCGAGATGATAATCATCGGCACCCGAGGACCAAAGCCGAAGCCATCCACCTGCGGTGGCGGATAGTGATCGTAAAGGCCACCAAAATCATCCCACACTAAGATGATCGCCGTGGAATTCCAATCGGCGCCCTGCATGACCGCATTAATCTGCTGCACTGACCAGTTTTCGCCGACACAAGTGCTGTTCGGCGGATGTTCGCTCCCGGCGCCCGTCACAAGCCAGCTCACCGACGGCAGATTCCCCGCCAAAGCGTCCTGTACAAACTGAGTGTCGGGAACGACGTCTTCGGTCCATAGATCCGAATTGCGGATGTGATTGATCGTATCTAGTGTGGAAAAGGCATAGCCCGGTTCCCCCATGCTCGGCGCATAATATTTCCAACTGACACCGGCGGATTGGAGTTCGTCGACCAGGGTCTGGAAGTCAAAACAGGGAAAATCGGCATCCAGGTTCCCCTGCGCGTCTAGGGTGCGAACGGCGGTGGTCGGCGTCGCATCGCACCCGGTCGAGGGAGAGTTTTCTTCGGGCGCCAGAAGATCGATAGGCAGATCGAGGACGCCGTTGGAAGTAGCCGCCACACTGTATAAATGGTTCGGAACGCTAGGCCCATGATACGAAGTGAACATCTGATCGGCGAGAGTAAAGTGCTGGGCGTAATACCAATAATTGGGAATGCCGGTGGAGTCGAACTGGCGATAAGACAGCAGGTCCCCATTCGTGTTTCCCTGGTCGATCAAATCGAAACCATCCATCTTCCCATTGTTCATCGCCGTTAGAGCATTTCTTGTGGTGTGACCCAACCCATGGGAACTGACGTCGGGCATAGGTTGCAACTTTACCAAACGGCCATCCGCAAGCTTTCCTTTGGTAGCTCCAAGAGCCCCGGGAAACTGGCCGAAATAATTGTCGAAGCTGTGATTTTCTTTGATGATGAAAACGAAGTGCTGAATCACGCTTGCGCCAGTAGGTGGGGCTGATACTTGGTTTTGCTGTGACGAGACTTGAGCCCAAACCGTGGCGGAGAGGGTAGATGCGATCAGCAGGGCGGTCAGGCAGTACCGTGTCAGCGGCATGTGTTTGAGCAAGATTCAGTGCAAACAGGTCTTGGAGTCATGACTGCTCGCTCAATGAATTCGGGATGCTCCGGTTGCCGGAGCATCCCGCGAATCTGTGTAGCTCTACTCTCCCGTGCCGGACAGCGGCAGGCGTGTGGAGAGATTCGAGACCTTCAGGAATGCAGTCCGCAAACCGGTGGCTTGCGGAGTGAACACCACGGTGATGGTGCAGTTAAGATCGGGAGCTAAAGCAGTATTGCTGCAGTTGTCGGCTTTGATCGAGAAATCACCGGGATCGGGGCCGCCGATCGAGAATTGCCCCAGCGTCTGGTCGTCTGCCCCGATATTGCTAAGGGTCACTGGAAGAGGGTTGCTGGACGTACCAACCTTGGTGTTCGGGAAATTCAATGCTTCGGTCGAGGCCGTCAAAACCGGAACCATCGCCGTTTCCCTTATGCGATTGTTGCCGTTATCCGCGATCAACAAAACCTTGCTGGCATTCACGGAAAGTCCGTCGTTGTCCAAGGTCGCCTTGGTTGCAGGGCCACCGTCGCCGCCGAAGCCTGACTTCGAGGGATTGCCAGCAATCGTGTCGACGGTGTGAGTGGCGAAGTCGGTGCGGCGAATGGCGGAACTGCCCCCGCCGCCAGAGTACACATTGCCGTCCACATCCGTGGCCACTTGGTCAGGAACCACAGTCTCAGCTTTGACGGCTAGACCGCCGTCCCCAGAAAATCCGGGGATGCCGTTAAAGGCGTAGTCGATAATGTCTCCCTGCGAAGCCTGAGAGCCATCGCAACCATCGGCGACGACGAGGACACAGCGAACCCAGCTGTTTCCTGAGTCCGCGATGTATACGTTACCGGCCGCATCGTTAGCCACACCACCAGGGTGCTCCAACAACGCTTGCGTCGCGAGTCCGTTGTTACCCGAATGCCCCCGCGTACCATTTCCCGCCACAGTGGGCATCATCATGCCGGTGGTCAGGTTCACCTCGCGAACCTTATTTCCGAAATAGTCCGCTACGTAGAGGTTCCCCAAGCCGTCGAGGGATATTGCGGTGGGATCGGTAAATTGTGCCGACGTAGCCGGACCGTTGTCCCCGCAAGCGTCAGTACCCGGGTCGCATTGGCAGCCGGGAGTTCCAGCAACAGTCGATATGCTGCCGCTGGTGCTGACTTCCCGGATCGTATAGTTGAGCGTGTCGGAGAAATAGATGTTGCCTGATGCGTCCACGGCTATACCGTTGGGCGACCACAGACCGGCTTGGGTCGCAGGACCGCCGTCTCCGCACACATTTAAGGCATTGGTATTGCCGCAGGTTCCCGTCGTCGGAGCGGCAACGCAGACGTCGCCCGTACCGGCCACCGTGGTGATCACGTTGGAGCCGGCACTCACTTTGCGTATGCGATTGTTGGCAGTATCGGCGATGTAGTAATTTCCGCTATTGTCCCAAGCGACCGAAATCGGATCAGCCAGCGTCGCCTGTGTAGCCGCACCGTTATCGCCGCCAGATCCGCCGCCAGCAACCGTGATGATGGTGCTAGTGTTGCCGGAAGTAGTGATTTCGCGAACGCGCTGATTGCCAGCATCGGCGACATAAATAACGCCGGTGGTATTGACAAAAACGCTATAAGGCAATTCGAGGGAGGCTTTGAGGGCCGAGCCTCCGTCTCCGGAGAATCCGCAGAACGGGTCTGAGACACTGGCCGGATACGATCCAGCGACAGTGGAAATGATCCAGGTGCTGATATTGACCTTGCGGACCCGGCAGTCTAATTGGTCGGCGAAATAAAGATTGCCAGCTGAATCCTGAGCGAGGCCTTCTGGATTCCACAAGTGGGCTTTTATCGCTGCTCCGCCGTCTCCGCAGTGATATTTGGAACTGGGATCGCAAAACTGGCCCGTACCCACAATCGTATAGATATCGCCGACGGTGGCCTTCGGCGGATTGTCGCAACCGCCGGTCGACCCAATAATGCAACGGATTCGTTGATCACGCGTGTCGGTGAAGATTAGGTCGTTGAAGGAATCGAGCACAACTCCGGTCGGATAGTCTAAATATGCAGCTGGAGCTGGACCGTGGTCGCCACAGTCTTCCGTGGGGCCGTCGCAGAGTTTCCCGGTGCCGGCGACGGTGGAAATGATGCCGGTGCTTTTTGTCACCAGTCGAACCTTCGCATCCTGAGTGTCGGCAATGTAGACGTCACCGGCGGTGTCGATGGCCATGCCTTGAGGTGCGTCCAATTGGGCCATCGTGGCCGGTCCGCCGTCTCCACAAGTGTTGGTGCTGGGGGCGCAGATCGCGCCGTTTCCGGCGATGGTTGTGATGACGCCACTGGTATTCACTTCGCGAATGCGGTTGAGGTCGGCGATATAGATGTTCCCCACGGAGTCGATCGCCAATCCTGCCGGGGCGGAGAGAGTTGCCTTGGTCGCTTGCCCCCCATCGCCGCTAAAGCCCGCAATTCCAGTGCCTGCAAACACGCTGATTGTTCCCGACGGACTGACTTCGAACACGTCGTAACTATCCGCCGAAGCGATGTAGAGATTGCCGCTGGCATCCTGGATCACCGCACTTGGACCAGGGATGTCCCACGCCGTGGCCGCGCCGCCGACGGCCGCGCCGCCGGCGACCGTGGAAATCGTATTCTGGGCGTGGGCCAGTCTAGATCCGGCCAATGCCATCAAGGTAGCCACACAAAAGTAGACGGCCAAAGTTTTCCCCTGAGTAAGGGTCCGGGGAACAGAAGTGGGTTGCAGGCGCTCAGCGTGTGTCATAGGGTCTCCAAATTGAATCGTACTAAGTTTCGTAGCAGTCAAACTGGTTGGGTAGAGGAAGAAAGTCTCTATGCGAAAGTTTTACGGCCTTTCGGCCTTCGGGTAGAGTTTGTGCCCTCGCCATTTTAGTCTCCGAAAATCTATTCGCCAGCGCTAGCCGCCTTCGCAGGCGCCGCAGCAGTCGGGTTGCAGGCGGCCGCGTAAGAGGAAAGATTATGCACCACAGGTTCGAGTTGCTGGGCGATTAACGTGTGTCCCAACACCGTAGGGTGAACGTGATCTTCGAAGACATCGTCTTGGTTCTTGTAGTTCTTGACGACGTTCATCATGTTGACGATGGGGATGTGGTTTTGCTGGGCGAAGTTCCACATCGCAGTTTGATAGGGGTGAGTCGGCTGAAACTCGCCGATCGTCCCCATCAACAAAAATATTAATTGCGAGTGATGGGCATCGGCGGCATCCTTGGCCGCCTGCAATTCTTTGACGTAGTGGTCGACCGGGGCGTTGGGCGCGGATTTTGCCGTATCCCATGTGCCGAGCATGATCTTCTCCCGCAAGCGGTAATAGACGAAGCTGCGCATTAGCCCCTCGATCGTGAAGTCGTATAGAGCGCTGCGCCGCACCCAGGACTTGAGCTGCACTTTCTTGAGGAAGTCCGCGCGAGCTTTGCCCTGCAGATCGTCGAGCTCGTCGAAGCCTGTGTTGAATGAGAACGCAAGCACCATCGCATCCGGCTTGTAGCCGTCGTCCAAAACGCGCTTCAACCGCTCCACGGTCAGCGATTGCGGATACGCGTTCACCCCGGCAGAAATCACCTGGAACTTCTCGCTGGGGTTGTTCGGACAGCCCTGTGCATTCAGCATTGTTTCCAGCTGTGCACTGTAGATATTGTCGTCGGCGACGCCCCAGCCCATGGTGACGGAATCGCCAAAGGTGAAGATGCGATAGATGCCCGGATGATCGAGGCTGAGGGTTTGCTTGTAGCGAAATCCCTGAGAACTGATGGTTTCGGGCTCGTGGTTGATTTCGGTGACCTTATGTTCGCCCGGCATGGGAACCCACAGCAACTGCTGATCCGGCTGATAAATAACGTAGTGCCCGTATCCGAAGGGCCTAAGTCCGATCTCCAAAAGCAGGCAGATGACGATGAACCAGAAAACGCTCTTAAGAAACCAGCGGGAGCGTTTTGTCTTCTTTGAATCAGATGGGCTGGCGATGGTGGAACTGGACACGATGCGATTCTCCTTCAAGTTGTTGTGAGCTAAGCCGAGCGCGCCATGGCGCTGGCGGCGGGTATAAGTTGAGCCTCCGCACGCGGCTTCTTAAGTACCATAACGAAATCTGTAACATCCGGATCGATTCGCCCAAAACTTGCCAGCTTGAGCAACGGAGCGCCGATGCGAAATGCGAGATCGATAGCGAAATGACGTGCTCGCAGTCTTTGCTGAATGGGAGCTTGATAAATATGCAGGTGTTCGACTCGCAACTCTTGATCCTGCGCGAATCGCCGCAATGCGTCTGGCGACATGGACGATCGCAGGAAGGTACGGAATGGACCGCTCTGCCAATCCTGATTGCGCTTGCCGCCATGCACCAGATACTGAAACACCCAGGCGTGAAACCACAGCGGCGTAAACTTGGTCACGAATCCTTTGAGGGAGTGAACCACCGGCGAGCCGATGACCACCATCCCGCCAGGGCGAAGCGCGCGGGCGAAGTTCTCCATCGCGTCCACCGGACGCGAAACATGCTCCAGTACATCCCAGCAAACAATCAGATCGAATGATTCGGGTTTCAGCGGATAGGTTTGAATGTCGCCGAGAATCGCTTCGTCGAGGGCAGAATGGCGATCCAGTTCGGCTTGCGAGATATCCATGCCGACGAGTGTCGCACTCGGAGGCAACTGCATGTGGCTGCGCGAACCAGAACCGGCTTCGAGAACCCGCGGCGATTCGCACCCAGCACAAACTTGATCGACGTAGGCTTGTACTTCGCGGTTCACGCGCTCGAAAATTGATGTATCCAAGACGGCACCCACGCTGACCTGCTGAATTGAAGTATCCATCTAGACTCTCGTGGCCTGCGCCAGAACGACCGAAGCGGCGTCTTCTGCGGACTTGCTGGCCGCGCCTCGACGATCGATAAGGGCGGCGATGGAATCGATCGAGCGGAAGTCTTCGAGTTCGAAATCTTCCACATTCATTTTGACGCCGAACTTCTGCTCAATTTGCAGAATCAATTCGACCATCCGTTGCGAATCAAGGATTCCGGAATCGAAAAGATCGGCTTGCGGAGTCGGCACTTCCACGTGCATCGCTGAAAAAAGCTTCATCAGCGCAGCGATCGGAGATGTGTAGTGTTCGCTCACATTAATATTCGCGGTCAATTGGCTGCACAAGCTGAAGCCATTTGCATGCGGTCGCCGGTGCGCAGGAACTCGGCCGCAGGCAGGGCCTTGCCTTTATAAAGCACTTTATTCGCCACAATCCACTCGTCCGCGCAAGCCACATAAAGTCCTGAATCGCTTCTCTCGCCGATGAAACCAGGTTCTGCATCCGCACGCGTGGCAGTTCTCGACGCTTCGATAAGTGCAAAACTTTGCATACCTACCTGCGCTTTCGGCTGGCCCCATGGCGACTGGAAAGGACGATAATCGCAGGCGCGAATAAAATCAATGACTTGTCGGGCTGACCAGTTCCAATCGATCCACCCGCTGTTCGGAGGGTTGCGTCCGAACCAGGTGCGGGCTGCGTCATCTTGCTCAATGGCAGGGATCATTCCGGCAGAAGCATCTTGCAGAAGTCGCTCAATCAGCGGCACGCCTTCCCGAACACACCGCAAACTTATGGAAAGGCCGGTGTCCTCGTCTACGATCGGAAAGCTGGTTTGATACGCGATCGCCCCCGCATCGATTGCCGGCGCCATGCGATGAACCGTCACGCCGTGGGTTTTCTCTCCGTTAAAGATAGCCCAACTGACAGAACTCAATCCGGCATAGCGCGGAAGCGGAGCGGGATGCAGATTGTAGGCACCGAGCCGCGGCGCCTGCAGAACTTTGTCATTCATTCGGTGTAGCGAGTGAACGTTCAGCAGAAGGTCTACGTTCTCCCGCTCCAACTGGGCTGCAAAGCTGGCCTCCCTAACCAGAGCCGCGGGCCATACTTCGCAGCCGTTGTGCTTCGCCGCTTTCCACACGGTGGCCCTAGAATCTTCCCGCGCCGGTTCGGCAGCTAGAACCGCAACCAACTCGTGAGAGTTTTCTAACAGCGCGCGCAACACTTGCAGGCCTGCCGATTCCTCCGCCGCGAGAACGATTCTCATGTGACAGTGGCGCGCGAAGCTAAGGGTAACTGAATCGTTTCATCCTTGGACTGTTCCCCGTCCAACGTCTGTTGGGAGATTTGCTCGGAAAAAACTTTTCGTAGCGTAGGCCGATCGATTTTTCCATTCGCATTTTCGGGAAGCAGCGCCAGCTTCAACCAGTGCGAAGGCAACATGTAAGTGGGCAAAACCGCGCTCAGCCTTCGGCGGAGATCAACGGGGCCAAACGGAATATCTTCTTGCGAAACATACGCGCAACAAATGAGATTCGTTTCGAACCCCTCAGTTGCCAATGCAACCACGGCGGACTGTTTAAGCTCGGGAATCGCCGCCAGAGCACCTTCGATTTCCCCCAACTCGATGCGATAACCACGGCTCTTGATTTGCGTGTCGGCTCGCCCCACGAAGTACACCAGACCGTCTGAGCCGACCTTCGCCAGGTCCCCGGTACGATACAAACGAGACCCGCCTGGTCCAGTGATGAAAGCAGCTTGCGTCGCCGCAGAGTTCCGCCAATACCCTGGGCTCAGTCCCGCTCCTCCAATGAACAAATCCCCGACCTCACCTTCCGCAACCGGTTGAAGACTTTCATCCAAAACCGTGAGGGATTCTCCTTCGCAGGCGGTTCCAATGGGTATGGACTGCACCGAGTCGTCCAGGCTCGCCGTCACAGTGTAGTAGCTACTCGCAATTGTCGTCTCTGTCGGTCCGTAAAGATTGGTGAACTGAACGTGCGGCAGGCGCTCCATCCAATATCGCAGAGCGGGAACCGGAAACACTTCGCCGCACCAGAGTAAGCGCTTCAGTGAAGGAAAGTCATTCGCCTTGACGACATCGAACTTGGCCATGTAATTCAACGCGGAGGGGACGGAGAACCATTGCGTCAGTTCGGATTCGCGGATGAAATCTGCCAACATATTGGGCAGGAGACTCAGCTTCGCCGGCACCAAGTAGAGTGCCGCGCCGGAGGCAAACGCGCCAAAGATGTCAAATGTGGAAAGGTCGAAGTGCAGGGGAGGATGCCCAGAAACGCGGTCCGAGGCATTCATACCAAAGTAACGCACCGCCCAGTCGACGAAATGAATAACGTTGGCATGTGTGATTACTACTCCTTTGGGCTCACCGGTGGATCCAGAGGTGAAAAGAATGTGCGCTGGATCGTCGGGTTGATTTTCGTAATTCAGTCCCTCGGAAGAACATGCCGCAACGTCTGCAATAGAAAATGCGGTATTGAATTCGAGGGAATGCGGGCCCACCTCATCC
>Ga0181531_10000398_pt1 | contig 29631 bp, 69 predicted proteins | sample PEATcosm2014_Bin_38_FD_119743 | JGI IMG/M metagenome (GOLD analysis project Ga0181531, IMG submission 119743) | Peatland microbial communities from MTU Mesocosm Facility, Houghton, MI, USA - PEATcosm2014_Bin11_10_metaG | ecosystem: Environmental > Terrestrial > Soil > Wetlands > Peat | place...
GACCGATCCCAGGTTGGCGCGTGGTGAGGAGTACCGATGAGCTTGGAATACGCGCCGCGCCAGAACATCCGTTACATCACTCCAGCCCTGGGAGGTATTGTGCACGCGACCTACGCGTCCAAGTACATCAGCGCCTACAAAACAACGTCCGGGTACATGTGGGTGCGTCGTGTACGTTGCGCCGACGGTGTCGGTGCCGTGTTGATGGCTGGCACGTTCGAGTCCACCGACGACATGGTGACATGCGCGGTGTGCGTCGGGTTGCCGTCGCTATGTTGAGCCAGCGCGCACACCTGGTCGGCCGAACACGTGTTTCTGGTCCAGATGACGCGCTTGTCGTGGGAGTCTTCGTTACTAAGCTTGTTCACTACGTATTCTCCTACAACAACCCGCCCCGGAACTATCCAAGTTCGTTCTACGTGTTGTGCACGCACGCGATGCTCAGCACCATGTACAAAGAGTACGTCGCAAGCCGCGCCGCAGTGACATGCGTGCAATGTCTTGCAGCTGTGCAGCGGGAGGGCTTCACGTGAAAATCGCTCTTGGCCTTCAACAACCACGCCCCCTCTACTTGTCGTGCGGCCCGAATATACGTCTGTACACGCGCGACGATGACATCGTTCATCACAGCGTGCACGTTCGGGTCGGCGGCCTGCATGGCTTCATTGAGTCATACGACGTCATTGCGTGCACACAACATAACCTGCGCGACGTTATCTGTACCCAAGCCTTGGGTGTTGTGACCTGCGTGGCTTGCATCGCTTACGTTCTGCACGGAAAGATTTCGCTGTGAAGACTGTGAAGGCGATGCAACGCGACGACAACGTCTACCTGCTTGGCGACGATGAGACACGTGGCCTCGTGCACGTCAGTTACACCATCGACTGGGTCTCGAACCTACCGGACAGTGCTCGGTTCTTGGCGTGCGACGGACGTAGCTTGCATGCCGGTACGCACCTGGCCACCGATTACATTGTCACGTGCGTCGTGTGTTGGGCAACGTTGGCAAGATGGCCGTCATGAAGCGCACCTACGACGGCTACCAGCACCACTGCCGAGGCAGCAACGCAGTCATCGGGCTCGTTGACGACCTCGTCGTGCACGGCACGTTGTGCCTCACGTCCATCGCCGCGCCGTGGATAGGCCGACGAGCCATCGCCTGCCTGGGCGTGGACGTCGAGCTGATCAACGCGCGCTACGTTGTCCGCGCGCCAACGTGCGTGCGCTGCATCGCCGAACTTGTTGGTTTATGATACCAACCAGACCATGAAGCTGACCGTGGAGATCGACAGCATCATGCACAACACCCGGATGCCTAAGCCGAGCCCAGAAAACGGACAGCTCGCAACTGGCCCGTTCCACGCGCTCGAAACAGCCTGCGGCCAAAGTTTCATGGGAGGCAATCCCATCCCACGCCAGGGCATAGCTGACCTGCCGCCAGCGCCACGTGTTGCTGTTGGCGGCGTGGTTACGTGCATGTTGTGCATAGCGACGTGGACCAAGGAGAACTAGATAAAATACCCCAAGCTTACTGTGCTCGAGTTGATCATCGTGCTCGTCGTCATCGCCGGGTTCGTGACGGTGGTTTGGTTCATGGTGCTCGAACGTGATGAGAAGGCCGACTGCCGAGACCGGGGCGCAGTGCATCGCTGCTCTCGACAGCATCCAGGACAAGTTCGCGCAGATGGCTGATATGCTTGACAACGTCACTGGCGTCGCCAAGGTCCTCGGTGTCGCCCTGGACAACCTCAAGGAGGACATGAAGCTATGAGCAACGCGATCGTAAACAACAACCAAATCATATTATACAGCGACGAAGGCAACCCGCTGGACGCGCTGACGCCGAAAGCTGCGCGCGCGCTGTCGCAGCAGCTGCTCGATGCGGCGTTCGTGCTCGAAACGGGGCGTATCACCGAACGCACGCGAGCGTGGTACTTCGGCGTGTGGAACGACGTGGGCCACGACTTGCACCACATCGGCGGTTCGCGTGTTCGCTACGAAGACCCGTATTGCCCTGCACAGAAGCTCCACACCCTCGACGGTGGCTGGGCACCGCGCCACGAAGGCCAGACGGTTTTTTACACCGCCGCGTACTATCTCGACCCCCACAAGATGACGCGCATGGGTCACGTCGGCGGCGAGTGTCCGCAGGGCCAGTTCCTCTTCCACCGCTATATGAAGGACGGTTCGTGGATGACACTGCTGGCGTGGTGGGACCGTACGCATGGCGACAAGCGCGGCTCCTGCAATTCGGTCTACATCGTCGAGGGCGAGTTCGCGGTCAGCGAGATGTTGGCGTGGTGGCCCAAGCACTTCCCGCTCCAGGCCAAGCACCTCAAAGACGCAGGCGTCGAGCTGGTGCAGGTACATGCATCGGTTTGAGCCGTTCGTCGCGACGTGGAACGGTGGGGTCCTCGCGCACCTGCTGGTGCCGTACGACCGCGTCGCGCAGAACATCGGTGATGTGTTTCGGGCGCTGTGCGGCACCACCAATCGATGGTCAGAGGGCTTCACCGATAACCAGTTCGTCAAGGTCGAGGGGCCGCCGACGTGCGTGCTGTGCTGGGCGGCGGCGCCATGACGGTCTACAACAACGTGCGCGGTCCCGACGGTATCGTGCACAACATCCTATTCGGCGAGCGCTGGGGCACGCGCTGCGGTAACACGTTCGGCAACGAGCACGTGGATCCAGAATGGCGGCCGTCGGCGGACGTGGTCACCTGCGTGCGGTGTGTTGCTGGGGTACGCGAGACCAGCCTCCTCGAGGACAGGGCGCTCGACGCGTTGTTGTGCGCGTTGGTCGAGGCCTACAAGAGGTCGCCCAATGGCTAAGCTCACCGCGAAGAGTCTCAGGCTCGCTGATGACGAGACCTTGTGCGACGCGATCGAGGTGCTCTACGCGAACAAGGACCTGCCGCCGAGCGACCCCGCGGCGTGGCACGTCACCGACGCGACCGTCACGTGCGTCAAGTGCCTGGCCGCGGACTTGGAGAACGACGCCGTCAACGCGGCATACGAGCGCATCCGGCGAGGCCGCAATGGCGCGTATTGACAAGCCGCACACGCTCGGCTTGGTCATGGATCCGGACGGCGTCGTGCACGGCTACGTCTACGTCCCGTTCGACCCGACCAAGCACTTCCAGTTCACCAACTGGCAGATTCAGGGCATCGTGCAGGAGGGGGACGTCATCAAGATCGAGGCGTCCGCGGACAAGCTCGAGCTGTTGCCGGTCTACGTCACGTTTTGCGGCGCTCCGTTCGACGACCTCGGCTGGGTGGACGTCGCCGACAAGCTAGTCACGTGCGTGGGCTGCTGGGCGATGGTGTGCACGCCGTGAGCGGCGGGCCTCCGGCGTGGTTGTGCGCGTGCGATCCTTATGACCCGGAAGACTCGCACGTCGTGCACCTGTTCGGTTTGTCTGCGCTTTCCGACAGCATAGGCAAGCGCTTCTACGTATCGTGCTGTTCGCTCGGTTTCATCCAGCAGGCAGTTCATGCCAAGTACTGGACGTTGTTCATCCAGCAGGTAGTTCATGCCAAGTACTGGATGTTGGACGAAGCAACCAACTGGCGATCAACCAAGACGCTCCGACGTGCGCCCTGTGCGTCGCCTACTCGCCGTCCGATTTGGTATACGGACATGGACGATAGAGGTGCCTATGATCACTGTTAGACCGACCATCATCAGCGACCACGCCATCGAGCGCGCGATGACCCGTCACATGGGCGTCCCGTCGCTGCACGTCGGGCCGATCGTCGAACGCTACGCCGCGAAGGTGCGCCGCAAGCTCGAGGCCCTGCTCCTCAGCGCCGAGCACGTTGGGCCTGACGGCCACTGGCAGATCTGGCGCACGCAGACGGGGCATCTGCTGACCGTTGACGTTGATGGCGTGGTGCGGACGATCTTGCCGTGAGCGAGCACGAGCTGCCGCCGTATCTGGTCGACAATGTGCTTGGTCCTGATGGCATCGTGCACAGCACCTACGCGCACGGCGCGTTCGGTGACAAGCTCGGCATCGACATCTATGTCGTGTGCACGGCGCGCAAGCCGCATGGATTGCCTGTGGTCGAGGGGCCGGCGACGTGTGTCATGTGCTTCGCTGACTGGCCGAAGACGCAGCGCTGGGTGCGTTATGCGATCATCAACTCTCGTGGCACAGACCCGTGAGAGGCATTCGCCTCATCGTCATGGTCCACGAGGTCGTGCTGTCGTACTCTGCCCCCCCATTACACCAAGGTTTCGGCTCAGCCGCGCTACGTCGTCAGGACGCGGTGCGGGCGTAGCTACAGCTTTTCGATGGCCATGTATCACGAGAAGCACATCAATAACGATGCTGTCATCACGTGCGTGCGTTGTCTCGCTGGTGTCGACGCCGAGGGTCGTGCGCTGCCGATGGCGTTTGAGGGCTAGGGCGATGACCGCCGAGGAGCTGCAGCACGTTCTGGACGAGGTCTACAAGCTCGCCATGGCGTGGCACGACCGCGACCCAGCGTGGGACGCCAACGCCATCGCGCGCGTGCTGCTTTACGCGGGGACGATCTACGCGAAGTCCACAGGCGCCTCGCTCGAAGAGGTCCTGGAGATGGTAACCCAGACGTTTATGAAGTAAACACGGAGGTCGAACATGAACCGAGCCAACCGCAAGGCCAAGCTCTCCAAGTACGAGGTCGTTGTCACGCGCCAGATCGAGCAGGTGATCACGTTGATGGTCGAGGCGCGGTCTAAAGAAGAAGCCCAAGACGTCGCGACGAACATCGCTAACGACGATGGGCGAAGCTGGATGTCGACGGTGGTAAATCAAAACGCGAAGGTCAGGAAGCTACGATGAAGACTACGATGAAGACTGCGACGAAGGCAAACATTGGGCGCATCCTGGCTGCCGAGGCTCGCGTCAAGGACCTCGAGGCGTCGCTCAAGAACGAGATCGCGGAGCGCTTCGCCGATAACCAACGGCACAAGGACGAGTGCGACCGTCTGCGTGACGAGATCCGCGACGCACAGCAGCCCGACGACGACGAGGCTAAGCGCGCGTCAAAGCAGGGCCTCGATTTTATCGTCACCGTCGAGCAGAACGTCAACCTGCGCGCCGAACGTGATGCGCTGCTGCTCGCGCTGGTCGCGGCCTACAAGACGAGGAAGCCCAATGGCTAAGCTCACCGCGAAGAGTCTCAGGCTCGCTGACGACGTCCGGCTGTCCGATTCGTTCGCCAACACGCGAGACCACTACAAGGTCGTCACCGACCGCGTCCTGTTCTACCGCATCAGTGGCTCCGACCATATCGGGTGGCAGGTGACGCCGATGCTAAACGCACTGATCTACATCAAGATGAAGGGGACCACGCATGTCGTATCGTCGTACGAGCATGGCGAGCCGCTGGTCGTACGCAAGGCAAATGGTTTCATCGACCGGTCCGCGCACACCTTTGCCGAGACGATCGTGAAGTCGATTAGCGCACTCGAGCAGCGCGCTGGTGAGGTTCGCGAGGAAGAGAAGCGGGTCATGCACGCGGCCAAGAAAGGCCGTAAGCGATGAAAGCGGCCATCGTCGCATTCCCTGTCGGCGCTCATGTGCTCATTCGCGACGACTCCGACGACGTCTGGGTCAAGGCGTTCGAGATAGCCGCCGCGCTGGCACGCGCTGGGCACCGCCCAGAGGTCGGCCGGATTGTTGATCCACGCGAAGACAAGTACGTCGGCGTCCGTGTCGTGTTGATCGTGGACAGAACGGTGCGCGACTACGTCAAGCTGACGGACACGCTGCGAGCGGTTGCAGAGCAATGTGGCGTGGAAATCGTCGATGCGTGACGTTCGCAAGATCCATGCTGCCCCGCTGCTACGCGACGTTGTGCTCGCCGCGGTGCCGCCCAAGCAGGAGTGCGTGTTTCGCGACGTGCTGCAGCGCGTGCGCGACGACTACGGCACGGTGTCCGAGCGGCAGGTGCAGCGCGCCATCGCGCTGCTGCTCGCGCGGCGGAAGCTGCGCCGGGTCGGAACCATCTACGAGGGGACCTATGCCAGACCTTAGCTGCGTCGTGCTCGGCAAGGTCGTCGCGCTCAACAACCTGACAGGCTGGGGCGAAGCCGTCTACGACCTCACGGTCGTGCCGTTCCACGTTACGTCGATGCGCCGCTGGCATCGCGAAGCGAACGTTATCGGCCAGCCGTGCAACCTCATCTTCAACCAGGGCGGGGACCTCCTGTCCGTGGAGCTGCTCTGATGGCAGACGCATTCGAGACCGTGATTTGGAAGTTCCCCGTGCCCGCGCAGAGCGTGTTCGATCTGGACTTGCCCGACGCTCCGTTCGCACCGCTCTGTGTGCAGATGCAGGCTGGAGTGGCGCAGGTGTGGATCCAGGTCAACGCGGATCCGAACCTGGCCAAGCGCAAGCGGCGGTTCGTGGTTGTCGCGACAGGCGCGCCCTTCGACTCGTTCAACCTGCACTACGTGGGCACGTTCCAGCCGCAGTCGGGGCTGGTGTTCCACTTGTTCTATCAGGTGCCGTGATGCCTCGGGCGAAGTCCAAGTTCGAGGTCAACTACTACGAGGCCTACAGCGACGGTCGGCTCGGCATCCACGTCGAGGACCAGTACGGCACGTGCATCGAGATCATAGTCAAACAACACGACGTGTCCCGCATGACCGCTGCGGGCGTGGATGCGCTGCAGTGCAAACCGAGCAGGCGATGATGATGGAGAACCGAATGCATCGTTGCACACGCTGCGGCGAGAGCTACTGGGGCCACGAGATCTGCGAGCCCGAGAGCGGCGCGATGCAGTTGCCGCGTGTCCACCTTCACAACGTTCCGTGGTGGCAACGTGCCCAGCTACATACGATCCTCGTTGCGGGCTTCGGGTTCGGGGTCGGCGTGGGCATGGGCCTTGGTGGCATCCTCATCATCAGCATCGTTGGTTGGCCGTGATGAACGACAACGAGCCTAAGGAAGCCATCGGCACGCGTCGCTCGCGCTGTGCCAACGGCATCGACAACCATCACGAGTTCATCGTCCTCGCGGACGACTCGCGCGTGCTCGAAGCTGACGCAATCGCGTTGCTCGACGCTGGCTGCATCCTGTACATGAAGAATCCAGGCAGTACCGCGCGCCTGCTGTTGCAACACCGGCGGTGCGAGCCCTGCCAGAGGGAGGTCCTGTTCGCATGATGGTCATGTTCCACGACGACGATTGCGGCGAGCTGCTCGACGGCGACGGCGAGTGCCCCAAGTGCAAGTTTCACCCCGACGGGCAGAGCGTCGCGTTTCAAGAGGTCGACGACGTGCTGCTGCGCGACGGCATCGAGCGCGTGGGCCGCACCTACCTCGGCAAGTACCGTGAGCGTATCAATCGCGCCGTGCAGGTCACGCCGCCCCCGCCGGAGCCCACATTCGAAGAGCCCAAGCTTGCCGAGGTCATCCCGCTGCCGACACCGCAAGCCCCGCCGCCGCCAGCGCCGCCCGACGACGAAGAGGCGGAGCTGCTGAAGGTCCAGGAGGACGTCTACAAGGAGTTCAAGCGACGGCTCACGGAGGTCACGGGTGACATCATGACCCGCTACACCGAGGGCAGCTTCGCGCGCGCGGCCACGATGATGGCGGTGCTGCACGCCACGCTCGCTGAAGAGGTCGGTCGCGCCGAGAAGATCCTCGAGGGCGCACTGCACCGCGCCGGCGCGCCGGTGCCTAACCTGCTCGCAACACGCACCCTACGCATCGAGCGCGGTCGCAAGATGGCCCGCTAGAATTCGACCATGAGCGCAACCGTTGAGATCTTGGCTGCTGGCATCCACCAGTGCACCACCGAGACGTCGGGCAAAGACGAAGTCGCCAACGCAGTGGCGTTCGCGTTGCAGGAGTCCGCAGCGCCGGATGTGGTCGCTACGCAGCTACGCCACCTCGTTGGTGACCATGGCGCGATGTACTACTCGTTGTTGCCCGAGCACGTGTTCAACGTGCAAGACGCGCAAGGCCAGACGTGGACGCTCAAGCTCCGCATGACCAACGACCTCACCGACGGCGTCACGACGTCGTCGGGATAGGAGAGCCCGTGACCGAAGAAGCCCGAGAAGCCCAAGACACCAAGCCCGAAGCGCCGGCACCACCACCGTCGGCTGTCTGGAACGACCAGGACATCGCCACGTTCCAAGAAGAGATGTACCAGGAGTTCGTCGTGCGCATGAAGGTCGTCATCGACGAGATGATGGCGCGCTGCGACGGTGACGGCGGCAAGGCGTTCTTGCTGCTCGGCGTGCTGCACGCTGTTCACGCCACCGAGGTCGGGCGCATCGAGAAGACGCTCGAGGACGCGTCGTCCAGCAACGGCATCCCGCTGCCCGACCTCGTCAAGGAGCGCCGCACGCGCATGGCGAAGGGACGTGGCTACGTCGCGGCTGCGGCCGCTTCGGTTGCTGCGAGGCGCCCGTGACCCCAGCGAAGAAGGGAGCGAAGCATGCGTAAGAAGGACGAGCTGGCTCGTGAGCACACGTGCATGTCGCACGCGCATCCCAGCGAGATGGTGTTCGTGCTGCTCGGGCGCGACGCCGCCGCGCCGCACGCCATCAACGCGTGGGCCGCCGAGCGGCTACGCTTGGGCAAGAACGCGCTGCAAGACCCGCAGATCCAAGAAGCGCTCGCGTGCGCACGCACGATGACGGAAGAGGGGCGGAAGTGGGTCGACGCGCCGATCGTCGAAGAGGTCATCGAGAATCCGCTGACCGTCATCATGCGCCAGCGCGAGATGATCGATGGCCTCGTGCGCCGTGCCAACGCCGCCGAGACCCGCGCCGACGCCCTCGCCGCATCGAACAAGACCTTGTCCCAGCGTGTCGACTGGGCCGATCGACTGCGTGACGACCGTGCACTGCTCGAACGTCACCTGAAGAACCTGCTCGCGCGCGTGCATCGCGATGGCGGGCACTACACCGAGCGGTATGGCTTGCAGAAGGCCGTCGACGACGCTGATGAGGTTGTGGCGCAGTTGTTGTTGTTGCGGGACACGGCCTCGGCGCGCGGCGAATGAGCGAGCGTCGCTACGTCGACAGCCTCAACGCGCGGCTCGTGCGCTACAGCCCGGCTTGAACCATGCGCACATACAAGGACGACCGCGACATCATTCACTGGGTTTGGCAGGTCGACATGACCGACGTTTGGCAGGTCGACATGATCGACGCGGTGTTATCCAAGCCGGTGCGCCGGTGGGCGCTGGCCTGCACCCGAGACGGTTCGCGTGTCCTGACGCTCGCGACCGACACTCACAACATCGACAAGCGCCACCACCGCACGGTCACGTGCGTGCTGTGCTTGGCGCTTCCACGGTCTCAACACCCGCTCGGATGACTATGGCCTACCTCGTGCGCTGCCCTAGCTGTCGCTGTCCCAAGCGCGTCGACGCTGGCGAGGTCGATCCGCGCGTCGGCTGCCCGCGAACGGCGTGTCCGAGGTGCGGCGCGCCGTACGTGACCTTGCCGCCGTTGCCGGGCGCGCTGCCGCGCCTGGGCGAGGCCCACGAAGATTGGGGGTACTGATGAGAGACCCGCTTGCTGCCGAGGCCTGGCGCGAAGAAACCCTCGACGACGTCTGCTTCGTGTTCGAGGACCTGCGCGCGCACCGCGTGACGCGGTTCACGCGTTACAGCGGCCCATGGATGTTCTTGCAGACGCCGTGTGGTTACGCATCGCAGACGTACGACAACATCACGGGCCTTGCCAAATCATTCGCGCTGCGCCCAGGCATCGTCACGTGTGTCGAGTGTCTCGCGATGGAGGTGCATGATGTTCAAGACTGACCCACGCGACTTCGGTCCCGGCTACACGCACTACACGTTCAACAGCCCTAAGGTCGAACGCATACAAGACAGCGCTGGCGTTGTGCACCACGTTCACGCATACACAGCTAACACGTATCCGTGGGCATCCGAGACCTACTGCATCCAGCTCTGGGGCGACCTCGAGCCCGTGTTCATCCGCGACCCGGACGCGCGGGTGACGTGCGTCGAGTGCATCGCCGCGGCCGTGGCCTTGGATGCGATGTGGACGCTGAATGTCAAATGGAAGGTGTCGTTTTGACGGCGGTCACCGTGAGCGGTTGGGTTTCGCGGGGCGAGGTGCAGTTCAAGAACGTGCCGGGCATAACGCACGCCAGTTACGTTGATGGGTTCGCGGGTGACGCGATTCGTGATCGCGAGCGCTTCGTCCCGTGCGCGAACGGCTGGTATGCGGCACGTTGGTGGAAGGACGCGTCCGCGCCGGTGACATGCGTGTGGTGCCTGGCGTGGCAGGTCGCTATTGGGTGTTGATCGACGTCTACGCCGTGCAGCGCTGGGAATACAGCATGACGGCGAAGGCGCTCTCTTTGGTGGATGACCTCACCCATCGCGCGCTCGAGACCGTTTTTCGTGCGGACGCGAGGCGGACGACGATGCGTTTGTTGAAGACGACTATTGACCGCCCACTTGACTCCGGGAGGACGTGCATGGCACACCTTGCACATGGCGAAGAAGAGGAAGAACGGGCACACCGCGAAGTCGACCAACGGGACGCGTCGCTCCCCCTACCCGTACGACGCGTTCGTGAAGAACTGGACCAAGGCCGAATCGGTCAAGGAGGTCGCGACGATGACGGGCCTCTCCAAGAGCAACATCGCTGCGACGGTGAACAAGCTCCGCAAGGCCGGCGTCAAGCTCAAGGAGATGCCGAAGAGCTACGCGCGTCTGATCGACGTCACGTCGTTGAACAAGCTGATCAAGGAGTCGACGACGAAGCCGGCGCCCAAGGCGCAGTCCTAGACCAAGACCTCGTTCGCGACGAGTACGGCGTCGTTCACGTCGAGGACGGGTTCTGGCGCGTGTTGATGTGCGACATCAACTGCCCGACCGGTGAGATGGCGATCTTGCCGTCGTCGAAGATTCCGACGTGTGTTGCTTGCATCGGAGGCCGTTATGTCCGCTACCGGTGAGCCCAAGCTGCGCGCGTTCATCGTCACCGCGGCCGACGAACCACCCGAAGAAGGCGCTGCGCTGGTCTACGCGCTGTCGCCACAGGAGGCACGCCGGCTCGGTTGTCATGAGGTCGGCATCGGCGGCGTCGCCTACATCGACTCGCGTGCGCGACGCGCCAAGGAGCACGACGCGCGTGCGGCGCTGGCCAAGGAGGCGTGCGTCGAGCACGACGCCGAGTACCTGCGCAAGGCCGGCTGGGGCAACGAAGACGAGTTGCGCTGCGGCTCGTGTGGGCTGTGCGCGATGGGCCTCGAGAAGTACGCCGTGTGCCGGATGTCGGGGCAGTGCAAGGAGTGCGGCTGCGACTTCGAGCGCAAGTGCGGCGCTACGGGCGTCGATGCTGAGGGCCACTGCAAGCGCTGTGGGCTGACGCTCGAGCCCGACACCGAGTGCCCGCTTGGCTTCCTCACAGACGTCGACCCGAAGTGCGAGCACGACGACGGGTTCAGTTGTGAGTGACGGGCGCGGGTACCGGCGCGCGCTCAATGACCTCGCGATCTCGCGCGAGCTACGCGCGTTCGTCGTCGACGATGCTTGTGTCGTGCACGGTGTCGTGATGGACGGACACTGGTCGCTCAAGGCGTGTACGCGCGAGGCGATCGCGCTCAACGAGCGCATGATGGGCCTGCCACGCAACCTGACCATCACCTGCGTGGCGTGTCGTGCTTGGTTGGACGGACCGTGACGAAGCCGCGGTTCTTCCCGGCACCGAGAGGCCGCATTCCACTGCTCACCGGGCGTGTCGTTGACCCTGTTGGGGTCGTTCACGCGAGTGTGGGAGCGGACGTCGCGTACACCTGGGTTAAGAGCATCATCAGATGCACGGGCCAGCCTGCGGTGCTGGCGGGGTTCTACGTCGAGCGCATCCGTGCGGTGACGTGCGTGAGGTGCTTGGCGCTCGACGCCGGAGGTTCAACGTGAAGCAACGTACGACGGTTCCATGGCAACAGAAGCGCGTCTCGTCGCAGCTCATGACCTTGCTCGACGCAACTGCCGAAGAACTGCGAAAGCTACTGCCTCCGACCAGTGGCACCGTACGTGACCGGCACGGCGTCGTTCACCAGGTCATCGGCGACATGACCTGCTGCGACCTCGAGTGGTGCCGGGTCACACGGAGTGGCCTGCCGCAAACTCGCACGGGCTGGTCTGCGACGGGCCCCGAGGCCATCCGGCCCGTGACCTGCGCGGCGTGTCTTGCCGACTTCGCGTCGCGAGGAGATTAGGAGCGTGGGATGGACCGCCACACAATTCACCGACAGCTTTCGCCGGATCGCCGCCCAGACGCCGCGTGGCTTCGTCTGGCGCGACGAACACGAGGTCACGCACGCGCTCGTGTCGTGGAACACCAAGTCCGAGCACAGTCGCTGGGTGTTGCTCTGCACGTTCGACTACTTAGCGGTTACGCGCCGCTATTTGCCCGCGCACGCGAGCATGCGCGGCTCCGTAGTTACGTGTGCGGCGTGCCTTGGCTCTCCGTACTCCCCGATGGTCCTATGAAGACCACAACCACCAACAACTTGCTGGCCGAGATGCGGCGGCTCGGCGTTCCGACCACGCAGCCGCCGCGTGACGCGCGCTGGGTGTTCTGGGCGCGGCGTGACCAGCTCGCGCACCGCGTGCTCGCGGTGGCGGGTACCCAGTGGCTCACCCGACAAGGTCGCCAGGTCCCGCACTTCGCCGTGACCGAGTGCGGGCGCTACGCCGTGCTGGCGGAATCGGCGCTCGGCGGGGCCTACCTGGCCGACGACGCGTTGGTAACGTGCGCGCCGTGCGCGTCCGGGCTGTGCCGAAACGGCTTGCTTGTGCGTGTGGAAGACAAGCAACTGCTGTTCGGCACGTTGTACGGTAAGCCCCCTCTATACGGAACGCTGTTCCCTAGAAAGAAGGTCCCATGACGTTCCAGATCCTGAACACTGAGCACAAGAAGAAGACCGACGTTCCGGACGGCGTGTTCTCGCGGGTCGACCGCAAGACCGCCACGATGGGTATCAAGCAGTACCACTGGTTCACCAAAACTGGTGATGGCGTCATCCATCGCATTTGCTGCTCGAGCCATGGAGGCGTGCAGGCGATGATCCTGTTGTGCGACGAGCTGGCGTTCATCGACGGCAAGCAGGTGTCGCAGTCGGAGGTCGGCAAGGGACCGGTCGTGACCTGCGCGACTTGCGTAGGCACTAACGCGCCGTGATCTGGTCGCTGTGGACGCTCGTTTTTGCTGCTGCGGTTGCTGTCGGTTGGGCCACGGCAGCGCTCATCAGTCACATCAACGAGGTTCGCGCGTCCCTGCGCAGGGATAATGCCGTCCGCGCGACGCGTCAGTTCGAGTTGTGCGTTGAACGGTTGGACAGTCTTCGCCTGTACCATCAGCAGCGTTTGCCAGGCGGACCGAGTGCATGGCCTGCTCAACGTCCCGAAGAGAACGTATGGGACTACTACCGAACGCTGGCGCTTTTGTTTTTCCCAGATGTGGCCCTGCCCCTCTGGGCTCACTTCGAGTACACGCGAACGGTGGTCAAGAAGGAGAAGCGCATGGTGCAGCTCACGGTTCGGACGGTGCACTGGTACGCCCAGGTTGGCCATATCATGCACCGGGTCGGTAGGCTCAAACACGGCGACACCGAATCCCACGTCTTGTTGTGCGCGCCGGTGGTGTCCGTCTTGAGACAGCTTGTGGTCGAGGCTGAGGACTACATGCCAGGCCAACCGATCGTGACCTGCGTGTTGTGCCGAGTGAGCCCAGCGCCATGAGGGAGCCATCCGGGATCCTGACCGTGCTGCCTTGCGAGACCCGGTGGCGAGACCCGTTCGGCGTGCGCCACGGTTTCTTCAAGTGCGTCGATCACCAAGTCGACGGCCCATCGGTGGCTTGGTACGAGACCTGGTGCGGCTACGATTTCAACGGCGGCGACCTGAATTCGCGCACCACATCACACGCCGCAGTTACTTGCGCGCGCTGCCTCGCTGTCGGCGAACCGCGAGACGTTTCGTGATAGGAAAGTGCTGTGAAGCCGTGGCCTACCGACCTGGTACAGATCAAGGTGCGACGCCTACCGCTGCTCAAGCGACGCCACCGCAAGCTCCAACGGCAGCAGGATGCGACGGTGTTCTTGGGCGACGACACGGCTGGCATTGCCGGCGAGGCGCTGGACGAGATCGGGTCACTGTTCGACTGACCGCTCGTCCGCTGTTGTGGGGTGAGGTTGGCGCCCCGTAACGAGGACCCGCAGTGGGTCGACGCGCACGGCGTCATCCACTATGTCGGTACGCACGTTCCGAACGGCGAAGGCCGAACTATCTATACGGAGTGCTACGAAGTGATTTCCCACACCAAGGAGATGGTTGGCTTCTACGACGGCAACATCTGCGGCATCACGTCGTGCGTCCTGTGCATGGCCACGACGAAGTTCGGGACGCATGCCCCCTGACGAGCCGGTCGAGGAGTGGACGCCACGTTGGCGCGACGCGCACGGCGTCGTGCATGTCATGGGCTCGCACATGTCCATGATGGCGTTTACTGAATGCGGTGTGCGAGTCGCGCAACGCTCGCGACTGGACTTGGCCTGGACAGACCTCTACGAGGCCATCCGCGACGCGCCGACCTGCGCGCAGTGCATCCATGAAGAGGCGATGCTCCACTCGCTTCGAGGGTTTGCGTTACACGTTGAGCCCGGTATTGCCATCGTCAACACGAAGGCGCTCGCGAAGCTCGAGTTTACCAATCCGTGCGGTGAGATCTGGCTCGACGACAAGCCTTAGCGCTGCGCCGCGCTGCATTCCTTTTTTTGGCCACTACACTTACGGTGTGGCGATTCGCAGGGACGACGATCTCGACGAGGTTGTTGTCGACGCGCCCGAGGACTCAGCGGCCGTCGCACGCGCGCCCACCAAGCCGTTGCGCAAAGGCAGCATCGAGGTCGAGATTGCAGGGCCCGCCGATGCCGAGGCGCTCGCGCAGTTCTTCGAGCTGCTTGCCGCCGAGTTCCGCAAGGGTCGCAAGGTCAAGATCATCATCGAGTAGCTCAGCGACTGTCGCTGCAGAACGTGAACACGCCGTTGGTCAAGAACACGTGCATCGCGCAGTACATCCCCTCGGTGAGGTACTCAGGAAGAGCCCCCTTCGCGATCGCGTCGTCGCGGGACGTGTAGGTAGGGTGGTTGCGGATGCTCGGCGACAGCGATAGCGTCGCGAAGTCAGTGTTCGTGCGCTGCCATACCGCGCCGTTCTTTTGCCAGCCGGCGTACGGCTTGCCGTCGAGTGCAGGCGTGAACGGGATGACGAAGAGACAGTCGGCGTGGCCCTCGGGGCAGTTGAAGCGCACGCCGGCGATGCGCCCTTCGACCGAGACCCACTTCGGTGCAAGGTCGACGAGGCGCGGGATGCGCTTCACGGCAAGTCGACCTCGAGCACCCCGTTCCGCAGCCAGCCGTGCATCTTCTGGGGCTCGCCGTAACCGATCGAGGGGTTGACGGTAACCAGCGGCGGCCTGCCGGTGCGCGTCCACCCTGCGCGGTTGCCATTGCTCGACGGCCCGTCGATGGTCCAGTCGAAGAATGGCGTGCGTAGCACGAGGTAGAGGTTGTCGGGCTTGGGATGCGCGCCGTCGTGGCCCTTGAGCCATGGTGCGTCCCACATCGCGCCGGCGGGAACGTCATGCAGCGTCCACTGCCCTGCGCGCTGCGGTGAGCGGTACAGCGTGCGGACGTGGACGCGGCAGATCACGTCCGGCGGGAACACGTAGCCGCATGGGCACTTCGTCGGCCACCGCGCATCGGTGCGCTCGTCGTCATCCGCGTCGTGACCGGCGTCGTCGGGACGTTTGGCACGGACCTCGATCGGGACCTCAGCATCGTGGTAGCCCCATGTCGTTGGTTGCGCGCCCTCATAGGGCGTCACGATTCGGTTGCAAACTGGGCCTGTGGTGACGTAGCGCCGGAAAGTGACCTGCACCAGCTCGGTTGGCTCGACCCAGAAGCAGATGACCTTGGAGGGCACGACCCTATAATCTTAGGGTGATGGCTGTATCTCTCGCGCAAGCGCTTGCGAACGTCCTCGCGGCGCGCGAGAAGGCCGCGGAGATACACGCGAATCCGCGAACGTTCTTCGTTCACGTGCGTGTGCCTGAGCACGTCGCAGAAGACCTCCGCGCGGTCCAGAAACGCGTCATTCCTGACCCTGCGAAGCACGTCGACGTGGACCACGTGACCCTCGTGTACACGCGCAAACCCTCCACGGATCACGAACCTGAGAAGGTCCACCACGCGCTGGAGGCCTTGCGTGAGATCGGTGCACGCACCGAGCCCGTCGACGCGAAGATTCAGGGCTGGGGCTACTTCGATGGCGCGCAGAACGATGGCAAGACGTCGACGGCGTTGGTCGCGTTGGTCGACGCGCCTGGCCTCGAGCACCTCCACGTCGATATGTCACGGGCGTTGTCCGCGATCGGCATCGAGCCCTCCGACCTGCACGTCTTCACGCCGCACATTACGCTCGGCTACCTCGGTCACCACGGCCGCGTCGGCGAGCTGCCTCCGATCGGCGGCAAGTTCACCATCGACCGCGCGCACGTCGCCGCGCGCGACCACCACGAGATCCCGCTGACTGGGCAGGGCGCAGGCGAGATCGGGCGCAAGGCCGCACGCGACGCCGCGCCGTTTACGATGGACGCCGCCGCGCTGCGCCGTGAGTTGCCCAACCCGCCAGGGCGCGGCGAAATGTCGGCCGCGGGCGGCTCGGGGAGCGGCGCTGCACCGCCGCAGCAGGGCTCGCCACGAGAGAGTTTCACCTGATGCGGCCGCTTTACGTTGGAACTGGTGAGTGCGACTGTGGTCGTGTTGACGCGCGGCTCTACCGTTTGCCGGGGACCGCGTTCACGTCACGGCCGTGTTGCGGATCCTGTCTCGAGCGACGTGGGTACAAGGTTCCTGAGGCGCGCACCGCGGACACCTTCGACAACCCCGCCGACCCGTCCGAAGCGATCACGCCTGTCGACAAGACGATCGACCTCGGGCATGGCCACACGTTTCAGTCGGTGACTGGTGTCGACAGCAAGCTCGTTGGCTGGTTGCATAGCCACCCCGACGCGCGCAACCCGAGCGTGCTGTGCCAGTCGTTCTGCGCGGTGCGACCGCTTAACGGCTGCCCGGTGCACCAGGTTATGTCCGACGATCCGCTCACACTGACGCCGAGCTTGAAGTGCCGTGTGTGCGGTGCGCATGGCGATGTCATCAACGGCAAATGGGAGCCTAGACAATGACGGTACCTGCCTACGCACGCACGTGGAGGCAGCTCCTGACGAGCAGCAACCCGGGCAACCGTATTACGTACGTGTCGTTGACCGACGCGGCGCAGAACACGTTCTACCAGACCAAGGCTGCGATGTGCGGCGGCCTCGGGCAGACCACGCCGATGACGGTTGTCTGGTCAGCGTCCAACGGAACGGGACCGACGAATTCTTCGGACCATACGGATCGGATCACAAGCTCGTCGACCGTGACACCGCAAGCGTCTACTGCTGCTGCGTCCCAGGCGTGGGTCGTCATGCTCGACGGCAATGCACGCGCTGCGTGGGCCGGTACGACCAACTACACGCAGGGCCAGTACGTCACGAACAGCGGTAACGTTTACGTTTGTCGCACCACAGGCATCAGCGCGAGCAGCGGCGGCCCCACGGGGACGGGCTCGAACATCTCGGACAACACCGCAGCGTGGCAGTACCTTCAAGCGGGCACTGGCGCCGGCCAGATCTTGTTCACCTACCAAGGCGCGACGGCCGATGTGTTCCGCATTTCGTACTCGCCAGGCGCGCTCTTTACCCTTGCGAGCACTACGAACAATCAGCCTACGGCCACTGACGAGGAAGTGATCTGCTCCGCAACCTCGATCGTCGGTAGCACGACGAGCGGTGATCGCATCTTGCAAGTCTGGGTGAGCGACGATGCGAAGGCGTGGAAGATGATGGTCCTACGTGCCGGTGCCATGGCGGGCCCGCTCATCGGTACCGAGAACATCAACGAGGGCGTGACGCAGTTCCCGGTTAGTGGCAGCGCGAGCGTCGCGACGCTGCCGAATCCGGTCTGGGGGTTCTGTTATACGACCGCCAATCTGGTGGCCAACCAACTTACGACAGGGTTCACCGCCAATGCGAAGGGCGGGCTCATGCGTATGTTGGTGTCCGGGGTCTTTTACGCTGGCCAAGCATACCCGGCTGTTGAATGCATTGCGCCTGGCGGTACGCTCAGCGAGCCTACCAATACGATCAACTACCAAGCAGAACTTCAAGGAGCTTCGGGGTATCCCTACTGGCCGCTCGCGCTCTACTCGACCAACACCGTGGGCGCTCGCGGACGCTTGGGTACCTTGATCGACTGGTACATCAGCTCGCCAAGCGGCGTCGCGCTCGGCGATGGCTACGGCCCGAGCTACCAGTGGATTCAGAACACCGAGCTTCTTCTTCCAAACCCGTCGGCCAACCCGCCCACGTTGACGTGAATCGTGGCGCAACAAACTCGCGCCGCTGTTACAGCCTCGGTGGTTCCTATCGGAGCGCCAGGTACTGCTCCACGTGTGCGGCAGGCGGTTGTATATAGTCCGGCGTCGAGCGGAATTCCTGCGTCCTACTACACTTCCACGAAGCGAGGCATCGTGCTCGAAGTCCTGCTCAACACCGCGCGCCTCATCTACGTCTTCATGCGGTCATCGAGCACAGGCTCAGGCCTCGCAGGCGAGGCTGGCTCAATGGCCATCACGGCCTCGAAGAACGGCAGCGCTGGCGCGACGATCACGCCGACGATCACGGACCTTGGCTCCACCCTTGGCGCTGGATGGTACACGCTCGCGCTGACCTCTGGGCATTTGAACACGCTCGGCCAGATGGCGCTGCACATCATCTCGTCGAACACCATCCCGAACGACGACGTCTTGCTCAACGTCATCGCGGTCGACAAGACCGACGCGGTGCACTTTGGACTGTCGTCGCTGCCGAACGCTGCCGCGGCCGCGTCGGGTGGCCTTCCGACCATTGGAACCGGCGCGAACCAATTCACGACCGACGGCGCAGGTAATGTGAATGCGGACGTCGTTGTACCCGCAAGCCTTGCGACGGCCGCGGACGTGACCGCGTCGACCGCGACGATCGCGTCCGACATCACCGCGTCGACCGCGACGATCGCGTCCGACATCACCGCGTCGACCGCGACGATCGCGTCCGACATCACCGCGTCAACCGCGACGATCGCGTCCGACATCACCGCGTCAACCGCGACGATCGCGTCCGACATCACGACGTCTCAGGCTGCCATCATCGCCGCCATCCCGTCGGCTTCGACGGTCGCGTCGGCAATCCTGGATGCCGCTCGATCTGGGCACATCACGCTTGGCTCAGTTGGTGAGGGCATCGCGCTCGCGACCTCGTTGTTGCAGGGCAACTTCTTCATCGACAACGTCACACCGTCGGTCAACGGCCCGACGGCGCAGCGCCTGCGGTGCTGGCTGTCGGCCTCCGCGATGTCGGGCGTCACGCCGGGCGGCTCCGGGCAAGGCGAGTTCGCGACGTTCTTGGTTACGACGACGTACTCGGGGCCCGGTGCCGTCGCTACGCACAAGGTTGTGCAGCAGTGAGCGACGGCAGTGCGCTCACAACCAAGGGCCTGACTGGGTTCATCTCAACAGGGTCAGGCCCAGCACCGACGCCTACACTGGCGCCGCCGCCAGCTGGTTCCGTCGGCGTGCCGGTTACACAGGGTCCCATTGTCATCGTCATCCCGACCGCGGTGAACGTGTGCTTGGTCGCGAGCCAGAACGTCACGGACAACCTGCGCCAGGGCCAAGCTTCCAACCTGACGCTGCCAAGCTTGTACAAGCGCGCCTACATGGTCGCGAACCAGACCGACGAGATCGCCTTGTCGCGAAGGAACGGGACATGACGGAAGGCGAGGCCAAACGCATCGCGGCACAGGTCGCCGACCTACGGATGCAGATCAACGCGCTCGTGGCTTCAACCAAGCACGGTAACCTGCCTGCCTTGCTCCTGCAGACACGGCGGACGATGTTGCTGACCGGCTTGGCAATCAGTTTTGCGTTGCTTGCGTCGGTCGTGGTTCGCACGTGGCAGGACCGCAACGTCAGCGACCTGCAGGACCGCGTCGAGGACCTTGAGCACAAGGTACAGTCGTTGGAGCCGCGTCGGTGATCGAACGTGCGCGTCGCATTTGGAATGAACGGTTCATGCGTGCGATGGCCCGTTTGGAAGATGAACGGCAGAAGCACGAGCGTTGTGGAGGTTGTGGGCGGCTCTTCTGTGACCACCCGCCAGATTTTGACGACTGCTTGCGCAAGGTCTTGGCGCAGGACTGACACGTGTGATACGGGGTGGAGATGGGTTCAAAAAACGACGCACTGTTCAAGCTGGACGCGTGTGAGGTCCGCCCCGGACAGCGGTGGAAGCACCTCAAGACCGGTCACATGTACATGGTGGTCGCGACCGGCATCCAAGAGGCAACCCTCGAGCCCGTCGTGATCTACGCTGGACCAGACGGCGTCGTGTGGGTGCGGGCCCTCGAAGTCTTCTTGGGTGACACTGATCAGGGCAAGCCGCGGTTCATCCTCGCCGAGGACGAGTGCGGGGAGGACGTCCAGGCGTCGGTCGCCACTGGCAAGTTCCGGCGCGTCAGTCGGGTCGTCGCTGGCCTTCGCGAGCTGGCGGAGGCGTGCCAATGACGGCCATGGTTGCGATCGCGCCCAACCGCCCGGACTGGGGCGACTACTACATGCGGCTGGCTTACCTGGCCGCGACGCGCGCGACCTGTCCGCGCAAGCATGTCGGCGCCATTCTGGCTGCACCCAGCCATCGCATCGAGGCAACGGGCTACAACGGCGCGCCTGCCGGTGCCGCGCAGTGCGACGAGGTCGGTTGCCAGATGATCGAGGGTCACTGCGTGCGCACGCTCCACGCTGAGAGCAACTGCCTCGACTTCGCGGGGCGCTACGCGGCAGGCTGCGACCTTTACGTGACCGTCACGCCGTGCTGGGACTGCGCCAAGCGCATCGTCAACGCCGGCATCATCAAGGTCACCTACGACGAGCACTATGAGAGTCGCTACGGCAAGAGTGCCGACGTGCCGACGTTCCTGCAGGACCACCGCATCAAGGTGGTCCGGTTCGAGGAAGGCCGCATGCGGCGATTCAAGGAGTTGCTGCAGCTGCTCGACAAGCCGGTCGACATCGCGACGCCAGTTCACGGCGTGCCGATCATCACGCCGGCGTCGTGCGCGGTGCACCGGTTCAGCGACAACCGGTGCGTGGTGTGCGGACTGGTGGACACGCCATGAAGACCGACGACGAGCTGCGCGTGGCTGCAGCGGCTGCCGCCAAAGCGGACATGAAGGCGTTGGGAATGCACAACGGCGATCGCATCAAGTGCGATTGCGAGCACTGCGTCAAACTGCTCGTCGAGCAGTACCGCTGGCACTGGGCGCGCCTTTCAGGGCAGCAGGCTCTACAAGGTCTCGTTGCCGTAAAGGCAGCGCCGACGCTTCAGTTTGACCCTGTTCGACCGTTCGGGTCGATCTTGCCGGCGCCGACGCTGCTCCATGTTCACGATATCGACTCGAGCGCGGGCATCCCGTACTGCCGGTCGTGCGGCTTGGCTGTCCCGTCTTCAGAACCGGGCATCGTCGTCGGAGCTGGCGGATGAGGCTCGACGACATCCTGCTCGTCGGTGTTGGGTGCTTGCTGCTTGGCTGGTCGCTCCTATGCGCTCACGGGCTTTGGCGCGATGGCTGGGTGGTTGAGCGGGGCGAAGCGAAGCCGGATACGTTGCACACGCTGTTCATGACGGTGTGGACGGTCATCCTCTTGTTGCTCGCCATGGTCGTGTTTTCGGTCGTTAGTCGACGCTGAAGCGGTTGCGCTGCGGCGAGTCGGCGCGGTAAACATGGGGGCATGCCTACCTTCCTGCACGTACGAACTGCCTGCGCCATGGCCGCGCACGAGGTGAACCGCGCATATTGCCGCGCCATCGACGACAACTCCCAGGTCGAATGGGACCAGGCCGCCGACTTGCAGAAAACCAGCGCGCTCGAGGGTGTCGACGCGGTTTTCGCTGGCAAGACATCGGAGCAGCTCCATGAGAGTTGGTGCAATGCCAAGCGTCGTGACGGTTGGGTCTACGGCGTGACCAAGGATGCGACCGCCAAGACGCATCCGGCTCTGGTGCCGTACTCGGCGCTGCCGGACTGGCAGAAGAAGAAGGACGATTTGTTCGGCGCGACCGTGCGCGCGATGGCGGCGGCACTCGGCTACCCTGTTGATGACACGGTGACGACGAAGGACAGCCTCAAGGTCCAGACGTCGCTGGCCTGAGTACGTGCGGCCGCTCGACGATCCCGGCTTCGCCGCCTGCGCGCGCGAGGCGCTCGCCGCCGACTTCGACCCCGTGCCGTGGGACGAGGCGTCGGAGTGGCGTCGGCGTGTCAGCGCTGTGGTCGCGGAATCGGCCCTCGACACCAACAACCCGGACCACATGCGGTGCGCGTGGACGACAGAAATGTGCGCGATGGGTTGGAAGTGGGACCGCGAGTTCAGCGAGGCTGCCAAGACGCACCCGGGCATCGTGTTCGGCGAGCTGACGCGTGGCGGGACGAAGCACTGGTGTGAGGTTGCGCGCCGCGTGCGCGACGTTGGGCGTCGGCTCGGCGTCAGGATGCTCGGACCTTAGGAGGACAAGATGGCGAGAGGGCCGTACACGTACGCGTGCTACTGGAAGCCGGGCGACATCGAGTGGCTTGTACGGTACCCCAAGGGCGCTGTGCTCCAGGACATCGTGCCCGTGCTCGCGCCTGTCGCATCGTCGGGTGGCCTCTTCATGGAGAGCAAGCCCGTCGCGCAGCTGAGCATCATGCTCATCTTCGACGCACCTGATCTGGGGGCGGAGGTCATGATGCGAACGATGACGGCGTTGCCGCAGGGCATGGAGCTTCCGCCACAGGCTAGTGACCAGCCTTGCGTTGGTGCTTTTCTCAACCCGATGCTTGGGCGCGGCTGCTGCGCGTACATGTCCCCGGAGACCGCGGCAACCCCTGTCTCGGCTCTAGTTTTGTGATCGTCGGCGTCACGGGGCACCGTCCCGACAAGCTTGGGGACTGGGATCCGCTTCACCCCGTCGTCACGCGCGTTCGCAAGGCGCTGCGCGACGGCATCATCAAGAACTGGCCTGCCAAGCTGCTCACCGGCATGGCGCAAGGCGTCGACCAGTGGGTGGCAGAAGCCTGCATCGAGTTGGGCATCCCGTTCGTGGCGTGCTTGCCGTGCGACAACCAGTGCGCTCCATGGCCGCTGCCTACCCAGCAACGCTGGCGTAAGCTTTGTGAGAAGGCCGTCGAGGTCATCATCGTCAGTCCGGGACCGTACAAGCCCTGGAAGATGCAGCGGCGCAACGAGTACATCGTTGATCACTGCGAACGCTTGCTGGCCGTCCATGACGGGTCCGAAGGCGGAACGTACAACTGCCTGGTCTACGCGCAGTCCGTGAAGCGCGAGATCGTCCACTTGCCGTGGCAAGGGCCTTGACAACCGGGCTATCGAATCGCGATAAGCGATCCATGCCGAAGACCAAGACCAAGTTCACTGCCATCTTCAACGCCAAGATCGGGAAGACGCCCATCCAGATCAGCGTTCCCGTCGATTTCACGAATCGCCCGACCGACGAGGTCAACCAGTTCATCGAGGGCCTGTCATCGCAGGCACACGAGCAGCTCTCGGAGCTGGCCGGCGGCGCCAAGCTGAAGTTCGCCAACCAGGCCGACTTCAAGAAGGCTCTGAAGGAGAACCTCAAGGCCGCCACAAGCGCCTAACGCTCGGCGCAGTGCCGTTGTTGACGGCAAGATCTTCGCGTGCGACAAAGGCGCATGCTGAGCTGGTGGCGTCGACGCAAGCACGTGGAGCTGCGTCTCTCCATCGGTCCGGTTCAAACCCGCTGCTGCACAGGAGTGATCGCCATGGGTACCCTCGCGCTTCTCGACAACCAGCACTGCCCTCTTGCCCTCCAGGCCGCCGACGCCGCCGGCAATCCGACCACGCTTCCCGCGGGTTCGGTGACGTGGACGTCGTCGAATCCGTCGGTCGCGGTGGTTACGCCGTCGGCTGACGGCATGACCGCCGACGTCGCTGCTGTCGGGCCGCTCGGCACCGCACAGATCGGTGTCTCGGTTCAAGTCGACCCAACGGGGGCTACCGCGCCGCTGACCGGCTCGCTCAACGTCACGGTCAGCGCCGGCGCCGCGGCGACGATCAACGTTGTCCCCGGCACGCCCGTCAACAAGTAGGGGCGAGCCCGGCGGGGGTCGAACCCGCGACATCCGAGTCCATCAGCTCGGCGTTCTGCCACTGAACTACGGGCCCTTGTTCGCTGTGCATCGTAACGTGGGGACGGCGGGATTTGAACCACGCGACCTCCGGCTCGTGCTCGCGCACTACCGGCGCTCTGACCGCTGAGCTACATCCCCTGGCGGAGCTGCGACGACGCTCGCGTCGACGGGCGACGGTTTACGTTTTCCCGCCGCAGCTCCAAAAAGGTCAACTAGAGGTTGATGTTTTTCCCTCCCCTATCATTCGGGCATGGTGAAGCTCGTCAGGCACCTCGTCCGAGTCGTCCAGGCCACGCGCCGCGAGAAGGCCAAGCGCGAGATCAGGTCTCCGCAGTGGCCTCGCGTCGAGAAGGAGCACCTCGCCAAGCACCCGACGTGTGCCGCGTGCGGCGGGTCCAAGCGCCCGCAGGTGCACCATGAGAAACCGTTCCACACCGATCCCTCGCTCGAGTTGGACCCGAACAACCTCATCACGCTGTGCATGGGGAAGTTCGAGTGCCACATCCGCATCGGACACGGCGACTCGTTCGAGTACTACAACCCGCACGTCGTAACGCACGCTGCTCGCGTCATGGCCCATCCCGACCAGCGCGAGGCCGTCGAGGCTGAAGCCAAACTGCGCCGCGTGCGCAACGAACCGGGCGGGTCCTGACACGACTACTTCACGAGCGGCAACGCGCTCGTGACCTTCCTGACCGCCGCGCGGTCGGTGGTGGGAGCGACGCCGATCGCCATCGCCTGGCCGGCGTAGGGGCCGGCGTCTTCGACGATGAGCTGGTGCGTCAGCGAGTGCTCGCCGAGCGCCGCTGCAAGACGCCGCAGCGAGGCTTCGTCGGGCACCTCGAGCGCAACTACGATGGTTTGCGGGTGCCCCGACGCCTCGGAAGCGGCGTGGGCTGCGTGGGCGACCATCGTACCCTTGGGGAGGTCGGCCCGGACGGCGATGTACAGGACCTGGAGCGGGGCGGTGCCGGGCGTTCCCGGCGAGCTTGCGCGATCACGGTCGATGCATTGGTGCCTTCAACCGTAAGAACTGCCGCGCGGGATGTCAAGCCGCTTGACGATGCGCTGGAGCGATTGGCGACGGATGCCGAGGACACAGGCCGCCACAGTCATACAGCCGCCGCAGGCCGCCAAGACGGCGATGACATGGCGGCGTCGCAGCTCGTAGAGGGTCACGCCCCGCTCGCCAAGGGCTTCGATGGCGGCATCGGCCCGTCGGCGTGTCTCTTCTTTGGCCCAGGGCGCGGGCATGCCTGGATCATAGGCCAGAAGGGTCTAAAACCGACCCTGGAAACAGGCATAAGAATAGGTAGAGATTATGGCATAAACATCCCCGGCATGGCCGGAGAAAGGCTCTCTATGCGCACGATGATGGCTATCGCGATGTGCTTCCTGGTCGCCTGCGCGGGTACGCAGGGCACGATGGGTGATGAGGGCTCGGCTGGCGGGCAAGGACCGGCGGGGCCGCAGGGTCCCCAAGGTCCTGAAGGTCCTCAAGGCCCCCAAGGCCCCCAAGGTCCGCAAGGGCCCTCCGGCAGTGGCGTCGGTATCCCTGGCCCCCAGGGGCCCCAGGGCCCGACGGGCGCGACTGGACCTGAAGGTCCCGAGGGTCCTCAAGGCCCTGCCGGCGCTACAGGCGCTACAGGCGCGACGGGCCCCGCTGGTGCGACCGGCCCGCAGGGCGTGCAGGGGCCCCAGGGCCCGACGGGCGCGACGGGTCCCGCCGGTGCGCAGGGCCCCGCCGGCTTGGTCGCGATGGCGTTTTCACCGAACGGCTTCCAGCTCGGCTACTGGATGGGCGCGTCGTTCGACCCGTCGAGCGGCGAGGCCCACATTCAGGCGTCGTACATCACGCACGGCGACCAGTTCGACAGCATCGCCGACGGGTTCATCATGCCGACGGGCTGGTCGAAGGAGGTCGGCTCGGTCTGGTACGTGAACAACAACTGCACGGGCGCCGCGTTCTCCGCCATCGGCACAGTGAACGTCTCGAACTGGCTCTACGCGGGCGCGGGCGGGCAGCTGTACGCGTCGGCGGGTACGTCGAGCAACGTCGCCCTGCAGTCGTTCCAGGCCGGGCCGAGCGGGCCGTGCACCCTGGAGAACCTCAGCGGCAACGCGCTGGCGCTCAAGGTCGTTGGCCTCGTCGGCCCGACGACGGTCACCGGCCCCATCTCGGTGGTCGTCCAGTGAAGTGGACGCCACCGAAGGCGTCGGCACCGCTCCGCGCGGCGATGCCGCTGGGCGGGTGGACATCATGTCTGCCGCGTGCGACGCGGCATCCGCCCAAGGACACGTCGTATGCTGTCGACGTGAAGTTAGAAGACATGCCGACGCAGCTCGACTGCACGTTGGTTGAAGCGGTCGCCGCCGCACTGCAAACCTCGAAGGGCAAGGCGCGCAAGTTCATCGCTCGCGGCGAGGCGCGGGTGAACGGCGAGGTTGTTCGCGATCCGGACGTGCGGGTCAAACGCAGCGACCGCGTCGAGCTGGGCAGGGAGGGTCTCCCCCGCCGGCTGTAGTTCGTGAAAGGAGGTGATGGAGTCCAATGGACGTCCGTCCCCTGAAGTGACTGGATAAATATGGCATAAGGACCTGTATGCAAAGGAGGTCCATCATGCGCAGCTAGCAAGGCGAGAGGTAGCGTACGCGCAGGACGCGTTCGCTGCTCCACGACGGGTACCGACGGTGCTCGTTGCGGAGTTGTGAACATCAATCGCCCAGATCGGGCATCCACCAGCGAAAGGACAGAACATGCAGAAGCACAAGGAATCGCACATGGACCACGGCTTCACCCAGGAGCAGTGGGACTACATCTTCGCGAAGTACTCCGACAAGAAGGAGTTCTTCATCGATACGTTCGAGCTGCCCGAGAACCTCGGGACAGTGACAGACGAGCTGTACGGGCCGTCGGCCGGCGACGGGCCCGTTCCTGAGTCTGAGGTGTTCTACGCGCACCGCGGCGTGCGGGCGTGGGACTCGCGCCTCGTGCGCTGGCCCAAGAAGCCGACGCGGTTCGTGCGGGTCATCGCGGGGCCGCATAAAGAGCCCTGCGATCCCGCGCACCACTGGCCGAAGCAGTGCATCCTGTGCGGGGGCACCGGCGTGCGGGCGTACGCGTGCATCCTCTACACGGCCTACGGCGTCGCGCGGCTCGACATGCCCGCCGCGCCGAAGGAGCCGGGCGACATCGTGCACAGCTCGTTCGCGCAACGCATTTCGCAGACCGAGGACTACGTGATGAAGGCCGAGGCTCTGCGTAAGGCGTTGCGCGAAGCCCAGGCGTTCTGGAGCGTTCATGCCCTCGCCCACGAGGGCTCGTGAAAGTCCTCCACGTCGAGGATCATCCTGACGTCCAGCGCGCAGTCTTTCGCGTGCTGAAGCGCACGTTCGACCAGCTCGACCCTTGGGTCGCTGACCGCGCGGACCTCGCCATCGAATACCTTCGTGACGCCGAGCTGACTGCGCCGTGCGACCTGGTCATCTGCGACTGGGACCTGAACGGCAAGGAGACCGGCAAGGCGGTGCTCACGTGGATTCGCGAGCACTGCTCGCGCCTCGAGAGCAAGTTCCTGTTCTTCACGGCCAACGACGCGGGGGCGCATCAAGGCGTCGCCTACCTTGAGAAGCCGTCTGATACCGAGACGCTTCGCACGGCCATTATGGCCTTGCTGAAGCCCACCGAACAACGGTCCTAGCGCTCGTGCTGATCGCGCGAGCGTGGCCACCAAACCAATCACAAGGAGCAAAACAGTGAGTTCAAAAGTCACGAGCCTGTACAAGCAGGGCAAGATCGGCAAGCCGACGGACGCGAAGGACCCCATCTACATTCACGCAAGCAAGATCGATGTCTACCGCGGGCTCGCGTGGGCACCGGACCAGTGTGTCCTCGCGAAGGCGGCCTTGCGTGCGATCCCCAACTCGTTGAAGTGCATCTTCTACGAGAACGCGGTTTACATTGCCGTGGTTGACATCAAGACCGGCAAGAAGACCACGCTGCGCTACATCCCATCGCCCGAAGCGCAGAAGGCCATCGCGACCTACGACATGACGGGCAAGTTCCCCACTGGGCGTTATCGTCTTGACGCGCCCTCGGGTTCGAACACGCTCGCCGCAATCAAGGCTCGCAACGTGTGGCGCAACGGAACGCGCCACAAGGAGGGCAATAAGACCATCACGCGCAAGCCCGTCGACTTGAAGACGGAGTGTGCGGTGACGCCGAAGTCTGGTCGTAGCAAGAGGTCTTGCAAGAAGACCCTGCGCGACGAGATGTCGCGTCGCAACGAAAAGCAGACGCCGAAGCGCTCGCGGCTGCAGTTCGCGTTCGCGTAGCAACCAATCGTAACGGTCCTGATCGGACCAGAAAGAGGTCACCTGACCATGGCTACCGTAGCTCGTGCTCGTCGGACGGCTGCCCCGAAGGCAGCCCCCAAGGCGGAGGTTTCCGCTACCCCGTCGCGCCCCGGTTTCTGGGCGCGTACCACCAGCGTCGCTAAGCGCGCCGCTGCTACCGTCGTCGGCGCCGTCAAGCGCGCCGTCGCCGCGGTGACCGGCAAGGTCGTCACCATCGCCACGTCGGTTCGCCGCGCGGTCGTCGCGGTTGTTGTCGCGCGCCCGCGCGTGATGCGCGTCGTCCTGCGCGTCCAGATGACCGCCAGCCGGCTGTGGCGCCGGGCCATCCTGCCGTTGCTCCAGGCGGTGGCCCTCGCTGCGGTGTTCACGACCGCGTTCGTCGCGCTCGTGTACGGCCTCATGGTCGCGCCGCTGCTCACGCTGCTCGCGTACGCCGTCGTCATTGGGGTGGTCTTCCTGCTCGCGCTCGCGTGGCGTGCCCTCGAGGAGCGCGAGGCGCGGGGTTCGGTCTGGGCCGCGCGCGTCTTGAACGCGGTCGATTTCTTGGCGCGCATCGGATACGCGCTGGGTCTCGTCGCGGCCGGCGTGCTCACGGTCGTGCTGTGCGCGACGTCGCTGGGCTTCGCCGTGTTCGTCGCGCTCGACGTCGCGTTGTCCTACTTCGCGGTCCGCGGCGCGTCCACCATCGCGTTCCTCGCGTCGTGCCTGGTGACGGGCCAGTGGGAGCTGGCGCTGGCGTGGCTGGCGTGGCGTGCGATTCGCGGTGGGGTCATCAGCGAGCGTGAGCCCGCCGTGGCGCCGGAGTACTCCGAGATCCGCCGTCGCTCGGCGCCTCGCGACGCCGAGGTCGTCGAGGAGACCGTCGAGACCGTCGCCGAGGAAATCGTCGCAGAGGCGCCAGAGCGCGGCCGCGTGCTCATCGCC
>Ga0181531_10000399_pt1 | contig 29467 bp, 28 predicted proteins | sample PEATcosm2014_Bin_38_FD_119743 | JGI IMG/M metagenome (GOLD analysis project Ga0181531, IMG submission 119743) | Peatland microbial communities from MTU Mesocosm Facility, Houghton, MI, USA - PEATcosm2014_Bin11_10_metaG | ecosystem: Environmental > Terrestrial > Soil > Wetlands > Peat | place...
CCCGACCACTCGAGATCCAGATCCGCTTCAGGTAAGTCGCCTGTTTGACCCGGATCGGTGTCTCCCGTCACGAGCACACTGGTGGGCAGGTTTGCGGAGAGCCCGAAGCCCGCACGGAACTCAGAAATATCGGTGGTGCTGATGTCGGTCTGTCCCAGCACCACCATTTTCTGTCCAGTCCCGGTGTAACCCGCGTTGTAGAGCGACTGTACGTCGTAGATGGCCGCTATATCCGACGGGGCCAGATTGTTGAATCCGCCGGAACTGTAAAAGGGATTGGCGACGCCGTTTTGCTTCCGCGTTCTTATGTTCAGAGGCTTAAGTCGGAAGTCGTCTAGCCCGTGAAAACCGGCGACGATTCCAGCTAACGCCTGCGGAATGGAAGGATTGGTGGAATTGGCAAAGTGCTTGACCCCATCCACGTTGTAGTAATGGATTTCAGTGTAGAAAACTTCTTCGACTAATTCCGCAGTGCCGGAGAATGCAATCCAGTTGCGGCCGCGCGCCGGTTGGACAATCTGAAAGCCTTGTGCGGTCAGCCAGTTTTCAATCTTGGCGACGTCATTTCGCGATAGGCCAAATCTCGAGGCATATTGCTCCGGGGTCAGCCATTTGTGATAGCTGGGCGATGAAGGATTTTGCAAATCCTTCAGGAACTGCTTCATGTCCGCTTGCTGCGCCGGCGTGGACTGCATAAACATGACGATGCGGTCGAGTTTCATGCCGGGGTCGACCGGCCCTTCATCGTTCTGGGGTTGCGCGGCGGGATGAACGTTGCTCTTCAACGCCACAATTGAACCGTCAGCAATGGCGCCATGAATGCGGTCCGTTTGGTTGATGGCGGCGAGACTCGGTACGGCAAGAATGGCGAGCGACAAGAGCAGCCAAAAGAATTTGCACTTCATAAATTTGCACTCCATTGCAACAGTTCCTCCACAACAGGCATTCTGTGCCAGTTTCTCATCCAGCGGGAAGTTACCACTGTAATTTCACAATTACTGTTTTGGTGCGTAGCCCGGCAAGATTTGTGATTGTGCTTCATTGTGCCCCTCGACGAACGGCAGTGCAAATCCATATGATGGTTCTATCGCTTTAATTCAAGGAGTTAACCCAGCCATGGCCGAACCAACCTACGAAGAACTTAAAGCACGCCTCGCCGAACTGGAAAAACAGCCCCGCCGCACTGGAAGCCTCGAATTCCGCGTGGGCGAAAAAGGCGGCGTCAGCGTTTATGGCCTCGGGCGTTTTCCAGTCACACTTTACTACGAACAGTGGGTCCGCCTCATGGACGCCACCCCGCAGCTCCGCCAATTTCTGGAAGACAATAAGTCCCGGCTCAAACTTAAGGAGCAATAACCCGCGCGGCTAAAATTAGTTTCGCGGAATTTTAGGTCTTTGGCTTAAGGCTGATATGTCATCTGACGACATTCTCAACATTCCTCCGCCACCAGCCGATGCCCGGGTTGTATACGGAAAAGATCCGAATCAATTCGGCGAATTGCGCTTCCCTAAAACCGGTGCATCTTTCCCTGTCGTCATGAACATTCATGGCGGCTTCTGGCGGGCGCAATACGGCCTGGCCCACGCCGGACACTTATGCGCCGCTCTCACGGGCAAGGGATACGCGACCTGGAATGTGGAATACAGACGGGTTGGGAACCCCGGTGGCGGCTGGCCAGGAACCTTCGAGGACATCACGAGCAGCTATCGTTTTATCGCCCAAATCGCCAAAAAGTACAAGATGGACGCCTCACGAATATTAGTAATGGGCCATTCGGCGGGGGGGCAACTAGCATTGTGCCTGGCGGCACATGAACTGTCAGTGACGCGCGTTGTTTCACTCGCGGGAGTGGTCGATTTGCAACAGGCCTATCGAGATCACTTGAGCAACGACGCGGTAGCCGAATTTATCGGCGGTAAACCGAATGAAAGCCCGGAACACTACCGCGAAGCCGACCCGATGGAGCTTTCCATCAAGGCGAAACAATGGCTGATTCATGGCGCTGCGGACGAAGTGGTGCCGCCGATGTACAGCCGCAACTATGTCGAGACGAAGCAACGTCGCGGCGAAGACGCGCACTACCTCGAAATCGGCCCGGCCGGACACTACGATCTGATCGACCCGCGCTCACCAGCCTGGAACAAGGTGCTCGATACGGTGCTGCGCATGCTCCCGCTCTGACTGCGCCGAATGCGTGAACATGAACGACACAATTAAACGCGTAAGGCTGCCGGAACCGTGGCTTCGCGGAACTTTCTCTGACATTCCCGCCGTACAGCGCGCAGTGCTGCATGCCCTCGAACTCGCCCGCGAAGACCTGGAACGCTGGTGCGGTGAGCTAACGGATGCGGAACTGAGCGCCCGTCCTTCAGGTTTGCCGCCGGTTGCATTTCATCTTCGCCACATCGCCCGCAGCCTTGACCGCTTGCTCACTTACGCTGAGGACCGTGGACTGAATGACGAACAGCTTGCGGCGCTAGCGACCGAGATGGAAGCTGAGGCCACATCTGCGCAACTCTTCGCAGAATTGGGCAATGCTTTTAATCGCAGCTGCGAAAGGATTCTTCACCTCGATGCCAAGCTTGTGGAAGAAAAGCGAACGGTTGGGAAACGGCAGCTGCCCACATCGCTCGGTGGATTGCTGGTTCACATCGCCGACCATACCCAGCGGCACGTCGGACAGGCTGTGACGACAGCCAAAGTCTTGTTTGCCCAGCGCCAGCACCCCGATGAAGATCGCCGTACTGGCAGCCGTACCAGCAAATGAAATATCTCGGCCATGTAGTAAGTGGTACTATTTCGCTGCAAATAGCCGCCGCCGTACGACCAATTTCAAGGAGCTCGACATGAGACAGTTCCGCAAAGCGTTTTTTGTCTCCATTGTTGTATTGGCTTTCTTCTCCATCTCATTGTCACAAAGCAATTTCAATGTGAAAACGGGTCTGTGGGAGGACACCGTCACCACCCAAATGAGCGGGATGCCGGCAATGCCGCAGATTCCGCCGGACGCGCTCGCCCGCATGACACCCGAACAGCGTGCGCGCATTCAGGCGGCGATGAGTTCAGGCATGGGCAATGGCCAGCCTCACACGTACCAATCCTGCCTGACGAAGGAGAAACTAGCCGAAGGTTTCCGGCCGGACGGCCCGGAGAAAGCCAACTGCAAACGAACGCTAACCCGCGTTTCTGCCACGTCCATGGACATCAAAGAGCAGTGCTCTGAAAGGGATGCGACGGTCGACGTGACCATTCACGTGGAAGCCCGCAGCTCTGATGAGACCTCCGGCACAATGCACATGGTCATCACCCATCAAGGGCAGACTATGACATCGGACGGGACGTTTCATGGAAAATATCTCGGGCCCGATTGCGGGAGTGTAAAGTAGTCAGAATTAATGGAGCGGGAGACGGGGATCGAACCCGTGACATCCAGCTTGGGAAGCTGGCGTTCTACCGCTGAACTACTCCCGCGCTGAGTTGATTTTACTACGACCTGGCAGACACCATCGAGCAGGCAAAGTGAGAGATTGCGAATTTATCGTCTTTTGCTAAGCAAGGTTTGGATGACGGTATCCAAATCTCTAATCTCCCTATCAAGGCTGTCAATCTCCTGTTGAATCTTATCTTTCCGTTCCGGGGCAGCGGCTTGCTTGTCGCCTTGTAATTTTCTAAGGCGCTCGACCTGGGCTTCCTGCGTCTTGCGGGCTTGTTCAATTGTGGTCGGCGGCGTCGTCATCAGGCACAAGAATACAGCAGAACACGAGCCAGGGCGAGCATATATACTGTCGTTGCTAGGTTTCGAGTTCCGCTAGGAAGCCATTCGCACGTCACTCATGAAAATAAAGAAGACATCACCCGCCATCCTGGCCCGACGACGGCTCAGACGACTTCACGCGAACGGAAACTCCCTCGCTCTCCCTCTTATTCTGAAGCAGTCGTCGATTCATGCCTTCGGCTGCTACACGACAAAACCCATTAAGCGCGGCGCGAATATTGTCGAATACACTGGTACCCACCTCACCGTGAAAGACGCCGATGAGATTTATGAAAAGTCCGCCAAGACCTATCTATTCGGTCTGACCGACGGCAAGCATGTGATTGATGGCGAGAATGAAGCCGCGTTCATTAATCATTCCTGCGATCCGAATTGTGAAGCCGACGAGATTAAAGGTCGCGTTATAATCACCGCCATCCGGAACATCAATGCGGGCGAAGAATTGACCTACGACTACAACTTATACGATGGCGAATTGGACGACCGCTCCCTCTGCCATTGCGGGGCGGCAGATTGCCGCGGCAGCATGTACTCTGAGAAAGAATTGGCGCGACGTGCTCGTCTGGCGAAGAAAAAAACGCCCATGACGAAACGAGCCAAGGATAATTAGACTGGGGTTGGGCACAGAGGCCGATGGGCTTCGCAGTCTTGCGTGAAACAGCAATGAGCTTTTCTCGTCACATCTTCCGGCGCGGCTTTACTTGACGATCCTTTCCTAAAACGCCCGTGCGTCGTTTCGCGTTGCAATAAAAACCATCAGCTCACTAAGAAGTTTACGAGGAGGTGCTATGCGCCGCAATTTCCCACGGTTGTTTTTGGCGGTCCTGCTCGCCTGGTCTGCATATACTTCGGCGCAGGATTCACGCCATTTCACTTTTCATTACGGTTTTACGGTAAAAAATGTTTCGCCGCGACAAAAGATAAAAATTTGGTTTCCCATGGCCCATTCCGATGCCTATCAGGAGGTGAAGGTAATCTCAGCGAACGGCGACTTGCCTCTGAAAAAAACGCATGAATCAAAGTATGGCAACGAAATTTATTTCGCGGAAACCTCAAAAGCGGACAAGGCGGAATTGCATTTTGACGTGGCCTATGACGTGGTCCGCCACGAACGCTTGACCTTCGGAATTTCGGTCCCGCATTTGGCTCTGGTTCAACTCCGCGACAAGGAGCGCAAGCAGTACCTCGCTCCCGACGCGCTCGTGCCCACAACCGGGTTGCCCGCGGAACTCGCGGTGAAAGTCACAGCTGGCAAAAATACGGACCTGGAGAAGGCCCGCGCGATTTACGACTATGTATTTACGACAATGCGGTATGACAAAACTGGCACCGGCTGGGGACGTGGCGATGTCCTCTATGCCTGCGATGCGAAGAAAGGCAATTGCACGGATTTTCATTCGCTGTTCATCGCCATGGCGCGCTCGCAGGGAATTCCATCGCGGTTTGAAATTGGATTTCCGCTGCCGCCGGATAAACACGCTGCAGAAATCGCCGGCTACCATTGCTGGGCGGAGTTTTTTGAGCCGGAGCGCGGCTGGATTCCCATTGATATTTCAGAAGCGTGGAAGCATCCCGAAAAGCGGGATTATTTCTTCGGCGCGCATGACGACAACCGCTTTCAATTCACCGTCGGTCGCGATCTGGAATTGAACCCGAAACAAGAAGGCAAACCACTGAATTATTTCATTTATCCATATGTAGAGGTGGACGGCAGACAATATGAGAATGTCTCGACCGCATTCGCATTTGCCGATGCCGACGGCGCAAAGACTGCGATGCGGTGAATCTCGTCAATTGCCAACGGTTTCGTCAGATTCAGGCAGCATGCTGTGCTGTGGCGCCGGCATGGGCATGTTGCCTTTGCGGTCGCGCCACAGAATCGCATTTAACTCGTCGGCGTTGTTCGCGTCAGGATGCGTGAAGTCCAGTTTCTCCGACTCTTTGGCGCCAGCGGCTTTGGGAGGATTGACCTGGTAAATGAGTCCGTTGTCGCGATTGCTGTAGTCCACAGCGAAAGGCGGTTGGGTGCCGGGGCCCGTAAACAGCGGCGCCATCAATGGAGCATAACCGTCGTTCTGGTTCATGGGCGGTAGCCCTAGCAATGACTCAATGGTGTGCAGCATGTTCACGGTCGTATAGAAACGTGAATCCACATAGGGCTTGCTCACGGAGCCAGGCGAATACTTGCTGACAACAAAGGCAATGGAGCGGTGCGCATCCACATGGTCCGCTCCATCCTGCGCATCGTCTTCAACGATGAAAATCGCCGTGTCCTCCCAATAGGGGCTGTGCGAGACGGCATCGACCACGCGGCCGACGGCAAGATCGTTATCAGCCACCGAGGCTGCCGGACGCGGCTTGCCGGCGCGCGTACCGCCCGTATGATCATCCGGAAGATAGAGGAGCACAAACTGTGGCAGCTCTCCGGCTGCGCTCATATCGCTTTTGTCGCGATTTATTTTCTTCGCAGCAACGAACCCCGCGAACTCGTTGAGAAATTCGTCGGCCCGCAACTGATCGGGGTACGACGTTTCAAAGTCCGGATAGTTGGGGTCAACGTGATCTCGCAGTGCCGCCTTCGCTGCTTTGGCATGGTGCAACATCGGTACAGCCCACGGCCATGGGCTGGGCGCTCCATGCGGATCGCCGAGCGTCGCAGGAAGCGCCATACCTTCCGTGATCTCAGTTTGCGCGCACTTTGCCTCCAAGGGTGATGGCGTGCCTGCCTTGGGTGAAGAAACCGGCTCCGCCTTGCACCAAACCCCATCCACAAATTCGCCATAGTCCCGGTAAGTAAGATGATGAGCGGCGAGATTGTCCCAGAGAAAGCCCGTGGCTGGCGCGTCAACGTCAGGACGGTTCTCCTCCAGTGGACTCTCCCCCGCAACATTGCCCTGAAAATCGTAGGTTCGCTCGTGGCCGCGATAACTAATTTGCCAGGTATTTTCGTTGTAATCCGTGGTAGTGGCCGCAGTCGACCAAACGTGCCCATCGCCAGAGACTTCGCCGCTGTCGTAGAAGTTGTCCAGCACCCCGAATTGCAAAGCGAGCTTGTGCAGATTGGGCGTAATGTCCGCGCCGTAGAGCGTTAAAGAGGAATCGCCATTACCGATTACCTTGTTGCCTGCTCTGAGGTCTCCGAGAATCTGATCGTAAGTCCGGTTTTCTTTGAGGATGTAGATCACATGGCGAATCGGATTTGTCCCCCCTGCAAACACTCGACCGACATCAGTGTTCATCAAGTTGGCATCTTGCACGGCGCGTGTAAGATCGGGCAAACGCTTGTCAACGTCAGCTTCGTGCAGCCGTGCCACCGAGCCGTAGAGCAAATTCGCAATGTAAACATGCCCGTGGTGACGGCTGTCGGGATTTTCTCGGCTAGCTTCAATATTTGGGCCCGTGCCCTTCCCTTTCGATGTCGCAATCAGTAGGTCCGCTCCCACCCTGGCAAGCGCGCTTGGGTACCAATCCGTCGGGATCAGTCCAACGGGTGAGGAGTCGCGATTCGACTTGTCTGATGGGTCATCGAATACAGCCACTGCATTCAGCGCTGCATCGGCCACATATAGCCGCATCCCATCCTGCGACAGAGCAAGCGCGATCGGAGTGGAACCCGCATAATGCTGACCGGGAATTTCCGTGTCCAGTGTACGAATGACTTCACTCGATTCGGCGGATACCACAGCAACCTTGCTCGTGTTCGATAGCGCAACGTAAAGATATTTCTCATCTGGGCTGAGCAGCATCGCCGTAGGATGGCTGCCCGGTGCTGCCGGATCCTCTGGAGCCAGCAGCGGAATCATTCTTCGCACCTTACCTGCATCCAGATCCAGCTCCGCGACGCGGGATGCATTCCATAAACTGCACCACGCGCGTCGTCCATCGCGGCTCACAACCACTGAGTGGGGATAAGAGCTGGGGATAACTTCGTGCGTGCTGACATCGAAGGATCGAACGACGCTGCCATCCGCAGTGTTCAGAAGAACCACGGAATCTGAGAGATTATTCGCGACTAACAATTTATCGGGTTTGCCCGGCACAAGGGCCAGCCCGGCAGGGTAAGGTATCGCTTCCCGTTGCTCTGCCAGTGTGGTCTTATTTAAATCAATCGCAATTCGTTTTCCGGCTGCGATGGGCCGAGCCGGCATTTTGAGAAAGCGCTCGGGAGTAAGCTTGCCGTCCTGAAGACTATAAACGGCAATACCGTTTCCCAAATCTCCAGCTCTAACGCCAGTAGGGTCGGTGATTGAGCCAACCGACGCGTACAGTTCGTTTCCGTCCGAACCATCGCTTCCCTTCGAACCAAAGACCAGTCCGATGAAGTAACTTTGCCGTGCCTCCTCTCCAAAACGATCATCTGGAAAGGTCGCAAGCTGATTGCTCCGCAAATCAAGAATGGCGATTGATTGCCGTCCGTGCGCAGACTCACTCCCGTAGCCGTCATTGAGCAATGCCGCGTATCGGCCATCGGGGCTCACTGCGATGGTCGGAGTGAAGCCATTCAGCGGTGATAGATACCCGGGCGACGGCAGGTTGAGCACTTTGCTGGTGGGCAAGTTCACATGCTCAGGCCGGGAGGAATTCTGCGCGAAGAGTAAGGGAAGTAGAAGAAAAACGAGTACTTGCCGCAAAGCCCCTCCCGCGCGCAATCTATGAAACAACCTACGCTTTTTCTTACTTCGTATCGGAAATTTCCTGAGGGGCCGGGAACTCAGGGCTGGCGTTGTGGCGGACATCGGCTCCGCGCACCCAAAAGATTACGTCCTCAGCGATATTGGTCGTGTGGTCCGCAACCCGCTCCAGGTTCCGCGCCACCAGCAGCGCGTCCAACGCCTGCCGCGTAACCGATGGATTATCATTCATCGCCTTTACCAGATTGATGAAGGCTTCGTCACGCATCCGATCGACCACGTTGTCCATTTCCAGCACGGCCTGAGCCAGTTCGGCTTTGCCTTCAATAAATGACTCCAGCGAGCGGCGCACCATGGCGGAAACCGCCGCCGCCATGCGTGGGATGTCTACGGGCAAATCGACCTTCGGCAGTTCCACCATGTCAATGACGCGCTCGACGATATTGACCGCCTGATCGCCCACGCGTTCCAGATCGGAGTTGATCTTGGTGACCGCGAGAATAAAACGCAAGTCCACGGCGATCGGTTGCTGCAAGGCCAGCAAATCGAACGCAAGTTCGTCAATTTCCCGCTCGATCACGTTGATCTGCGATTCGCCCTCGAGCACGGCGTGGCAACGTGCGAGGTCCCGGTCAATGTAGGCTTGACAGGCACGATCCACGGCCTGCTCCGCCAGACCGCCCATGCGAAGCAAGCGAGCGCGAAGCTCGTCGAGACCTTGTTGAAATCGTGTGCGCATCAGCCAAACCTGCCTGTAATATAGTCCTCCGTCCGCTTGTCGGACGGTGTGGTAAAGATCTTTTCCGTTTTGTCGAACTCAATCAGCCTGCCCAGAAGAAAGAAGCCTGTGAACTCAGCTACCCGCGAGGCCTGCTGCATATTGTGCGTCACAATCACAATAGTATATTTCTCTTTCAACTGGAAGATGAGTTCTTCGATTTTCCCGGTTGAGATGGGGTCCAGCGCGGAGCAGGGCTCATCCATCAGGAGCACTTCTGGCTCTACCGCCAGTGCCCTCGCAATGCAAAGCCGCTGTTGTTGCCCGCCCGAAAGGCTGGCGCCTGACTTCTTGCGCGCCGTATCCTTTACTTCGTCCCACAGTGCGGCGTGCGTCAAGGAACGCTCGACGATCTCATCCAGCCGCCGGTGATCGCTAAAACCATTAAGCTTCAGCCCGGCCGCCACATTGTCGTAGATGGACATCGTTGGGAATGGATTGGGCTTCTGAAATACCATGCCTATGCGCCGGCGGATTTGTACCGCGGTTGTCCCGTTGTAGACGCTGAGGTCGCCCACCATCACTTTGCCGTCGGCGCGGGCCTCAGGAACCGTCTCATGCATGCGGTTTAGGCAGCGAACGAATGTGGATTTGCCACACCCCGAAGGCCCGATAAGCGCCGTCGCGTGGTTGGCCTGGGCCTGCATCGTGATGTCATAGAGCGCCTGCGACTTCCCATACCAGGCGTTCAGCTTTTCCACCTTAATTCCCACGCCCATCGCTAGTTTGCTCCCTTCATCATGCCGCGACTGGCGACGAATCGCACGGCACTGATGGAAACCACAATCAGAATAATCAAAATCAGTGCGCCCGCCCATGCCTGCCGGTGCCAATCGTCATAGGGCGAAATCGCGTAGGAAAAAATCTGGAGCGGGAGTGCAGCCGTCGGCTGATTGATTTTCCAATTCCAGAACTGGTTGCCAAAGGCTGTAAAAAGCAGGGGCGCCGTTTCGCCGGCAACCCGTGCGAACGCCAGCATGACGCCCGTAATCACGCCTGAAGTCGCGGTCCGTAAGGTGACGGAAAGGACCGTCCGCCACCGCGGCACGCCTAGACCATACGCTGCTTCACGCACCGCGTTGGGTACCAGCAGCAGCATTTCTTCCGTGGTGCGCGTGATCGTCGGTATCATCATGATCGCCAGCGCCACTCCACCGGCCAGCGCGCTGAAATGACCTTGCGTAAGCACCACCAACCCATAAGCCACGATGCCTACAATAATCGAAGGGACGCCATTCAGCACATCCGCGGTGAACCGGATCAGATTGCCCAGCCGGTTGCGTCCATACTCCGCGAGATAGATGCCTGCGCCAATGCCAACGGGAACACCCACTAGGCTGCCCAACAGAAGAATCAATGAGGATCCGGCGATGGCGTTGGCCATGCCCCCACCAACTTCTCCGGGCGGTTTCGGCGTCTTGGTCAGAAATGCCAGGTTGATAGAACCGAATCCCTTGTACAGCAGATAGCCGAAAACCGCGCCCAGAGGCAGAAGCACAAGGATCACCGCGGTAACTGCAGCGATCGTAGCCAGATGATCCGTACCCCGGCGCCACAAACTGACCTTCGGGGCAATCACGGTGGCATTGTTCGCCGGACTAGCCATGCGACCTCGCTGCCGTGCCGCGCGTCACGGTCCAGACCAGAATTTGCGCAAGGATATTTACGATGATCGTCACAATAAACAGCGCCAGACCTACTTCGATAAGCGCGCTCAGATACTTGTCGCTGGTGGCCTCGCTGAACTCATTGGCAATCACGCTCGCCATCGTATAGCCGGGGGCAAATAACGACTTGGAGATCTCAGGGCGATTTCCGATGACCATGGTCACGGCCATCGTTTCTCCCAGGGCGCGACCCAAGCCCAGAATTACACCACCCATGATGCCTGCGCGCGCATTTCGCAGAACTCCCATGCTGATCATTTCCCATCGTGTAGCGCCCAGGGCGAGCACGGCTTCCCGTTGCTGCTGCGGCACCGCCGTCATGACTTCCCGCGTAATAGAGGAAATAATCGGCACCACCATGATGGCCAGAATGATGCCGGCGGCCAGCATACCAATACCGTAAGGAGCACCCGAGAAAAATCCCGTCCAGCCGAGATATTTACCGAGCCAGGGTTCAACGTCTTGTCGCAGAATGGGGACTAGAACAAAAATGGCCCACAAGCCGTAGATCACACTGGGAATGGCAGCCAGCAATTCCGTGGTAAACGCGAGCGGAGAACGTAGCCAAGCCGGCGACATTTCCGTGATGAATACGGCGACGCCAATGCCCAGAGGAACCGCAATAAGCAGTGCGAGAAATGAAGAAACGAGAGTACCGTAGACGAACGGCCATGCGCCGTAGAGCTCGTTGACTGGGTCCCAATCGCTATCGAAAAAGAACTTCCAGCCGAAGGCGTGCCACGTGAGCGCGGATTTGGTCGCCAGTTGGTAGATGATCACGCCAACTAAAGCGAGCACGCTCAGTCCGCAGGCCAGCATCGCGAGGTGAAAGGCCCGATCGGCCAGCGCCCCGGAGCCGGCGCCTTCCAAAGGCCGGGAGTGCGCCGCCACGTCGATCTTCTCAACTTTACTCGGAACAGGTTGCGGTCCCGGCAAGAGAGGCGCTCCTAGGGCCTGATTCGACATCCACCTCTAAGCTACCAGACTGTTGTTACAAAACTGTTAAAAACCCCACATGCGAAAACAGCCATGATTAACTCCATAGCTTTTGCAATCAGCCCTCGGCTCCGCGGGTATCGACATTCATCTCCCACCTGATGTCCATGCCAAACGCGCCGGTGAACCGTCCACTTCCGCTTCATTCCGCGTTACACTACGTCATTCCAGTCATGCCGACTTTTGCCGCTGTTGACATTGGCTCTAACTCCGTTCGTTTGAAGATTGCACGTTCGACCGCGCGCGGGCTCGCCGCCGTCCACGAAGATCGTGAAGTCACGCGGCTGGGCGAATCGGTATTCCGCTCTGGTTTTCTTTCGCCGGACGCCATCGCCAATACAGTCAAGGTTCTGCGTCGTTTTCACCGGGCCGTGCAGGAAGCGGGCGTCGACTCCATCCGCGTCGTCGGCACCAGCGCCCTTCGCGATGCCCGCAATTCACGGGCCTTCTATGAATGGGTGCGTTCCGCCACCGGGTGGACGGTCGAAATCATCTCCGGCATTGAAGAAGCCCGCCTCATTCATCTCGGCTTGGTGTCGGCCATGCGGATGGGTTCTTCTCCGATGCTGATGATCGATCTCGGCGGCGGCAGTTGCGAGTTGACCCTCTCGATAAAAGGCCACATTCGCAGCACGGTGAGTTTACCCCTCGGCGCCGTGCGTCTCACCAGCGAATTTCTGCATCATGATCCGGCCCGCAAACCTGAGATGCGGCAATTACTGGGTTTCGTTTCGCGGGAGATCAATCGCACCGCAGACCGCATCGTGCGCGCCAAACCCTCGACCGTCGTTGCGACGTCAGGCACCGCCGAGTCCCTTGCTGCCGTATGCCATGGCTTGTACAAGACAAAAGGCTCGCGTGCAGCCGTCGTCTCCCGAACCCAGATGCGCCGCATCGCTAAAATGCTCGCCCGCCTGCCCCTCGAGAAGCGCGCGCAGCTCTCCGGCATTGGACCCAGGCGGGCAGAAATTATTGTTGCCGGGGCTGCTGTTTATGCAGAATTGATGGACCGCTGCAAGCTTGCCGCTTTCCGCTATTCCCCCTTGGGCTTGCGCGACGGACTGCTGGCTCAAATGGCCGCCGATTCCAATCATAAAACCCGCTCCGGGCGGCAAGTTGAGTCCGAACGCTGGGATTCCATCCGCGCCGCCGTCGACCACTACCGCGTGGATCTGGCGCACGCGCTGCAGGTGCGCGCCGCGGCAGCGCTCCTGTTTACAAAGTTGAAATCGCTCCATCGCCTCCCCCCCGATTATTTGGAGTGGCTATCGGCCGCCGCCATGCTCTATGAAGTCGGGGATTATGTGAACCGGAACGGCCGTCATCGTCACACCTACTACATCATTTCTCAGTCGGAAATTCTTGGGTACACGCCCGAGCAGCGGCGTATTATCGCATCCATCGCGCGGTTTCTGGGTAAGTCTCGTCCAGTTGCGGGTGCCGGTCCTATGGAAACCCTGTCCACCGCGGACCAGCAATTGGTGCCAAAGGCATCGCTCTTGCTGCGTCTTGCCCGGGCACTGAATTTGAGCCGCAGCAATGCCGTGCGACGCACCGATCTCAAGTTGCAGACGGCAGGGTTGAGGGTCTTGTTGCACGCGCGCCCGGGGGCCAGCGTTGACTTGGAATTATGGGCCGTAGAAAAAGAAAAGTCCTACTTCCGGGAACTCTTCGGGCGCGAGCTTTCGGTGGCGGCGGTGTAGAGCGCCCGCAGAATTCTTGGCGTAATCAGCCAGTTAAGAACGCCTGCGTTCCGTCCCATCTCAACCCGGGCCACCGCGCCTTTCTTGAGGTCGATGCTTCCTTCGCACCCGGCTTCGCTGATGATGCGGCCCAGGAATTCGCTGAGGTTGGGATTGTGGCCGACCACGAGCACCGATTCCAGCTTCGCATATTTCTCCAGTGTGCGGCGGAAATCCATAAATGACGCCTGTGGTCGCAGGCCATCTTCCAAGTGGACTTTGCCCTCGTAGCCCAACTCATTGCCCACGAGCGATGCTGTCTGTGCAGAACGCTTCAACGGGCTGGTGAGAATCGTTTCCACCTGCACGTCCAGCGCAACCAGGGCCCGCCCTACCATGCCGCATTGCAAAATGCCTTCTTTGTCGAGCGCCCGTTTCTCATCTTTCTTCTGGTTGGCGACGCTCTGCCCTGCGCTGGCGTGCCGTAGAAAGTAAATGACCATGTGCTAGCGCCCCTTCCCTGTAAGCGCTCGCCGCGAAGTACGTCCCGGCGCCAGCCGCAACGGAATCGCATCCAAGGTGGTTTTTCCTTCCGCCAGAGCCGCCATGAATTCCTGCGCGTTGAAGGCGGCATCGCCGGCAGGCGCCTTACGCTTGCATTGGGCGCGCCATGCGCGCACGTAGCTGCCGTCTTTTTGTAGGATTCGCGCTTTCAAGTTATCCATGAGCAGGCTTCCCAGGATCTCCATTTTTATGCGCTCGCGCAGCAGAGGATCGTAAACTGGAAAAATCACCTCCACGCGGTCATAAAGATTGCGCGGCATCCAATCCGGACTGCCCAGATAAATCTCTTCTTCACCGCCATTGCCAAAATAAAAAATGCGGCTGTGCTCCAGGAAGCGGCCAACAATGCTGCGTACGCGGATGTGGTCGCTCACGCCGCGTATGCCGGGCCGCAATGCGCACATGCCCCGGATAATGAGGTCAATTTCCACTCCCGCCTGCGATGCCCGGTACAGCGCCATAATCACGTTTTTGTCGAGCAGCGCGTTCATTTTCGCAATGATGCGCGCCGGCCGGCCTTGGCTTGCATGCTCCGCCTCCCGATTGATGAGTTGAATGCAGCGCTCCGCCAGGTTGACCGGGGCCACAAACAACGGATCGTAATTCGGGTGCTCCGCATAGGCGGTAAGAAAACTGAAAACATCATGCACTGCATGAGTGATGGTCGGATCGGCCGTGAACAAGCTCAGGTCGGTGTAAAAGCGGGCCGTGCTCGGGTTGTAATTGCCCGTCCCCAAATGAGCGTAGCTCCGGGTTACGCCGTCGGCATCATGCCGGACGATGAGCGACAATTTGCAATGCGTCTTGAGGCCCACCAGACCGTAAAAGATTTGCACGCCCGCGTCTTCTAGATCGCGCGCCCAGCGGATGTTGGAGGCCTCATCAAAGCGTGCCTTGAGCTCAACCACCGCCGTAACTTCCTTGTTTTCGGCCGCCGCCATTAATGCGGGGACGATTGACGAGTGTTCACTGGTTCGATAGAGCGTTTGCTTGATCGAAACCACGCGCGCGTCATGGGCGGCGGATTCAATAAATGATACGACCGCGTCATAGGAATCGTAGGGATGGTGCAGCAGAACATCATGATGGCGCAACTCTTCGTAGAAATCCTGCGCTTTGGACGTGAGGCGCAACTCCCGCGGCGTAAACGGCTTAAACTTCAAATTCTGATGGTCGGTCTGCTCGTAAATATTGAACAGCCGCGACAGATTGACCGGACCATTTACCGAAAACACCTGCCACGGCTCGAGATCAAAATTCTTTCGCAGCCGCTCGATGATTTCGGCATCCGCATCGGAATCGATTTCCAGCCGCACAGCGTCGCCTTTGCGCCGGTTATGGAGTTCTGCCCTCACGGATTCCAGCAAATTCCGCGATTCCTCGTCCGCCATATACAAATTGCTGTTACGCGTAACACGAAACGCCGCGGAGGACACGATGTCATACCCGTGGTACATGCGGGAGGCATGAAAAGCCACGAGGTCGGCAAGAAAGATAAAGTCGTCGGTTCCTTGTGAAGGCAACCGCACCAGGCGCGGCAGTGACCGCGGCACCGTGACCACGCCCGTATAAGTCGTGGATGAGCGGCGCCGGCGGCGCAACAGGAAAGCCACGCACAACGCCTTGTTGATGACACGCGGAAAGGGATGCGCGGGATCGACGGTCACCGGCGTCAGTAAAAGGTCAAGCTCACGCTCACAGTATTGCTCGACGAAGGCCAGCGCCGGCGCATCGAGTTCGTCGATCCCTAAAACGCGAATGCCGTTGCGTGCCAACTGCGGACGAAGCTCATCGTTCCAGCACGCGTACTGGTCGCGCACAAATTCGTGGGCTTCCTTAGAAACCGCATCGCGTTCTTGTAACAGCGTAAGCCCTTCCGGGCCGGTTTCGCTGTATCCATCTTCAATTTGTTGCACCAGCCCAGCCACACGCACTTCAAAAAATTCGTCCAGATTGCTGGCCGTAATGGAAAGAAATTTCAATCGCTCGAGGAGCGGGTTCGATTCATCCTCCGCTTCTTCCAGAACGCGACGATTGAATGCCAACCAGGACGATTCTCGATTGATGTAATAGCTGGGATCATCGAGCAATAATCGCGCCATACTTTCCTCTATCCGAGAGAACTTCAGGGCTTCTGCTACACGAAACTTACTGTTTGACTGCGGGAACAGCTCCGGGTTCGGCGGTTTTGGCCACCGTATGTCCGGCGACCGCTGTCTCTATTTCATTTCCCACTGGCGTCAACAACATCATGCGCCGTCCCTCAATCTTCACCTTCACATCGGCTCCGGGAATCCACTCTGCCGGCAATAAATCCTTCGCATGCCGCGGCGTATAGATTCCCTTATAAATATTGTCTTTCAGTTGCACCGTGATCTCGTAGTAGGGATCGTCACGCGTCACCGGCGTGTTCACTTGGTAATAAAGAACCGTAGTCTTGACCTTGTCCTGCACATTGACGATTTTCGCGTCGACATACGTGCTTTGGGCCGCCGGGAGGCCGGCAGCAAAGCTCAAGACTAAGACCAGCAAACACAACCATTTCATAGCGCATACCCAGTATAAGCCATACTCAAATTAGCAGCGCCTGTGCCCCAAAACAAAACTCCAAACCTGAAGGCTTGGAGTTTTAGTGATGGTCAGGTCTCAATATATGGATTTCAATGCACTTGCTTAATCGCTTCTTTCACTTTGGCAGCTACATTTGCCGGCAAAGGAGCGTAGGTGAGCGCGGCCGTTTCCTTCTGGCCCTCATCCACCATCCAATTCAGGAAATCGCGCAGAATCTTGCCTTTGGCCGGATCCTTCGAAACTTCCGGAATCAGCAACCAGGTAAAGCTGCAAATGGGATAGGCGTCTTTGCCGGGAGCGTTCGTGATGGAAACCCGGAAATCAGCAGGCATGCTCTTCATGGAAGCCGCCGCCGCGGTGACGCTTTCGAGACTCGCTTTCACGTAAGCGCCGGCCGCGTTGCGGACTACACCATAAGGAATCTTATTTTGCACCGCGTAAATCAATTCAACATATCCAATCGAACCCGGCAATTGCCGAATCTGTCCGGCAACGCCTTCATTGCCCTTCCCGCCCAATCCTACCGGCCATTTCACGCTTGTGCCTTTGCCCGGACCGCTCGCCCACTCCGCACTGACCTTGGAAAGATAGTCAGTGAAAATGTAGGTGGTGCCGCTGCCGTCGGAACGATGGACAACAATAATGTCCGTGCTCGGAAAATTGATTCCCGGGTTGGCCGAGGTAATCGCCGAATCATTCCACTTGCTGATCTTGCCCAGAAAAATTCCCGCCAAGGCCTCGGGCGTGAACTTGATTTCTCCGGTAACCCCCGGAATGTTGTAAGCTGGGACCACCGCACCCATGACCGTCGGGATGTGCAGAATCTTGAACTTTGCTTCGGCCAACTGCTGGTCCGTCATGGGGCCGTCGCTCGCGCCGAAGTCAACCGTTTGAGCTAGTACTTGCCGAATGCCGCCGCCGCTTCCGATGGATTGATAATTGATCTGAATATCCGGATGAAGGGTGTGATAGTCGCTGAACCACTTGGAGTACATCGGATAGGGGAAAGTGGCGCCCGCGCCGTTCAATGTGGTCTGTGCCACCGCCGGCAACGCCAGGGCCAACACCAAACATGCCAATAGGATGCGTCGAATCAAGGAAGTCTCCTCCTAAGCTCGCAGACCGAGCTTCCAGAAATGAAATATTTACGTATGTGCACTTCGAGTATGTTCCAGCTATGTTAAAGGAAGGTTACAGGGCAATAAATTTCGCGTGAACGCAGCCGCTCGTGCATCGTTATGTCGCTGGCGGCGTAGGGGTACGGCTATACGGCATTTTGACTACGCGCAAGATCCCTCGACCCGTTGGTGACAGCGCGGGCCTCCGGGATGAACGTGGATGGTTTATGGAAGAAGAATCATTACGAACCCGTCTGCCGCAGAAAATCGGGCTTGGGCGGAGAGCAGGCCGCGTCGAACCATCGGCTGATATAGACCTGCGCATGGGCCTCACCGCAGAAGTGTCGCGCGCCCGGCGCGTTCGCAACTTCCGTCTTCCAACGCAGGACGGTGAGCTCGGCGTCTCCGCATTGAATGATGAACCAGTGCATAGGGTGGTTGGTGATGTTCCCGCAAATTTCGCAGCGAAATTCTTGAAGGGTGGTCATGGTATGCCTTAATCCGGGCAAACGTATTGTACATAAGGAAGCGAGCCACACGCGCGAGTTCTGCGTCGCGAAGAACGCGCCGCTTCGCGCGGCTCGCCCAGGTTCTTCGCTTCGCAAAAAGCGCTTGCTCAGAATGACAAGTGGTCGGAGCGGTACAATATCGTCATCATGGACCATTTGATCATCGCCGGGCGCGAATTCCGCTCGCGGCTCATTGTGGGCACGGGCAAGTACAAGTCTTTTCAGGAAACCGCGCGGGCCCTAGAAGCCAGCGGCGCAGAAATGGTGACGGTCGCGGTGCGGAGGGTGAATCTCGATCGCAGCAAAGAATCTTTGCTCGACTTCATCGATCCGAAGAAATACTTCCTGCTGCCCAACACCGCAGGTTGCTACACCGCCGATGAAGCTATCCGCGCGGCGCGATTGGGACGCGAAGTTGGCATCTCTGATTGGGTGAAGATTGAAGTCATCGGCGACCAGGCGACGCTATATCCCGATGTGCAGGCGACAGTGGAAGCAACGCGGGTGCTGGTGAAAGAAGGATTCACCGTGCTTCCCTACACTTCCGATGATGTGGTCTTCGCGAAAAGATTGCTGGATGCCGGCGCGAGCGCGATTATGCCTCTGGGCGCACCGATTGGCACCGGACTGGGAATGCAGAATGTTGCCAGCTTTCGCATTTTGCGCGAAATGATTACCGGCGTCCCGCTGATTGTGGACGCAGGCGTGGGAACGGCTTCCGATGCCGCGATCGCCATGGAGCTAGGCGCGGATGCCGTGCTGATGAATACGGGAATCGCCGCGGCGCAGGAGCCGGTGCTGATGGCGGAAGCGATGAAGAACGCCGTCATCGCCGGACGGCAGGCCTATTTGGCGGGAAGGATGGAAAAGAAGTTGTACGCGACGGCAAGCTCTCCACTCGAAGGCGTAGTGCGGTAGGTTGATCGGATAGCTTTACCTTCAAGTCAAAAAGGGCGGGCCGTAGCCGCCCTTTCCACTTTCAGACAATTTTCTCTTACAACATCTTCATGCTGTCCACATGGATGGACTCCCCGGTGACGGTTCCGGTCACGGCGACATGATGGCCTTCATGGCCTTTGAGCGCTTCGGGGTTGTCCACGGTGAGAACCTTCTGGTCGGTATCAGTCACGATGGCAACTTTTGCGCCTTTGGCCAGACACTTATTCATGCAAGCGGCATGAGTTTCAGACGCGCCCTTCGCGCCGCATTGTGTGTCACTGACATAGCCCTTCACGGTGGAAGTTTCGGCCGATGCCAGGACAACCATCAAAGAAAAAGCTAGCATTGCAACCGCAGCAAGAATTTTTTTCATGGGAAGCTCCTCTACGCGAAATATAACATAGGCGCGCGACGCTATTTGTCACCAAGCTCTTACTTTTGGGCGCTGTGCGTGGCCGGTTGGGCAAGCGGTTGTGCAGGAGGCGGCGCGACAAAGACAATTTCTCCCGGTCGCGTGTAATGCAATTCTTCCCGCGCCTGCTTTTCTATAGCCTTTGGATCGGTCTTGAGGGCGTTGATCTCTTGCGCCGCTGCGTCGTTTTCCTTTTGCAGATGATCAATCTCTTTTTGCAGGCCCAGATACTCGCCTTTCTTTTGCTTGTATTCCGCCATTCCATTCGCGCCAAAAACCACGTGAACGAAGAGCCAAGCCGTAAACAAGATCACCGCGGTGGTTGCGAAGCGGCGCCGGAACTCGTACAGCCATGACAATTGCGGACGCATCTTCTCCAGCGTGCGCTCGGCGAAGGCTTCCGCCTCGGGCGCGCGGTCCACGAGCGAGCGCAGCCCTTCTTCCGGGCTGCGAAACGTTCGTATTTTCGACTTGCTGACTACTCGAAGATCCACTGCTGCGCCGCCTCACTTAACTTCTTCAAATCCGGCTGACTGCACGCTTCCGAATAGACGCGAACCACAGGTTCAGTACCGGATAAGCGGTAGCAAACCCAGGAACCATCGTCAAATAAAAGCTTTAGGCCGTCTTTCCTCACAATTTGCTTGACCTTGCGGCCAAGAAAATCGGTGGGATCGACTCCCAACTTACTAGTGAACTTCGCCTTCACCTCCGGGGTCAAGCGGAAGTTGTCGCGTTGCGGGTAAAGGGAACCAACTTTGACAAATAGGTCGTTCAATTGTTGGGAAAGTGTCTTGCGGCGGACAGCGACCATCTCGCACATGAGCAGGCCGGCAACGATGCCGTCCTTTTCGGCGACGTGATGGCGAATGGAAAGTCCGGCACTTTCTTCGCCGCCGAGGACTATTTTGTCTGCTTTGATGAGTTCGCCAATGTATTTGAAGCCGACGGGAGTTTCGTGGAGTTCGATGTCGTGATATTTGGCGAGTGAGTTGACGAGGTTCGTCGTGGCAACGGATTTGGCAACGCCATTTTTCCAGCCGCGGCTTTCGACGAGGTAGTCGAAAAGCAACGCGATGATGAAGTTAGGCTGAAAGTAAGTGCCGTCTTCGTCGACAATGCCGAAGCGGTCGGCGTCGCCGTCGGTGGCGATGCCAATGTTCGCGCCAGTTTCTTTCATCTTCGCGCGAAGATCGCCGAGAAGATGATCGTCGGGTTCGGGCGCGTGTCCTCCGAAAAGTACATCGCGATAGTCGTGAACCGAGGCCACGGAAACACCGGCCTCGCGGAGTAACGAATCGGAATAGCCACGGCCAGCGCCCCAGAAAGGGTCGAAGGCAACTTTCAGCCCGGCTTTTTTTATGGCGGCGAAATCGACGATTTCGCGCAGGCGTGCGAGATACATTTCTCGCGGGTCGAGGGATTGGGCAGGAGCCGGTTTCACCGCGGCACCAGTTCGCTTCCCTTCGTCGGCGGCGGCGATTTCGGCTTCAATCGCCTGCGTGAACTCAGGCAACGCGGGCGCGCCATCAGCCGTGGAAAACTTGATGCCGTTGTACTCCGGCGGATTGTGCGACGCGGTTATGTTGATGGATCCGTCGGCGTGTTCGTGCGTGACCGCGTAAGAGATGGCCGGAGTGGGGGCGGGGTCGGCGATCACCAATGGCGTGACACCATGCACCGAGAGAGCGTCGGCGGCGATTTTGCAGAAAGTCTCGCCCATGAAGCGGGGATCGCGGCCCACGATGACTTTGCCCTGTGGATTGCGAGAGGCGATGAAGCGGGCGATGCCGGTGGAGGCGCGGCGTACGTTTTCGCAGGTAAACTCTTCGGCGACGACTGCTCGCCAGCCGGATGTGCCAAACTTGATCTGGGTGAGCATGGACTTCTTCACTTTTACCATGAAACCTCAGTCGCGCGAGAATCGCTGCGCGGCGAAGCGTCATCCATTAGGATGAGTAAACTCCATTTCGATGCAAGGAGACGCAATCGCAATGACTGATAAGCGGCTGGTGATGACCACGGCGGGATCCGAAGAGGAGGCGCGACGAATTGCCAATACCCTAGTCGAGAAGAAGCTGGCGGCATGCGTCAGCATCGTTGCGAGAATGGAATCGGTTTACACGTGGAAGGGAAATACGCAGGAGTCGCAAGAGTTATTGGTTCTGATCAAAACCACGGCTGCGGCATTTGAGCGGGTGCGGGACGCGATTAAGCAGATGCACTCCTACGAAGTCCCGGAAGTATTGAGTTTTGCGATTGATGATGGAAACGCCGAGTATTTGGACTGGATTGGCACGTCCGTGCAGTAGCAATCGGCGCGGACGAGGTGCCGCGTCGCTGCGCAATTTGGCTAAATTCCCGCTAACGCCGCGTCCAGATCCTTCACGATATCTTCGACATTTTCGATGCCGACGGAGATGCGAACCAACCCATCCGTGAGGCCAATTGCTTTGCGTCCGGCAGCGCCAAGCGCGGCGTGAGTCATGGTTGCGGGATGAGAAATCAGCGTCTCCACGCCGCCGAGCGATTCCGCTAAAGAGCATAGCCGCACGCGCTTCAGCACTTTTTTCGCATTCGCCAGCGAGCCGGTCTCGAATGAAATCATCGCGCCGAACCCGGTCATCTGGCGCTTGGCAAGGTCATACTGAGAATGGCTGCGCAGTCCCGGATAATAAACTTTCTTGACTTTCTTGTGGCGAGACAGAAATTCGGCGACGAAACGTCCGCTGCGATCGTGCTGCTCCATGCGAACAGCCAGCGTTTTGACGCCGCGCAAAATCAGCCAGCACTCGAAAGGCGAAAGAATCGCTCCGGCACATTTTTGCAGGAAGGCGAGTTCGTCGAGTTGTTTCTGCTTTGTGCACACCACCACGCCGCCGATGCCGTCACTGTGGCCGTTCAAGTATTTCGTCGTCGAGTGCAAAACCATGTCCGCGCCCAGCCAGATGGGCTGCTGGAAGTATGGGGACATGAAGGTGTTGTCCACGACGAGTTCGACGTTCTTATCACGGCAAATGCCCGAGATGGCGCGGATATCGCACAAAGTCATCAGCGGATTGGTCGGCGTCTCGACATAGACCATGCGGGTCGAAGGACGGATGGCGCGCTCGACATTTTTAGGATTGGTCGTGTCCACATACGTGAACTCGAAGCCATAGCGCGTAAGCACCTGGTTGAAAAGTCGTGGCACGCCACCGTAGAGGTCGTGTCCGGCAACAATGTGATCGCCGGATTTCAACATCGAGCAGAGCGCGTTAACGGCAGCCATGCCGCTCGAAAACACCTTCGCGCCCAACCCACCTTCTAGTGCGGCTAGATTTGCTTCCAGGCGGTCGCGCGTAGGGTTCGACACGCGGGCGTATTCGTAGCCCTTGTTCTTGCCCAGTTCCTGTTGAAGGTAAGTGGACGTCGGATAAATCGGGGGCGCGACCGCGCCGGTTTCGGCGTCGGCTTCCTGCCCGACGTGGATGGCGCGAGTCGCAAAGCCGGGCTGATACTTTTTATTTTGCTTCATGAGATTTGGATTCCAAGAATGATAGAGCGGATTAGATGCCACCCTCAAAAATCTTTTTTGAAAGATAGCGTTCCGCCGAGTCGGGGATGATGGTCACAACGCGCTTGCCCGGACCCAACTTACGGGCAATTCTCAACGACGCAAAAACGTTGGCGCCCGCGCTCGAACCTCCCAACACGCCCTCTTTCGCGGCCAGTTCTTTCACCGTGGCGAAAGCGTCCCCATCGGGTACCATTATCACTTCGTCGCACACGGAAGGGTCGAAGTTCTTTGGGATAAAACTGGAACCGATGCCTTCGACTTTATGGGGGCCGGGCTGGCCGCCGCCGAGCACCGAACCCTGCGTCTCCACGGCGAAGGCGAGCACGCGGGGTATGCGCTCTTTGAAATAGCGCGCAATGCCGGTAAATGTGCCGGCGGTGCCGGAACCGATGACGACGGCATCCACAGCGCCTTCCATTTGTTCAAATATTTCCGCAGCCGTGGTTTCGTAATGGTAGTCAGGATTGGCAGAGTTTTCGAATTGTGCCGCCATAAACGCCTTTGGATCTGAGGCGGCCAGCGTCTTCGCTCGATTAATCGCTCCGGTCATGCCCTCGGACTCCGGAGTGCGCGTCACCTCCGCTCCGAGGGCCCGCATGATCATAACTTTTTCCTCGGAGAAACGTTCGGGGACGAAGAGAGCTACTCTGTAACCGCGGTTGACGCCGATAAGCGCGAGGCCGATGCCGGTGTTGCCGGCGGTCGCTTCAACGATGGTGCCGCCGGGTTTGAGTTTTCCTTCGTTTTCCGCGCGGCGAATCATGCCGATGGCGGCGCGGTCTTTCACGCTGCCGCCGGGGTTCAGGTATTCGAGCTTGACGAAGACGTCGGCCGAACCGGGTGGAACCAGCTTCTTGAGCTGGAGAATCGGGGTTTCGCCAACGAGTTTGGTGATGTCGTCGGAAACACGCAGATGGGAACGGTCAATAGACTTCGTGAGCACCTTACAGGGTACGAGACGCGGAGTAAAAGCGTCAACGTACAGAGGTGCATTCAATTTGCGGAGTCATCTTTCTCCTGACCCGGGTAATAGCCACTACGAGTGCGAACGATGAGTTTCCCGTGACCTTTAGCTTTTGCCTCTACGCGGATGGTCCGATATCCGCCCGCGCTCTTGGGAGTAGTCGGCTTATAGCCAATCGTGTATTGATTGCGAATGTCGTGCGCGACGGTGCGGCTGATCGCATCCACTTCCTCTAAATTCTTCGGCAGGAAAGCAATACCGCCAGTGCGTTCGGCAATGGTTTGCAGCGCACGGCGGGCGCGGCGCTCTCTTTCCTGGCCGAGAAGGCCTATGGCATAGACCGTAGGACCATTTTCTTCCTCGAGGCGGCGAACCGTCTGCTCGAGGGTCTCGCGGCTGGCATTGTCTTCGCCGTCGGTCACGACGAAGATGACTTTTTTCTGTAACTTCGAAAACTTCTTCAAGTGATCCGACGAAGCTACCAGCGCATCATACAAGGCCGTCCCGCCACGGGCTTCGACCTTGTTCAATGCGTCTTTGAGTTTGGAGATATTGTTGGTGTAATCCTGATCGAGATAGAACTCGTCGTTGAAATTGACGATGAAGACCTGATCCTGAGGATTACTGGAGCGCACCAAATTCAAAGCGGCTTTGTTGACTTCATCGCGCTTCTCGCGCATGGAGCCGGAATTATCAATCACAATGCCCATTGCCACAGGGATGTCTTCGTGGCGAAAAGAAATAATGGTCTGCGGTTTATTGTCTTCAAAGACGCGAAAGGCGGATTTGTCGAGGTCGGTAATCAAGCGGCCCTTGTCGTCCGCGACGGTCGCGTGGAGAAGCACTTCATCCACTTCTTTTTTGAAAACAAACACGCCGTTGTCTTCACCGGAACTCTGCGCCGGCGAACTGGCTTGCGGCGGCGCTGGTGGAGGCAATGTGGCTTGATCCTGCGCCCGCGACACAACCGCGCCGCAAAGTGAAAGAATTAATAAGACGAGAGGCAGGACAAGGTTATTCCGATGGGGTGTAGTAACCAGTCTTGGCATAAACACGGAGCGGCGGTAATCCTCTGGGGGGATTAAGTTTCACTTTGATTTTACGCCATTTGCCGTCGTGTCCGGGATTGCTCGGGCGGTACCCAATCACATACTGGTTTCGCAATTCGATACCAATCTTGGTCGCCACATCTGCTAGATCGTTCGGATTGTCCACGGTAAAAGCCCGTCCCCCGGTGATTTCCGTGATGTCACTCAGCAATTCGGGGCCAAGTTTCTCCTCTTCGGTTGGAAAGTAGTGATCATAAATTCCGACGGCATAGATCATGACATCGGATTCCCTGACCATCGATTTAATTTCTGATTCGGTATAGCGACTGTGATTGTCCCCGCCATCAGAAATGATGAGCAGCGCCTTTTTGGGAAATTTCGCCTGCCGCATTTTATTTACGCCGAGATAGATGGCGTCGAGCAAAGCGGTGCGGCCCTTGGGGATGGTGTAAACAAGTTTTTGTTCGATGTCGTCCACCGACGAGGTGAAGTCGGAAACCTGCTCCGGCTTATCGGAGAAGGTAATCATAAAAAATTCATCCTGCGGATTGGCCGTCTTGAAGAACTCGACCGCAGCCTCGCGGGCGCGCTCAATCTTTGTGCCCATGCTGGCGCTCATGTCAAAAATGACGCCAATGGAGACCGGCGCATCTTCACAAGAGAAATTCCGGATGACCTGCTCGTCTTTGCCTTCAAAGACCGCGAAGTTTTCCTTGTCGAGGCCTGTGACCAGACGGTTCATGGGATCGGTCACGGTGATCGGCACCAGCACTAGATTGACGTCAACCTTCATGGCATGGGAACGCGGGCCAAGGTCCGGTTCCATGGCGACACTCGCGCTGTTTACGGGAGCGTCTTTCGCCGGCGCGACTTGCGGACGAATCTGTACCTCGTCCAACGAGGACTGTGCCGTTGCGGTTACCGAGGCCGCGCTTAGCGCGAAAGAAGCCAAGGCAACGGCAATGGTAAAGCGCACAAAGGCTGGAATAGGAGTCCGGAGAACCTCTCGGCCGACGATCCGGGCTTCGAGAAACAGGCGGGATGACCCTCTCGAGCGGGCCATAATTACCTTCTAGCGCTGATGCTACCACAGGGCGGAAAATAGTGGTGAGCGGATTTGAGAAATATTTTTAAAATCGGATTCGGCGCGCGCAAACATTTGCACATTGCCAAAACCGCCTCTTGCTACAATCGAAGTTCCGTCCATGGCCAACGTCTTCCCTTTCCGCGGATTCCGTTACAATCCGGCGAAAGTCCGTCCCGAACAAGCCGTCACGCAGCCTTACGACAAGATTACCCCGGCCATGCAAGAGGCGTACTACAAGGCGAGCCCCTACAATCTGGTGCGGATTATCCTCGGCAAAAGTGAGCCTTCTGACCGTGACGGGGCGAACGTCTACACTCGGGCGGCCGCTTACTTCCGCGATTGGCGGCAGGAGCAAGTTCTACAGCAGGACACGGCACCGTCCATCTATTACTACGCCGAGCAGTTCACCATTCCCGGAGCCACGCAGGAGATGGATCGTCGCGGCTTCGTTGCTTTGGGCCGGTTAGAAGATTACCAGGGGGGAGTTGTCTTCCGGCACGAACAGACCCTTGCCAAACCCAAGGCAGACCGGCTTGATTTGCTGCGCGCGACGCGGGCGCACTTCGGCCAGATCTTCATGCTTTATAGCGACCCGGAAAATGAAGTTGAGGTTGCGTTGCAAGGTCAGGTCGGAAGTGCACAACCCGACATCGAAGTGCACGACGAAAACGGTGTGCGTCACAGGCTATGGAAGCTATCTGACGCAAACCTGATCGAACGCGTGCAAGGACTCATGCGCGATAAGAAGTTGATCATCGCCGACGGGCACCATCGTTATGAAACGGCGCTGAATTACCGGAACGAGCGGCAAAAAGAGAACGCAACTGCGAAGACTCAGCCCGCCCCGGCCGCTTACGAAATGGCAATGATGACGTTCGTGAACATGGACGCTCCCGGGCTCGTGATTCTGCCGACCCATCGCGTGGTTCATGGACTGAGTGGATTTTCAGTGGATGCCTTCCGGGGAAAGAGCTGCAAGCATTTCAGTGTGGAAGAAGTGGATTCAGCCATTGACGCCGGGCGGGCACGGATCATTCTGCGCGAAGCTGGACGCACCGGCACGGCCCTGCTCGCCGTGACCGCCAATCGCGCGTTCCTGCTCGACCGGGCCAAGTATTCCGACGCCAGCCTATTTGGCGGAGTATCGTTACGGCAACAAGGATTGGACGTTATCCAGTTGCATCGCTGCATTCTGGAAGACGTGCTGGGATTATCGGAGGAATCCATACGCAATCAGGAAAATATTCGCTACCTGCGGGATGGGCAGGAAGCGATGCAGCAAGTGCGCGATGGGTCGGCAAACATCGCATTTCTCATGAATCCCGTCACCATGAAGCAGGTGCGGGACATCGCCTTCGGGGGCGAGGTCCTGCCGCAGAAATCCACTGACTTCTATCCGAAACTATTGAGCGGCCTTGCCATATATGCTTTGGAGTAAGGCGCGCGCCCCGAACGGTCTCCATTCATATTGGAAGCGTATTGCCACGGTGCGGCGCGCAGATCTCGTGGTCCCGCTAAGTTGCGTTTTGCTCTTGGCCGCCGCCGGACCGCCCGGCCTATCCCATATTTCTATTTACTCAACTCTTGCCAACTACACCCTGCCAGTGATGGAAAAGAATGGGCAGAGTTATGTCGGCCTATTGGAATTGCTGGACCCCTTAGGCACTGTCACGGTGAAAGTGGACGGCAACCATTGGAAATTGCGCTACAACGCGACCGATGTTGAATTCACCGCAGGCAAGACGCGGGTAAAAATGAAGTCTGGCGATTTCGATCTGCCGGCAAATTTCTTACTCGAAAATGACCGCGGACTGGTTCCGCTCTCCGCGTTGGCCGCGCTGTTGCCCCGCATCCTCGGCGGCCCCGTTACTTTTCGCGAAGCATCCCGACGCCTTTTTATTGGGAACACGGGAATTCATTTCACAGCCCAGGTGGTCTCCGCCAATCCGGCACGCTTGGTGATGAATTTCAGTTCTTCGGTCAGCCCATCCATTCGCCAGGAAGGGAACAATCTCCGTTTGATTTTCGAGCATGATCCGCTTATGCCGCCCGGTTCGCCGCTGCTTACTTTTGGGAACACAGCCATTCCGTCGGCGACTTACCGGGAAGAAAATGGCAACGCCGAGATCAGCATCGCCGGAACACTCCCGCTGTTTGCCTCCTTCAGTAATGAAAGGCGGACAATTACGATCACGACGACGCCCGAGGCTGCGCCATTGTCCGCGCCGTCACCACCCACAAGCGGTATTATGCATGCCGCTGTGGGCCGCCGTTTTCTGGTCGCAGTGAACGCCAGCCACGGCGGCAGTGAGCGGGGGGCCGCGCTGACCGACCAGATTGCGGAGAAAGACGTGACCCTCGCGTTTGCAGTCGCCTTACGCCGCGAACTTGAGGCGCGTGGAGTCAATACCCTGATGGTGCGCGATGGCGACACGAACTTGAGCGTAGATCAGCGGGCCAGCATCACCAACTCAGCCCACGCAGCTATTTACATATGCCTGCACGCTGCGGGCCCGGGCGGCGGCGTGCGTTTGTACACGGCCCTGCTGCCTCCGGGCGGCGGCAATCATGGGTCGTTCGTGGACTGGAATACGGCGCAAACGCCCTACTTAAGTGGAAGCCGGGCGGCGGCGAATCGCATTGCCTTCGAACTCCGGAAAGACCAGATTGCGGCGCGCACATTGCCGGCCGATTTGCAGCCTCTCAACAATGTCACCATGCCGGCGATTGCCGTTGAAGTTGCGCCGCCGAACAATATGAACGAACTGCTTTCGCCCATATATCAACGGGCGGTAGCGGCGTCCCTTGCGGATGGCATTGTCGCGGTGCGTGCCGGAGAGGAGGCCTCCAAATGATCCCCCGGCATTTGGTGATTACCGCGGCCGCGCTCCTGGTGCTGGCGATGGGCATGGCGTTCTATGTGCGTTCCATGCGTTCGCGGGCAAGCTACACCGCGCGAGGAGCATTGACCACGCAACCCGTCGCGGCGCCCATCTCCGGCCCTGTGGAGCAGGTTATGCTCTACGTCGCTTATGACGACGAAGGCATTCTGCAAGCCCAGGGGTTTCGCATCCCGCTGCCCTCAGGACGGCAGCAGCGTGCGGAAGAGTTATTGCGCGCGTTGATCGGCATTTATCTCGACAAATCTTCGCCTCATCCTTTGCC
>Ga0181531_10000401_pt1 | contig 29409 bp, 26 predicted proteins | sample PEATcosm2014_Bin_38_FD_119743 | JGI IMG/M metagenome (GOLD analysis project Ga0181531, IMG submission 119743) | Peatland microbial communities from MTU Mesocosm Facility, Houghton, MI, USA - PEATcosm2014_Bin11_10_metaG | ecosystem: Environmental > Terrestrial > Soil > Wetlands > Peat | place...
CGTTCTCGCTCAAAAAATCCTCCGCGCGACAATACAAGTTCGTAAAATTGCACCGCCCTCCGCCGGAAATCAAAATCTTCTTCCCAATTTTCTCCGCCCGCTCCAGCACCGCCACCCGCCTGCCGCGTTTCGCCGCCTCCATCGCACACAATAGCCCCGCCGCACCCGCCCCCAAAATAATCACGTCATAAGTCATTCGCATAAGCAGTTAGCCGCGCGCCCCGGCTGCGCGCCTACCATAGCACGCCGTGACGAGCTCCCCGGTCTTCGTAGCGCCGGCGTCTCGCCGGCGGGTTTTTGCGGCCATCTAGCGAATTTCTCTCTTGTAGCCTATCCCCATCCGCCTGCGCCCCACGCCATCCGTTATCTCTTTCAGCCCTTCCGCTTGTCACCATTCTTGACTTTCCCGCGCATTGCGCCAAACTGAAAATCCCTTCCAGCTACGGCTGTTTCCAATCCACACGTTTCTGCAGGCGTGTCGCTCAGCAGCGACCCGCGCTATCCCTCTCGGCCTGGCGCACGCTGTTCCGTTGCTTCAGCGCGGTTCACCCGTCTATGCGCGATTCGAGAGAGGGAGCAGCATGCATTTCTTCCAGCAACTGTTCGGCGCCGGCGGCTTCCAGCCCCACGGCTTCTGCTACAACTGGAACTCGGGATTGGTCTGGCTCCACGTCGTCTCCGACGCCCTCATCGCCCTCGCCTACTTCGCCATTCCCATCATTCTCTTCGCTCTCGCCCGTAAGCGCCGAGACATCCCCTTTAATTGGCTCTTCATCCTCTTCGGCATTTTCATCGTCGCCTGCGGCAGTACCCACCTCATGGAAGTCTGGAATCTCTGGCATGCGCAATACTGGCTTGCCGGCGTTCTTAAAGCTGTTACCGCCCTCGCCAGCGTCGGCACTGCCGTCGCCGCCGCCTACACCGTTCCCGCGCTCCTCCGCCTCCCCAAGACCAAAGCCGACCTCGAAACCCTCGTCGCCCAACGCACCCAGGAACTTGCCGCCAGCAATGAAGCCCTCCGGCAAAATCGCGAAACTCTCGGTTTGGCGCAAAAAGCCGCCAGGATGGGCGCCTGGGCGCGCGACGTCACCACCGGCCGCAGCACCTGGACCAGCGAACTCGAAGACCTCTTCGGCATGGAGCCCGGTGCCATCTCCTTCCAAGACACCTCCCAAATGTGGCCCAATCTTGTCCATCCCGACGACCTCGCCGCCGTCGATAAAGCCGTCGCCGGGGCCCTGCAATCCGTCTCCGAATTTTCCTGCGAGTTCCGCATCATTCGCCCCGACGGCAAGCTGCGTTGGATTTCCGCGCGCGGCAGCGTCATCCGCGATGGCGCTGGCCGGCCCAATCGTATGGTCGGCATCAGCATCGATGTCACCGAACAAAAACTTGCCGAAGAGCAATTCCGCGATCTCAATGCTTCTCTCGAATATCGCGTCGCCGAGCGCACCCGCGATCTCTCCAACGCCAACAAGGAACTCGAATCCTTCAGCTACTCGGTCTCCCACGACCTCCGCGCTCCTCTGCGCACCATTGATGGCTTCAGCCTCGCCCTTCTGGAGGATTGTGCCGATAAACTCGACGACCTCGGCAAAAGGCACCTCCAGCGCATTCGCGCCGCTACCCAGCGCATGGGCCAGCTTATCGATGACCTGCTCAATCTCTCACGCGTCACCCGTGCTCAACTCAGTTCCCACACCTTTGACCTCAGCGCCGTCGTTTCTTCTGTCGCCCGCGAGCTCCAGGCCTCCCAGCCCGAACGTCAGGTAGCCTGGCACATTCAGCCAGGCCTCTGCGTCACCGGTGACCCGCAACTCCTTCGCGTCGCCGTCGAAAATCTCCTCAACAATGCCTGGAAGTACACCTCCCGCCGCCCGACCGCCTCCATCGGCTTCGGCAAAACCGATCACAATGGCTTCTCCGCTTACTTTGTCAAAGACGACGGTGCGGGCTTTGACCCTGCCTATGCTGACCGCCTTTTCGGCGCTTTCCAGCGCCTCCACTCCACCGCCGAATTTCCCGGCACCGGCGTGGGCCTTGCCACTGTCCAGCGCGTCATCCACCGCCATGGGGGACGCATTTGGGCCGAAAGTGCCGTGGATCACGGCGCCACCTTTTTTTTTACGATTCCCGAATTCGCTGGAGCTAGAAAATGAAGACCGGACAGATTCTCCTGGTAGAAGACAACTCTGACGATGAAGCCCTCACCGTCCGCGCTCTCAAGCGCAGCAGTATTCCCAATGAGATTGTCGTCGTTCGCGACGGCGTCGAAGCCGTCAATTATCTTTTAGGCGAGGGGGCCTTCACCTCCTCCCCACCGCCCGCGCTTCCGAAGGTTGTCCTTCTCGATCTGAATCTCCCCAAGCTCGACGGTCTCGGCGTCCTTCGCCGCATTCGTGCCGATCAGCGCACGCGCCTGATTCCCGTTGTCATTCTCTCCTCCTCCGACGAAGAGCAGGATCGCCTCCAGGCCTACTCTCTCGGCGCCAACAGTTACGTCCGCAAGCCCGTCGACTTTGAGGAGTTCCTCATCGCCGCCGCCCAACTGGGCCGCTACTGGCTCCTGCTCAACGAATCCCCCAGTTCCAGGAACCCTTACGACAGGCCATCTCTATGAGCAAACTGCTCCGCGCCATTATCGTCGAAGACTCTGAAGACGATAGCGAGCTCGTCCAACGCGAGCTCCGCAAAGGCGGGTTTGACCTGATATGCCAGCGTGTCGATTCCGCCGCCGGACTGCTGCAAGCCCTCGCTCATGGCGAATGGGATCTCGTCGTCTCCGACCACACCATGTCCGGCTTCACCGGCCTGCAGGCCCTCGAGATTGTCCGCGCCCGCCACGCCGACATTCCGTTCATCTTCGTCTCCGGCACCCTCGACGAAGCCACCGCCATCCTGGGTCTCCGCAATGGCGCGCAGGACTACCTCATCAAAGGCCATCTCCAACGTTTCCTCCCCGCTGTCGAGCGCGAAATGCGCGAAACCGAGCAACGCCGCGAACGCAAGAAACTCGAACATCAGGTCCTTCAGTTGCAAAAATTTGAAGCCATCGGTCGCCTCGCCGGCGGCATCGCGCACGACTTCAACAACCTCCTCAGCGCCATCCTTGGCTGGGCGGAAATGGGCCTCGAGGATCCGCAAGCCGGTTCGCGCGCTCACGAACGCTTTCAGAAAATTACCGAACAGGCCCACCGCGCCACCAAGCTCACCTCCCAAATCCTCGCTTTCGCCCGTTGCCAGGCCCTTCAGCCTCGCAAACTCAATCTCAATACCTGCGTCGACGATGTCGCCAGCCTGCTCTTCAAACTCGTCGGTGATCGGGTCGACATTCGTGTCCTCGCCGAACAACATCTTCGTATCGTCATGGCCGATCCCTTACAAATCGAACAAATCCTCATGAACCTCTGCCTCAACGCTCGCGACGCCATGCCCAAAGGCGGCCTCCTCGTCATCGAGACCCGCAACGTCGATATTCCAGACGATCACTCGCAAACTCGCCCCGAGGCTCTCCCGGGTCACTATGCGTTGCTCTGCGTCACCGACACCGGCATCGGCATGGACCAGCTCACTCAGGAGCGCATTTTCGAGCCCTTCTTCACCACCAAGGAACTTGGCCGCGGCACCGGTCTAGGCCTCGCCACCGTCTACGGCATCGTCAAGCAGCATGCCGGTTTCGTCTACGTCTATAGCGAACTGGGGCAGGGCACCGCCTTCCGCCTCTATTTTCCCTGCTGCGAAGGCCAGCCGGACGCCTCGCCGCCAACGACTCCCGTCGAACTCCGACACGGCCACGAAACCATCCTCCTCGCCGACGATCACGACGGCCTCCGCGATTCTGCCGCGGAAATGCTCCGCGAACTCGGTTACCACGTTATCGCCGCCGCAAATGGCCAGGATGCTGTCAACCAGTTCGAGTCTCACTCCCAGGAAGTCAACCTTCTTCTCCTCGACGTCATCATGCCGGAGCTCGATGGTCCCCACGCCTACCAGCGCATTGCCGCCATCCGCCCCGATATTCCCGTCATCTTCACCTCCGGCTACACCCCCGAAGTCGTCCCCCTGATCAGCGCCGTAGGTCGGACCTCCGTCATCCTGCAGAAGCCCTACACCAACAAATCCCTTAGCCAAGCCATCCGCTCCGCCCTCGACCATCAGTCCGCCACCCTCGAGGTCACCGCCACACCCCGTCCAACCAATCCCACCCTCCCCATCACCCTAAAAAAATAACGTTGGTCCCACCCAAAAAATGGCCGACCTTTGCTCTTGACAAATCCTGAATTCGTTGTATGCTGTTGCTGTGAGGAGTTACGACTTGACGATGCACAGGCGCTCCAGCCTGTGCTTTTTTATTGCCCACTAACTGCCACTCCAGCAACACCTTGCAACTCGCCAAGGCTTTCAACCGCTCAAGAGCGGTCCCCAAAACGCATTTTTCGCCCGGCACTTTCCGCGGTGCAAAAAAGATTGTGAGTACTGGAACGCCGCCAATCTCTCGGTCCTAGACTCGCCATTCATCACTCGCCACTCGCCACTTCTTTTTTCCTGAAAACAGTTTTCTTCGGCCCTCCGCTCGTTATCTATTTCATAAACATAAAGCGCCTATAACTCCAATGAAATGAACACTTCCAAATCTGTAGCAAAACAAAGCACTTCAACTCCCGCAGAATCAACACTTGCGCAAAATCCTAGGGGGCCGCTACCCATCCACCGTCGCATTCTCTGTCCTCTAACCCACTCAAACTGTTATCCTAAAGCTTCGACATTTCGCGCCCGGCAGTCCGCGCCCTGCTGTACAACACGACCAGCCAGGAGAAGCTACCCTCAGTGCCACCGCTCATCGCCGCACAATCTCTCTCCAAGCGCTTCGGCGTCTCACCGCTCTTCCAGAACCTCTCGTTCACCGTTTCCGAAGGCGAACGCATCGGCCTCGTCGGCCCCAATGGTTCCGGCAAATCCACGCTCCTCGAAATGCTCTTTGGCCGCATCTTGCCAGACTCTGGCGACGTCGCCACCCGCAAGCGCGTCCGCGTCAGCTTCGTGGCCCAGATGTCCACCTACGCACCCGGCCTCACTATCCGCCAGGTCCTCGAGCAGGCCCTCGAACTCTCCCAGACGCCGCAGTCCGAGCGCCTCGGCCGCATCGCCGAGATCATGGGTCGCGCTGGCTTCCTGGACCTCGAAGCCGAGGCCGCCGCCCTCTCCGGTGGTTGGCGCAAACGCCTGGCCATCGCCGAAGCCCTCGTCCAGCATCCAGACATCCTGCTGCTCGACGAACCCACCAATCACCTCGACCTTGCCGGCATCGAGTGGCTGGAAGCTCTGCTCGTAAACGCCAGCTTCGCCTGTGTACTCGTCAGCCATGACCGTTACTTCCTGGAAAACGTCGCCACCGCCATGGTCGAGCTCAACCGCATGTATCCCGAAGGCTCGTTCCGTGTGGCCGGCAACTACAGCGCCTTCCTCGAAGCCAAGGAGCAATATCTCCACGCCCAGCAGCAGCGTCAGGATGCGCTCGAGAATCGCGTCCACACCGAGATCGACTGGTTGCGCCGCGGCCCCAAGGCCCGCACCACCAAGTCCAAAGCCCGCATCGACACCGCCCACGCCATGATCGGCGAACTCGCCGGCATGCGCTCGCGTAGCAGCGTCAGCAGCGCACGCATCGATTTCACCGCCAGCAACCGCAAATCCAAGCAGCTCATCAATGTCCAGCACCTCTCCTACTCCATCACGGGTCGCCAGCTCTTCCACAACATCCACTTCGAGATCACCAACGGCATGCGCGTCGGCTTGGTCGGCCCGAACGGCAGCGGCAAGACCACTTTGCTACGTTTGCTGTTAGGAGAAATTGCTCCGAGCCACGGCACCGTGAAGCGCGCTGACCCTTTGCGCTTGGTGTACTTCGATCAGAATCGCCGGCTTGATCCCGCGCTCTTGCTGCGCCGCGCCCTGGCTCCCGACAGCGACTCCGTCATCTATCAAGGCGAAGTAGTCCACGTCGCCAGTTGGGCCGCGCGTTTCCTCTTCACCGGTGAAGACCTCAATCGCCCCGTAGGGAAAATGTCCGGTGGCGAACGCGCTCGCGTGCTGATCGCTCAACTCATGCTCCAACCAGCCGACGTTCTGCTCCTCGACGAGCCCACCAACGACTTGGACATTCCCACGCTGGAAATCCTAGAAGAATCGCTTCTCGAATATCCCGGTGCCTTGGTCCTCGTCACCCACGATCGCTACATGCTTGACCGCGTATCCACGGTAGTCCTGGGCCTCGACGGTCGCGGCGGCGCCGAACGCTTCGCCGACTATTCGCAATGGGAAGAGTGGCAACAATCCACCAAACCGCAACACGCGCCGCCGCCTCGCGCGGCCACGCTGCAACCAGCGAAAGCCACGGAAGCGCAGCGCTCAACGTCCGCAAAAAAGAAGCTCTCGTACACAGAAACCCGCGAACTAGCCAGCATCGAGGAAAACATCGCCGCCGCCGAGGAGGATCTGGAGCGCAAGCGCATTGCCATGGAAGACCCCGCCATCATGAGCGACGGCCCGCGTCTCCACGCCGCCTCGCTGGAACTAGAGCAAGCCCAGCAAGAAGTAGAACGCCTCTACACTCGCTGGGCCGAGCTGGAGCAGAAGCAAGGCGTCACCTCCGAATCCCTAGGCTAGCAGCGTTTTGTCGGGACGCCTTTGTAGGGGCGCAGCATGCTGCGCCCCAGCTTGCCCAGAAATAAGAATCGCGTGCCACTTTTGGTGGCAGGTTTTGGTGGCATAGGCTTCAGCCTGTGCGCGATGTAATCCAATCCTGGAAGCATCCGTTAAGCACGATGCCGTTTTTCTGCGGGGGTTCTCTGCGTTCCTCTGTGTGCTCTGCGCCTCTGCGTTAGTCTTTCTCTTTCTTTTTCTTCTTTCTTTCTCGTATTTTTCTCTCTTGGATCTTTCTCTTTTCTGTTATTTCGATCCTCGCTGCATGGCCAAATCGATCGCCAGCTTTTCCGTCGGCGCCAAATTCCGGCATTGTCCCTTCGCCAAATCCGCCAGTGCCAAAGGCCCAATCGCCACCCGGATCAACCGCAACACTTCAATCCTGCGCGCCTCAAACATCCGCCGAATCTGCCGGTTCTTGCCTTCTTCCAGCGCAATCTCCAGCCAACTATTCTTCTCTCCCGCGCGCAGAATCTCCGCCGAAGCAACGCGCAACACTGCGCCATCCTCAACAGCAAATCCGTGTACCAACGCGCTCACCAACGCGGCATCCGCCACCACGGATATCTGCACATGGTAAATCTTCCGCAGGTGCGTCTCCGGCGCCGCCACGCGCGCGGCCCATTCCGTATCATTGGTAAGCAGCAACATCCCTTCGCTCGCCATATCGAGCCGCCCCACCGGCGCCACCCAGGGCGTACCCGCCGGTAGCAGGGAATACACCGTATCGCGCCCGCGTTCATCCGCCGCCGTGGTCACGACGCCGCGCGGCTTGTTCAGCACCAGGTAGATCTTCGCCTCTGCCGCAACGGTGCGGCCTTCCACCACGATGCGGTCCTGGCCCATGCGCACCGGCGCCTCGGGATTACGCGTCAGCGAGCCGTTCAACTGCACCTTGCCCGCGCGGATCAGCTCCAGCGCCTCTGAGCGCGAGCAATAGCCCAGCTTGGATAAAGCTCGCGCCAGTCCTACGCGTGCGGCGCCGCTCTGCGCATCAATGGTTTTCTGGGACTTTCGTTTCTTCAAGCGTCAACTCTTCGGAGCAGCGTCCTTCGGAGTGGCCGCCTTGGGATCAGCCTTTGGCGCGGGCGGAACTGTGGGAGCGGCGTTGGCCGGCTGCGAATTGCCACTGGCAGGCGCCGCCGTAATGGATCCGCTGTCGGCCGGCTTGGCTTCCGCGGGCTTCTGCTCATCGTGTTTTACTTCGCCGTAGCGCGCCGCGAGCCACGCGCGCACTTCTTTCGGATCGTACTTGAAGGGGCCATTGCCGCCTTTATAGGAAATATGTCCGTGCTCGTCAATCACGTACAGCCGCTCCGGCCACGCCGAATACGCCCCTTCCGCAGCATTGCTCATATCGTCGATGCCAAAGGGCACCGGATATTTGTAGCGCGTGATGAAATCGTTGGCAATGGCCACGCGCTGCTGCAGATTCTTCGGCTGCGCATAACACACATCGTCTTTCACGTTGGACTTCATCTGCCATTCATCGGTGGGATGCGCTTCGCGCACGTAAATGGTCAAAAAGTCCGCGTGTTCGGAATAGTCTTTGTAGAGTAGCGCGATATCGCCGACCTGGCGACGGAAGGGAGGTCAGGTAAAGCTGCCGAAGACGAGAACGAGCGGCTTGCCGCTAGTGCGCTCGCGAATATGGAAATGGTCGCTGCCGTTGAGCGCGACGAGCCGCGCATCGGGCGCATCATCGCCCACCTTTAGCTTCCCCGTGCGCATGTGCGGCAACGCGTAGCGCACCATGCCGTAAGCATCTTTGGGACTCCCCGCCATGAGCGAGAGGCCCACGAAGACCAGCACCAGCAGCGCGAGCACGATACCGATCGTCAATTTCCAGAAAAGTGTCATAGAAAACAGTGCGGCTCCAGACAGACTATGCCGCGCGGAAAATAACACTCGCAACGACGCGGCGGAATAATACAAATCTACTATCGTGAAAAGAATCGTTGCTGAAGAACGGGGCGGCCTACTTGCCGATATTCATCAGCTGCTCGCGATGCTGCTGATAGCTCGCCAGCGACTTCTCAATCACCGCCAGCGCCGCATACGCCGGACGAATCTCTTCCACCTGCACCTGTTTGCCTTCGAGCTGCTTGTAATCCTGGAAGAAGCGGCGCAGCACCAGCAAGCGGTGCGGCGGCAGGTCGCGCGCTTCGAGATAATCGCTGAATTCTGGGTCGTTGGTGGCCACGGCAATCACTTTGTCGTCGCTCGCGCCGGAATCGATCATGGTCATTAGGCCGATGGCGCGGGCTTTGATCAGTGCCAGCGGCTGCACAGGCTCCTGGCACAGGACCAGCACATCAAGAGGATCATTGTCTTCGGCATAGGTCTGCGGAATGAAGCCATAATTCGCGGGATAAAACACCGCCGAATGGATAATGCGGTCCACCTTCAGCAAGCCCGTGGCTTTATCGAGCTCGTACTTCACGTTCGAGCCCAGCGGAATCTCGATCACCGCCTGAAAATCCCGCGGCAACTCATTGCCGGGCGATACGTCGTGCCATGCGTGCACCATCGTCGCGGTTCCTCACTCTCAGCCTAACAATCCATTATCACCCGGGCAGGGAATTGCCGCCACGCTGCAATCAACGAAGATTGAGCTTGGTAACCGGCGCACGAAGGTCAGAGTCGATCTTTCCAGTAACCCGGTCTGCGGTGACCATGTGCTATGGCGACGAGCTGAATCACCGCAGACACCTCGCGATAGAAAACTACAAACGGGAACCGTACGAGGACGAATTTGCGAACTCCATGATTTCCCGTTGGCCATCGCTGCGGGGCGGCCGCGATGCTCGCAATCGCAAAATTCACCTCGTTTGCAAAGTTGGCCGCGGCGGATGGACTGCGTTTGAGGTACCAATCCAACGCTGCTTCGTACTCAGCAAGAGCCGCCTCGTGAAAGATTAACGGCTTACTGGCCATCTCGGAGTTTCGCTGCGATCCGGTCGCGAACCAGCTCCCAAGGGATGGTTTGTGCTGTCCCGGCGTCCAGTTCGGCGACCCGACGGGCGATCTCGCGGTCCCATGCGGACTCCGCGTCTTCGTCTACCGTGGCATCCAGGCTATCCATAAGCAAAGCAGCTAATTCGGCGCGCTCGCGGTCCGAGAGAGCCAACGCCTGTTGTAGAAGAGCGGTAGTTTTCTCTGTCATAGCCGTAGTATAGCCGCCCGGCGGTGCGTGGAGAAGAATCTCTTATGCTTAGGCGCGGGCTTTATCGATCATCTCTTCCCAAATGCCTTGCGAACGCAGAATCAGCTCTACGAGTTCGCGCAGCGCGCCTTTGCCGCCAGCGGCCTTAGTCGTATAATGCGCCGCTTTCTTCACCTCGGCCACGGCGTCGCCTACAGCGACGGCCAAGCCCACGCGGCGCATAATCGGCAAATCGGGCAAATCGTCGCCCAGGTAGGCCACGGCGGAATCGGGCACGCCGGCTTTGACGAGAATCTCTTCCAGCGCCGGAATCTTCTGCGGCTGCTTTTCATAGACGAACTCGATGCCCATCTCTTTGCAGCGGCGGCGTAAAGCCGCACTTTCGCGTCCGGTAATTACGCCGGTGCGAATCCCGGCGGTGCGCGCCAAGGTCATACCTTGACCGTCGTGCGCGTCAAAAGTTTTGATTTCCATGGCGGAGCCGTCCGGCATGGAGAGTAGCGTCACGCCACCCGCGGTGATGGTGCCATCGACATCCATAAGCAGCACTTTGATCTGCTTGGCGCGCTTTTTGAGCGCCGGGGAAATTTTGGGCAGGCGGGAAAGCACAGGGTCCTCCAGGGTGTGTTGCGCGCGGCGCAAAAGACGAGTGTAACATGCACGCCGTGCAACCCGATTCGATGCAATAGATTACGGCGAGATATAAAAAAATGCTTGACCCTGACGCAGCGTCAGGCCGCATTTTTCGGAGCGGAGGCGGCCGTGGAAGACAAGACCAATGAGCTGTACCAGGTGCAAGAATTCGCGAAACTGGCGGGAGTGACAGTGCGTGCGCTGCATCATTATGACCGGCTGGGTTTGCTGAAGCCGAAGGAGCGGACACACAGCGGCTACCGGCTTTACAGCGAACGCGACTTTGCACGCCTGGAGCAGATCGTGGTGTTGAAATTCCTGGGCATACCCCTGAAACAGATTCGCGGATTGCTAAGGTCGGAATCGAATCTTGCGACGGTTCTTGAACGGCAACAGGAAATTCTGACGGACAAGCGCCGGCAACTCGACAAGGCCATCAAGGCGATCGGCAACGCGCAACACGCGATGCAGTCGCGCGGGGAGCCGGACTGGAAGCTGTTTCAACTTATCGTGAAGGAGATCGAAATGCAGAACAGCCAGGAATGGAAGAGACAGTATTTTAGCCCGGAAGCGCAGGCGAAGGTTGCCGAGCGAAATCGGTTGTACTCTCCGGAAGTGCAGGAGAAGGCAAGCCGCGACTGGAACGAACTATACGCCGACGTGGAGACATGCCTGAACGAAGATCCCGCGGGAGAAAGGGCGCAGTCGCTGGCGGCGCGATGGAGGGCGCTGGTGGAGCAGTTCACGGGCGGCGATCCGCAGATTCAGGCGGGGTTGAACGCCATGTGGAACGATTCGTCGAATTGGCCAGCGGATACGAAAGCGCGATCGTTCGTGCGACCGGAGCTGCAGGAGTACATGAGGAAAGCGTTGGCGGTAGCGAAAAAGTAGCGGTGAACGGGCGTGCGTTGAGAAAGACCAGGCGAGCGGCGGGCCGCAAGACCCGCCGCTGCCTGAAGCGTTAAAGCGCCCGCCCTCAGAAGGCGGCCGCTCCAACGGACACAGGCGGCTTAGATCAGTTGCAAGGTCCAGAGGTCGTGCAAGTGGACGACGCCTTGCACCACGCCGGCTTCGTCGGTGATGACCACGCTGGTGATGCGGCGTTTTTCCATCAGGTTGAGGGCTTCGCTGGCCAGAGTGTGTGGGGCGATGGTTTGCGGGTTGCGCGTCATAGCTTGGCCGGCGGTAAGTTCGAGCGCCGCGCCGCGATGCTTTTCCATCAGGCGGCGAAGGTCGCCGTCGGTGAGGATACCGGCGAGTTTGCCTTCAGGCGTAACGACGGTGGTCATGCCTAATTTCTTGGCGCTCATTTCGTGGAACACGTCGGCCATCGCGGTGGTTTCTTTCACGCTGGGCAGCGCGGGACCTTTGTGCATGAGGTGCTCGACGCGCAGAAGTTTTTTCCCGAGGCGGCCGCCGGGATGCAGTGCGGCGAAATCGTCGGGCTGGAAGTTGCGGCGCTCAAGCAAAGCCACGGCTAGAGCATCGCCGACGGCCATGGCCGCGGTAGTGCTGGCCGTGGGCGCCAGATTCAGCGAGCAGGCTTCCTCGCTGACGCGGACGTCGATCACCACGGCGCTGGCTTCGCCGAGCGTGGATTTGGGCTTTCCGGTCAGCGTGATGAGCGGCACTTCCAGGCGTTTAAAAGCTTCGAGCAGCGCTACGATCTCGTCAGTTTCGCCGCCGTAAGAAACGGCCAGGACGGCGTCCCCGGGTGCCAGCATCCCAAGGTCGCCGTGGACCGCGTCGGCGGGATGCAGAAAAAACGATGGCGTGCCGGTGCTGGAGAGCGTGGCGGAAATTTTTCTGGCGACTAGGCCGGATTTTCCCATCCCAGTAACCACGACTCGGCCCTTGCAGGCGAGCAGCAGGTCGACGGCGCGCGCGAAGGAATCGTCGAGACGCGCCATGACTTCTTCGATGGCGAGAGCTTCGATGCGCAGGACGCGCTTCGCCGTCTCTAAACTCATGCCTGCCACTTTCTGACAACTTCGCCAAGCTCCTTGAGGCGCGCCAGCAGGGCGGGCAATTCCTTGAGGGGCAGGGCATTGGCGCCGTCGGAGAGCGCTTCCTTGGGATTGTCGTGCGTTTCGAGGAAGACGCCGTCGACGCCCGCGGCTACAGCAGCGCGGGCCAGCGTCTCGATGAATTGTGGCTGGCCGCCGCTGGCCGTGCCTTGACCGCCGGGCAGCTGCACGGAGTGCGTGGCGTCGAATACCACCGGATAGCCAAACGCTTTCAGGATGGGGATGCTGCGCATGTCCACCACGAGATTGTTGTAGCCGAACGATGCGCCGCGTTCCGTGAGGATGATTTTCTCGGTGCCGGTGGAGATGAGCTTTTCAACGACGTTGGCCATGTCGGCGGGGGCCACGAATTGGGGTTTTTTGACGTTGACGATGCGTCCGGTTTTTCCCGCGGCGACGACGAGGTCGGTTTGTCGCGCGAGGAAGGCGGGAATTTGCAGGATGTCACAAACTTCGCCGGCGGGCGCGGCTTGCGAGACGTCGTGAATATCGGTGAGCACCGGGACGCTGAGATCGGCTTTGATTCTTTGCAGGATGCGCAGGCCTTCGCGTAGGCCCGGGCCGCGGAAGGCTTTCACCGAGGTGCGATTAGCCTTGTCAAAAGAAGCTTTGAAGATGTACGGGACGCCGGCATCGGCGGCGATTTTGGCTACGGATTCCGCGATTTTCCGGGCGTGATTTTCCGATTCGATGACGCAGGGTCCGGCAATGAGAAAGAGTGGCTTGCTGCCGCCGAGCCGTATGTAGCCTAGGGTGAGTTCGCGCGTGGGATTCATTTTTGTTTTATCGAAGATAACATAACGATAGTTCCGTTGAGTTCGCGCGAAGAGTTTTCAGAGCGCTCCGGACAGCAACCGATAACACAGCGTATCAGGAAACAAGGGCTGCACTAAGCGGTGAAGTCGATGCCAGCCAAAGGCTAAACTGATTTGCTAAGAACAATCTATCGGGAATGGAGCTGCGCATGGCTGTGTTGCTTCCGTTGCTATTGCTGGCCGGGATGGCTGGCGTCCTCGGCGCCGAGACGCTGTATCGACCGCTCGACGGCGGTGTGATTTACATTGGCAGCGCGGCACTCTTTTTTCTCCCGATCGTTCTGGCGGTCACAGGACGCGGGCGGTCCGGCCGGGCATGGTTATCGCGGATTTTCGCGGGCGCCGCAGGCGCGGCGCTGATACTTTTGGCCGGCGGGATTTATGCTAACGGAGCGTTGGACGCGCGACCGCCAACGACGTTCAACACCGTCGTTTCCGGCAAGGTGACCTCTTCGATTAACAGCAGGCGTAGAAGTAAGCCGACTCTGGTGCTGCGCGTGAAATCATGGAGGCCCGGACGCGCTGAAGAACGGCTTTACGTGGATGAGGAGACGTATCATTACGCGCAAATGGGATCCCCTGTGAGCGTAGAGGTACATTCGGGATTTTTGGGATTGACGTGGTACGACCGGGTGTTGCCCGGTAACTGACGTATTATCGTCGGCCGCCAGCTTACGTTCTATCAGGCACTGGCGTGGGGAGCGGCGCGGCGCGCGGAGTGCTCCGCGTCGGCGCCGGACGCGAGTTGCGGCTCGGCGACGGAACTGCGATGAGTTTCATGGACGACCGCTGCGGGGCGAGCGCGCAATTTTTTGTGTTCGAGGGCAGCGCCGATGAATGCGCGGAAAAGCGGGTGCGGCTCCAGCGGCTTCGATTTAAATTCAGGATGGAACTGGCAGCCGAGGAACCACGGGTGTTCGGGGGCTTCCACGATTTCTACGTAATTTTCGTCGGGTGTGCGGCCGGTGATCTTGAGGCCGGCGGCGATTAATTGTTTTTCGTATTCGCGATTGAATTCGTAGCGATGGCGGTGGCGTTCGCTGATTTCGAGTTTGCCATAGGCTTTGTGGGCGAAGGAGCCGGGAGTGAGTTTGCAAGGCCACGCACCGAGCCGCATGGTGCCGCCCATTTCGTCGACGCCGAGCAGTTCGCGCAGTTTGTAGATGACGCGGTGCGGCGTTTGCGGATCGAACTCGGTGCTATCGGCATCGGGCAGGCGCGCCACGTCGCGGGCGTACTCGATGGTGGCGCACTGCATGCCCAGGCAAATGCCGAAGAAGGGTACGCGATGTTCGCGCGCGTACTGAATGGTGTGGACCATGCCCTGAATGCCGCGTTTGCCGAATCCGCCGGGAACCAAAATGCCGTCGTAGCCGCGCAGGCGCTCGGCAGCTTGCTCGGTGGAGGTCAGTTCTTCGGCCTCGATCCATTCGAGGACGGTTTTCTGGTGGTGCGCCAGGCCGCCGTGCAGCAAGGCTTCGCGCAAACTCTTGTAGGCATCTTCGAGCTGCACATACTTTCCTACCACCGCGATGCGCACCTCGCCCTGCGGATTATGCAAGCGTTCCACCAAATCCAGCCACGGAGCGAAATTCTGCGGGCGCGCTTCCAGATGCAGCAGGCGCAGGATTTGCAGGTCCAGCCCTTCGCGGTTCAGTTCCACCGGAACGGCGTAAATGGTGTCGACGTCTTCCATGGAAATAACGCAAGCGTCGGCGATGTTGCAGAACATGGCGATTTTCTTTTTCAGTTCGGTGGGTATGTGGCGGTCGCTGCGGCAGAGGAGAATGTCAGGCTGAATGCCCAGCCCGAGCATTTCCTTCACGCTGTGCTGCGTGGGCTTGGTCTTTTGTTCGCCGGCGGCGGCGATATAGGGAACCAGCGTGACGTGCACGAAGAGCGTATTTTCCGCGCCAAGTTCGAGTCGCATTTGCCGGATGGCTTCGAGGAACGGGAGCGACTCAATATCGCCGACCGTGCCGCCGATTTCCACGATGACCACATCCACACCGTCCGAAACTTTTTTGATGGTCGCTTTGATCTCGTCGGTGACGTGCGGAATCACCTGCACGGTCTTGCCGAGATAATCGCCGCGACGTTCCTTGGTCAGGATGGTTTCGTAGATGCGCCCGGTGGTCCAGTTATTGGCGCGCGTAAGGTTGGCGTGCGTGAAGCGCTCGTAGTGGCCGAGATCCAGGTCGGTCTCGGCGCCGTCTTCGGTGACAAACACTTCGCCGTGTTGAAATGGACTCATGGTACCGGGGTCCACGTTCAGATAGGGATCGCACTTCTGTAAGGTGACCTTGAAACCGCGACTTTCGAGGAGACAGCCGATGGAGGAGGCAGCTACGCCTTTACCCAGAGAGGAAACTACACCGCCGGTAACAAATATATATTTTGGCGCCATCCGTGAAGCCCGCGCACGTTCGTCGTACCGTGCCGCGGACTGTTAAACCTCCGCAGGATTGACGTACATACAAGTATGGGCATGCTCCGCGAAACTGTCAAATGCAAGAGATGGTTTGACGGGAACTAAAAATCAAATCGAGCGAAACATTTTATGCGCGCCAGTGTTCTTACCACTGGATAGTTGGGACCGATCGCGACCACTGAGCAGCACCTGTTGGGAGCTTGCTGAGGAGCGCTCTCGGTTTTTGCCATAGGTTTACGCGTGTTTCCGCATTGCGCACAGCGTTTGCGGCGCGCGGGAAACTCTCGGGCAATTTCTGGCGTCCTAGTAACGGTGACGAAAGCCCCCGCGATGCGGCCAACGTAGCTCGCTTGCAGCATCGCGCGTGGGATATTTCGTCGCCCCCGCGCAAGCCGATGCCGGCCCCTCGCGAAAAGGGCCGCGCGGTTTTCGTTTTGGCAGAAACGTTCAAAGGGGAAAGAAAACAAACCATGTACATAAGACTTGGAATTGCGACTACCGTTGCGGCCGTGTGTTTGGCGGCCGCCGCGTATGCTCAGGAACCAGCCGCCAAGGCCGTTTCGGCGAATGTGTATTCCGTGGTGCGCGAGAGCGTGCTGCAAGGCAAAGTGGTGGAATACAGCGCTGCTTCGTCCACCGGGCCGATTGGCGCGCACGTGAAACTGCAGACGTCCTCGGGCATCGTCGACGTGCACCTCGGCAACGCGCACCTGATTTCTTCGCGGCACGTCACGCTGAATGCCGGCGACGCCGTGACCGTCACCGGCGAAAGCATGCCGTTCGGTACAGGCACGGTGTTCGCCGCGCGCGTACTGCAGGTCGCAGGCACCACGATCACCTTGCGTAGCAAAAACGGTACAACGCTGGTCGTGACGCCGCGCTCCGAAGGCGGCGTGCAGGCCCCGGCAGGTGCGCGATGAAAAACGCCAATGGAAATTCCGATAACGGCCAGAGATTTTCCATCGTACAAGGCTTCTTTTGCGCCGCGCTATTGCTCGCGGGCTTAACCGCAGCGTGCGGCGGGGGAGGCGGCACGGTCATCGTACCTCCTCCCGTAGGGATGTACTCTATCTCGAGCCTGAGCGGCAGCTACGCCTTTACCATGACCGGCGAAGACGGCAACGGAGATCCCATCATCCGTATCGGCAGTTTTCAGGCGGACGGAGCGGGCAACATCAGCGCGGCCATTGAAGACGTAAACGATGCAGGCACGGTCGAATCGTTCCTGTTCACGCCCGCGCCGACATCGGTGTATACGATGAACAGCGACGGCAAGGGCGTGCTGACGCTCGTACACCCGGACGCCGTGGTGGCTGGGACCAATGACGTGTTCACCTTCACGATCGCACTGACCTCCACCTCGGGCGGCCTGATGATTGAGACGGACGGCTCGTCCACCATGAGCGGGACATTCACGAAGCAGAGCATTACGGCGAACTTTGCGCCATCGTACGCGTTTGATACCTCCGGCGTGGACTTGAACCTGGGCTCCTCCGAATCCATCGTGGGTGCGTTCATGACAAACGGTAGCAGCGGCATCACCGGTGGTACGCTGGACGATAATGATGCGGCCGCGCCCTCCGGACCCTCGCCGATTGGTGCGAGCTCGATCGCGCTGGATCCAACCTACGGCGCACAATATGGGCGCGGTTCGTTCGATATCGACGCCACCATCAGCGGGCAGGTCTTCGACCTGACGTTCGAGTTCTACGTGGTCGATGCCAGCCATCTGTACTTTGTGGAGACGGACAGTACGAAGGCCACGGCGGGCACGGCGATTGCGCAGTCCGCGGTACCGACCAGCGTGGCGCAACTGAACGGCAACTTCGTGCTAGCGGTGGGCGGCGGAACCTTCAATCAGGGCAACTTCGGTCCGCTCACGCGCGCCGCGGTCGTAGCCCCCAACGGCAACGGCGCGCTATCGTCCGCGGTGCTCGACCAGAACTTCAGCAACGGGCCGAGCGCGTTTCCCGCCTCGGGTAGTTCCATTTCCGCGTCGGCGTACACCATTGACGGCAGCGGCGACGGACGCGGCACACTGAGTTTCACCGATGCCAAGTCTGGCTTCCAGTTCGTCTACGTGTTCTACCTGGCAACTGCGTCGCAGGGCTTTATTCAAGACGACAGCGGATCAACCACCGCGGACGGTTCCTTCACCGCGCAGACGGCCAATCTCTCCTCCACCAGCATCGCCGGAAACTACGCGTTCAACTGGAGCGGCATCAATGCCGACAGCGGCAATGAGGAAGATTTCGTGGGCGTCTTTACCATCCCGAGCGGCGGCGGCGCTATCACCAATGGCGTCGTCGACTTTGTGCAGCTACCGATCAAGAATCCGCACGCGGATCAGGTGCTTACCGGAACGTTCACGCTAAATGGCACGGGCACGGGAGCTGGCGCGGCGGCAAGCACCTTGCAGCTCGTTTCCCCCAACGCCGATGCTCCGACCGCAAATTTCCACGTCTACGCCATCAGCGACACCAGCTTTATTCTGGTGGGCACAGACACCACTCGGGTTGTGATCGGTCCGCTGCAGCTGCAGCAGTAGCAAGCATTAGCCAGCAGGCTGCTTCCGGAACTGAAAAGAGTGTTAAACAAGATCGCCCGGCAGAGTCCCTGCCGGGCAATTTCTTTTTACGCTGCCGTTTCGCCGGCTTCGCGCAAAAGTTTTTCCACTCGTTCCACATCAGCCGGAACATCCACGCTCACCGCGTCATGCTCCACTTCCGCCACCCGGATCTTCCAGCCGTTCTCCATCCAGCGCAATTGCTCGAGTTGCTCGATGCGCTCAAGTTCGCCCTGCGGCAGGGTTGGGTATTCGAGCAACACTTCGCGTTGAAACACGTACAGCCCGAGATGCTTCAGGTGGCGGACACGCATCTTGGCGGCGGTATCGCGGACCCAGGGAATGGGCGCACGAGAGAAATAAAGCGCGTTGTCGTCAAAGTCGAGAACAGTCTTCACAACATTAGGATCCATGATGTCCGGCGCATTCTTTATCAGCGTGGCCACGGTGGCGATGGGCGCGGCCGGCTCTTCAAGCAGCGCGGAAATCGCGGTATCCACGGCGGCGGGGTCCAGAAGAGGTTCGTCACCCTGCACATTCACAAATACGTCGCCCTCAACATGTGCCGCTACCTCGGCCACCCGTTCCGTGCCGGTGCGATGGTCGGGGCGGGTCATACGAGCTTCGCCCCCGAACGCCACCACCGCGGCGACGATGCGTTCATCATCCGTTGCCACGATCACCCGCTGCGCGAGCTTGGCCAGACGCGCGCGCTCGTAAACCCGTTGAATCATGGATTTACCGGCCAGCGAGACGAGCGGCTTGCCCGGCAGCCGGGTGGATGCGTAGCGCGCGGGAATCACAATCACCACGGTTTTGGCTCGCGCTACGGCCTTCTGGTCGGTCTCCATGTCTGGTACGAACTCCATCCTCTCGACCATGAAACCTTTTTCTATATACAAGCTCTAAATGTCGTCCGCCGGTTGCTTTGGCGATGCTATCATGGCGCGCGCTAAGCTCGAATGCGCCGGCGCGGCAAAGGCCGGCACGTGCGAGGCGTCCAGCAGTTGCCCCGGTCCCCCGCCCGCGCCCAATTCAGCTTGTGTTCAGTCGCGCGAGTGATAGAATCCGCTCTAGCAGTCTTCCGCGCGGCCGTTTCCGTGGCTGGAAACGTAGGGGGAGCCGTGAACCGTGTCCGTCGTTTCCGCTATGGGAAGTTGACCGTTCGTCTTGTGGGCCGCCGTTTCTCGCCGATCTCCTCGCTTGCCACCTTGTGCTTCGCCACCGCTCTGCTTTTGACGTGCGCCATCGCGCGCCCATGCGTAGCGCAAACCTCCGCGGACGGCCCGAAAGCCCCGCCACAGCCCTCGCGGGAGGCGGCGCAGGAAGCCGCGGCCAACGCTGCTCAAGCCAATACCACCGGCGCCAGCACGCCTGCCGGCAATTCGATCAGTGCCGCCGCCCCGAGCGGTACGGTTCCGGACCCCGCCCCGGCGTCTGGCACCCCCAACGCCTCCAAAGACTCCGCAAAACCTGCTGCCGACTTTCGCAAAGATACCCCCGCGTTCCCCATCAACCCGAAAAAGGGCATCAAGATGGACGTGGACCTGGCGCTCATCAATGCCACGGTCACGGACCCCTACAATCGCCTGGTCACCGGCCTCGATCCGGACAATTTCCGCATCTTTGAAGACAACGTCGAGCAGGAAGTGGTCACCTTCTCCTCTGAGGATGTGCCCATCTCCATCGGCGTGATTTTCGATTACAGCGGCAGCATGGCCAACAAAGCCGCCAAAGCCCGCGAAGCGGCCATCCAGTTTTTCAAGACCGCCAATCCGCAGGACGAATTCTTCCTGGTCAGCTTCAATGAACGCGCGGAGCTCGCCAGCGAATTCACCAATAGCGTGGAAGATCTGCAAAGCCGCATGCTGCTCACCGCGCCCAAGGGCCGCACCGCGCTTTTAGACGCCATTTATCTCGGCCTCAGCGAAATGCGTAGTGCACACAACGCCAAGCGCGCCTTGCTCATCCTCTCCGATGGGGGCGATAATCATAGTAGGTACAACGAGAGCGATATCAAGCGCCTGGTGAAAGAAGCCGACACCCAGCTCTATGCCATCGGCATCTTTGATCCAGTCGGCTATCGCAATCGTACGCTGGAAGAAGGCAACGGCCCGTCCTTACTCAGCGAAGTAACAGAACTGACTGGCGGCCGCGTTTTCCCGGTAGAGAAGCTGGAAGATCTGCCGGATATCGCCACCAAGATCGGCATGGAGCTGCGAAATCAATATGTCTTGGGATATCATCCGAGCAACAAAGCGCATGACGCGCGGTGGCGCAAGGTTAAAATCAAGCTGCGGGCGCCTCGTGGCCTGCCTCCTCTCACCGTCTACTCCAAGACCGGGTACTACGCCCCGAGTCACTGACGTTTCTCCAGGCCGTCTTACGCTTCCATTGCCGGTGGTTGTTCTTACCGCCGCGCTGCTCTGCGCCGTCGCGGCCTTTGGGCAGAATCCGTTTCCGTCCGCGCCCCCACCGCCTCCTCCTCCGGGTCAACAAACCGGCGGCAGCGGGCCGATCTCCGTCAGCGTCAACCTTGTCGTGCTGCACACCACCGTGCTGGACGATCGCGGGCGTTTTGCCGAGGGCCTCAAGGAAGAAAACTTCCGGGTCTTTGAAGACAAAGCGCAGCAGAAACTCTCCGTCTTCAAGCGCGAAGATATTCCCGTAAGCATGGGCTTGGTAATCGACAACAGCGGTAGTATGCGGGAGAAGCGGCCCCGCGTGAACGAGGCGGCGCTCACGCTGGTGCAGGCCAGCAACCCGGACGACGAAGCCTTTGTGGTGAATTTCAACGACGATTTTTACCTGGACCTGGATAAGGATTTCAGCAACAGCATCCCGGAGCTCAAAGAAGCCCTCGAGCGTATTGATTCCCGTGGCAGCACGGCGCTCTACGATGCGATTATCGGCTCGCTGGATCACCTGAAGAAGGCCAAAAAGGATAAAAAGGTTCTGCTGATCGTCACCGACGGCGAAGACAACACCAGCCGTAACTCGCTCGAGAAAACTATCCGCGAGATTCAGCGCACCAACACGGTGATTTACACCATTGGGCTGCTCGGTGAAGAAAGCAAGAAATCCAAGAGCAAAGCCAGAAAGGCTCTGGTGCAGATTGCCCAGGCCTCTGGCGGATTGGCCTTCTTCCCGGAGAACGTCGAGGACGTGCACTCCATCTGCGAGCAGGTGGCGCACGATATCCGCAATCAATACACCTTGGGCTACTACTCCACGAACGACCGCAACGACGGCAGCTACCGCAGCGTTCAAGTGGATGTCATACCGCCGCGCGGACGCGGCAAGCTCGTGGCACGCACCCGCAACGGCTATTACGCGCCGGGCGGCCAGCCGGCAGCTTCTGGAAACTAAGCTTTAAAATTAGCAACCACTCGCCATACAAGACTCGATTAACGCGCCAGCGAGTCCAGGACCTTTCGCGCGCGGGTAAATTCGGCGAATCGTTTTTCTTCCGCGCGAAACTCCGGCGAATGCGACAGCAGCGTGCATCCGGAGCGCCGCGTCGGGTGCTTAACATGCAGCATCTCGTGATACAGCACATATTCGACGGCGAAGCGCGGCACGCCGGGGCGGTCCATTCGGCGGTTCAGCAGAATCTGGTTCGGGCCGGGGTCAAAACAGCCGAATTGCCGCCGCCAGCCGCGCGTGCTCCAGCCAATGTGCGGTCGCGCCAGCTCCCCGCCAAAGTATTTCACATTTAGCTCATCGAACAGCGCGTGCAAATCGAAATGCTTTCCACGCGGCCCTGCGGAGCGCAGCCGTACCCGTCCGCTGCGCATCTTCGTGATGCGCTCGCGCGTGCGGTCCGAACGCGCATAGTCCAGATACGCCTCGAACAGCGCCTTGTGCCCGCGCCTCCGATAGAGCCGCGACAGGATCAGCGCCGCGCCAGACTCCAGCACCGCCAACGGCGCGCGCCGCAGCAGATCGGATAGGCGCACGATCACCAAGTCTTCGCGCCTGCGGATGGTCATGGAAAGGGTGCTGTAGGGATAAAATTCCACGCGAAACCGCGGTGGCCGCCCTTCGCAACCGATGCGCGTAAACGCCCGCTGCAACATCGCGCTGCCGCCTGGGACCAGCGAACGGAAGTGTCCCCACGGCTGCGGACTGCGCCGCGCCGGCTTGGGGAACGGCAGCGGGATTTGTGGGCTGCGTTCTGCGCTGGAGTGTTCGAGGTCCGTCATCCGTTCGCCATCCCCCTGGGAAATTCTTCGCTAGTTCTTCCGCCGTACCGGAGGCGCCGCCACTTTCTTCTTGGCGCGTTCGGCTTCGTTCATCGCATCCGTCGTGCCGTCAATGGCGTCGTCCAGATTATCTTTATAAACTTCCAGCTCCTTGGCATCGATCTGAATTTTATGCAGTGTTTCCAGAAATTCCTTGGACTTCGAGGACATCAGGTCGATGCCGGCGCGCACGTTTTGCTGCTTGTCGATGCCGAGTTGGATCAAATCCGCGGCGTCGTCCACGCAGCTCTCGTAACCATTCATCAGGCCGTTCAGTGTTTCCTCATGCAGCGACAGCGCCGGGTGTTCCAGCTCGTACTGGAATTTCTTCAGCCGGTCTTCGGCGTACGTCAGGAAGAGTTTCACTTTTTCGTTGATCGTTTCCGCGTCGCGGATCTTGTCCGCCTCAAGCGAGGTGAGATAGTCCTTCTGCGCAGGGGCTGCATGACTTGGCATCGCGCGCGCAGGCGCCACGATGATCGCTGCGCACAAGGCCAGCATCGCCGTCAGACACCGCATCGCAACCGTCAGAGTAAACTTTTTCATTAGGGTTTGTCGTTATGATGCGGCGGCGAAGGGAACAGTAACTTCAGCATCTCCGCATTCATGGCGGTTAAATCCGCCAGCACCAAATTCAACGGCGGCTTCAGCGCCTCCGGAGCCTCGCGCAAGGCATCGCCCGCCTCCTTGATGCCGTGCTGCACGTGCATCTGCAGCTGGCGGTAGCCGTTGGACTGGCGCTCGGCATCGGGATGCTCTTTTTTCAGCCCCTCGAACGCCACGCGCACGTTGTCGCGATACTTCTCCAGAATAACCCCTGCCGCGGTAAAGTCGTCGGCGTGCTCCGCGTCGTGCAGTGCCGCAAACTGCGCGTCGCCCAGCTTCTGCATCTGCTTGGCCTTGTGCACCGCGTTGCCTTCATGGTCAAAGCGCTCCTGCAACTCTTTTAGCGTTTCTGACGCCGCCGGCATCGCAGGCACCAGATTGGACACCGCAGCCAGCATCGCCATCGTCATCCAGAAGCGCATCCATCCCATCCGCTTGCCTTTTGTAACCTGCCTACTTCTGTTGCCCAAGCATACGCTTCAGCACCTTGCTGCGCTCCGTCGCCTGCCACACTTGGTCCGTGTTTTTGTCCGTGGTCGTCGCCAGAAAAGTTTGATACGCCGCTAGCGCGGGCTTCGGTTGGTTCAGCTTATCGTAACAAAGCCCGCGAATGAACCACGTGAACGCCGTGGGTGTTTCCTTTTTGGCTATCTCGTCCATGGTCGCCAGTGCGGCGGCAAAGTTTCCGCCGAGGTAGTAAGTCGAACTCAGATCCTTCATATAGACCAGGTTGCCGTTGTCCAGCATCAGCGCAGTCTTTAATTCCTTCTCGGCGTTGGGGAAATCGCGGCGTTGCAAGAGCAGCCGGCCCAACCCGCCATGCAGGGAGGCGTCTCTCGGCGAAAGCGCTACCGCCCTCCGAATAGTGGCAATGGCCTCGTCCCATTTCTTCTGCGCAACTTGAATGTCCGCGCGTTCGCGAAGCGAATCGCTCGTGGGCCCGTGCGCCGCATCCGCGCGATCCAGCTCCGCCAACGCCTCGTCGTAACGCTGCTGCGCGGTCAACAGCGCGAACAATCGCGCCCGCGCGTACGGATCCGCCGGCCGCACCTGCAGATAGTTCTGAAACGCCGTCACCGCGCCGGAATCGTTCCGCGCATCCTGGCACTTCGCCAGACCCAGCAGCGCAGCAGCGTTCTGCGGCTTGCTTTCCAACACCTCGCGGAATTTCGCTTCCGCATCCGCAGGCCGCTTCAACGCCACATACACATTGGCCAGATGCTCGATCGTTTCGATATCTTTGGGATCCAGCCGGCTGGCGCCTTCCAGCGACACTGCCGCGCCGGCGAAATCCTGGCTGCGCTCTTGCGCCACGCCCAGCAAAAATCGCGGCCGGCTTTCTGCCGGCAGCAATTCCACAGCTTTTTTCAACGGCGCGACCGCCGCCGCCGGCTCCTTGTCTACCAGCAGCAGACCCAAATTCAGATACGCCGCCGACATCTTCGGGTCGAGCTCAATCACGCGCTCATATTCCGCGCGTGCTTCGTCGCCGCGCTGCAGCGCCGTGAACACATACGCCAGCTGAAAATGCGGAAACGCTACCGTCGGCTCTTCCGCAATCACCTTCTGCAGCGGCTCAATCGCCGCGGCGAAATCGTTCTTGTCGATGTCCCGCTGCGCCTCATCCAGCAAATCGTTCAGCGGATTCTTGATGACCTGCGTATGCGTTTGCGTCTGGGAATTGCGCGGCGGCGGTGGATTCTGCGCTCTTGCAGCGCACGCATTCGATCCTACGAGGGAGAAAACCGCGCCAGCGATCAGTAAGCAAGCTCTCAGGCTGCGAATGTTCGCAAGCCCCATCGGAAACGGATAGCGAGCCATCGCGGGCAGGGAACTACGACTTAACAATCGCGGGCATCTCCGCTTTGGAAGCGCCATTGCCGCCGCGTTTTGTCTGTCCGCTCCCATTCAAAACGCGCGCCAAGAATCTCCCAGTATGCGATTGTGCATTACGCGCAATCTGCTCTGGCGTGCCCGTGGCGATAATCTTCCCGCCCTTGTCGCCGCCCTCCGGGCCAAGATCAATCACCCAATCCGCGGACTTCACCACATCCAGATTATGCTCGATCACCAGCAACGAAGCTCCGCTCTCCAGCAGTTTGCGAAACGCCGCCAGCAGCTTCGATATATCGTCAAAATGCAAGCCGGTAGTCGGCTCATCCAAAATATACAAAATGCCCTGATTCACCGAGTGCGTCAGATGCGACGCCAGCTTCAGCCGCTGCGCCTCGCCTCCGGACAACGTAGTCGCGGACTGCCCCAGCCGCAAGTACCCCAGCCCAATCTCATTCAGCACCCGCAGTTTCGACACCACCTTCGGCACTTGCAGGAAAAATGCAATCGCCTCGCGCACCGTCATTTCCAGCACGTCATGAATACTCTTCCCGTGATACTTCACGTCCAGCACCGCGGTCTTAAATCGCGTCCCGCGGCACTCTTCGCAAATCAGCTCCACATCCGCCAAAAACTGCATCTCCACGGTAACCGTGCCGTCGCCCTCGCACGTCTCGCAGCGTCCGCCCGGCACGTTAAACGAAAAATGTCCCGCCGTGTAACCGCGCCGTTTCGCATCCGGCGTCTCCGCAAACACCTCGCGAATCGCATCAAACGCCTTCAAATAAGTAGCGGGATTCGACCGCGGCGTCCGCCCAATCGGCGACTGGTCCACGATTATCACTTCGCGAATCGCCGCATCCCCCTCCAGCCGCTCGCAAAACTCCTTCGCGTTCCCGCCCATGCGTTTCGCCAGCAGCGCCTTGTACAACACGTCATGAATCAACGTCGATTTGCCCGAGCCGCTTACACCCGTCACCACCGTCAGCGTCCCCAGCGGAATCATCAAATCCACATTCTGCAGATTGTGCATCGTGGCGCCAAACAATCGCAGAAACTTTCCAGTCGGCTTGTGCCGCGTGTTCGGCACCGGAATCCGCAACTCGCCATTCAAATAGCGCCCGGTAATCGACTTCGGCTCCGCCAGCATCGCGTCATACGTCCCGGCAAACAACAGCTTTCCGCCCAGCTCGCCCGCGCCGGGCCCCAAATCCACAATAAAATCCGCCGCGCGAATGGCGTCCGGATCATGCTCCACCAGCAACACGGTATTCCCCAGATCGCGCAGCGACTTCAAAATATCGATCAGCCGCTGCGTATCCCGCGGGTGCAACCCAATCGACGGCTCGTCCAGCACATACATCGCGCCCACCAGGTGCGACCCCAGCGAAGTCGCCAGTTGAATCCGCTGCGACTCCCCGCCAGACAATGTGGAAGTCAGCCGGTCCAGCGTCAAATATTCCAACCCCACCTCATCCAGAAATTGCAGCCGTGAACGAATCTCCTCCAAAATCTTGTCGGCAATCTGCCGTTGCGCGTCCGTAAGCGCCACCGCGCCAAAAAACTCCCGCGCCTCCGTCACCGTCAACTTGCAAATATCTGTGATCGTTCGCCCCGCCACGCGTACCGCGCGCGCCTCGGCCCGCAAACGCGTCCCGCCGCACTCCAGGCACCGCGCGTACCCGCGGAAACGGCTCAAGAACACGCGCACATGCAATTTATACTTCTTGCGTTCCAGGTACGTGAAGAATCCCTTCACCCCGTCGAAATCATTCCCCGGATCGCCCTCCAGGATCAACCGCCGCTGTTCCGCCGAAAGCTGCCGCCAAGGCACATTGCTCGGAATCCCCCGCCCGCGTGCCCACTTCTTCATCTCCCCCAGCAGTACCTTGTAACGCGGTTTGTTCCACGGCTCAATCGCCCCATCGTCCAAAGTCTTGCTCTGGTCCGGCACCACCAGGTTCAAATCAAAATCAATGGTATTCCCAAATCCCTGGCAGCGTGGACACGCTCCAAACGGATTATTAAACGAAAACAGCCGCGGCTCCGGCTCCTGATAAATCGTCCCATCGTTCTTGCACTCAAATCGCTCGTTAAAACTCAGCCGCTCCGCCGGACCCGCCGCATCCGCCACAAATTCCAGAATTGCCTCGCCTTGCCCCTCGCGATAACAAATCTCGATCGAGTCCACCAGCCGCGCCCGCGATTCCGCATTCACCGCCAACCGGTCCACCAGCACATACGCTGGCTTGCTGAAATCCACGTCCAGCAGCGACTCCGGCGTGGAAAATTCGTGCACTCGCCCATTCTGATAAATCCGGTTGAACCCGCGCTTTTGCAAATCCGCCAGCGCCAGTCGCAGCGCATCCCCCGCCGGCGCCGCTGCCTTCTTCTTCGCGGGCTTCCGCAACGCCGCTGTCCCCGCCGCCGTCGGGATCGCCGCCGCAACCGGTGTCGCCCCCACGCGCAGCTGATACATCACGTAAAATCGCCGCCCCGGCGCCAGCCCCAAAATCCGCGTCGCAATCTCCTCCGGATTGTCCTTCTTCACCTCGGTGCCGCACTTGATGCAAAACGTCTGCCCGCACCGCGCAAAAAGCAGCCGCAAATAATCGTAAATTTCCGTCGCCGTCCCCACCGTGGACCGCGGATTCCGCGTAGAATTCTTCTGCCGGATCGCTACCGCCGGTGCAATCCCGCTGATCTCGTCCACATCCGGCTTTTCCATGCGCTCCAGAAATTGCCGCGCATACGCCGAAAGCGACTCCACGTATCTCCGCTGCCCCTCGGCGTAGATCGTGTCAAACGCCAGCGAAGATTTGCCAGACCCGCTCACACCCGTGACCACCGTGATGGCGTTGTGCGGAATGTCCACCGTCACGTTCTTCAGGTTGTGCACGCGCGCTCCGCGCACCCGCAACAAATCCTGCTCCGCGCTCATCGCCGTGATTTTGTGTGTCGCCAAGAGGGAAGCCCAGACAGCACGCTAAAAAGCGCCCCGCCTAAACTTCCAATTATACGTGTCGTTCAAAACCGTAGCAAACCGCCGCCACTTACCTGTGCGACTTGGTGCTTGTAGGGGCGCAGCATGCTGCGCCCCAGCTTGGCAAGCCGGGTGCCCTAGCCTTTGCGTTTAAAAGCTCCACGTCCATTCGACGTACGCGCTGCGTTTAACCAAGCTGGAAAAAACGCTCTGGATCTGGCTGGTGAACTCTAGGTGGCGATCGCGAAGCAAATTCTGCCCAACCAGTTTTGCGGACAAGTGTTCGCGCACCTGCCAGAGAAGCTGCGTGTCCACTCTGGTGTAAGACGGGACCTTGAGGCTGGAGAGGCGTCCGACATAATTGGCGCTCGCGCTCCATTGCAGGCGGTGTGGCAGGACCAACTGCGAATCGAGCCGCGCCCAATGGCGTGGCGTGCCCCCTTCATCGAACGCCAGAGTTTGCGTGTCACGGCTCGCGGGACTGAGCTGCAGGTGCAGCTGCTCAAAAGAGTACGCCGGAGTCAGCGTCCATTTCGCCGTGATCTGCCATTTGCCTGAGAATTCCAGGCCATGGGTTTCTCCATGCATCAGATTTTCCGTGTACAGCGGCAAAACTTCATGCGCGGGCAGCGGTGTGGGCGCGAAAAGCGGTGCGCCGGGTTCTTCGGTTGCCAACTGATGGTAGACATTGAAGTATGCGGAAATATCCAGCGACAGACGATGCGAGAATTGGCTTCGGTAGCCGAGCTCGTAAGCGATTTCCGTTTCGTCCCGGAAGGCGGGGCTCGGAGCCAGTTGCAATAGTACGGGAGGCCCGCCCGGTGCACCAACGCTGTTCAGAGTTATCTCGGGACTCGTATCCGTGCTGGACGGAGTTCTCAGCGCGCGCGACACCGCGGCCCACAGCAGCTGGCCCTGCCGAAAACTCCAAGCGGCACGGGCGGTGGGCATGAATCCGAAGCCCGTGTAATAGTTGTGCTCGATTTTTCCCCCCAGCGTCAGCCAAAGACGCTCGGGCGCCAGGGTAAGTTCGTCCTGCACGAATCCGCTAAACAGTTGCGTGTCGAGATTCGCGGGAAGCAGAGACACCACCAAATTGCCGTCGGTGGTCGAAGACGAATATCGATAGCCAGCGCCGCAAACCACGTCTTGGCGCCCACCCCAGGCAAAATGGTAATCGAACTCCGCGTTCAACGTGTTGCGTGCCTCGCGTAAATCGTCATCCAGGCGATAACGGTCGAAGGAGATTTGCAGCGAAGCGTCGGACTGTTCGGAGATGCGGTGATTCCAATCTCCTTGCAAATATCCCCCGGAGCCGTTCGCCTCACTGAACGTGGCCACCGGCGCCAGCGAGGCGGAAGCGGGAAAACTGTTGCGGATAAACCCGGCGCGCGAGGTGTACA
>Ga0181531_10000402_pt1 | contig 29388 bp, 27 predicted proteins | sample PEATcosm2014_Bin_38_FD_119743 | JGI IMG/M metagenome (GOLD analysis project Ga0181531, IMG submission 119743) | Peatland microbial communities from MTU Mesocosm Facility, Houghton, MI, USA - PEATcosm2014_Bin11_10_metaG | ecosystem: Environmental > Terrestrial > Soil > Wetlands > Peat | place...
AATAAGAGCCATGTCGATCTACATCGATACCAACGATCGGCTGCACGATGAACAGGCAGCCAGTCTCGCCCTGACGTGCCCGCATTGCTCGGTGTTCGCGCACATCACGCCAATGGCGGTGCCAAGGTTCGATGAGCTCTCGGCCAGCCGCCCCAAACAGATTGGGATCATTTATCGCTGCGATGCCTGCTACTGCCCGATCTTCATGCGTGCGCACGCGCGCCACTACGGCCCCGAGCGCATCGAGCTGTCCTCGCAACTGATCGAAGTCGAACGCCCGACGGAGAAGTTCAACTATTCCGATCTGCCGCCGGAGATCGAACCGTTGTTCAGCGAGACGTTGCAGTGTTACTCGGCTGGCATCTTCAATGCGTTTGCCTCGATGTGCCGCCGCACCATGCAGGCGGTATTCGCGGATCTGGGCGAATCGGGCAAACTGCGGGTGTTCGATGAACTCAACACCGTGCGCGACATGGCTGAGATGGAGGTGGCACTGTTCACGCCCATCAAGCGCGTGCTGTTCGGCACCGATGCCGACCCCGCACCGAGCCTGCCGGAGATCGATGAGGAACAGGCCGCGCTGTTGCTGGAAGTGATCAAGGATCTGCTCTACCAGTGCTATGTGCGCAAGGCGCGCCTGCAGCAGGCGCTGGTCGTGCGTCGCGCCTACACCGAGCCGGCGCCGGCTGCGCGCCCGAGCGATCAGCCCGCGGGCAAATAGCCTGCGCAGCTAGCCTGTCCACACCCGCGCGTTGCGGAACAGGCGCATCCAGCCGCTGTCCTCGCCCGCGTCGTGCGGGTGCCAGGAGTTCTGCGCCGTTCTAAAGACCCGTTCGGGATGCGGCATGGTCACCGTCACGCGGCCATCGGGTGTGGTGAGCGCGGCGATGGCGTGCTCGGCCCCATTGGGGTTGGCCGGATAGCGCAGCGCCGGCCGGCCGCGATTGTCGATATAGCGCAACGACACCAGTCCGTGCGTGAGGCAATGCTGCAGGTCGGCCTCGCTGTCGAACTGCGCCCGGCCCTCCCCATGCGCCACCGCTACCGGCAGGCGCGAGCCGTGCATGCCGGCGAGCAGCAGCGAGGGCGAGTCCAGGATCTCCACCAGGCTGGCGCGTCCCTCGAACTGCTCGGAGCGATTGCGCTGGAAGCGCGGCCAGTGCCGGGCACCCGGGATCAGCTCTTTGAGCACCGCGAACATCTGGCAACCGTTGCAGACACCGAGCGAGAAAGTATCGGGCCGATTGAAGAAGCGCTCGAAATCCAGCCGCGTGCGCTCGTGAAACAGGATCGAACGCGCCCAGCCGCGGCCGGCGCCGAGCACATCGCCATAGGAGAACCCGCCACAGGCGATGAGCCCGCGGAAGCCGGAGAGGTCGCGCACACCACCGAGCAGATCCGACATGTGCACGTCATGGGCCTCGAAGCCCGCGCGATCGAGCACCGCGGCCATTTCGTAGTGGCTGTTGACCCCCTGCTCGCGCAGCACCGCGACCCGTGGGCGCGCGCCGCGCGCGATCATCGGCGCCGCCACATCCTCGCCGGGATCGAAACTCAGCTGCTGCGAAAGTCCCGGATCCTCTTCATCGAGCATGGCCGCGAATTCTTCCTCGGCGCAGTCCGGATCGTCGCGCAGGCGGCGCATCTGCCACGAGGTTTCCGACCAGGCACGCCGCAGATCCTGCCAGGATTCATCCAGCGCGGTGTCGCCGGCGCGGATACGCACGCGCCGAGCCGCCGTGGGCGCGCCGATGATGCGGGCGCAGTCGGCCAGGCCATGGGCAGCAAAGCGTGCGAGCACCGCCGCGCAATCGGCCTGCCGCACCTGCAGCACCGCGCCCGGCTCCTCGGCAAACAATTGCGCCACGGCCGAATCGCCCGCGCTGCCCAGGCTGCCAAGCTGCACATCGAGTCCGCAGTGGCCGGCAAAGGCCATTTCGATGAGTGTTACGACCAGGCCGCCGTCCGAGCGGTCGTGATAGGCCAGCACCAGATCCTCGGCCCGCAGTTCCGTGAGCACCGCCGCAAAGCCGCGCAGCAATTCCGGGTCGTCCATGTCAGCCGGTACGCCCCCGACCGCGCCATACACCTGCGCCAGTGCGCTCATGCCCAGCCGATTGCGTCCGCGCGCCAGGTCGATCAGCAGCAGCGCGCTGTTGCCCCGATCCAGCTGCAGCACCGGCACCCAGGTGCGCCGCACGTCCTGTACCGGCGCGAAGGCCGAGACAATCAGCGACACCGGCGCGGTGACGGATTTCTCCAGGCCCCGCTCCTGCCAAGCCGTGCGCATCGACAGCGAGTCCTTGCCCACCGGGATCGCAATTCCGAGACGCGGACAGAATTCCTCACCCACCACGCGCACCGCCTCGTAGAGCGCCGCATCCTCGCCATCGACGCCGCAGGCGGCCATCCAGTTGGCCGACAGCCGCACATCGCTCAAGGCGGCGACATCGGCGGCCAGGATATTGGTGATGGCTTCGGTAACGGCCAGCCTTGCCGCGGCCGCCGCGTCCAGCAGCGCCACCGGCGTGCGCTCACCCACCGCCATCGCCTCGCCGCGCAGATGGCGATAGTCGGCCAGGGTGACGGCCGCATCGCCCACGGCGACCTGCCAGGGGCCGACCAGTTGATCGCGGCTGATCTGGCCGCCGACGCTGCGATCGCCGATGGTGATCAGAAAAGTCTTGTCGGCCACGGCCGGCAGGCGCAGCACGCGATAGAGCGCCTCACGCACATCGACCTCGCCGCAATCGATGGTGCCCCAGTCACGGCGCCGGCTGCGCACGTCGCGGCGCATTTGCGGCGCCTTGCCAAGCAGCGCATCGATCGGCATGTGCACCGGCTCATTGCCGGATTCCGAATCGCGCACGATCAGCTCGCCATCGTCGGTGATCTGCCCGATCACCGCATAAGGACAGCGTTCGCGCTGCGCGATGGCACGAAACCGCGTCAGGCCGCTGGGCGTCAGAGTCAGCACGAAACGCTCCTGCGCCTCGTTGCACCACAGCTCCAGCGGCGACATGCCAGGCTCGGCGCTGGGCACCGCGCGCAGGTCGACGCGGGCACCGCGGTGGCTGTGGGCCACCGCCTCGGGCACGGCATTGGAAAGCCCTCCGGCCCCCACGTCGTGAATGAGCTCGATGGGATTGAACTCCCCCAACGCCCAGCAGCGGTCGATGACTTCCTGCGCGCGCCGCTGCATCTCGGCGTTGGCGCGTTGCACCGAGGCGAAATCAAGTTCGGCGCTCGAGCTGCCGCTGCCCACCGATGAAGCGGCCCCGCCACCCAGTCCGATCAGCATGGCGGGTCCGCCGAGCACCACCAGCGGTGCGCCGACCGACACCTCGCTCTTCTCCACGTGGCCTCGGCGCACATTGCCGAGTCCGCCGGCGAGCATGATGGGCTTGTGATAGCCGCGCACGCTGTCCGCGGCATCGCCGGGCAATGCCAGTTCCAGCGTTCGAAAAAAACCGCAGATCCCTGGTCGCCCGAACTCATTGTTGAAGGCGGCGGCCCCGATCGGCCCCTCGAGCATGATCTCCAGCGCCGAGGCGATCCGCGCGGGCTTGCCGATGCCGCGCTCCCAGGGCCGCTCGAAACCCGGGATGCGCAGATGCGATACCGCGAAACCGGTCAGGCCAGCCTTTGGCTTGGCCCCGCGGCCCGTGGCCGCTTCGTCCCTGATCTCCCCGCCCGAACCAGTGGCAGCGCCCGGGAATGGAGAAATCGCCGTCGGATGATTATGCGTCTCGACCTTCATGAGAATGTCGATCCACTCATCGCTGCCGCGATAGATGCCGCTGTCCGGATCGGGAAACCAGCGTGTGCCCCGGTTGCCGACCATCACCGCCGCATTGTCGCGATAGGCCGACAGCACGCCCGCCGGCGCATGCGCATGCGTGTTGCGGATCATGTCGAACAGCGATTTTGGGCGCTCCACGCCGTCGATGATGAATTTGGCGTTGAATATCTTGTGTCGGCAGTGCTCGGAATTGGCCTGCGCGAACATCATGAGTTCGACGTCGCTCGGATCGCGCCCCAACCGGGTGAAGATCCTGAACAGGTAGTCGATCTCATCGGTGCTGAGTGCCAGGCCCAGATCCCGATTGGCATCGTTGAGCGCGCCAGGGCCTGCCCGCAGCGACACGGTGCGCAATGGCCGCGCCGTCTCCGGCACGAACAGCCGCGCTGCATCCGAGGGATGGTCGAACACCGCTTCGGTCATGCGGTCATGCAGCAGCGCTGACAGGCGGACATGCCGCTCGGGTGTTGGCGGCGTGCTGGCGGTCAGCCGATAGAGGGTGCCCCGCTCGATGCGCAACACATCGGCAAGGCCGCAGACGCGCGCTATCTCCGTGGCCTTGCTCGACCACGGCGAGATCGTTCCCGGGCGCGGCACCACCAGCTGTTGCCATTCACCGCTTCGATCGCTGGCGGCCGGCATCATTGCCACGGCGCCGCCGTCATCGAGCAACTGCCCCAGCCGCCCGAGTTCCTGCGCATCCAGCCCGCGCTGGCACTCCACGAAGTGCAGGTACTGCGCGCTGACGGCTGTGACGCCCGGCTCACAGGCCTTCAGGCGCGCCAGCAGTCGTTCGATTCGAAAATGGGACAGCGCCTGGGAGCCAGGAAGCGTCAGCATCAAGTTTTCTTTGACCCCGGATCGCCTGCCGAGGGCGGCAGCAGCGGCATCGGAAACTGCGCCACATTGCTGCCCTCGAGCGGCAGGATCTTGGCAACCCCCTGCTTGCGCACCTCATCGATGCGGACCACCGACTGCAGCGGCAGGTAGCTGCGGCTGACGCCCGAGAATTCCGCCTTTAACCGCTCCTCGGTTGGGTCGACCACCACCGAGGAGCGTTCGCCGAACACCAGTTCCTCGATCTCGACGAAGCCGAATAGCGAGCCGTGGCTGATCTTGCGGGCGTAGACCTCGTAAACCTTACCCTGGTTCACGAAGATAACCTTATAGATGTGATTAGATGCCATGGTCTGTGGGTGCCTCTGCAGCAGTATTATATGTCCGGTTAGACCATGTGTGGGTTGCCAAGATGGCCCTGAAGCTCACAGTTCTCAGCGAGCAGCACGCATCCCTCGGATCGCGCGAGTGTATCGTCATCGGAGTGGGCGGCGGGACCATCGGCCGCGCGCATGACAACGACTGGGTGCTGCCCGACCCGAATCGCTATCTCTCGGCCCATCATGCGCGCGTGAAATTTCGCGACGGCAGCTATCATCTGTTTGATACCAGTTCCAACGGCATATTCATCAACGATCGCCCCGAGGCGCTCGGCCGCCGTGGCAGCTACGTGCTGCAGGATGGTGACCTGCTGCGGCTCGGCTCGTACCAGATTGCCGTGGCCATCGATGAGGAGGGCACCCAATCCTCCGAGGCGAGCGCGGTATTTCCGGTCAAATCGGCGGCTGGCGGCGCTTCCTCTTCCGGCTCGCGCTCCGATATCGGCGCCGATTTCAGCATGCGCGACCTGCTTCGGCCCGATACCAGCCCGAGCGGCAACCTCAAGCCGCTCACCGAGGATCCGGCGCTGCTGGCATTCGATCAGAGCGAGCGCCTGCGTATGCCGGCGCGCGCTCAATCCCCAGCTCAATCTTCAAATTCGGTGCGCACCGAGCGCATCGAGCGCCCCGTCGATGCCGCCAACGCCGTTGAAGCCTTCTGCCGCGGGGCCGGCATCGATGCCGGCGCATTTGCGGCCGATGCGCAGGCACGTCTGCTGCACCTGGTGGGCCTGATGCTGCGGGAGGCGCTCGTCGGACTGAAGGCGTTGGCGCTCGCACAGCGCGACATGCGCGATCAGCAGCAGATCGAAGTCGGCCGCGAGGATCCCCAGCGAATTGGATTGACCGGACTGCCGGTCGAGGATCTGCTGCTGCGTCTGCTGCAGGGACACGATTCTCACAAGCTGGACGCCGTGCAGTGGCTGCGCGAGACGCTCGCAAGCACACGCCGGCACGATCAGGCCGCTGCGCGTGCGATGCGCGCCGCGCTGCTCGAATTCCTGGCGCGGCTGGATCCCAAAACGCTGGCGCCTGCCGCCGCGCAGGCTGCAACCGGCGAGGCCGCGATGGCCGCGCTGCGCGAACGATTCATGAGCATCACGGAGAGCGGCGCGGGTGATTTGCCGCACCTGTTCAGCGAAGCCTTCGGGCGCGTGTTCGCTGCCGAGTTCAAGAGCGGCGGCTGAGCTGTGACACGCGCCTGGCGGCGATCAGCGGCGATCAGCTTGCCGCGGCGCGCTTGCTTGCCTTGCCGTCGTCGTCCGCGACGCCCTGCTTGCGCTCTTCTTCGGGCGTAACGATGCCGGTGCGCAGCATCGGCATGGTCTCATCAGCCGGCACTGCGCGGCTGTAGAAGAAGCCCTGGCCCTGCGCCTGCGCACTGGCCTGCACCAGCAGCTTGCGCTGCGTGTCGGTTTCCACGCCTTCGGCCACGACGTTGATACCGAGTTCCCCGGCAAGGCTCAGGATCGCCCGCACCATCGCCACCCCGCCGGGCTCCGCATCGGCTGCGGCGATCATGCCGCGCGCGATCTTCAGGCGGCTGACCCGATAGGTGCGCAGATAGTCGAGCGAGGAGTACTGCGAGCCGAAATTATCGATGGCGATGCCAACGCCGATGCGGCGCAACTGATCGAGCACATTGCTCTGCGCCAGCGTCGAGCGCGCCAGCACGAACTCGGTCACGTCGATCTCGACATCGCTGGGCTTGAGGCCCCAGCGCGTGATGCTATCCATCACGTCGCGCACGAACTCGCGCCCCATCTTGATCTGCGCCAGCGCGACATTGATCGCGACCACCGGCACCTGCATGCCCGCCGCGCGCCACAGCGACATCTGGCGGCAGGCGGTATCCATGGCCCAGCGGCCCAGTTGCGGCATGAGACTGTACTTCTCAGCAATCGGCAGGAAATCCTCCGGCAGCAGCAGGCCGCGGGTCGGATGATTCCAGCGCAGCAGTCCTTCCATGCCAACGATCTTGCCCGTCGCCAGCTCGACCTGCGGCTGGTAGCGCATTTCCAGTTCATGCCGCGCCAGCGCGTTACGCAGGTCCTCGGCCAGCATCATGTGCGCGCGCACTTCGTGATCGATTTCGTCGGAATGGAAGCGGTACTGCCCGCGGCCCGCATGCTTGGCGCGATACAGCGCCTGATCGGCCTGCATCAGCAGCGCATCGGGACTGCCGACGCTGCCCTCGTAAAGCGATATGCCGATGCTGACGCCGATGCGCAGATCGTTGCCGTCGAAGGCGTAGGGAGCCGAGACCACCTCGATGAGCTTCTCGGCCAGCGTACCGGCGGCAGCGGAGTCATCGATGCCGCTCTGGACGATGGCGAATTCATCGCCGCCAAGGCGCGCCACCAGATCGATTTCACGCGTCACATCGCGCAGACGCCGCGCCACTTCCTGCAGCAGGCGGTCGCCGGCGTGATGACCCAGGGTGTCGTTGACTTCCTTGAAGCGGTCGAGGTCCAGGTAGAGCACGGCGAACGCCCGCGAGCCGCGCTGTGCGGTCGCGAAGGCCTGGCGCAGGTGATCGCTGAAGGTCATGCGGTTGGCAAGACCCGTGAGCACATCGGTGCGAGCGAGATTCGCGATCCGCGCCTCGGCCGCCTTGCGCTCGCTGATGTCGATCAGGATGCCTTCGATTTCAAGCAACCGGTTGGCCTCATCGCGAACCGGCGTGTAGCAGTTCTCGAACCACCGCACGCTGCCGTCGCTGGTCAGCAGCCGCAGCTCCATGCTCGAAGCAGGTGCATTCACCTGCAGCAGCTGCTCCATGGCCGAACTGTGTCGCGCCCGATCGTCCGGGTGGATCAGTGAGCGGTACAGCGCGGGATTGCTGATCAGCTGTTCCTGGGCGTAGCCGGTGCGGTCAATATTCTTCGACACGTAGATCATTGGCAGCGCCGCCTCGCCGCGCAGCCGATAGAGAATCGTGGGACTCTTCTGGATGATCAGATCCGCCCGAGCCAGCTCCGCCAGGTAGCGCTCGCGCATGATCGCGGTACCGATCAGATCGGCCAGCAGCCGCAGCACATCGACCTCGGCGCTGCTCCAGAGACGTTCGCGCCCGCACACATCGAGTCCGATATGCCCCCAATAGCGCGCGCCGACCATGATCGGAACCAGCAGCACCGACTGCGCCTGCAGTCGCACGAACAGATCCTTGACCCCGCCGCGCGCTGCGGAGAGCTGGCCATCTACCGCGACGCCGCGCTGCAGCGGCGCCATCCAGGCGGCCACATCCGGATGCGGCGCCAGCGAGGTGGTCTGCGCAATCTGCGCGATCCGCAACGGCGTCGCAGGTGCATGCCAGAAATTACGCAGCAGCATCCGCGGCAACGGTGCCTCCGCGGTCTCGCCGAACACTTCCATGAGCAGCATCCGATCGGCCTCGAGCGCCTGCGCAATGATCGCCAGTGAACCGGTGATGGCCGGGCGCAGTTCGGATGCGGATGCGGTTCCGATCTGCGCCGCGCAGCCCGTGACGGCCTGCAACAGACGTTCGCGCTGTTGCGCCTGCTGGCGGAATCGTTCACGCGTGATGACCGAGCCCACCATCTGCGCCAGCGTCGAGAGCAGTTTGACGTCGTCCGCCTCCCACTCGCGCTGGCGCTCGTGATCGTCAAAGCCGATGAGCCCCCAGTGGCGCCCGTCTATGAGGATAGGAACCATCAGCGATGTCACGGCATGCAGTTGGTCCAGGTAGGCACCTACCGCCCCGCCGACCCTGTGCCGCTGCGTGATGACCGGCTCGCCCCGCGTCAGGGGCAGCATCCAGTCGGCAATCTCAGGCAGGTCGGTGCGAGCAAGGGGCGTCGGGCTCGCGGTCGGCGGGCGGGCACCGGCGCTGGCGGTCCAGTCGAACAGCAGCGCGTGCGAAGGGCGATTCTCGCCTGAAGGCAAAGTCTCGAGGATGTAAGCGCGGTCGTACCGCAGCGCGCGCGCCAGCGAGGCGAAGAACTCCGGTAACGCATCCTGCACCGAGGGCGCAGCGCTCAGACTCACGACATTGGCAGTTGCCGTGTCCACCAGCAGTCGGGAACAGCGCGACGTGTCGCGGTCTTCCGCGACCTCACCGGTCGTGCGTGCCGCGTCGCTTTGAGGCATACGAGCCTATCCTAGCCAGGTCATGCGGCCCGCGCGGAGCGGCCTTGCCGCAACGCGCCGGGGCTCCCAGTTTGCAGTTCGTTCAATCTAGGGCTGCAGCACCGCGTTGGATAGGACATAAGTCACCGTCCCCTGCCGGGTACTGTGATGTGAGGCGCATTGCGCTTCTCCACGAACGCCGCACCGGGTGTCGCCGCGGCGTGCTGGCAGCGACTGTCAGAGTCCGCTGGCGCCCGAATGCTCTTTCGGTGAACAGCGGTGCTGGCACCGACGATCAACGCCTCATAGCGGCCCAGGACTGCGGGAGTTGACGCGGCAATTGCCGCTACTCCTGCAGCTCGTCGGACATGAACCGGAGAATCCGTGACTTTTTCCCGACAGACAGCGAGGTTAATGGCGGAGAGGGTGGGATTCGAACCCACGTGCCGGTTTAACCCGACCATCCGATTTCGAGTCGGCGCCGTTATGACCGCTTCGGTACCTCTCCGGGGGTAGCTGCTATTCTAGCCGAGTGAGCACAGCCATGGACCGTCACATTCGATCGCCCGCCAGCCATCCCGCCTACCGCCCGGTAGCGAGCGGCCGTGGGGGGGCATTTCCTGTGCGGCAGTTCACGGTCCTGGCCGCTATAGCGCTGGTGGCCGGCTGTTCGCATCCGAATTCGAGCCTCGAGCAGATCCGCGCACGCGGCGAGCTGCGCGTGGTGACACTGAACGCACCCACCAGCTATTACCTGGGCGCGCACGGCCCCCAGGGGTTCGAGTACCGCCTGGCGGCGGCTTTCGCGCGCGACCTCGGCGTGAGCCTGGTCATGAAAACTGTGCCTAATTCAGCGGCCATGCGCGCGGCGTTGTCGCGTGGACGCGCCGATCTGGCCGCCGCGCAGATCAGCCCGGACGAGGACTGGCGCGATGTCGGGCTGACCACCACCCCGTACGAGGAGATACCCGAAATCGTCGTGCAGCCCCGCGGACGGACGCAGGTGCATTCGATCGCCGGATTAAGTAACAAGCGCCTGGTCGTGCTCAAGGGCAGTCCGCAGCAGACGCTGCTCGAGACGCTGCGCAGCGAGGGCATGTCGGAGTTGCAGTGGACCGCCCTGGACGCCGATCAGGCCGATCCCCTGGAGCTGATCAACAGCGGCGGCGCCGACTATGCGGTGCTCGATGCCAGCGAATTCGCCTTCGCGCAGCACCTGCATCCGGAGTTCGTGGTGGCTTTCGCCCTGCCGAACCCGCGGCCAGTCCAATGGGTCGTGCCGATGGGGGCCGAGCAGCTGCTGCAATCCGCCAACCGCTTCATTTCCGGGATCCGCGCCTCGGGCGAGCTCGCCCGCATCGAATCGGATGCGCGCAATGAGTCGGGCGATTTCGACTACGTGGCGGCACACCAGTTTCAGTCGGACATCGCCGAGCGCCTGCCGGCGCTGCAGGTGCTGTTCCAGGAGGCGGCGCAGGCCAGCGGCCTGGACTGGCGATTGCTCGCGGCGGTCGGCTACCAGGAATCCAAATGGCTGGGCGGCGCGGCTTCGGCCGACGGCGCACGCGGCATCATGATGCTCACCACCGATGCAGCGACGGCAGTCGGCGTGGACGATCGCGCGGATCTGCGACAGAACATCATCGGCGGCGCCCGCTACCTGGCACAGGTCATAGATACCATTCCCAAGCGCATTCCCGAGCCGGACCGCACCTGGCTCGCGCTGGCTGCGTACAACGTCGGCTACGGCCACCTCGAGGATGCACGCGTGCTCGCGCAGAGCCACGGCAAGAATCCGGACTCCTGGGCGGATGTGCGCTCGCAGCTGCCGCTGCTGGCCGAGGAAAAGTGGTACCTGCGTGCCAAGCGCGGCTACGCGCGTGGCTGGGAGCCGGCCAAATTCGTCGAGCAGGTGCGTCAGTATCTGGCCGTACTGGAATGGATCGATGCCGACAAGACCGCACGCTTTCGCCCGTTGCCCGCCTTCACGGCGAGCATGGCAGGTGCCGGGGAAATCGAGCCGCGATTCAACTAGCGCCGGCGTGAACTCTCGCTGGCCTCAACTATCGATGGCGTCAACTATCGCTGGCGCGCAAAGAATTCGCCGAGCAGCTGGTTGCACTCAAGCGCCAACACGCCGCCGAAGGCGTCTACCCGATGATTCAGTCCCGGCAGCCGAAATGCATCGATGAGACTTCCGGCCGCGCCGAACTGCACATCCCACGCACCGAAGATCACGCGTCCCACGCGCGCATGCACCAGCGCACCGGCGCACATCAGGCACGGTTCGAGCGTCACATACAGTTCACTGCCCGTGAGGCGATAGTTGCCCAGGGCGCGCGCGCCGGAGCGCAGCGCCTCCATCTCGGCATGCGCCGTGGGATCGCAACGGGCGATCGGTGCATTGGCGCCGGTGGCAATGACGTCATCCCGGCTGACCAATACGGCACCAACGGGCACTTCTCCCGCCGCACCGGCCATGCGTGCCTGCTCCAGGGCCAGGCGCATGAAAACAATATCCCGGCCCACACTCATGAGCACATTATGCGCGCCGCGGTGCTACCTTAAGTCCATGCCCACGCGCTCGTTGCTTGGCCTGGACGTCGGCGGCACCAAGACCGCCTGCGTCGAGGGCACTGCGGACGGGCAGGTCCTGCAGCGAATTGAATATCGACCGAGACCGGCCGGCCGTTTGCCGAGACTGCCCCGGCGCTATTTGCTGCGATGAAAAATCTGCGCACTCGCGCCACCGCAGCCGGCCGCGAATGCGTGGCCTTGAGTGTCTCGATCGGCGGTCCGCTGCGCATCGGCGAGGGCGTGCTGCTCGATCCGCCGCACCTCCCCGGCTGGCACCATCTGCCACTCAAGCAGCGCCTGGCCGACGCATTTCCGGATTTGCCCGTGCTCATCGAGCATGATGGCAATGCGGGCGCGCTGGCGGAATTTCATTTCGGTGCGGGCCGCGAGCGGCCAGGTATCCGGCATCTTATTTTTCTGACCTTCGGCACCGGGCTGGGCGCGGGATTCATCATCGATGGCCGCGTACTGCATGGCGCCAGCGATACGGCGGGCGAGGTCGGCCATTGGCGTCTGTCGCGTGACGGCCCCGAAGGCTTCGGCAAACGCGGCTCCTGGGAAGGTTTCGCCTCGGGTGCCGGCCTGGTGCAGGTGGCCGCACGCATGTTTCCGCTCCGCTGGAGCACGCACAGTCCGATTCGCGATGTGGTCGAAGCAATGCTGCGTGATGAACCCGAGGCACTGGCCGTCGCCTCCGCTGCCGGCCGGCGCATGGGCCAGGGACTCGCCCTGCTGATCGATGCGCTGAACCCCGAACTCATCGTGCTCGGCTCACTGGCGGTAGCACTGGGCGATCGCGTACTCGGTCCGGCAAGGGATGTGGTGGCCCTCGAGGCGCTGCCGCAGGCAGCTGCCGCCTGCCCGATCGTGCCTGCCCGCCTCGGCACGCGCATCGGCGATGTCGCCTCGCTGATGGCAGGCTTGAGCGATGCGAGCGTGCTGGCCGCCCTGGGCGTCAACGCTGCGCTGCGCGTCAGCGCTGGGCCGCGATGACGGCGATCTCGATCTTGTAATCCGGCGCCGCAAGCTTCGCACTGACCACGGTGGCCCTGGCCGGCGTCGCCCCATCGACTACCCATCGATCCCAGACGCTGTTCATGTCGGCGAATGTCGCCATGTCCACGAGCCAGATCGTCGCGTTCAGGATGTGGCTCTTGTCGGAGTTCGCTTCGGCCAGCAGTTGCTCGATCCTCGTCAGGACGTCCCGTGTCTGCTCCGCGACGCTGCGACCACGCGCGTTCGTCGCCACCTGGCCGGCCAGGTAGACGGTCTTGTTATAGATCACGGCCTGCGACATGCGCGGACCGGGTTCAATGCGCTCAATCGACATGGTTGGCCTCTTCGCGGTGATTGATTGGTGATCTCAGCGATCGAAATCGACGGCAACTGTGTTGCCGCCGCAGATGAGTACGGCCACGCGCTCCCTGGGCTGCGGCACATAGCGGCCCGAGGTCAGCGCAGCCAGTGCTGCCGCGCCGCCGGGCTCGGCGACGAACCGCAGCGTGCTCCAGAGACGCTGCTGTGCCTGGCGGATGGCCTCATCCGTCACCAGCACCGTAGCACTGATGTAGCGCTGGACGATCGGGAACACGAGTTCCCCGACCCGCCGCGGCGCCAGCGAATCCGCGGCAATGCCGCCGGCTTCGGCATCGACCGGAAGCCCTGCTTCGAGGGCGCGCGTCAGTGTCGGGGCCTTCTCCGGTTCCACACCGATGATGCGGACCCGCCCGCGATACCACGCGGCAATGCCTGCGATCAGTCCACCGCCGCCCACCGAGACCAGCAGAGTGTCGATGGCCGACGACTGCTGTTCGAGTTCCAGGCCGACGGTGCCCTGCCCCAGCAGCGTCTCGACCTGGTCGAAGGCGTGCACCGGCATCGCGCCCGACTGGGCCACCCAGGCCTCGCTGGCACTGAGCGCATCGGCATAGCGGTCACCGGCGACGACGAGTTCGGCGCCGTAGTCGCGGATGTTTTTCATCTTGGCGGGGGAGGCAACGCTGGGTACGAAGATCCTGGCCGGCACACCTCGCTTCATCGCCGCGAAAGCGACGGCGCAGCCGTGATTGCCTCCAGAGGCGGCAACCACGCCTGCGGGAGGGACCTGCCGCGTGAGAAGGTGATTGAAAGCCCCGCGCGCCTTGAAGGAGCCAGCGTGCTGCAACGACTCGAGCTTGAGGGCAAGCTGTGCGGCCTCGAATCCGAAATCCGCCGCATCGACTTCAATGACCGGTGTGCGGCGTACATGGGGCGCAATGATCCCGTAAGTCGTACGAATTTCTTCGGCTGCGATCACATTGGGCTCCGTTGCAATCAGGTAAAGACAGCCTCGTGGCGGGCGCAGATCGCCGGCCAGAGGGCGGCCGCTTCAGGCACATCAAGATCGAAGCTGTCCCGGAGGGTAGCAATGAGCTCCTCTTTGGAACCGAGTAGCCGCTTATCGACGCGCGTCACGTGCCTGGTGACGAGCACGCGCCCGCGCAAGGACAGGTGCGCATCAACTGCGCGGCGCTGGACCACCAGGTTCTGGGTGAACGTGGACGCCGGGTCGGTTTGAAGGAACTGGCATTGCCTCGCGAACAGCGCCTCGTCGGCGGGTGCGGTGCGGAAGTCGAAGCTGAAGGCGTCATCGTCGCCGTGCGCCCTTTCGGCAAATCGCCAATAACCATTCTCCAGCTCGCTCAATTCGAGACGGTATGGGTGATCGTCGCGTTTGGATGCCTCGAGCCTCAGTGGCTCTATCAGGCTTCCTCCAAATCCGACGTCCACGAGATACGGCTGATCGAGGCGGACCAGCAGGCACAGGTGATTGCCCAGCTGCCTATCGCCTGCCCGGGCGCGCATGACGCCGGCGCTCATGCGCATCACGTCGAAGCCTATCTGTTCCAGTGCCCATCCCATCACGCCGTTCATTTCATAGCACCAGCCACCGCGTCGCCGGCTCACAATCTTCTCGTACTGCGCCTCGAGATCGAAACCGACGGGGCGACGCAACTGCACGTCCAGATTCTCGAATGGGATCGTGTGTTGATGCGCCCGATGCAGGGCCCGCAGCGTCGCCAGATCCGGCCGCACGGGGCCGTCAAACTTTATTCGATCCAAATAGGGCGAAAGTTTACTCGTCACGGCACGGGTCACGATCATATCGAATCAACGAGTGTTGGCGCAGATCCTCGAGTCTTTCCGGCATATTGTGCGTTTTCAGCCAGGCTTCGACGGAGTCCTGATGAAATCAACAAACGCACGCAGCGGCGCGGGCAGCAGGCGCCGGCCTGGATAGTAGAGAAACGGTCCAGAAAAGCGCTGCCACCAGGGTTCAAGTACCGGCTCGAGCGCACCGCTGTCGAAATAGGGTCGCAACCAGTCCTCGAACAGGTAGATGAGGCCCGTACCGGCAATTGCCGCTTCAACCGCCAGGTCAGTCGCTCCACCGACTTGAACCAGCAGCGGTCCGGACGGTTCCACCCTCACGATCTCGCCGTCGCGCTCGAACTCCCACGGCGTCATCGCGCCGCTTTTGAAGCGCCCGCGCAAGCAGGCGTGGCTGAGCACATCGCGCGGATGCAACGGTCGGCCGCGACGCTCCAGGTAATCCGGAGAACCGGCCGTCGCGAAGCGCTGCACACGCGGTCCTATGGGCACTGCGATCATGTCCTGCTCGAGTCGTTCGTCGTAGCGGATGCCCGCGTCGCATCCGGCCGCCAGCACGTCGACGAAACTGTCTTCCGCGATCACCTCCAGTCGGATCTCGGGATAAGCCGCAAGGAACGCGGGCACGATCGCCGGCAGGGTCAGGCGCGCAGCGCTCACCGGGACGTTGAGCCGCAATGTGCCCGCCGGCCGGTCGCGAAAGCTGCTGACCACATCGAGCGCCGCCTCCACCTCGCTCAAGGCGGGCCCGAGCCGCTCCAGCAGGCGTGCGCCCACCTCGGTGGGCACGACGCTGCGCGTCGTGCGATTCAGCAGTCTGACGCCAAGCTGGGTTTCGAGGCGTCGCACTGCTTCGCTGAGGCCCGATGCACTGCCGCCGGTGGCGCGAGCGCCATCGCGAAACCCGCTGGCGCGCGCAACCGCAAGAAAAGCGTTCAGGTCACTGAGATCGGCAGTCATTGTTCGATATTTCGTACAACCTGTGCATAGTATACCTAATTGTCGAACGACCTTTGCCTGGCTAGCATGGCACCGCGTCGACAAAGCGGAGATCCAGCATGAGCCCCCTCGATGAATCAGACACTTACAAGCTCGGCAGTCGCCCTGTGAAGCGTTTGGGCTACGGCGCCATGCAGCTGGCAGGCCCCGGTGTCTTCGGGCCGCCGAAGGACCATGCCGCAGCGCTGGCCGTGCTCCGCGAAGCGGTTGCCCGTGGGGTCAACCACATCGACACCTCGGATTTCTACGGCCCGCACATCACCAATCAGATCATCCGCGAGGCGTTGCACCCCTATCGCGACGATCTCACCATCGTCACCAAAGTCAGCGCGCTGCGCGGCAAGGATGGATCCTGGCTCCCCGCCTTTTCACGCGAGGAGCTGACTCGCGCGGTGCATGACAACCTTCGCAACCTGGGCCTGGACGTGCTCGAGGTCGTCAACCTGCGCGCCATGTTCGACATTCATCACCCGGCGGAGGGTTCGCTTGAAGCGCCGCTGACGGTATTGGCGGATCTCCAGCAGCAGGGCCTGATCCGCCACATCGGCCTGAGCAATGTGACTGCCAGGCAGATAGCCGACGGTCGCAAAATGTGCGAAATCGCCTGCGTCCAGAATTACTACAACCTGGCCCATCGGGACGACGACGCGTTGATCCAGGACCTGGCCCGGGAGGGCATTCCCTACGTCCCCTTCTTCCCGCTCGGCGGATTCACCCCACTACAGTCATCCACGCTGTCGGACGTCGCGCGCCAGCTCGGCGCGACGCCCATGCAGGTCGCGCTCGCCTGGCTACTGCAACGTGCGCCGAACATTCTGCTGATCCCTGGAACCTCGTCGGTTGCGCATCTGCGCGAAAACCTGGCGGCTGCCGAGCTGACGTTATCGCGGAAAATCCTGTCGGAACTGGATGCAATCGCGTCGAGGGTAGAAGCGTCGACTTCATGACCGTCCCACGCTCGCGCCCAGAGTGACGAGAAGTTCTTCCAGTTGCTCGAACGACTCGAGCATCCCTTCCTCCATCCCGGCGGTGGCACGGTCGAGAGCTTCCTTCGTGGGATAAAGTTCGTGCAAGACCAGCAGGGTCTTGCCCCCTTCCTCCTCGAAGGTCACCGTGGTGACGGCACCTTCATCACTTTCCTCGTTAGTCCAGACGAGCCGCGAGTGCGGTGTCACTTCGATGTATCGACCGAAGAACGCCATGGACTTTGAGGTCTCGTGACCGATCTCGAAGCGGTACCTGCCCCCGACACGAACATCCGCCTCGCAGGAAAGCAGCGACACGCCTGCGGACTTCGGTACCCACCACAGCTTGAGCAGCTTAGGGGTGGTCCACGCCTCGAACACGATGCGCGCCGGGACGTTGAAGGTTCGCGTAACAACCAGCTCTCGCTCCGATTTCCGTTCTGCTGTCGTGCGGTTCTTCATGGGGGTAGGCTCACTCTCTCTTCTTGCGTCCATCGACCTTCTCCTTCCGTTTCAGTTCCTCTACTACCTTGTCCAGCTCGTCGAAGCGCGCTTCCCAGAGCTGACGGTACCTCTCGATCCACGTCGCTTCTTCCTCCAGCCGGCGCACGCCGAGCTTGCAGGTCCGCACGCGGCCGACCTTCTCCGTGGTGACGAGCCCCGCTTGCTCCAGGACACCGACATGCTTCTTCATGCCTGTGAGGGTCATGTGAAACTTCTCGGCAAGCTCCGTAATCGAAGCGTCTGCGCGCCCGAGCTGCTCCAGGACGCCGCGCCGGGTGGCATCCGAGAGCGCGGCGAACGAGGCATCGAGGCGGTTACGGATATACTGAACCATATGGTTCAGTGTTTAACACACGGATTGGCGGCATGCAAGAGGAGGTCGAGCGCGCCGCTATGCAAAGCCTGCCACCGGGTTCTGCAGTCTTGCCGCGCGACACGGCGCTATATACTTCCAGCCATGAGCGAACCCCGCATCCTCTCGATCATTCCGCCGATGACGCAGCTCAATACGCCGTATCCCTCGACGGCCTATCTGACGGGATTTCTGCGATCGCGCGGATTCAAAGCGGAGCAGGCAGATCTCTCGATTGCCCTGGCGCTCAGGCTGCTGTCGGCAGCAGGCATCCAGGCTATCCAGGCGAAGGTCAGCGCCCTGCCCCACAAGCGGCACACGGCGACCACGCGCCTGTTCGCCGAACGCTTCGAGTCATATCGCACCACAATTTCATCGGCCATTCGATTTCTGCAAGGCCGCGATCCCAGCCTCGCTCATCGCATCGCATCGAGGCGCTACCTCCCCGAGGGCCCCCGCTTTGCATCGATCGAACACTACCTCGACAGCCCACACGGCGAAGGGGACGCGCTCGAGTGGGCGTTTGGCGCGCTGGGATTGCAGGACCGCGCCAAGCACATTGCAACCCTCTATCTCAATGACATCGCAGACGTCATCCGCGATGCCATCGACCCGCGCTTCGAGTTCGTGCGCTATGCCGAATCGCTGGCAGCAAGCCAGCCCACATTCGATCAGCTGCAGGCAGCGCTCAGCGCGCCGCACAACCTGGTAGATGCCTCCCTGCATGCACTGACGCTTGAAGCGCTGTCGAAGCATCGACCGAATCTGTTGCTCATCTCGGCCCCCTTTCCGGGCAACGTCTATGGCGCATTCAGGATTGCGCAAAGCGCCAAGCAGATCGACCCGTCCGTCGTCACCGTATTGGGCGGCGGTTACTGCAATACCGAGCTGCGCGCCCTGAACGAACCACGCGTGTTCGACTACTTCGATTTCATAACACTGGACGCCGGCGAACGTCCGCTGCTGGCCCTGCTCGAGTACCTGCAGAATAAGCGACCGATCGATCAGCTGGTGCGCACCTACACGCGCGAGCTTCGGTACGTCGACTTCAAAGAACCCGACATCGCCTTCGCCCAGAGCGGTACGCCGACTTACGCCGGCCTGCCGCTGGAGGACTATCTGTCGCTGCTGGACATGCTCAACCCCATGCACCGTCTCTGGTCAGATGGCCGCTGGAACAAGCTGACCGTCGCGCATGGCTGCTATTGGAAGAAATGCAGTTTCTGCGATGTGAACCTCGATTACATCTCGCGCTACGACCTGGCCACCACCGATGTGCTGATCGATCGTATCGAATCCCTGGTTCGAGAGACCGGCCAGACCGGCTTTCACTTTGTCGACGAAGCGGCGCCGCCCAAGGCACTCAAGTCGCTGGCCCAGGCACTGCTGCAACGGCAACTGGAAATTTCCTGGTGGGGCAACATTCGCTTCGAGAAGTCATTCGATGCAGGTCTCTGCCAGCTACTGGCAAAGAGCGGCTGTATCGCCGTCACCGGCGGCCTGGAAGTAGCATCCGATCGGCTGCTCAAGCTCATGAAGAAGGGCGTGTCGGTCGAACAGGTAGCCAGGGTCACGCGCGCGTTCTCCGACGCGGGGATCCTGGTACACGCTTATCTGATGTACGGCTTTCCCACCCAGACCGCGCAGGACACCGTCGACGCCCTGGAATACGTGCGCCAATTATTCGCGGCCGGCTGCATACAATCGGGTTTCTTTCATCGATTCACCTGCACCCTGCACTCGCCGGTAGGCAAACATCCTGAACACTATGGCGTGACGTTATCGCCGCCGCCTCATAGTCCATTCGCCAATAACGATGTCAATTTCATGGACAGCACTGGCATCGACCATGACGTCTTCGGCTCAGCGCTCAGGAAGGCGCTGTACAACTACATGCATGGCATCGGACTGGATCTCGACGTGCGCGAATGGTTCGGCAAAACCAATCGCGGCCGCGGACGCTTCGCCGTGCCACGCACGTTGGTGCCGCGCAATCTGATCGAGCGGGCGCTGGCCTGAGCGCGCCCACGTGCTCATCGCTTTCAACAAGCCGTTTGGCGTTGCCTGCAAATTCAGTCCGGAGCCGAAGCGCAAGACGCTGGCGGATTACATCGACGTGAAACTCGTCTATCCGGCCGGCCGCCTGGATACCGACAGCGAGGGCCTGATGCTGCTTACCGACGACGGCGTGCTGCAGGCGCGCATCGCCGAGCCGCACGATATCGCGAAGACCTACTGGACGCAGGTTGAAGGTTCGCCGTCTCCAACGGCTCTCGAACAGCTGCGCACGGGGGTCACTCTCGGCGATTTCACGACGCAGCCGGCCAGCGCGAGTCTCATCGAGGAACCACGGGATCTGTGGCCTCGAAATCCCCCCATTCGCTACCGCGCTAAAATTCCGACGGCGTGGCTCGAGCTTACGATACGCGAAGGGAAAAACCGCCAGGTACGTCGCATGACGGCGAAGGTGGGCTTCCCGACACTGCGCCTGATACGCGCGGCGATCGGTAAAGTGAGCGTTGCGGGAATTGCCCCTGGAATCTGGCGCGAGATCGGTACCGACGCTCCGTGGAGCGGCTAAATTCAAACGCGTGTTGTCATGCCACCACCGCGCCATCGAGGCGTTCGACTCGCCGGAGTGTCGGAAACAGCCTCATCCACAGCAGCGCTACTGCCACGGTGCCAATGCCTCCCAACACCACCGCCGGCACCGTTCCCAACAGCGCGGCGGTGGCACCGCTTTCGAATGCGCCGAGCTGGTTCGAAGCATTGATGAAGAGGTAATTCACCGCGCTGACGCGCCCGCGCATCGCATCGGGCGTGGCTAACTGCACCAACGAGGATCGAACCACGACGCTGACCGTGTCCGCAGCGCCCATGACGGCGAGCGCGATGATGGATAGCCACAACTGGTGCGATACACCGAACACAACGGTTGCGACACCGAAAACAATCACGGCTTGAAACATTTTCAGGCCTGCCCGCCGAGTGATGGGGTGGCGGGCCAGCACCGCGGTCATCAGTAAGGCGCCGAGCGAGGGCACGCCGCGCAGGACCCCGAGTCCCCAGGCTCCGGTGTGCAGGATATCGCTCGCATAGATGGGTAACAGCGCTGTGGCACCGCCCAGCAGCACGGCAAACAGATCCAGCGAAATGGTCCCCAGGATCGCCGGATTACGGCGCACGAAGATCACCCCCGCGAACAAGGTCGCGAGCGTCGGCGGCTCCTTCACGCTTTCCCGTATCCGCATTTGCATGCTGCCGATCAGGACGGCTGAACACGACGACAGCGCGAACATGACGAGATAAGGGACGCTGGGTCCGATCGCGTACAGCAATCCACCGGCCGCGGGACCGGCGATCGCAGCGAATTGCCAGGCCCCGGTGGATAGCGCGGTGCCTCTTTGCAGCTGCTCCTCCGAGGTGACGGCCGGCAGCAGGGCCGCCGATGCGGGACTGTCAAATGCGCTGGCAATACCGAACACGCCCAACGCGGCGTAGATCGCGTGTACGGTCACGTGCCCCGTATAACTGCTCCAGGCGAGGTAGGCGGCAGCCAGGGCCTCCAGCGTCGAGCAGACCAGCACGACGTGGTTACGCGCGTAGCGATCGGCCGCGTGTCCGGCCGGAAACATGAGCAGCGCGCTGGGCGCAAACTGCACCAATCCCGCCAGGCCCAGATTGAGCGCGCTATGGGTGAGTGCGTAGATTTGCCAGCCGACCGCGACCGCGGCAATCTGGTAGGAGACTTCGGATAGACTGCGTGATACGAAGTAGTGCAGGAATGGCCGGTGTCGCCAAAGATCGAGTACCGGCGCTGAAGGCGAACTGCTCACCCCCTACCCTTTTTTGGTCGCCGTGCCCACTACGATCGGCACGGCATAGTGCAACTCGGCGCCGCCCGGCACAGGAAAAGATGCCGCAAGCTGACTTTCGAGTGACATTTCAAGCTTGTATTCACTGAAGCGCGCGTGTGTATGCGCCCAGCGGCTCAGGGCCAGCAGGCCGCGCATCACTCGCATTTGCTCGCAGCAAGGTCTTTGGCAATTAGTCATCCAGTCCGAGGCCTCGCAGTATCCTCGGCGCATGCTTCTCCACCCGGGCTGCTCGAGTGACCGATTGCTTGGCTCCAGCAAAATGCAGCAAATACCCCTTCTGCCTGCCTGGGGTTAGCGCATGAAAGGCTTCGGCCAATCTTGGATCATCATCCAGGCGCCTTAGAAATTCCTCCGGTACGTCGAATTGTGCCGCACTCTTCATCTCCACTTTGGCGCCAGACTTTTCAACCGCAATGGCCTCCCTGATATAGGTCTTAAGCACCGCTTTTTGCCTGTTGATATCCGCCAGAGCGGCAAACCGGATCTGCCTTGCGGCCTGCACATTCTTGGTTTGCTGGACGAGGATGCCCTTGGGGTCCTTGAGCAAAGCGCCTTTCATAAAGAGCAAAGCGCAATAGTCCTTGAAGCCGTGGATCAACACCACATTCCCGCCATTGAGGTCATAACAGGCTTGACCCCATTTCAGCTCTTCGCTGAGTCCGGATGCGAGACAGAGTTGGCGGAGCGCCGCAAACTCAGCGCTCCAGCGTTGCTCCTTCCCGTGAACCTTACTGACCAGCGGATTCATTGTCCGGATGGGACTCGATGCCAACGGCTCGCTCTTGCGCGATCTTTTCACGGCCTGCTCCTGTGGCGCCACTTCACGGTATAAGGCAGCACAAATGGATACTGTCGGATGGCCGGCCCGCCAACAACGCCTCGAGTTTCGGGCATGCTCAACTCCTCAGGTCGAATTGTTTGGCGTACTCCGCGTTCAGCCGTTGCCAACCCTCAAACTTCATGGTTTCAGGGCCGACGATGCGCCCGATGGGAGTCCCGTTCAGTGCCTGGTCCAGAACGTCAAAGCAGATGTGCCAGCCGGCGGCGCCCATGGAGATGTAACGGCGATCGATGTTGTGCCATAGCGTCAGGCGGGTCCCGCCGTCAAAATCCTCAAGCTCCCAGCGCAGGTCTCCGTCACCCCACCGAAACTCCAGGACCTTGGGCTCAACAGCCCGTTTGATTACGGTCTCCGAGATCATTGGAACGGGTGTGCCGACCGTACTCAGCTTCACCGTGGTCCCCGCAATGCCCAGGTTCGCGTCGGCGTCGAATGGAGCCCACTCGCGCAGTTGAGCAGCGTCCGTGAGCGCCGACCAGACTGTCTGAGGCGAGTGCCGCAACTGTCTGACCAGCACCAGCGTCCAGTTCTCGCCATGCTTTTGAATCCGCGCAAGGTTGGCGGGGCCGGGCATGTACTGCTTGGGCGTTGTCACCGCTGGGTCCTCGATTTCCTCTTGACGTGCGGTGCGGTCGCAGCCCGGTCGAGATGGCGCTCAAGCGCGTCCACACGCGCTGACCAATATCTGCGGAACGGCGCCATCCACGCGTCCACCTCCTGCAGCGGCCTGGGAAGGATGCGATAGACGCGGCGTTGCGCATCGACGGTCGCCTCTACGAAGCCGGCTTCTCGAAGCACACGCAGGTGCTTGGATACCGATGGTTGCGAGAGATTGAGCGCGGCCTCGAGATCGCCGACGGTGCGCTCGCCAGCGGCAAGGAGCGTCAGGATGGCGCGGCGAGTTGGCTCGGCGAGGACAGTGAATGCGGATTCCATGGGCCTTAATATGCCGTATCAAGTATATACTCGTCAAGGCACATGATTGGTCAATTCATTGCAGTTCTGGCAATGGGCGCTGTCTACGCATAAACCGTTTCTATAAAAATGCGCGCCGGGCGAAGGCACGGTGTTCCAGTGGGGTTGACGCAAACGGCCCAAGACGATAGCGTAACCGGATGATGTCTGTGACCCCGCGCAATCAACAACAAATCCGCCATTTCACGGCGGCCATTGCGCGCGGTCATTCAGGAAATCGGGCTTAACAGCCCGCGCCTCTTCAGAATAACCCCGTCGATCCCGCCACCGGCGGGTTCACGTTGAGCTTCGTCGGCACAATGCACCGAGGAGTTCAACGATGTCTTATTTCCATTCTGATGCCGAGATTGAGCACATCGCCCGTGGGCTGACCGATCGGTCGCTGCCAAAATCCTCGTGGACACATGCAGCTCATTTCGCCGCCGCGCTTTGGCTCCTGAGAGCGCGAGGTGCGCTCGCCATGAAAGACCTGCCACCGCTCATCCGGGCCTATAACGAAGCCACCGGCGTACCGAATACCGACACGAGCGGATATCACGAGACGATAACGATCGCTTCCCTGCGTGCGGGACACGCTTGGCTCAAGGACCGACCCGGGGCGGCGCTGCACTCAGTACTCGAGGAAATGCTCGCAACTCCCCTCGGCCGCTCCGACTGGCTTTTCACCTACTGGTCCAGGCCGGTCTTGTTTTCAGTGACCGCACGCAAGGCGTGGATCGAACCGGACTTAAGTCCGCTCCCGTTTTGAGGCATTGGATCTCAGAATGGTTGGGGCGATATTAGACCTCAAGCGCCGCAGCGGCCCTTCGATGCGCCAGGCCTGCAGTGCCTTGATTTGCAGCGTCTTTCGCTATCAGGCGGAGCAATTGACGGTATTTCCTGGCGCTGGAATCGCCAGTACCGCCAGAAAATTTTGCTTGCTCGCGATAGTTGGCGATGGACGCCGAAGGGTCAAACACGGCGTGGCAATGATTACTCTCAACCCATGCGCCGCGGCGCAGCGATGACCGTTCAGGCTTCATAAGCCATCGAGTCGCCGCGATTTCAATCGGCCAAGCCCATGACGAACGCCAAGGCACTATTTGTCGCCGGACGACCTTGGAGCGCGCATCGGGCACCACCAAGCGCAGCCGTCACGGCGCCCGTGAGATGTGACGGCTCGGCCAAGCGTTTTGGGCTGGAAGATGTGATCGATAGACCCACAAGGTCTCTTTCGACCCGCCGCCGCGGCGCGCGAGCGTCATGTTGCCTTATCCGCACCGAGTTCCGTCAATCCTGTTGCCGCCCCAACGCTGCGCTACTCACCATCCGAACTTGATCTCGACGCCCGCGTAAGTACTGTCGTGTCCCCCCATACGTTGGATCAGATCGCTGACGTCGAAATGATCGACCTCTACTGCGAAAGCGGCGTTCCTGTTGATGACCCAGTCAACGCGCGACGCGCCATATATTCCGGTGTAGCGACTACCGTTGCCCGCGGTACCGGAAATGGGGGTGTCCGGCATGACGTAGACCGCATCGGCGGTCGTCTGTCGCCACTGGGACGCGACGGCGAATAGCAGCGTCAGATCCTTCTGCGGATGCAAGCTGAGTGAGGGCTTTACGTGAATGAGATTCACGTATCCCGTGTAGGCGGCTTGCTGCAGGTAATACCCGTTTGGAAAGAGCGGATTGAACGTCCCGAGAATGTGGCTACTCGGGTGGCCATCTCCAGATGCGGCGTCGACCTGCAAGCCAGCGCGCGGAGTCCAGTGAATGTCCTGCCAGGTGTAGCCGCCGAGCGATCCGAAGGCCCAAGCTAGCACGTCTTTAGGCCCAACTTGCCCAATTTGGCCCATGGTCTCGATATCCCAGTCGAAGCCGTTAGCGGCGCCTGCAAAACGAACGTCGAGAATGTCGCGGCGTTCATTGCCGCGGGCGTCCAGAAAGTGCACATTGTCCTGAGTGAAATATGCGTAGTAGGCTGAAAGACTGCCTCCGGCTAGTTCCCGCTCGACCCTTGCACCGCTGAAACTCAGGTCCGGACCGCTGTAATCATCAAAGGGCCTGACGTCCCGCGTCTGCACTGGATGGCTGGCGAACGCAATGTATTTCCACTGGCCAGACTGGTAGTCGGCCCAGACCGCATCGTAGGACTGGCGCACGTTGGGCCCGTCGCGAACTGAGACGAAGCGCTGCAGGTCGAAGGCGAACTGCTGGCGCCCGAGACGCAGTCGGAAAGTTCCATCATCGACGGGCTCGCTGATCAGGATGAACGCCTGCTCTAAGTCGAGCCGGTCCTGATCGACCGGCGTGAGCATTGTCTTCCAGTCGGCCCAGTCATCTTGCAGCTGGGTGAAGATCTGGATCTGTGGACCGAGGCGCAGATCCGCGTGCACCTCGGTACGGGTAATCACGTAGTCCTCGTTACGATTCGATCCGGTGCCAAACGCCGGGGCGTCATTCGCTTCAAAACGTGATCGATAGTCGGCGCCAAGGGAGAGGTAGACGAGCGGATCGGTGGAGGAGAGCGCAATGTATTTGAGCTCGTCAAAAGGTTCGCGCGGCACTCGCGGATCGGCCAGCACCGACCAGTCCTCTTCCCAGCGGTTGAAAAGGACTGCAGGGCGGCTGGGGATTTGCTCCTCCTGCGACGCATCGGCGCCCTGAGCGTGCGCTCTGGCCACAGAGAGCCACGCTCCAGCGAAGATCGAAGCGGCTCGCAGGCGTGCGCTTCTGGCGCCTGCTTGGGCTGGTGCCACGGTCAGAGCGCCCAACCTCAGTGGGGTGATATGGAGTGGATCTCCGCGATATAGCCGCCCGGAAATTGCACCAGCGCGGCTTCACGCGAATCAGCGCTGTAGGGTTGAACTAAGACGTTGACGCCCGCCACCTCTGCCTTGCGCAACGTGTCCGCGAGGTTCGCTACCTCGTAGCCCATGATTTCACGTCCATACGGATAGGGTAGGTGGCCGTCGGTCACAAGCACGGTGATCTTGCCGAAGTTTGAGTCGATGCGTACGCGGCGATAGTGGTCACCGGGCCGGCCAATCTCGATGCCCGGGGCGCGAGCCTCGTTCGATGCGATCCGTCCATGAGCGAACGCCACGAAATCTCTGATGAATGCATCAGCGCGATCCGGGGAGATATAGACGCGGTTCTCCGGAATACTCATCAATGGCGGCGATTTGGGCGGAGTCGTGTGCCAATAGAGCTGCATAGGTACTCCGCCGGGCCATTCGATGATGACATCCCGTCCGATCGGGTCAGGGAATACTGCAACCTGCACGTCCGCGCCATGCTCGCGCGCGGAGCTAACGGCAACGTCCATATCGCTCACGAGATAGCCGGTGCGCTCAAGCCCAAAGGGATAGGGGATGGGCGTCTTGAACGCGAACACTGAGAACAGCCCGACCGGTGTCGTTACCGCCTGCCAAACGGTCTGACTGGTCGTCGGTGTGATCTGGAACACCGCCTGTTGGGACTTCGAGCCGCCGAAGGTTGCCAGCACGCTCGCGACGAAGCGGTCGAATGTCTCCGTTGCGACATACACGTGTGCACTGGTGTATTGCGGAGCGACAGCTATCTCGGGGTGGTCTGCGGCCGCATCGGCACGGAGCCACGGAAGGACGCTCAGAAATGTAATAAGAAGCGCGGTGACCGGTACCGTGGTCCGATGTGGGGGCATAATCAATCTCCCGGGGTTGGACTCGAGAGAGCCTATTCTCCATGCCTCGTATTAAGTTGCCCAGTTTTCGGGGCCGTGCCCTCCCATCTGACCGCCCTAGACTTGGCGCAGTGTCGAGAATTACCCTCCCAGTAGACCGCATTCCGAGACCCCTGTCATACGGGCGCGCGTTGTCGCGGGGCCAGGGACAACCTACCGTTCTTCGTCGCGACTAGCCCCGCAGAGTCGACGCAATGCGCCCGGAACACGAATGACAACTGTTCCGGGACTGTCCTATCCGCACTGGCGCGATACGCTCCCGACGCTGCAACTCTCCAAAAATGTTGACGCGAAGACGGTTGCAATTATACTGAAGAATATGCTTCAGTATTCCATTAATGATCTTTTCCATGCCCTGGCCGCGCCGGGCCGCCGGGCCATGGTGGACCGCTTGGCCCGGGGCCCCGCCACGCTGAGCGAGCTGGCGGAACCAATGGACATGACCTTGACCGCCGTGACCCAGCACCTGCGAATCCTCGAGGCCAGCGGCTTGGTGCATTCCTATAAACAGGGGCGCACGCGGCATTGCCGCCTGCGTGTTGGGGCCATGGACCAGGTATCGACATGGATTGAGGGGCGCAAGGCACTGTTGGCGAGCCGGCTGGACCGCCTGGGCGACTTGCTTGAAGAGGATGAGGCGATAGAGAAGAGCAGGCGCCGGTGAAGGCAAAACATTCCCTGATCCACGATACTTTCACGCTGGAGCGTCGCTATCCGTCCGCCCCAGCCAAGGTCTACCGCTATTTCTCCGAGCCGGAGTACCGCAAGCGCTGGTTCGGTGCCACCGAAGACTGGAGCCAGCGATCCCACAGCCTCGACTTCCGCGTGGGAGGCCAGGAGCTGGAGCAAGGCGCGCCTCCGGGCGGCCCCCTCATCACCTACGACAGCCGCATCCTGGATATCGTGCCAGGCGAGCGCATCATTAACAGTTACGTCCTGGCCGCCGCCGGCGAGCGCTTCTCGGTATCGCTCTCCACCGTGGAATTCTTGCCCGACGGGACAGGTACGTTGCTGCGCCTGACCGAGCACGGCGCGTACTTTGATGGCAACCCTGAGGGACCCCAGATGCGGGTCCATGGAATCAGCAAGCAGTTGGACCTGCTGGGCCGCGTGCTGCAAAAGGACCAAGACTGAACTTCTGAATCAAGGAGCCACCGTGCCCAAGCTCGTTGCCCGTTGCATCACCATCTCGTTGGACGGATTCTCCGCCGCCAAGGGCCAAGCGCTCGATGCGCCGTTCGGAAAGGACGGACTGCGCCTGATGCGATGGGCGCATGTCACCAAGTACTTCGCCACGATGATCGGTAAGGAGGGCGGCGCCGAGGGACTCGACAACGACTTCCTCACCCATGCTTTCGACAACATTGGCGCCAGCATCATGGGCCGCAACATGTTCGGCCCGCAGCGCGGCCCCTGGCCCGACGAGGACTGGAAGGGCTGGTGGGGTCCGAATCCGCCCTTTCACCATCCTGTCTTCGTACTCAGCCATCACAGGCGCTCGAGCTTCCAGATGGAAGGAGGCACCAGCTTCCATTTCGTCAACGAGGGCATCGAATCCGCTCTGAAGCAGGCCTTTGCGGCTGCCAATGGCAAGGATGTTCGCGTCGGAGGGGGAGCATCCACGGTACGCCAGTATCTGGAGGCGAGCCTGATCGATGAGCTGCATATCGTACAGGTGCCGATATTGCTGGGCAGCGGTGAAAGTATATTTGAAGGACTGGATGGTCTCTCCGATAGCTATGAGGTAGTCGAGTACATCCCCTCAAAGACTGTCGCTCACCTACACATCGTCAAGAAGACTAAGTGACGAGCGAGTTTTTGCCGGTTTTGCCCAGAAACTCAGGAATCACTGCAGCGAACGACCGTGCCACAATGGGATAGCGCCATAGTCACTCCCACACAATTGTCTCCGGCACTTGTAAGCATCTGACAGACAATGACTACGTGTCGGAGCGCGCAAATTTTACCGTCAGATTGGCCGTCACAATATTTCGCTTGGGGCCGATAGACAGCGATAGATGCCGACACCGCATTTATTTTCACCGCTATTTTCGCACGACGCAGCTGGGCGTCCGATCCGCTCCGGCTCACTGCAGTCGTGCTCAGGCAGGCTCGACGGCAATGCCCAACCCTTTCGCAGCTTGGCGCACGCGCTCATCGAGACTCAGCAGTCTGAGGCCGACGACCGCGGAACGCGCGACGAGAAGCGATGCTAGGTGAATGGCGTCGAGTGTCCGAATTGGGTCACCGGGAAACGGCTGACGCGCGCGATCGACGATCTCGGCCGCAATTCGCAGAACATGCCAATGAGCCGCAGCCGCGATCAGGTG
>Ga0181531_10000404_pt1 | contig 29236 bp, 20 predicted proteins | sample PEATcosm2014_Bin_38_FD_119743 | JGI IMG/M metagenome (GOLD analysis project Ga0181531, IMG submission 119743) | Peatland microbial communities from MTU Mesocosm Facility, Houghton, MI, USA - PEATcosm2014_Bin11_10_metaG | ecosystem: Environmental > Terrestrial > Soil > Wetlands > Peat | place...
ATTGCGCCAGATGGCGCCGGCCTGCGCTGGAGCGCATAACCTTTCCGCCGGCCGTAATCTTGAAACGCTTGGCCACGGACTTTCTGGTTTTAATGCCTTTGGGTCGTCGCATAAAATCTTAATTGCAAAAGAGCACAGACTATACGTGCTGCTGGTGGTGGTGGCAAGCGATTTTTGAGAACATATTGAGCCGGGTTGCTTGCCAGAGGAGGAAGCGTCACTTATTTTCGCCGCAATGAAATATCGTCGTTTTGGACGGACGGAACTGGCCATGCCGGTGATTTCCTGCGGCGGCATGCGGTATCAATTCAAATGGGAGGACGTGGAACCCGGGGCCGTCCCGCGCGAAAACCAGGCAAACCTTGAAGCGATCATTCACCGCGCCGTGGAACTCGGCATCAACCATATCGAAACCGCGCGCGGCTACGGCACCTCGGAAATGCAACTCGGCAACGTATTGCCGAAATTGCCGCGGGAGAAAATCATCGTCCAGACAAAGGTCAAACCCTGCGCCACGCAACAGGAATTCCTCGAGACTTTTGAGACCTCGATGAAATACCTGAAGCTGGACCACGTGGATTTGTTGTCGTTGCACGGCATCAACAACCGCGAGTTGCTGGACTGGTCGCTCCGGAAAAACGGTTCCCTGGCCGCCGCGCGGCAATTGCAAAAGGAGGGCCGCGCCCGGTTCATCGGTTTTTCCACGCACGCAACCACGGACGTCATCCTGGAAGCCGTCAACAGCAGCGGGTTCGATTACCTGAACGTCCACTGGTATTTTGTGAATGATTTAAACTGGCCGGCGGTGGCGGCGGCGCGCCGGCAGGACATGGGGGTGTTCATCATCAGCCCGAACGACAAGGGCGGGAAATTGTACGCGCCACCCCAAAAACTGGCCGGGCTGTGTGCGCCGCTGACCCCGATGCAATTCAACGACCTTTACTGCCTGGCGCGCACGGAGGTCCACACGCTCAGTTGCGGTGCGGCCAAACCGGCGGATTTCGATGAGCACATCCGGGCGCTCGACTTTTACGATCGGATTCCGGAAACCATTGGACCAATCGAGCAACGGTTGCGCGCGGAAATGGAGCGCGTGCTGGGCGCGGACTGGTGCGCGCGATGGTTCGAGGGATTGCCCAATTTCGAGGAAGTGCCCGGGGAAATCAACGTCTCGGAAATTTTACGGCTTTGGACGTATGCGAAATCACTGGATCTGGTGGCGTGGGGAAAGATGCGCTACAACCTGCTCGGCCAGGCGGACCACTGGTTTCCCGGCCAGAACGCGGCAAAGCTCAGGGAGCTGGACCTGGAAAAGGCGATCCCCCACAGCCCGTTCGCGGGGCGGATTCCGGGGATTCTGGAGGACGCCCATCGGATGTTGTTCGAGAAACCGGTGAAGCGGCTCAGCGCCGGCTGAACCCCTCAACTACGGATTGTTGGTGCTGATGGTCAGCGGCGGCACAACCGGGGCGGCCGGGGTCAGGTCAATGGGGGCGCCCGCATTGAGCTGGGCCAGGACGGCGGCGGTCAAATCGTTTTGATCGTCATTGTACAACAGGACCGGGGTTTGATTGAGTGATTGTGCCGCGACGTCCATGACCATGGTGTAGCCGGCGGCTTTGGCCTTGGCCGTCACAACCGTGGTGATTTCCTGAATGATATCGGTGCGCATCCGCTGGGTTTGCGCCGCCAGGGTGGCTTGCGCCTGGCGCTCGAATTGCACGACGGCCGTTTGCGAATTTTGAATCTCGGTGAACTTGTCGGCCGCGGCCTGTTTGCGCTTGTCGCGTTCATCGGAGGAAATGGCCTGGTCATTGGCGGAATCCAGTAAATTTTGATAGTCGTCCCGGTCCTTCTGCAAATTATCAAGAAAGCCGCGGTCTTCCTTGTCGAGCTCGGCCTTGCGGTCATTGAGCGCGGTCTCGGCCTGCTTGGTCTTCCAGTAACCGTCAAACAGCTTGCGCATGTCCACCGTGGCGATTTTCTGCTGCGCCAGGGCCGGACCGCTCAAAAAAGTCATCAACAAAACCGCCGGAAAAATAATTCGCAAAATGCTTCTCATGGGGACAGGAAAGCAGAATTTCCAGCGGACGCCAACTGAAAACTGGCGGGTGCCAACGCCGGTCCGGCCAATCATGGCTAGGGCATTTGCAACAGGTAAAACTGTTGGGGGGTGTTGGCGGGCGGCGTATTGGTGAAAATGAACTGGCCCTGGCTGCCGAAATTGTTGGTCGCGACGGGCGTCCACAGGGCCACCGGCGTCGCCAGGTTGGTCGAGGTCAGCACATAATAGTTGCCACTGTTCGTGCCACCGACACCACTCAGTATGAAACTGCCGCCGGTGCCGGCCGTGATGCCCCCGAAAAGTGGCGCCGTCAGCACCGTCAGGGTGGCCACGGAACTGGTCACCGACCCATAATTGTTCGTGATCACGATCCAGTAATTCCCGTCGTTGAAGGTCTGCGCATTGGTGATGGTCAGGAGGTTGTTGGTCGAACCGCTGATGTTTCCTCCGTCCACAAGCTTTATGCTGTTCTCCACCCATTGCAGGGAGAATGGCGGCGTCGCATATCCGTTGACGTAGAACGTCACGGTGGAACCTGCGCCAACTGTTTGGTTTGTTGGTTGAACTGTGAGGAAAGGAGCGCTCGTTATGGTCAGTACGGCGACCGCACTGGTGACCGATCCCACATAATTGGTAACGACGACCTGATAGTTTCCGCTGTTGTTTGTCTGCGCGCCGGAGAACGTCAGGGTGGAGCTGGTCGCGCCGCTGATGTTCCCTCCATTCAGCACGTTCGTCCACGTCAGATTCGTTTCCTGCGCCTGCCATTGGTAACCCAACGACGGCGACCCGGCGGCGGCGGAAACCAGGAAGGCGTTTTGCCCCGTCTCCACCAACTGGTTCGTCGGTTGCAGGGTGATTACGGGCGGGCCATTCGTCACCGTCAGGCTGGCGACCAAACTGGTTACCGATCCCCCGTAATTGGCAACGATGAGCTGGTAGTTTCCGCTGTTGGTCGTCTGCGCGGGATTGATGGTCAACGTGGTATTGGTGGCTCCGCTGATATTCCCGCCATTCACCAGGTTTGTCCATATCAGGTTCGTGCCCTGCACCTGCCATTGGAAACTGAAGGGAAGGGTCCCGGTCACGGTTGTGACCAGGGTTACAAACGATCCCACCGCCACCGTCTGGTTTGTCGGCTGGGTGGTGATCACCGGCGGTTGCACCGACCAGCTGATTTTGGCCAGGAAGGCGTCACTGGGACCACTGAGAGAAGATTGATACGGGAAAAAGGTGGGGAAATTTGCCGAGGCGGTCAGGCCGGTAATGTACACATTGGTCTGTGAGTCCACCGCGATGCCGTAGCCATAGTCATTGCCGGAACCACCCAGATATCCCGAATAAAGAACACCGGCGGCATTGCTGGTGAACACGATTACGAAGACATCGCTGCCGCCGGCATTCGTTGTACCAAGAAGACCGGGCGTATTTATGGCCGGGAAATTGGTGCTGGTAGAGGCACCGACCACATACACGTTGCCGGAGGGGTCCAGGGTCACACCATAGCCGACATCACCGCCAAGGTTGGTTCCGCCAAAGACGGCGGAATAGCCAATGGCCGCATTCGAGCCACTCCATGTGATTTGCGTCAGAAAGGCATTGGTAATGAGCGGGGAAACAAAGGCTGCGTTGTTGGTCAGGCCATTATACAAATTGGTGATTCCGGTGACCGTATCCGGGAAATTGGTGGAAACCGTCCAGCCGGTCACGTACGCGTTGCCCGCGCCATCCACCGCAATGTGATTGGCAACGTCGTTGTTCGTTCCCCCCAGGAAAGTGGAATAGACCAAGCCGGTGCATGAAGGCGCGAATTTGGCAACAAACACGTCATCAGCCGAGGTCAGGTTCGACGAGCCATTCAGCAAAGAGCCGTTAAAGAAATTGGTGATTATCACCTGATTGGTTCCGCTGAAGTTCGTTTGGATCAACTGTTGAAATATGGCATTGGTGGTTGGGAAATTCGTCGAAGCGGAGAAGCCGGTCACGTAGACGTAATTGGAGTTGTCAACGGCTATGCTCTCACCTTGATCAAAGTTGGTGCCACCGAGGTAGGAAGAATAAATCAAATTCGTGCCCCCGGCGCCGATTTCGGTCACAAACGCATTGGCGTTGAAATAGATCGTATTGATACAGGCCAGATGGTTTTGGAATGCGTTCGGGGTTGTCGGAAAATTGGTCGAATAACTGAAACCGGTGACATAGGCGTTGTTCGACGCATCCAGGGCAATACCGAAGGCCGCGTCAGCACTTTCGCCGCCAAGATAGGTTGAATAGACGAGATTGGAACCGCTTGGGTTCAATTCTGCCACAAAGGCATCGGCGGGATAAAGCCCAACGTGCGAATTAAAAGGGCCGCCGATGTTGGTGTAAATGCCATTCCGGATGGGGAAATTTGCCGACTCCGTGGCGCCAGCAACGTAGGCGTCGCCAGCGTTATCCACGGCCAGTCCGTAGGCGGCATCATCGCTGCTGCCACCAAGGTAGGTGAGGTAAATCAGATTGGTCCCGGAACTATCAAACTTGGCTATGAAAGCGTCCCCCACCTGTGAGCCACCTTGATAATTTGTCTGAAACGCACCCGGCGTGGAAAAAGGCGCCGGATTGGTTACCGACATCTGTTTGGACAAGGTCTGCCCCGCGATATAAATAAAACCGTTTGTGTCCAGGGCAATGGACCAGGCGTTGTCACTGGAATTACCACCAAAGTAGGTCGAGAAACTTAGAACGGGATCAATCACCAACGGCAATTGGTGATCATACTTTCCGATGGCGAAGGCAACGGTGTGTGCGTCGATGACCCGATAGCCGCCATCAACGGGCTGGCGCGCGCCGGCCGCCGTCTGATAAATGACCGGCGCCGGCTGGCGGATTTCGTCCCGGCCCAGCGCCAGAATCAATTCCCCCCGCCCACCGATCGAAATTTTGTCCACCCCGGCAAAATGAATTTTGATCACATCCGGATCGGTGCCCGGCGCGAGGGTGAAATCGTATTCGAGTTGCCGTTGGTTGCCGTAATAAACCAAGGTGACACCGGGATAAAGCTGCCCGACCCGCACCCGGGCAAACGTCGGCACGCCGGTGCGCCAGACCGCCGGGTCGTTGCCCAGCAGGTAATTGACCTTGCCGGGAAGCCCGGTATCGCCCGACATCTGTGCCCCGGGGTTGGACCCGGCGAAGTCCATCCGCACCTCCGCCGGTTTGACGCCGTTTTTGCCCAGCGCGATTTGAATTTCGGCCGGCGAAAGCGAAAATTGGTAATTGCATCCACGGGTAATGAACCGGGCCAGACCGTCCGCCGGGGCGGGGCTGGCTTCAAAATAAAGCGGCAGGTTGCCGAGCGCCGCCAGCGATTGCGCCCGGACCGCCAGCGCCAATAAATTGAACATCCCGGCGCAAATCAATCCGACCAGGATTGGTTGCAACGTCAAAATCTTTTTCATACCACGGTTCATCTTAAAATTCACGCGAGTAACCAAAGCCGAATTGGAACTTCCCGGCGCCGCTGTTGTACTGGTCATGGTTTATGGGAATACCATAATACAACTGCAAGGGTCCCAGATGGGGAATGTCCAAAAGCAGGCCAAGGCCATAATCATCATTAATGCCTCCCGATAAGGAATAAGGCTGCATGCTGACGGCCCCGACATCGTAGAAGAAGTCCAAGCGCAGGTTGACTCCGTTATCCTTTTGAAGGATCGGAATGTAGTAATCCAGGGAACCAAACCAGTAGCTGTCGCCGCCAATGGGTTCGGTTGGCACTCCGGCGGGATTACCGGGGAAGGAAGCTGGATCACGCGGGCCGATGTTCCGGTATTTGAAGCCGCGCAAATTATAGAGGCCGCCAAGGTAATAACGGTCATAAAACGGCACATCCTGGTTGCCCATACCATCCGCGACGCCAGCGCGTCCGGTCAATTCGATGACATGGCCTTTGAACAAACCGGGAAAATACCACGCGGACTTGAGTTCCAGTTTGTAATAGGTGCTGTCGCCGGTCACAAATTCCGGGTCGAATTCCGTCCGCTGACCGCCGTTCGGCAGTTGGTTGCTGTTCCGGGTGTCATAAGCCAGCGAGGCCGTGAAATGATGAAACAAATGATCGCCGGTCTGCTCCAGAATGGCTCCGGGCACATTGGGTGGAACAGGTGGAAATGGGAAAACTCCCGGCTCCCAATCATGCCAGCCGCTGTTCAAGGAGATGCCCACGTCCTCGATGGTGTAACCAAGACTGCCGATGAAAAAGTCGCTCCACAGGGCGCGCGTCAGGCTGACGCTCACACCGGTGCGGGTTTCATCAAAAATGTTGTTGGGGCTTTCGAAATCCCATTGATGCCGGTACAGGTCCACGTCCAGCCGGAGTTTGCGATTTAGAAACCACGGTTCGCTGAACAGGAGTTCGTAGTCCTGGCGCTGGCTGCCCAGTTGGATGAACAGTCGCGCCCGCTGGCCGCCGCCCGTGAAGGTGGGCGGGTGGAACAGATCAAAGTTGTCCTGTTCAATTTCGGCGAAACCCACGATGGAATCCACCGAACTGAATCCGGCGCCGAGCGTGATTTTGCCGGTGTTTTGTTCCTGGACGTTCACCACCAGGTTTTCACGCCCGGCAATCGGCGGATCGGTCGGCTCCGGTTGCATGCGGACGCTGCTGAAATATTGCAGGCCGTCCAGCCGTTCCTTGCTGATATTCACGCGCACCATGTCGAAGACCTCGCCCGGCGAAATGGCCAGCTCGCGACGGATGACCTTGTCCTTGGTCTTGACATTGCCGTGGATGTCAATCCGCTCCACGTAGAACTTGTTGCCTTCGTCGATTTGAAATTCCAGATCCATCGTACCGGTGTCCACGTTCGGGATGCGCACCACCTGAAGGCTGGGACCCTGCTGCACGTTGATATAGCCCTTGCCGCCGTAAAAATCCTGGACGGCCTGCAAATCCTTGTCGAGTCCGTCGGGGGTGAAAACATCGCCCACGTCCATCGGCAACCCATGCGGGCCGATCTTGCCCCGGGCACGCTCAAAGCTGTGCACCTGCTGCAGTCCCTGGTAAACCTCCGGGTCACTGAAAATCTTGTTGCCGGTAAATTTGACCGAGCCGACCTTGTACTGCCTTCCCTCAAAAATATAGAAACGGATGTCCATCGTGTTGGGCGTCGGATACACGAGTTTGGCATCCTTGATCTCAAAATCGAGGTAACCGTGGCTGCGGTAATATTCCACAAGCGCGTCCTGGTCATCCTCAAACTGGTCCTGCTTGAACACCCCGTTGCCGGTCAGCCAGGAAAACATCCAATGCCGCCGGGTCTTGAGTTGCTTGCGCAATTCCCGCTGGGAAAACGCCGCCGCGCCAACAAATTCAATTTTGACAATTTTAACCTTCGGGGCCTCGGTAATTTGAAACGTCGCCGTGCCGCGCCCGGCGTTTTCATCCACGTCCACCACGTATTTGACCTGCGTGCCGGCACAGCCGTATTTCTCGTAAAGCTTCTGAATCTCCTGACAGTCGGTGAACAGCTTTTGTTCATCCAAGGGCTGGCCGACCTTGGCGGTGATTTTTTTTCGGATTTTGGAAGTGCTCAGTCTTTTATTGCCCGTGATGATGATGTCGCTCAGGCGCGGCCGGACCTGGACGATGTACGTCACCACCACACCGCCATCGCCGGCCTGATCCAGACCCACGCGAATGTTGTAAAACTGGCCCGTGGTGTAGAGATTGCGAATGTCCGACTCGGTGGTGCTGGCCGTATAAAAGTCGCCGGCCTTGAGGCGGATGTTGGAGCGGACAAACTGCTCGCTGACGGACTCGGGTCCGACGTATTTGATGTCCACGCGGTCCACTTTGAGCCCGGCGGTTTGCGACCACACGACCGGTGCACAGCCCAACAAGAGGCAAATCCCGAAAAGGCGAAAAAACAATTTCATCGTCTACCGGTCCACCGGCACATCTTCGTCGCTGACTTTGGCTGCGCTTTCAAATCGCGTGTAAGGCCTCAGGAATGTCAGATTGATATCGCCCGTCGGGCCGTTTCGTTGTTTGGCAATCAGCAAATTCACCGGCACGCCGTCGGCTTCCTCGCCAAAGGCGGCTTCGTCATCCTCGCCGGCATTTGGCTTGTACAGCAGACCGACCACGTCGGCGTCCTGTTCAATCGCACCGGATTCCCGCAGGTCCGACAACCGTGGTTTGCGGCTCTTGTCCCGCTCCAGTTCACGGTTTAACTGGCTGAGCACGAGCACCGGGACCTTAAGTTCCTTCGCCAGCGCCTTCAGGCCGCTGGAAATGTCCGAAATCTCCTGCTGCCGGTTTTCCTGTGCTCGGCGGCCAGTAGAATGCAGCAATTGTAGATAGTCAACCACGAAAAGCTTGATGCCGTGCTGCTGCCACATGCGCCGCGCCCGCGCCCGCAACTGCAGAATCGACAGCGCCGCCGTATCATCAATCAGCAGTTTCGCGTTCGCCAGTTTGCCCGCCGCGCTGGTCAGTTTGGGAAAATCCGATTCATTCATGAACCCCTCCCGGATGCTCCGCAGATTCACCCGCGCGATGGAACACATCATGCGCAGGACCAGTGCTTCCGCGCTCATTTCCAGGCTGAACACGCCCACCGGCAATTTTTGCTCCAGCACGGCATGCTCCACCACGTTCATCGCCAGCGACGTCTTGCCCATGCTCGGCCGCGCCGCAATCACAATCATTTCACTCCCGTGCAAACCGTCCGTCATCCGGTCCAGATCCGCGAACCCCGTCGCCAGCCCCGTCAGTGTTCCCTTGCGACTGAAAAAATTCTCGATCGTGCCGATGGCCTTGCCGACCAGCTCCTTGGTGGTCAGCACGCTGCCTTGCACCCGCGATTCACTGATGCGCAACACGTCGCGTTCCACCTCGTCCAGCAGCGCGTCCACCTCCCCCTCGTAATCATAAACCCGCCCGACGACGTCCGTGCAGGTCTGGATCATTTTCCGCAACAGGAATTTCTCCCGGACAATTTCCAGATAATAGGAAAGGTTCGCCGCGCTGGGCACGGCATCCTGGAGTTGCGACAAATAGGCGATGCCGCCCACCTGTTCCAGCAGTTGCTTGTCCTTCAACCGCTGCTGCAAGGTGATGACATCAATCGCCTCGCGCGTATCGTACATGGTCACCAACGTTTCAAAAATGGTCTGGTGCCGCAGATCATAAAACACCTCCCGCCCATCCTTCAGTTTCTCCATGCACTCGCCCATGCATTCGTTCGGCGAGAGCAGCACGCAACCCAGCACACCCTGTTCCGCCTCGGGCGAATGCGGCGGCAACCGGTCCACCAGCGCGGAGGACGGAGTGTGGCCTGCGGATTTCTGGCGCCGCGCCTTTTTTAAATCAGCGGTGGCACCGGCGGTCTCGGAAACAGAATCAATCATGACGTTATACGACTCGATCGCTGTCCTCGAATCAAAGCGTACTTATTGAATCTTAGTGACACGTTCTTCACAAGCCGGGATTCCAACGTTGCTCTCGGAAAATATTCGGCTGGAAAAATTGACTCGTCCGCTAATGATTTTTAGAATCTCCACTTGTGGAGCACATGAAACGCAAACCATCGCGCCTGGTCATTTTCTTGTCCGTCTTCATTGACCTGATTGGTTTTGGCATCGTGCTGCCGCTGTTGCCGGGCTACGCCGAGGAATTCGGCGCCAAAAGTTTCGTCATCGGCGCCATCATCGCCTCGTTCTCGCTCATGCAGTTCCTTTTTGCCCCGGCCTGGGGCCGTTGGTCGGATCATATCGGCCGCCGTCCCGTCATCCTGATCGGCAACCTGGGAGCAGCGGGTTCCTATGTTCTCTTTGCGTATGCGTCCGGTTTGCATGGGACCCTGGCCTTGTGGGGAATTCTGGCCTCGCGCGTGTTTGCCGGGATTGCGGGAGCGAATATTTCGGTGGCCTCGGCCTATATTGCGGACATTTCACCGCCGGAAAAGCGTTCGGCGGGCATGGCCTTGATCGGCATTGCGTTTGGCGTCGGCTTCATTGTCGGTCCGGCGGTCGGCGCCTTCACCGCGGACATCTTCGGCAAGTCCGGTCCCGGCTGGGTGGCCGCCGGTTTTTGCGCGGCGAATTTCATCCTCGGCTGGTTCATCTTGGGTGAAAGCCGGCAACCCGGGACCGGGACTGTGGTGGCCCGGCCCAAATTCACGCAATGGGGTCACACGCTCCGCCAGCCCAAGCTCGGCCTGCTCATCGGCATTTTCTTCCTCGCCACATTTTGTTTCACCTGTTTTGAATCCACTTTCCCCTTGCTGCTCCAGCCGCAGTCGGCACGGGGTTTCGGCCTCAAAAGCCGGGATGAGGTCGGATATCTTTTTGCCTATGCGGGAATCATCACGGTGCTGGTCCAGGGAGTGATCCATCGGCTGGTCAAAACCTTTGGTGAACCCCGCCTGATTTTCGGCAGCCTGGTCACTTTTGCCATCGGCCTGGCGGCGTTGCCTTTCCAAACCCATCTGCCCGGATTGCTGATCGTTTTGGCTGTGCTGGCCATCGGTTCCGGACTGAACCGCCCGCCGGTGTTCGGCATGATTTCACTCAAGTCTTCGCCGGATGAACAGGGCGCGAACCTGGGTGTCGCCCAGAGTTTTGGCAGCCTCGCGCGCATCCTCGGACCCATCTTCGCCACCACCCTGTTTTTTTTGCGGCCCGCCCAGCCATCGCCGGAATTGCCCTACGTCACCTGCGGTGGCATCGCCTTCCTGACCGCGCTGCTCGCGTGGCAATTCCTTTGCCGGGATTCCAAACCTGCGGCCGTGGAAACACCGACGGCGGATTGATCGCGTCACACCGGTTTTTGCGCCAATCCGCCGCCGTCCGTTCACTCAAACGGAATTCATTGCTGGTCCGGCGGCGGGCCGGATGGGTTGCCGTTGTCGCCCGGCGGCGGGCCGCCCTGGCCGGAGTTGGCATCTCCTTCACGCGGCGGCCCCATGGGCGGACGCGGTCCGATGAATTCATCCGGCGTCAACTGTCCGTCACCATTTTTGTCCAAGGTTTTGAGTTCAGCCGGTGCGTTGGCAATTTCATTCGCGTCAATCACCCCGTCACCATTGACGTCCAGTGCCTTGACAATCGCCGGCAGCGGCGGACGCGGAGCGTCCTTGGGCGCGTCGGTCGGCAACGGCGGCAGATATTCATCCGGAGTCAGCTTGCCGTCGCCATTCTTGTCCAGCGTCAATAATTCAGCGCTGGCATTGGCAATTTCGTTGGAATCAATCACGCCGTCGTGATTGACATCCAGCGCCGTGATCAGCGGCAATGGTGGCGGACGATGTCGCGGCCCGCCTCCACCCGGTCCGCCGTCCGGGGGCGGGCCGCCGGCATCCTGGGCGTTGACGATGAAGGCCGACGCGCCGAGCGCCAGCAAGATCAGCATGGTTTTCATTGTGGTCATGGTTTTCATGTTATGGTCGCTTTCTATTTACCGGTGTGAACTTTTCTTTGACGCAATTTACGCAAACCTACCTTAAGCGAACATGAAGCCGGAACATTTTTGATTATTTCCGTTCCGCGCCTTCATCTTCCCTTAAGGTGGCGCCTGCGAGAGTGACGGCGGATGGCGGTTGTGTTAAACCAGCCGCGACCACGGCCGGTATGAGAATCCTGATTGTTGAAGACGAACCCGATTTGCTCCGCAGCCTGGCCCAGGCGTTGCGCGAGGAGGGTTATGCCGTGGACACCGCCAACCAGGGCGAGGACGGCCTCTTTAAGGCGGAAAATTACGACTACGACGCCGTCGTGCTGGACGTGATGCTGCCCAAACTCGATGGCTGGGGAATTCTTAAACGTCTCCGTAAAACCAAAAAGACGCCGGTGCTCATGCTGACCGCGCGCGACCAGACGCGGGATCGGGTCAAGGGGCTCGACACCGGCGCGGACGATTACATGGTCAAACCGTTTGATTTGCCGGAACTGTTTGCCCGTTTGCGCGCGCTCATCCGCCGCAGCGCAAACCAGACCACCAACGTTATTGAAATCGGCGATGTGAAAATCGACACCGCCGTGCGCAAGGTGTTCCGCGCCGAAAAGCCCGTCGAGCTGACCGCGCGCGAATACGCACTCGTGGAATTTCTCGCGTTGCACCGGGGCGAAGTGGTCACGCGCACGCAGCTTTACGAACATTTGTTCGACGAAAACGACAGTACGCTTTCCAACCTGCTGGACGTTCACGTCTCGAACGTCCGTAAAAAGCTGGGCGCGGAATTCATCGTCACCCGTCGCGGCCACGGCTATTGCATCGAATGAAGATCTTCAAATCCATCAAGTGGCGATTGCAGCTCTGGTACGGCCTGATCCTGGCCCTCGCACTGACGGGGTTGGTGGGAACCTCCTATCAACTGGAGTGGGCCAGGCAATTCCACAACATCGACATGGATTTGAACGGCCGTTTGGAAACGCTGGTAAACTTGATGCAATCGCCGCCGCCGCCGCCGCCGGAGCCAGACGGGCCCTTGCCGGGTGGTCCGCCCCCGGGACGTCCCTTTCCCGGCCGTCCACCCTTCGGACTCCATTTGCCCCCCTCCACCATCAGCTCTTTTTTCGATGAGACTGGCACAAACGGTTTTTACTATGTGATCTGGTCTCCCGAGGGCAAAGAACTGATGCGATCACCCAATGCACCGTCCGGTCTCACCCTGCCGCTTCACACCACCATGCAAATCCGCGGCGTGTATTGTGAACTGGTAACGCCGGTACCGGCCATGAAACCGGTTTACCGAATTCTCGTTGGACGCTCCATCGGGCCGGAGCTGGAAGAACTTCACCGGAACACCCTGCATTCGATCTGGGGAGGAGCGGTCCTGTTGTTGGCCGGACTCGTCGGCGGCTGGGGCGTCGCGGGCCGGGTGCTCAGGCCGATCGAAAATATCAGCGCCACCGCCGTGAAAATTGCCGCCGGTGATTTGTCGCAACGCATCAACGTCGCCGAAACGGAAAGCGAACTGGGCAAACTGGCCGCGGTCTTGAATTCCACGTTCACCCGGCTCGAGGCTGCCTTTGCCCAGCAACAACAATTCACCGCCGATGCCGCGCACGAATTGCGCACGCCCGTTTCCGTGATGCTGACGCAAACGCAGACCGCGTTAACCCGCGAACGCACCGCCGCGGAATACCGGGAAACGATCGAGGCCTGCCAGCGTTCGGCCCAGCGAATGCGCCGGTTGATTGAATCATTGCTGGAACTGGCGCGGCTGGACGCGGGGCAGGAATCGTTAAAACGCATGCCCTTCGATTTGTCGCAGATGGTCCGCGAGGGTATCGAATCCATTCGTCCATTGGCGGACGAACGCGGCGTGAAAATTCTCTCCGAGCTTGGGTCGCTGGAAATCACCGGCGATTCCGGGCGGTTGGCGCAGGTCATCGCCAACCTGCTGACCAACGCCATCCAATACAACCCGTCCGGCGGCGAAGTACGCTTGAAATTGGAATCACAACCCGGACTGGCGGTGCTGACCGTCGCTGATACGGGACAGGGAATTTCCAACGAAGATCTGCCCCACGTGTTTGAACGGTTTTATCGCGGAGACAAATCGCGTACCGCCTCAAATGGCAACGCCGGGCTGGGGCTGGCTATTTCAAAGGCCATTGTCGAAGCTCATGGCGGCACGATTGAAGTTGCGAGCCAAACCGGGACGGGAACGACTTTTACCGTGCGGTTGCCGGCAACATAATCGGGAGGGTTGCCGTGTCGGCGGCCCTGAATTGAGGACGGCGACACGCCGTCCCGCCCGGATTCAACGCAGGAACAGTTCCGCCGCAGCATCGGCGAAGCGCAGTCCCTGCCGCGTGAGATGAAAGCCTTCCGGCGAAATTTCCGCCCAGCCGCGCCCGGCCAGTTGGTTCATGTCTGCTGACCACTCCCCGCGCAAATCAAAATTGGTCGTACGCCGGAATTCCTCAAACGGCCAGCCGGCCACCAGGCGCAAACCGAACGCAGCGGTTTCGCCGGCGCGTTTGAGCGGCGGCAGTTCCTCGCGGGATTCGATGGCGCGTTTTCCCTTTTCCAACTGCTCGCAGTAAAGCTGCGTGTTCGCCCAGTTTTTCGTCCGCACACCGCGCACATAACCGGTCGCGCTCGGCCCCAGCCCATAAAATGAACCGCCGCGCCAGTAGTTGACGTTGTGCCGGCAGGCGAAATCGGGGAGTTCGGAGTTCGAAGTTCGGAGTTCGGAGCGATGGCGCGCGAAATTGGCAATTTCGTACTGATGAAAACCGGCAACGTTCGCACGCTCGATCATTTCCTCATACATCGCACAGGCCAGGTCCTCATCCACGTCGAATTCGCCGGCCTGTAGTTGCGCAAACAGCGGAGTGTCGTCCTCGTAAATGACTTCGTAACTGGACAGGTGTTCGCTGCCCAGGGCCAGGGCCTCGTCCAAGGTGGCCCGCCAGATCTCCCGCGTCTGGCCGGGAATTGCGAACATCAGGTCGAGGTTCAGGTTGTCGAAACCGGCCTGGCGTAAAAGGTCGAATGATTTGAAGACCATCGCGCGCGAATGAATCCGGCCCAACCGGTCGAGCAAGGCCTCGTCGAGTGACTGGACGCCCATGGAGATGCGGTTTACCCCAAAGTCCCGAAGTAATTTGGCCTTGTCAGCCGAGACGGTGGCGGGGTTGCATTCGACGGTGAATTCCTCCGTGCCGAGCAGGTTCAGGCGTTCCATGGCCTGGAGGATTTGTTCCCACTGGCGGAGGTTGAGCAGCGAGGGCGTGCCACCGCCAAAGAAAATGGTTTGTGGCCGCAGATCGTCCGCGACGATTTCCATTTCGCGGATCACGGCGTCCACGTAACGGTTGATGAGTTCGCCGCTGGATGGTTCGGAGTAGAATGCGCAATACGCGCACTTTTGTGCGCAAAACGGCACATGGAAATAAAGACCGGCAATTCGCGTTACCTTTGAATCCGGCATGAAGACAATTTACTCCCTTCCAACCACCGCTGGCGAATCCAAATCCCCGGGGCCGCTCAATTTTAAATTCCGACAACGGCAGTATCGTAGTTACTGCTGGTGCACGCGCTGAACGTTTTGGGCTTTCAACCCCTTGTCACTGACGACGACATCAAACAAGACATCATCTCCCTCGTTTAGCGTTTTGAATCCCGTGCCCACAATGGACGAATGGTGAACAAACACGTCCTGCCCGGAACTTTGGGCGATAAACCCAAACCCTTTTTTATTATCGAACCACTTGACTTTGCCACTGGCCATAATCTCTCCTGACTTCCGAGGCACTTTGAAGCGAAAAAGACACGACTGAAACCAGCCGTGCCTACAGTCACTAGTCAAATCCACTCATGCCTGTTTGCACGACAATAGAAAGTTATTGCGCCGCCGTCAAGCACTAGTTTTAACACGATTTTAACATTTACCAACCCGGCCAACTCACTCCAGTTGCAACGCCTGATCGAGCAGTTGGGGCAGGTAATTGATGATGGCCGCTTCACTGACCGCCAGCGTGGCCCCGGCCTTTTGCGCCGCCGCCTGCCATTCCGCCGCCGGGTCGCCGGCAAAAGCGATGACGGGGATGTGTTGGGTGGCGGCATCCGCCTTTAATGCCGCAATGACGCGGCAAACCTCCTCGCGGCCGGCCAGGTCCGCGATCACCAGCAGCGGGCTGGTGCTGCGTGCGCATTGAAGCAGCGATGCCAGGTCATTAACCGCCTGGACGCGATAGTTCAAGTCCTGCAGCCGGTTTACCAACTGGCTGCCAGGCATCAACTTCTCGTAAAAAACGAGCGCGAGCGGCTGCGTCATGCGGTCAACGTGCGCCATGGCCGGATAAATAGCAAAGCTGTTTTGATGCGACAACTCCGTTACTCACGGCAAATCGGTGTGTCCCATCAAATAGCGATCACACTCACGGGCCGCGCCACGGCCTTCATTGAACGCCCATACCACCAGGCTTTGGCCACGGCGGCAATCGCCGGCGGCAAACACTCCCTTGATGTTCGTAGTGTACTTCTCAAATTCAGCCCTGGCGTTGCTGCGCAGATCACGCTCAATGCCAAGCGCTTCCAATAAAGGCTGTTCCGGGCCCAGAAAGCCCATCGCCAGCAGAACCAGTTGCACCGGCAAAACCTTTTCCGTGCCGGGCACGTTTTTCGGCACAAACTGGCCCTTCTCGTTCCGTTCCCATTGCACTTGCACGGTGTGAACGGCTTTGACGTGGCCGTTGGCATCGCCCTCAAATTTCGTCGCCGTGGTGAGGTAAACACGCGGGTCGGCGCCGAATTTCGCCGCCGCTTCCTCCTGACCATAATCCAGCCGGTAAACCTTCGGCCATTCCGGCCAGGGATTGTCTTTGGCACGGTCCCCCGGCGGTTTGGGCAAGATTTCGATCTGGACCAGGCTGTTGCAACTGTGACGCACCGCCGTGCCCACACAGTCCGTTCCCGTGTCGCCGCCGCCAATGACAATGACGTCCTTGCCCGTCGCCGAAATGAAGCTGCCGTTTTTGCGGCCATCCAGAATGCTCCTGGTGTTCGCAGTGAGAAAATCCATTGCGAAATGAACACCCTCGAGCTGGCGGCCTTCGACGGGCAAATCGCGCGGATTGGTCGCGCCGGTCGCCAGAATCACGGCATCAAATTCCTTCAACAATTTCTCCGCCGGATAATTCGCCCCGACCTCGGTATTGCAAACAAATTTGACGCCCTCGGCCTCCAGCTGTTTGATGCGGCGCAGGACGACCTGTTCCTTGTCGAGTTTCATGTTGGGAATGCCATACATGAGCAGTCCGCCAGGGCGGTCGGCACGTTCAAAAATGGTGACGAGATGGCCGGCTTGGTTGAGTTGCGCGGCGGCACAAAGCCCCGCCGGGCCGGAACCGATGACCGCGACTTTTTTGCCGGTGCGGACCGTGGGCGGTTCCGCCACGATCCAGCCATTTTCCCAGCCGTGATCGGCGATGGTGCATTCGATATTTTTAATCGTGACCGGCGGGTTGTTGATGCCCAGCACGCAGGAACCTTCGCAGGGCGCCGGACAGACGCGCCCGGTGAAGTCGGGGAAGTTGTTGGTCTTGTGCAGGCGTTCGAGCGCTTCCTTCCACAGACCGCGATAGACCAGGTCGTTCCATTCGGGAATCAGATTGTGAATGGGGCAGCCGGTGGTCATGCCGCTGAGCAGCGAACCGGTGTGGCAGAAGGGAATGCCGCAATCCATGCAGCGCGCGCCCTGTTCGCGCAGCTTCTTCTCCTCCATGTGGAAGTGAAATTCCTTCCAATCCGCGACACGTTCGACCGGCGGACGGTCCGCCGGAAGTTCGCGCAGATACTCGATGAATCCTGTAGGTTTGCCCATTTTATCTTTTGTTTACCGCAGAGACGCCGAGGCGCAGAGAATGGAAATATTCTTAAATTTTAAACTGCTTCGCATCTTCTGATTGTTTGTCATTTGTATGCTCAACACCAGAGTGCCGTTTCTTTCAACAAGCTTTGCGCCTCTGCGTCTCCGGGTAAATTTTCATCCGCCGCCGACGCGTGCCACGTCGCGAATGTTTTCCTCAAATGCGGCCATGATGGCTTCGTCGCCGCTCAAGCCCTGTGACTGCACCCTCTTCAAGGATTGCAGCACGCGCGCATAATCTTTCGGCAGCACTTTCACAAATTTCGGCACAAGCTTTTTCCATTCACCAAGAATCCTGGCAGCACGCTCGCTCCGGGTATAAGTCTGATGGCGCTGGATCAATTTCCAAACCGCCTCGATTTCATCCGCGTCCTCGAGTTTTTCCAGTCCCACCAAATCCGGGTTGCAGCGCGTCGCGAAATCGCCGACCTCATCCAGCACATAGGCGATGCCACCGGACATGCCCGCGGCGAAATTGCGGCCGGTTTTACCCAGCACCACCACGCGCCCCCCGGTCATGTATTCGCAACCGTGATCGCCGATGGACTCCACGACGGCATCCACACCGCTGTTGCGCACGCCGAACCGTTCGCCCGCCATGCCCCGCACAAACACTTCACCGTTCGTCGCGCCGTAAAGCGCCACGTTGCCAATGATGATGTTCTCCTCGGCGACAAAGGTCGAGCCCTTGGGTGGATAAACGATGATTTTGCCGCCGCTCAAACCCTTGCCAAAATAATCGTTGGCGTCGCCCTCCAGTTCAATCGTCATTCCGCGGGGCGTGAACGCACCGAGGCTCTGGCCGGCGCTGCCGGTGAACTTCAGATGAATCGTGTCATCCGGCAGGCCGTTCGGACCGTGCTTCCTGGTGACATCGCTGCCCACGATCGTGCCGACGACGCGGTTGACGTTCCGGATGGGCAAATCGGCGCGGACGCGCTCGCCGCGTTCGATGGCCGGCTCGCAAATTTTAAGCAGCTTTGACACGTCCAGCGATTTCTCCAGACCGTGGTCCTGGTCAATCTGCCGGTAACGGCCAACTTCCGGCCCGACTTCCGGCTGATGCAAAATCGGCGTCAGGTCGAGCCCTTTCGCCTTCCAATGCTCGATGGCCTTCCAGGGAATCAACTTGTCGGTGCGGCCGATCATTTCGTTGAGCGTGCGGAAACCCAGCTGGGCCATGATTTCGCGCAGCTCCTCGGCCACGAACCGCATGAAATTTTCGACATGATCGGGGTCGCCGGTAAACCGCGCCCGCAGGCGGGGGTCCTGCGTGGCCACGCCGACCGGGCAGGTGTTCAAATGGCAGACGCGCATCATGATGCAGCCCAGCACCACCAGCGGCGCGGTCGCAAAACCAAATTCCTCCGCGCCAAGCAATGCGGCCACGGCCACGTCGCGGCCGGTCTTTAACTGGCCGTCCGTCTCGACGTAAATGCGGCTGCGCAAATTGTTCAGCACGAGCGTCTGGTGCGTCTCGGCAAGACCGAGTTCCCACGGCGCCCCGGCGTGTTTGATGGACGACAACGGTGACGCGCCGGTGCCACCGTCGTGACCGGAGATCAAAACCACGTCCGCATGCGCCTTCGCCACGCCGGCGGCAATGGTGCCCACGCCGACCTCCGCGACCAGCTTGACACTCACCCGCGCACCGCGGTTTGAATTCTTCAAATCGTGAATCAACTCCGCCAGGTCTTCAATGGAGTAAATGTCGTGGTGCGGCGGCGGCGAAATGAGACCGACGCCCGGGGTGGTAAACCGCGTCTTGGCAACCCAGGGATAAACCTTCTTGCCCGGCAATTCACCGCCTTCGCCCGGCTTGGCGCCCTGGGCCATTTTAATTTGCAACTCGCGCGCATTGACGAGGTAATGGCTCGTCACACCAAACCGGCCCGACGCGACCTGTTTGATGGCGGAATTTTTCGAATCACCGTTGGGCATCGGAACGTAGCGATCGGGATCCTCGCCGCCCTCGCCGGTGTTCGATTTGCCGCCCAGGCGGTTCATGGCGATGGCGAGCGCCTCGTGCGCCTCCTTCGAAATCGAGCCGTAACTCATCGCGCCGGTCTTGAACCGTTTTACGATTTCCCCGACCGGTTCGACCTCCCCGATCGGGATCGGAGTGGCCGCGAATTTGAAATCCAGCAGGCCCCGCAGCGTGCACAGGTGCGCCGCCTGCTGGTTGATCAGTTCGGCGTATTCCTTGAAAATTTTGTAACTGCCGAGCCGGCAGGCGATTTGCAATTTGTGGATCGTCTGGGGGTTGAACAGATGGTATTCGCCGCCGTCGCGCCATTGGTACTGGCCGCCGGGATCGAGCACGCCATTGACCGGGCGGTCCGGATACGCGTGACGATGCCGGGCCAGAACCTCCTCCGCCAGCACGTCCATGCCCACGCCCTGGATACGCGATGGCGTCCAGGTGAAATACTTGTCCACCACGTCGCTGTTGAGGCCGACGGCCTCGAAAATCTGCGCGCCGCGATAACTTTGCACCGTTGAAATGCCCATCTTGGCCATGGTCTTGACCACACCTTTGACGGCGGCCTTGATGTATTTTTTGACGGCGGTTTTATGGTCGAGTTTGAGGAGCAATCCCTCCTGAATCAGGTCGTCAATCGCCTCAAAGGCCAGGTAAGGATTGATGGCGCTGCAACCATAACCGATGAGCAGCGCGAAATGATGCACTTCGCGCGGCTCGCCGGATTCAAGCACCAAACCCACCCGGCCCCGCGTCCCCGCCCGGATCAAATGATGATGCAGGCCGGCCACCGCAAGCAACGCGGGAATCGGCGCCTGTTGCGCATTAAGGCCGCGATCCGAGAGAATGATGATGTTGGTGCCGCCGGCAATGGCCTGGTCCGCCGCGGCAAATAGTTTGTCGAGCGCGGCCGCCAGTCCTTTCGCACCTTCGGCCACGGGAAACAAAATCGGCAGCGTGGCGCACTGGAAGGCTTTGCCGTCCACGTGGCGCAGCTTTTCCAGTTCCTCATTGGTGATGACTGGATATTTCAGCTTGATCAGCCGGCAGCTCTCAGGCTTGGGCTGGAGCAGACTGCCCCGGGGACCGACCATTGTTTCCGTCGAGGTGATGATTTCCTCGCGGATCGGGTCGATCGGCGGGTTGGTGACCTGCGCGAACAGTTGCTTGAAATAGTTGTAAAGCAACTGCGGTTTGTTCGACAGCACCGCCAGCGGCGTGTCCGTGCCCATGGAACCCAGCGGCTGCACGCCGTCGTTCGCCATCGGCCCGATGATGAAACGCAAATCTTCAAAGGTGTAACCAAACGCCTGCTGACGCTGCAAAATCGTCGCGTAATCCGCTTCGTGCACGTGCGCCGGCTCCGGCAGCTTTTCGAGCGGCACGTGATGTTCCGCCAGCCATTCTTGATACGGCTGCGCCCGGGCAAATTTGTTCTTCAGTTCCTCGTCGGCGACGATGCGACCCTGTTCGAGGTCCACCAGGAACATCCGGCCCGGCTGCAGGCGGCCTTTGATGGCAATGCGTTCCGGCGGAATCTCCAACACGCCCGCCTCTGACGCCATGATGACCAGGTCGTCCTTGGTGACGTAATAACGCGACGGGCGGAGGCCGTTGCGGTCGAGGCACGCGCCAATCACCTTGCCGTCCGTGAACGCGATGGACGCCGGGCCGTCCCACGGTTCCATGAGGCACGAATGATATTCATAGAACGCGCGTTTCTCCGCGCTCATGCTCTCGTGGTTCTCCCATGGCTCGGGAATCATCATCATCATCGCGTGCGGCAGCTCGCGGCCCGCCATGACCAGCAACTCCAGGCAGTTGTCGAACATGGCCGAGTCGCTGCCGTCGGTGTTGATGATCGGGATGATTTTTTTGATGTCATCGCCGAACAGTTCGGAGGCAAAATTCGACTGGGCCGCGTGCATCCAGTTGATGTTGCCCCGCAGCGTGTTGATTTCGCCGTTGTGCGCGACGTAACGGTACGGATGGCTGCGGTCCCAGCTCGGGAAGGTGTTGGTTGAGAAACGTGAATGAACCAGCGCCAGCGCCGTGACCATGCCGGGGTCGCGCAGGTCGGGATAATATTTGGCCACCTGCTCGGGCATGAGCATGCCCTTGTAAATCACCGTCCGGCTGGACAGGCTGGAGACGTAAAACCACCTGCCGCCGGCGACCTGGCCGGCATAACGGATGCGCTGTTCCGCGACCTTGCGGATGACGTAAAGCTTGCGTTCGAACGCTAGGTCGTCTTTGAGCGCCGGGTTGCGGCCGATGAACACCTGCGCCATGTGCGGCTCGGCGGCCACGGCGGTTTTGCCCAGCGAGGAATTGTCCGTGGGCACGTCACGCCAGCCGAGCAAGGTCTGGCCTTCCCCGGCGACGATTCCGGCAAACGCCGCCTTGACGGCGTCGCGTTCGGCCGGAGCTTTCGGCAGGAACAACATGCCGACACCGTATTGTCCGGCGGCGGGAAGCTTGAAACCGGCCCGGTCCACGGCTTTGAGCAGGAACTCGTGCGGCGTCTGCATGAGGATGCCGGCGCCATCACCGGTGTTGGCCTCACAACCGCACGCGCCGCGATGGTCGAGATTCACCAGGATCTGAAGGGCGTCGGTCACCAACTGGTGTGACTTGCGCCCCTTCATGTTGACCACAAAGCCCACCCCGCAGGAATCATGTTCAAATTGCGGGTCGTAAAGTCCCTGTTTCGGCGGTGCAGTGAGCTGCGCCGGCCGGCTGACATTAGCGCTTGCTGTTAAGCCTCGGGTCATCGCTTGGCGAATTAGCCTTCGTTCACTCATTTTTTACTCAAATTTCGTCATTACGCAATAAATGTTTTCACAATCCGCGCAACCGACTCAGCTTACACCAAGCCGGGGAATTGTACATGGCGCGTTGTTGAAGCCGAAGGCGGAGCCGCATTCTGTTGGTGGCACGACCCGCAGGGCTTGGAATAACGATTCCGGAACCCGGGAGCGCCGGCATCCTGCCGGCGAGCTTCACTCATCGCAACCGGCCCGCTCCTTACTGCGCCACGACCCGCCAGAACTTCGGCGTTCCGGCCGGCAACGGCAGGGAAACCACCTGGGGATCGTTGGTCTGCAGGAAAGACTGTGTCATTTGCCAGTTGGTCGAGGTCAGGGAGCCGATGGCTTGGATTTGGTTGGTGTGGCCGACGCTGCCGCTGATCGTGAGCAGCAGATTGGTTGCTCCACGCGCGAGGGAAAGATGCGGCGCGCGCGGCGGCGTCACGCTGGCCGGGTTATCACTGAAATCCGGGATGCCATTGGCATTTGCGTCGTTCGTGTCATTGATGGAAAGCTCCCACAATTGGTAATCCGGGCTGGCCGTGCCCGGATCGCCGTCGGCAAAGAAAACGTAGCCAGCATAGTTGGTCGGCCAGGTTGGAATGCTCCGCGAAAAAACTTCGCTGTCAAAACTGAGCGTCTGCGAGGAGGCGTTGGTCCATACGCCGGGCTGGTTGGTCAGTGTGTTGAAAGGATCGGTGGAAGATTTCGTGAAAACAATCGGCCCTTGCAGTGTGCCGGCTGAATTGCCGGTCTGAGTCAGATTGATGCTCGCCGAAACCGTGTTCGAGCCAGGCGTGTAGGTCAGCGGGCCAGTATATTCGATCAGAGTGAACGGACAGGTAAAATTACCCAAGTCGCCCCAGTTATCATCATACAAGTCGAGCACGCAAGTGCCGTTGGCCGAACCTGCATTCCGATTCCACGTGGCGGTAATGGTCCCGGAAAAGTAAATGCTGGTGGAATAGGTTCCTCCCGAAGTGACCTCGTTGGTCACGCCTTGCGAAACTTCAAAAAAATCGTCGAAGCCGTTGCCATTGGCGTCAACAACTGGTGGTAAATTCACATAAATCGTCCCGCTGTCGCTCATGCCGCTCCAGACGAGTACCAGACCACTGGCCCAGGTCCGGCCGGAATAGGGCATCAACTCGCCGTTGTACGGTGGTCCGCCAATGGTGCTCATATCCAAGGTGCCGCCGTACGTGGTGCCTTCCTGAAAATGAAGCGACAGGCAATAGAGTCGCGCGTGCGCCGTTTCCGCGCCCTGGCTTGTTGCCGAAAGAAGAAACCAACCTGCCATCAAGAAAATGAGAAATCGTTTCATAGCCGCTCCTGGTTAAACGGCATTGAAACACTTATTTAATAATTCGTCAAGATAAGATGTGCTGCTTGCATCACTCTGCGCTGCCAAAGCTCAAGGCTTGGCCAGCCGGGCGTCCAGCGACCACCGGCCCGGCCCGGTCAACAACACGAACAGGAAACCGACCGCACGGAGAAATTCGCGCACGCCTCGTGCATCACGCTGCGCAAGCCGTAACGCGGCAGATCCATCAGCGCAATTGCCGGGGTTCGGAGCGCCGAGCACCGCCTCGGCCCGTCGGGAAAATCCATCGCCTCTCGCCGAGACGGTGCTCGGCGCTCCAATTTTGATTTCATATCACGGTTGAGAGGATTTCTCCGGCCCCCAGGTCCAGTAAAGCCCGAAATACCAGAGCAGGTGGTTGTCGCCCGCCACACTGTGCCCGGCACTGAACAACAGGCTGAAATGTTCGCTGAAGTTGCACGAACCTCCGAGATTGAGCGCCGCAAAACCGTGATCGTTTTCCGTGTCCTGCCCCTGCCCAAAAATCTCGCCGCCAAGTGTAAGGTGCGGTCCGAAATCGCGCTGCACCAGCCAGCCGCCGAAGGGATAATCGCGCTGGCCGGGCGCGGAATTCAAGGCCGCGCCGCCGCCGCCGTAGGTTGTCCACGGTCCCCAGCTCTTTTGCAGCCACAACGGCAAACGAAACCAGGTCCGGCCATTGCCCAAACCGCGGCTGGCCTCGCCTGTCGGAAGTTCCGCCATCGGGAAAATTCCGATCTGCGGCCATCTGTCCGTTTCATGCACGAACCGGTATTTCACGCCCAATTCCGTGTCGCCCAGACCGACCTCGGTCGGTGCGCCATCAACGCCCACGGTGGTCATCGGCAGCACCAGATGAAGCTGTGTGTCGGGCAGCACGCCGTAATTCAATTCCACTGCCGGGCCGTTGATGGTGTAATTGTCCAAGCTGGTGTGGTCGCCGTTGCCAAACACATAAAATTCCCAGTGCTGATAATCCACCGGTTCCGGGTCGTCGGTCAAAAACGGCGGGCCGGCGAAGGTTGGTGCGGCGAGAACCAGGTTCAAGCCGGCTGCCAGCGAAATGAGTTTACCGGTGTTTTTCATTCACCGCTGAAAGTAATTGATGCGTCCACGCCGCGCCACCTGGCGTTGCACAATTTTCCTTCATTCTTCAAACGCCGCCTTGCCGACGCACCCTTTCGCCTTATACTGTTCCACTGTGCCTGAGCAAAAGAAAACACGCGTCGTCTGCGGCATGAGCGGCGGAGTGGACTCCTCCGCCACGGCGGCGCTGTTGCTCGAACAGGGCTACGAGGTCATCGGCATCACGCTCAAGCTCTGGCCGCAGGACTGCGTTAACCGCGCCGAGGACAAGTGCTGCGGCCCACAAGCCGTCACCGACGCCCGCGCCGTGTGCCACAAACTCGGCATCCCGTATTACCTGATTGACGAGGCGGCGGAATTTCAGAAGCACGTCATCCAATACTTCGCCGACGAATACAAGGCCGGCCGCACGCCGAACCCGTGCGTGATGTGCAATCAAAACCTGAAATTCGGCCGGCTCATCGACCGCGCCCGCCAACTCGGTGCGGATTACATTGCGACCGGGCATTTTGCAAGGGTTGAACGGGCGGAACTGGGAGCGCCGGCATCCTGCCGGCAAGTCGCGGTGCAAAACGTGAATTCTCCCCGGCAAGATGCCGGCGCTCCCGGCAAAGGTCGTTATTTGCTCAAGCGCGGACGGGATTTGAAGAAGGACCAGAGCTATTTCCTTTTCTCCCTTCGGCAGGACCAGCTGGCGCGGGCGCTGTTTCCGCTCGGCGAAAAGACCAAGAGCGATACGCGCGAAGTGGCGCGGCATTGCCAGCTTAAGACCGCCGACAAGGAGGAGAGCATGGAAATCTGTTTCGTGCCGGACAACAATTACGGCGGATTTCTCCAGCAGGCAAACCTCGCACAAAAACATCGCGGTGAAATCACGGACGTTCAAGGTCACCTGCTCGGCCATCACGACGGCATTGAGTTTTACACCATCGGCCAGCGCAAGGGCCTGGGCATCACCACGCCCAAGCCGGTCTATGTGGTCGAACTGGACGCGGAGAGCAACCGCGTTGTGGTCGGCGACGAATCCGCGCTGGATCGCGACGAATTTACCGCCAGCAATTGCAATTGGATTCCGTTCGACAAACTCACGGAGCCGGTCGAAGCCATGACCAAGATCCGTTACAACCATCCCGGCACGCCGGCAACCGTAACACCGACCGGTAATGACTCGGTCAAAGTGAAGTTGCACACGCCACAACGCGCCATTACGCCCGGCCAGGCCGCGGTGTTTTACCAGGACGATCTGGTTCTTGGCGGCGGGTGGATAGCAAAGTAGGACGGGCTTCCAGCCTGTCTCAAACATTGAGAAGTCAGAGACAGGCAAGATGCCTGTCCTACAACCGGTCAGTCATCGTTGTCTTCATCAAAATCAAATGGCGGGGTCAGGCCGGTGTAATCGCCGACGATTTTAGCATCATAAGGTGAATACAACCCGTTCTGCGTGGTGTGAAGGTCGTAGCCCACGTTGTTCCCAAACGGAAAGGGGCTCACAGGCCCGCCAGCCAGAGGCAAGCCGTAAGTCGCGACGATGGTCCCGGCCCTATTGACGCGGATGACCTGGTTGTTGAACTGGTCGCTGATCAACGTGTCACCGTTGGCCAGACGCACGGCGCGCGTCGGCAGCGGCGCGGCGATACTCGGCGGGCTGGTGTTGATGTCGTATTCCCAAACGACGTTGTCACTGGCATCCACCTCGACGACGCGGGCGTTCCCGGAATCGGTCAACAGCGTGTCGCCGTTCGGGAGCCGGCTGGAGAAGGCGAGGATGCTGACCGTGCCGCCGGCGCTGAAGGTCTTGACGATTTTGTCACCGCGCGTGACTTCGAGGGCGCGGTTGTTGTTTTCGTCCGAGATCAGGATGTGGCCGTTTTCCAGCAACTCGGCGGAGTTGGGGCTGTTGAGTTGATCCGACGCATTGGTGTTCGAGCCCGGATACTGCCAGACGATTTTCTTCGCCAGGTTCACTTCGATGATCCGGTTGTTGGCCTGGTCGGTGATGAGGACATGGGCATCGGGAAGCCAGGTGCATTGCACCGGCGTGCTCAACTGATTGGGACCGGAACCAGTCACTCCAAACTGGCCGTATTGCCAGACAATGTGACCAAAGGGATCCACCAGGATGACGCGGTTGTCCACCGCACCGCCGGGAGCCTGCGGAATCACTCCGGGGGGCGTGCCGGTGCCGGCCATCAGCGTAAACGGCCCGACGCGTTGAGCGTCATTGCAGCCGATGATGGACCTGGACGAAAAATCATCCGGCCCCAGCCCAAACCGCCAGACGATGTTGCCCGCCGGGGTGGCCTCGATGACGCGATTGTTGAATTGGTCGGCGATCAGGATGTCGCCCGGCTGGTTGAAGTGACTGCTCAGGATCGCGGCGTCCGCCGAAACCGCGCCGGTGAGAACCGAGACACCCGCGGCGGCGAGCAGACGGTGCCAACTCCTGGCCCTGCTTAAGATGTGCTTGCGTTGCTTAATCATAAAACTCTCCTTTTTGCTGGTTTCAAACGATTGGTTTATCGCCCGGGTATGAGGCGCGAGCCGTTGAAAAGTTCCCCCAAAAGAATTTCCCGCGGCCTGCCTGCCCCAGGTTGACAACCCGTCAGACCCGGGGCATCGTTTCAGCCATGAAAGCAATTACTCTACTGGTCGCGATTACATTCTTTCAAATCCTGGCCGCCGGCGCGGCGGAATCCATTTACGACATTCCGCTCAAGGACATTGACGGCAACAGCGCCACGTTGAAGCCGTATCAGGGCAAGGTACTGCTCATTGTCAATGTCGCATCCAAATGCGGATTCACCCCGCAATACGCCGCGTTGGAGGTGCTCTATCAGAAATACAAGGATCAGGGTCTGGTCGTGCTCGGATTTCCCTGCAACCAGTTTCACCAGCAGGAACCCGGCACGGACCTGGAGATCAAACAATTCTGTACCTCGAAATACGATGTGACCTTTCCGATGTTCGACAAGCTGGAAGTCAACGGCGACAACCGTCATCCGCTGTACGTGCTGCTGGCGGGCCCGAACTCGCCGTTTCCCGGCGACATTGGCTGGAACTTCACCAAGTTCCTGATCGGCCGCGACGGCAAAATCGTGAACCGTTTCGCCTCGCCGGTGAAACCCGATTCGGCGGAAGTCACTCAAGCCATCGAAGCGGCACTGGCGGCGAAATAACGGCGATAATTGGATTGCAAAGTAGGGCAGGCATCCTGCCTGTCTCCATTCCAATGATCCATTTCAAAAGTTAGAAACAGGCGGGACGCCTGTCCTACAGCAGCTCCGCCGCGCTCGCATTCGCCCGGACCTGTTCCGGATTTTTACAGCCGGGGATGAGTGCGGCCACCACCGGATTTTTCAAACACCACGCCATTGCCCATTGGGCCATCGGCACGCCGGCGGGCACTTCCTCCCGTTGCAGACGCTCGACTTCGACGAGATCGCGCTTCAATTTTTCCGCGTTAAACGTGGCGCGGACGTCGTTGGCGGCGAACGTTGCGCCGGGTTTGTATTTGCCGCTCAACAACCCGCTGGCGAGCGGCACGCGGGCGAGGATGCCCAGGTTCTCTTTATTCGCATGCGGAAAATACAGGGTCTCCGCCCGGCGATCGAGCCGGTTGTAGAAAACCTGCAGCGCCTCGACGCCAAACCGCGCCGCTTCGCGCGCCTGCAATTCGCTGCCCTTCTGTAAAATGGAAACTCCCAGATGCCGGATTTTGCCGGCACGCTTCTGTTCCGCCAGCATCGTCCACAGTTCCTGGTTCTGAAACAGCACGTCCGAGCCGGAATGAAACTGGTAGAGGTCAATCGTCCCGACATGCAGGGCCTGGAGCGAGGCCTCGAGCTGTTGACGCACCCCGGCGACGGAAAAGTCGTCGTCACGGTTCATGAAACGGTTGAAGTGATGGCCGAACTTGGTTGCCACCAGCCAGCGCGAACGGTCGCGGCGCGACAGATAATCGCCGATCAGCCGTTCGGACAGGTGGTCACCGTAGCATTCGGCGGTGTCGATGAAATTGATGCCGCACTCCGCCGCCGCATCGAGGATGGCGTCGGCCTCGGCCTGCGAGAAATCGCGTCCCCACTCGCCGCCAAACTGCCACGTACCGACGCCGATAACCGACACGCGCAACCCCGTTTTTCCCAGCATCCGATAACGCATGGCCCATGCTAACGCGCAATTTCGTCTTGCGCCAAGTTTGTTCGTTGTTAAAGTCATCCCGCATTTTCATCCGTCCCGCATTGCGGGACGGTTTTTTCCGCCTTCGCGGCGCGGCCCGGCGCCGCTTCAGCGCGACGGCCCGTTTTTAACCAGAAACACAACTAACTCGTGAAAGTTTTCAGCGGCACCGCTAATGAGCCTTTGGCTCGCGCGATTTGCAAATCCATCAACATCGAACTGGGCAAGTGCTCCATTCAACCCTTCCCCGACGGCGAGACGTTCATCAAAATCGAGGAGAATGTGCGCGGCGAGGACGTGTTCGTGGTCCAGCCGACGTCGCCGCCGACCAACCACAATTTGATGGAGCTGTTCATCATGATTGACGCGTTGCGGCGGGCGAGTGCGATGCGCATCACGGCCGTG
>Ga0181531_10000405_pt1 | contig 29228 bp, 24 predicted proteins | sample PEATcosm2014_Bin_38_FD_119743 | JGI IMG/M metagenome (GOLD analysis project Ga0181531, IMG submission 119743) | Peatland microbial communities from MTU Mesocosm Facility, Houghton, MI, USA - PEATcosm2014_Bin11_10_metaG | ecosystem: Environmental > Terrestrial > Soil > Wetlands > Peat | place...
ATACACGCAGGGCTTTCGCAATCCCGAAGATGTGAGTCCAGATGCTCCCACCCTGGATCAGTTGGGCCTGGACCGCCCGGGGAACGACCAGATTCAACTCGCGTTAGCTTACGATTACCGCACTAATCCTCCGCTGTATCCCTCGTGGCAGAAATATTTGCGGGACAAGAAGCCGCCCGTGCTCATCGTATGGGGTAAGAACGATCCGATTTTTATCGCACCAGGGGCGACGGCGTTTCTGCGCGATGTGCCGGATGCGGAGATCCACATGTTGAACACCGGCCATTTTGCGTTGGAAGAAGACGGCGCGGCCATTGCGCAATATATGCGGGCGTTTCTGGCAAAAAACGTACATTAACAGCGAATGGTGAAGGATGCGCGTCGCACTGGCGGCGGGCCGCGGCGTGGTGCAGGAGCGCGTTATGACCAGCCACCGATCGCCCGTGGGACCCTTTCACGAAGGGGAATTGCGCGCTCAGCGCCTGGCGGGAGAGACGGCAGAGGGCGAATCGAACGGCGCGATGATCGGCGACAAGCTGATGATCAGCGCCTTGCGTTTCATCCGCGTGCAGAAAATGGCTTTCGTAAGCAGCCGCGATGAGCGGGGACGACGCTGGGCGTCCCTGCTCGCAGGTCCAGCGGGGTTTATGGAGCCCGCGGATCGCAAGACATTGACGATTTCCATCGACCCTGCCGAAAACGATCCGGCGGACGTGCTTTGGGAAAACGTGCGCGGCGATGAACACGTGGGCTTGTTGATCATCGCGCTGGAAACCCGCCAGCGCTTGCGTGTGAACGGACGCGCGCACTTTGCGGATGGCAAGTTAACGATGCGGGTAGACGAATCGTACGGGAATTGTCCTAAATACATCACGCGCCGGGCCATCGAGCTAGCTCCCTTGGCGGATGCATCGTCCTCAGGGGTTGAAAAGCCGCCAGGAGAAATGGCGAAGTCGCCGCCGCTTACGTCCTTGCGTGGCGCTTCGCGCGGCAGCCAACTGGGCGCAACACAAATCGCGCTACTGCGCGCCACGGACATTTTATTTTTGGCCACCGGTCACCCGGAGCGCGGAGCGGATGCTTCGCATCGCGGTGGAAATCCCGGATTTGTCGAGGTGGTGGATGCGAACACGCTGCGCGTCCCGGACTATTCGGGCAACAGCCTGTTCAACACGCTGGGCAATCTGCTCGTGGACGCGCATTTGGGCATGCTGGTGCCGGATTTTCGCGGCGGGCAGATGCTGCAACTGACGGGAACCGCGCGAGTGGACTGGTCGGTACCAGACGCGGAGCAATGCGCCGGCGGTACAGGCCGCTTCATGGAGTTTAAAATCGAAGAATGGCGCGCACGCGCTCTGCCCGTGAAGCTTGCCAATGCCGCGCTCGAGTACTCGCCGTACAATCCGCAGTGCATTCCGCAAGATAGCCACGCAACGTAGATGCCGCGCTTGACAAGCGCGGCGCAGAAGCGGATTATTTCCTGTAGGCGAACAAAAAGCGAATATAGTTGTTCCTCCTCTGCCTCGTTTTTTCCGCCAGAGACGCCCATGCCTGTCTTGGGCCATACCGTGAACGCTCATGAATAATCGCGCTGCCGCTTTACGTTTGCATGTGGAGACCGCGCTGGCGGGGCGCGTGGTCGCGCCGCTGGAGTATCGCAACCGGCAGGTGGTGGAGACGGTTTCCGCGGGCCTGCGCGAGATTGACGCGTTGACCGGAGGATTGCCGCGGGGCTGCTTGACGGAAATTTATGGCGCGGCGTGCAGCGGGCGGACGAGTTTGCTGCATGCCGCGCTGGCCGCGCGCACTGCGGAGGCGGAGGTTTGCGCGCTGGTGGATGGGCGCGACGCGTTTGATCCGGCGGCGGCGCTGGCGGCGGGCGTGAGCTTGCGGCAGTTGCTGTGGGTGCGCTGCAAAACCATTGACCAGGCGTTGCGCGCCACGGATTTGCTGATTCAGGGCGGCGGCTTCGGGCTGATTGCGCTGGATTTGAGCGATGTGGCGCCGCGGCTGGTGCGCCAGGTGCCGCTCAATGTGTGGTTTCGCTTTCGGCGCGCGGTGGAGGGGACGCCGGCGATTCTGTTTTTGCTGGCGCAAGAGTCCAATGCGAAAACTTGCGCTTCGCTAGTGTTGCGTATGGAGGGCAGGGCGGCGGCGTGGCGGGAGACGCGGAAAGTTACGGGCCTGCGGAAAAATGCGGAACGGCAGCGAGCTTCCGACAAAAATTTGGTGGCGCGAGAAGACGCTGTGCATGCGGCGGGATTTTTGTTGGAAGGCGTGACGGGATGGGCGGAGGCGGTGCGCTCCCGCATGCAGACGGAGGATGGGCGGCCGAAAGCGCGGCGCGCGGCGGGGCAGCAGGTTTTGTCTCAAGTTTTATCGATTGATGCGCGCGGGCTGCATGGTCCGCGTGTGGATACGGCGCAGTTGGAGATGAAGACGGTGTGGAATTATCTGGGCACAAAAGATCTGGATACAGATTATTTGGAGATAGAGAAAAACGCTCGTGCGAGGGTGGAACAAGTTGAAAGGCAACCAATTGCATCACCACAAATTGCATCGTCACGGGGGTAACGCGCCACGGTGAACAATTGCCGACAGCAATTCACTCTTGGGCCACGCAGCTATGGCATTTGCAGCTATCTACGTTCCGGAATTTATGGTGCAGGCCGTGGTGCGTGTGGAGGGCCGCATGGAGGGCGGAGCGGAAGTACAGGCAGATGCACGCCCGAAAAAACCCGCGGAAACTGGCGCGACAACCGGTGCCAAGGGCGCATCGGCGACGCGTGCTATTGCGCTGATCGATGGGAATCCACCTTTGTGGAACGTGGTGGCCGCCAATTCCCATGCGGTGGCTGCCGGCATCGTTTTGGGCATGACGAAAGCTACCGCCGCGCAGTTTGCCGGCGTGGAACTGCGCCTGCGTTCGTTGGCGGCGGAAAAAGCCGCGCACGCGGCGCTGCGCGATGCGGGGTGGTCGGTCTCGCCGCGCTTGGAAGACACCGCAGCTGATTTGATCGTTGTGGATATTGCGGGATTGTCCGCGCTGCTGGGCTCGGAAGAAAAAATCGCGGCGTTGCTGGCGGCGCGTGCCGCGGATTGCGGACTGCGCGTCAATGTGGCGATCGCCGAACATTTGCCTGCGGCGGAAATCGCGGCACGCGGTTTTGCGGGAAGAACCTGGTTGGCCCCTGGCACGGAAGCGGAGCGCATCGGGAAATTGCCCATTCACGTGCTTTTGCCGCCAGGAGAAATGGCGGAGACGCTGGCGCTGTGGGGCATTCGCACCTGCGCGGAGCTGGCGCGGTTGCCGGCGCTACAGCTTTCCGAGCGGCTCGGCCAGCCGGGGCTGCATTTGCGTGCGCTGGCGTGTGGCACGGCTACGCGCGCGCTGGCCGTCGCCGAGCCGGAGTTGATGTTTGCCGAAGAAATGGAATTGGACGATGCGGTGGAAGAACTCGATCCGCTGTCGTTCGTTCTGGGCCGCCTGCTAGACCAGCTTTGCGCGCGATTGATGATGCGTGCGCTGGCGGCCAGCCTGCTGCGCGTGCATTTCGCTCTGCAGCCAGCCTTTGAAAACGCGCTGGATGTGCGCACGGAAGTGGTGCGCGCCAAAAGTGTTGCTGGAGTTTACGAGCGCACCATGCAGTTTCCCGTGCCGATGCGCGATCCCAAACTGCTGCTGAAGCTGCTGCGCTTGAGGTTGCAAGGCAGTCCTCCGGGTGCGCCGATCGTGAAAGTGCGGATCACCGCGGAAGCCGCGGCGCCGCGCATGGCGCAGCACGGTCTCTTTTTGCCCACTTTTCCCGATGCCGAAAAACTGGAGCTGACGTTGGTGCGGCTGGCGAACCTCGTTGGCGAAGACCATGTGGGCTCCGCGGAAGTGCTGGATACGCACCGCCCAGGCGAATTTCGCATGCATAAATTTGCTCCGGTGCGCGAAGAAAACGGACGGCACACAGAAAAACGCGGCGCGAAAAAAAAGCATGCCACGCAAACGCCGAAGCATTCTCCGGCTGCGTCTGCGGCGCTGAGCTTTCGCGTATTTCGTCCGCCGCTCCTTCTTACGGTGAAGCAGCGCGACGGAAAACCCGCGGAAGTTATCTTGCAAGGGCGCCGCGGCGAAGTTTGCAACGCCTCCGGCCCCTGGCGCACGTCCGGGGAATGGTGGCGCGAAGAGCGGTGGAATGAAGACGAGTGGGATGTAGAAGTACAATTCTCCGCCGTCAACACGCGAACTATCCACGCATCGCAAAAAAGCGCGCTACAAAGGAGCACGTTGCAGGCGCGAGCAGAGTATTTACAACCAGAAACGTTTGTCTCAGAAATCCACCGTTATCGCCTTTATTTCGACGCCGTGCGCCGAGCCTGGTTCGCACGCGGGATGTACGATTGATGTACTGCGAGCTCCACGCCCGCTCGGCTTTCAGCTTCCTCGAAGGTGCCTCCACTCCCGAGGAACTCATCACGGTGTGCCAGGAACGCGGCATCTCCGCCATGGCGCTGCTGGATCGCGACGGCGTTTATGGCTCCGCGCGTTTTCATCTTGCGGGCGTGAAGGCCGGCATCCAAGCGCACATCGGCGCCGAAGTCACGGCCACGGGCGGCGGGCGCTACGTACTACTCGTCAAATCGCGCGAAGGCTACCAAAATCTTTGCCGTCTGATCACCAAGATGAAATTGCGCGCCGCAAAAGGCGAAGGCTCGGTGAGCGTGCAGGAAGTCGCGGAGATGAGCCGCGGCCTCATCTGCCTTACTGGGGGTGATGAAGGAAGCCTGGCGCACGCTCTGGAGAACGGCGGCCTGCGCGCCGCCACGCAACGCATAAACGAGCTCTGCGACATTTTTGGCCGCCGCAATGTGTATGTGGAATTGCAGCGCCATTTCAGCCGCGCGGAAGAAGCGCGCAACGCCGCCGCCGTCGCTATCGCGAACAAATTACGACTCCCCCTGCTGGCCACCAACGGCGTGCGCCATGCGCGTCCCGAGCAGCGCCAACTCCTCGACGTCTTCACCTGCCTGCGCCATCACCGTGTGCTGGCCAACGCCGGCCGCCTGCTCTGCCGCAACGCCGATAGCCACGTCAAATCTCCCGCTGAAATGCTGCGGCTCTTTGCCGATTTGCCGCACGCCGTTGCCAACACGCAGGAACTTTCCGCACGCCTGCAATTCACGCTCAACGACCTGGGCTACCAATTCCCTTCCTATCCGGTAGGCCCCGGCGAATCACAGATGAGTTTTCTGCGCGCACGCACGCACGAAGGCCTGCTCTGGCGCTATGGCTCCGACGACGAAAAAGCCCGCCAGCAAATCGCCCGCGAACTCGCGCTGATCGAAAAGCTCGACCTGCCCGGCTATTTTTTGATCGTCTGGGACATCGTGCGCTTCTGCCGCGAGAAAAATATCCTGGTGCAGGGCCGCGGCTCAGCCGCCAACAGCGCGGTGTGCTACGCGCTGGGCATCACGGCCGTTGATCCCGTAAAAATGGAACTGCTTTTCGAGCGTTTTCTCTCCGAAAAGCGCGGCGAATGGCCAGATATCGACCTCGATTTGCCCAGCGGCGACCAGCGCGAGCGCGCCATTCAGTATGTTTACGAACGTTACGGAAAATTAGGCGCGGCCATGACCGCCAACGTCATCACCTATCGCGGCCGTTCCGCAGCGCGCGAAATCGGCAAAGTGCTTAGCTTCGACGCGGAAACCGTGGCCCGTCTCTCCAGCCTGGTCAGCGCCTGGGAATATCAGGATAGCCACGACACGCTGGAACGCCATTTCCGCGACGCCGGGTTTGATTTAAAGCAGCCGGCCATCAAAAAATTCTTCGAGCTGATCATGGCGGTGCAGGATTTACCGCGCCATCTCGGCCAGCATTCCGGCGGTATGGTGATTTGCCAGGGGCAACTCGATTCCATCGTACCCGTCGAGCCCGCCACCATGCCCGGCCGCTCCGTGGTGCAATGGGACAAGGAAGATTGCGCGGATATGAAAATCGTCAAGGTCGATCTGCTGGGCCTGGGCATGATGGCGGTGCTGGAAGATTCCATCGCCATCATCCGCAAAGACTACGGCGAAGAATTGGATTTGGGGAAATTGCCGTCCAATGACCCCACGGTGTACGAAGCGTTATGCCACGCCGACACCGTGGGCATGTTTCAGATTGAAAGCCGCGCACAGATGTCTTGCCTGCCGCGTCTGCGGCCGCGCTGCTTTTACGACATCGTGGTGCAAGTGGCGATCATCCGCCCGGGACCGATCGTCGGGAAAATGGTGCATCCTTATTTGCGCCGGCGGCAGGGGAAAGAGCCGGCGGAATGTCTGCATCCCTCGCTCGAAAAAGTTCTTGCACGCACCCTGGGCGTGCCTTTATTTCAGGAACAGTTGCTGCGCATCGCCATGATTGCCGCGGGCTTTTCCGGCAGCGAAGCGGAAGAATTGCGGCGCGCTTTTGGCTTCAAACGCTCCGAAAAGCGCATGAAAGAAGTGGAGACCAAACTGCGTGCGGGCATGGCCAGAAATAATATTCATGGTGAGACGCAGGACCGCATCGTGCTGGCTATTTCTTCTTTCGCTCTGTATGGCTTTCCCGAATCGCATGCCGCCAGCTTTGCGCTCATCGCGTATGCCAGCGCGTATTTGAAATGCCATTACCTGCCGGCGTTTATGGCCGCCATGCTCAACAATCAGCCTATGGGTTTTTATTCGCCGGCCACGCTGGTGAAAGATGCGCAGCGGCATGGCGCGCGTTTTAAGCCCATCGATGTGACCTGCTCGAACTGGGAGTGTTTTCTTGAAAAAGCCGGCAATGCCTTCGCCGTGCGCGTCGGCCTGCGCTACGTGAAAGGTTTGCGAGAAGCTACCGGCCGCGAAATTGTTTGCCAGCGCGAACTCGGTAAATTTACTTCCATCGCCGATCTGCGCCGCAGGATTCCCGCCATACAGAAATCGGAATTGACGGCGCTGGCTAGCGTTGGCGCTCTGAATTTCATTTCGCCGGAGCGCCGATTGCACCGTCGCGATGCTCTTTGGCAGGTCGAACGTGCCGCGCGCAAGGCGGGGCCGCTGCTCGAAGGGTTGGATGACAACGCTGCGTCGGAAGCCATGGGGGAGACCGAGGCGGCGGAAACGGAAGCGCCGGAAAAGATCGTTACCGAAAAGCAGCTTGAGCCCGCTGGCGCAAACGTATCGGTTGCCAAGCCGCAGCAGCATGCTTCGCCCTTGCTGCAAATGACCGCCGAAGAACGCCTGGTCGCCGATTTTCTTGGCACCGGGATGACCGTTGGGCCGCATCCGCTCGCTTATCATCGTGCCGCGCTGCGTCAGGCAGGCGTGCGCTCGGCTTCCGAATTGCCGCGGCTTGCCGATGGCACGTGGGTACGCGTCGCCGGAGCGGTCATTGCGCGGCAGCGCCCGGGAACGGCCAAAGGTTTTGTGTTTTTAAGTTTGGAGGATGAAACGGGAATCGCCAACGCCATCATTACGCCGCAACTCTTCGAGCAGGACCATGCCGTGGTGGTCCATCACCCGTATTTATTTATCGAGGGGCGTTTGCAGAATCAGGAAAACGTGGTGTCGGTGAAAGTGGAGCACGTTGCGCCGCTGACCATGACGCAGGCGGAAACCGGGTCGCACGATTTTCATTGAAGGAGAGACTTCATTCCTGTGATGCAAAATGTGACAGCCCGGGCAAGCTGGGGCGTAGCATGCTACACCCCTACAAAAACAGGGCACGGCGCCGATGCAGTGTTGAATAATTGCGAGAAACTATTACGCCAAGCCCAAATCGCTCTGCGACGCATGCGCGGCGGGCGGCGCGGGCGGCACCAGCACATCTTCCGTCATCCGCCGGTCCGTCCATTTCGCGCGCTGAATCTGCTTTGCGAGATGCAACTTGTTCAGGATCCAGATGCCGTACCAGTTCAAATCCACTTCATACCAGCGCAATCCGTGCCGCGCGGAGGTCGGATGCGCGTGGTGATTGTTGTGCCAGCCCTCGCCGAAGGTCAGCATGGCCACCACAAAATTATTCGTGGAAGTGTCGCGCGTCACAAAGCGCCGCGAACCCCACACGTGCGTCGCCGAATTCACCAGCCAGGTGGCGTGCAGGCACAAGGTGGTGCGTAGGAAAATGCCCCACAGCACGCAGGAAACGCCGCCATGCACTCCGCCGCCGAACGCCGCGCCAAACGCATACAGCAGCGCCGCCGTCACGATGATCGGCACGTAGTGATACTTGGTGATCCATACGTGAAACTTGTCTTTCGCCAGGTCCGGCACATAGCGCGCCAGCGTGGAGGTGTCGTGGTGCATGGACTTGCCCACCAGCAGCCAACCGATGTGCGCCCACCACTTGCCGTCACGCGGGGAATGCGGATCGCCGTCGCGGTCAGAGAATTGGTGATGGATGCGGTGCGTGGCCACCCAGAAAATCGGGCCGCCTTCCAGCGCCAGTGTGGCGCACACGGTCAGAAAATATTCCACCCACTTGGGGGTCTTATACCCGCGGTGCGTCAGCAGCCGGTGATAACCCATGCCGATGCCCCAGCTGCCGGACATCCACCAGAGCAGCAACAAGACGAACAGCCCCTTCCAGCTGAAGAAAAATAGCGCGGCGAGCGCGCCCACATGAAACATCGCCATCACCGAGGTGGTGACCCAATTGATGGACTTCTCGCCGGGCACTCTTCGTTCCAATGCTTCCAGTTCCATGGCCATAGTGATCCTTTTTTGTGTACTGCAGCGCCGAACGTCCGTTGCGGGATTACAGCGAAAATCGCGGGTCATGCGAGGGCCGCGCGCCGACTCTAAAATCATCGCCCAGATGCTCGTCGCTGACAAGATAAATCGCGCGCCGGATTAACTGTTTGGCGGCACGCCAGAGGCGGATTCTAGCATGAAGGCGATAACACTTTTGTGGGTAGGTTACGGGAAATGGCGCGTGACGTTAAGACCCGTGACGTTACAACAAATTACGCAATACCCCAAATAGCGCGCGTACTAAAAATCGTCGTCGCGTTTCGGAGTGTATCCGCCGCGTGACGATTTTGGAGAGTGCGCTTCGCGAAATTTGTCCAGCTCCGCGCCGGTAATCAGGTAATGCTCGGGCGCCGCGCCGCCCATGGCGCTAGCCAGCTCCGTGCGCAGCCGCAAGGAGCAGATGCCTGGCCCATCCTGGAATTTCGCGCGCTGCGAGGTAAACGCTGCATTCTCGATGGACAATTTAAACTCGCGCTGCGCGCCCGCTTTGCGTACCTGAAACGTATATTCGCGCACTAGCGGCGTCGCCTGAAACCCGATGTACTGCACCACTGCTTCGGCAATCATCGGCGGGACTGGCCGGTGTCCGCCGTAACGCGCACCCGCTCCGGCTCTGGCGTTAGCTTCCCCGCCAGCCAAGCCGCCACCAGCCCGGCAATAATCCACGGTAGTACGGACATTGTGCCCTCTCTGACTTAAGGTCTACTGATCCGAACGCAAGAACGATTCCGCTTGGCAGGGGCGGCTGGCGAAATGTTTTTTGCCCGACTCGCGACGCCGCGAAATTATTTTTCTGCTGTACTGCAACACTGCGCTTCTGTAGCGACGGAGTCAAGGGCCTTGGCCCCTTTTGGTGCCTCGTCAGTCCACGCTGGGCCACTCGTCGTTTTGCACGCAACGATGGACAGCATCCGCACGCTTTCGTAAACTCGCTGTGGCAGGGGGATAGTCCGCGCTTTGTACAGGAAACTTCGCATCCGCAGCGGCATGCTGTTGGCGATGATTGCCGCTCTCTGCGCTCCGGGCCGCTCCACGTTAGGGCAATCCGCTGCTTCGCAAAAAGATGCTAGCGCTGCGGCTCAGGACCAGAATCACGTTGCGGGCGCCAGCGCTGCGGAAGATCCGTGGGCCAGGATACCCGGCAAAGTGGTGGTGCTGATTTTCGTGCGCACCGATTGTCCTATCGCCAATCGATACGCGCCGGAAATTTCACGCCTGCAAGCGGCGCACGCCACGGACGCGGCGTTCTGGCTGGTTTATGCGGATAAGCGCGAGACCGCCGAGGCCATCCGCAAGCATGATCGCGAATATCAGCTGACCTTGCCCGTTCTTCGCGACCCGCAACGCGCGCTCGCCAAACGCGCGCAGGTTTCTGTGACCCCGGAAGCCGCGGTCTTCGATGTGCGCGGCCACTTGGTCTATCACGGGCGCATCGACAATTGGTTTGAGGATTTTGGCCGTGCGCGTCCGGCTCCCACCACGCACGAACTTGCTGATGCTATCGTTGCCGCCGTCAGTGGCCATCCGGCAACGTTGCCGAGCGTACCCGCCGTCGGCTGCTTTCTATCCGATCTATCATGAGCCTGCCTGTCAGGAACCCCCTTGTCAGCAAGAATTTCCGCGATTTTTTTTCTCTCGCGTTGGCGGCGCTCTTCGCAGTCTCCGTGATTGGCGTTGGCGTTTGTGCCGACGCCACTCGTTCGCGCATTCTCGCACCGCCTGGTCGGCCTCCACACCAGACTGCGCCCGCAGCCGACGTAACCTTCAACCGCGACATCGCGCCCATAGTCTTTCACTTTTGCGCGCCCTGCCATCGCCCCGGCGAGGCTGGGCCCTTTCCGCTGCTCACCTACGACGACGCCCGCGCCCACGCGCGCCAAATCGTAGCCGTCACGCAGCGCCGCTACATGCCACCGTGGCTACCGGAACAAACCGACTTCCCCTTCGCCGGCGAACTTCGCCTGACGGCCGAACAGATCGCCATGTTCCGCGCGTGGTATGAAGAAGGTGAGCCGAAGGGCGACGCCAAGGATTTGCCGCCCGCGCCGAAATTTATCGCAGGCTGGCAACTCGGCAAACCGGATGTCACCCTGCAAGCTACGAAACCGTTTTTGCTGCCCGCAGGCGGCACCGATGCGTACTGGAATTTCGTCCTCCCTTTGCCGCTTGCGGAGACGCACTGGATCAAAGCCGTCGAAATCCGTCCCGGCAACAATCGCGTCGTGCATCACGCCAATCTCATCGTGGACCGCTCCGACTCCGCGCGCCGCCAGGAACCCGCGCCCGGCGACGGTTTCCCCGGCATGGAACTGCAAATCGAATCCGAACAGTTCGATCCCGACGGCCATTTTCTTTTCTGGAAGCCCGGCTCGCTGGTCACCCCGGAGCCCGCCACTATGGCGCTGCGGCTTGATCCCGGAAACGATCTCGTATTGAACACGCACTTGCAGCCCATTGGCAAAGCGGAATCGGTGCAACCCAGCGTCGGGCTCTATTTCACGTCGCAGGCCGCCACGCAATTTCCCGTGCTGCTGCAGCTTGAATGCGATAAGCAGCTGGATATTCCGCCGGGCGAGAAAAACTTCGTGGTACGCGACCAGTTCACGCTTCCCGTCGGCGTCGAGCTGCTGCAGATTTATCCGCACGCCCACTATCTCGGAAAGGACATGCTGGCGACGGCGCGGCTGCCGAGCGGCGAAGAAAAAACCCTGCTGCATATCGCGCGATGGGATTTGAACTGGCAAGCGGTCTACCGCTATGCCCAGGCCGTGGAATTGCCGGCTGGAACCACCATTGCCATGCGCTACGTCTACGACAATTCGCGCGACAATCTCGCCAATCCGCACGATCCGCCGCAACGCGTTGTCGCCGGCAATCGCGCCAGCGATGAAATGGCCCATCTTTGGCTGCAAGTTTTGCCGTTCGGCGCCGATGGCGAAACCTCCGGAGCGGCGGGGGACGCGGCACGTAGGTCCCTTGAGGAAGCGCTCGCGCGCCACCACATCGCCAACAATCCCGACGATTTTGCCGCGCACTACAATCTCGCCGCCCTGCTCCAGATGCGCGGCGAAACGCCGGAAGCCGCCGCGCAGTTTGCCGAAGCGCAGCGCCTGCGGCCCGGAGATTCCACCGTCGAGAACGCCTACGGCGCCGCGCTCCTCGCCATGGGCCAGCTGCCGGAAGCCGTCGAACATTTAACCGCCGCCGTCCACGCGCGCCCCGATTATTTCGACGCACGCTATAACCTGGGTTTGGCGCTCGCGCGTCACGAGGATTTCCGCTTGGCTGCCGAAGAATTTCGCGCGGCGGCAAGACTTAATCCCAACGATTCCAACGCCGAGGCAAACTGGGGCGGCGCACTAGCCGCTGCCGGCGACTTGCCGGAAGCCAAAACGCATCTCGAACGCGCGCTCCTACTAGATCCGAAGAACGCGATGGCCCGCGAGAATCTCGACCAGGTGCTGCAAGATATCCCGCATTAGCAGTCATTTTCCGTAGCGACTAAAAGCCCGACCTCCGCAGCCACGTGTGCAGCGTGACACCAAGCAAGTATTGCCGCCTCGGGAACGCGTTGCGCGATTCGCCCGCTCGCAGCGCGAATCGCAGTAGACTCGGGGAATAAAGGAGCGCCATGAAAGTCACACAAATCCGCAAGCCGGCCAAGGTCTTGGTGATTGATGTGGGCGGCACCAACGTCAAAATGCTAGCCACGGGCCAGAAAGAGCCGCGCAAATACCCCTCCGGCCCAACGATGACCGCGCAAAAAATGGTGCAGATCGTCAAGCAAGCCACGCGCGACTGGGACTACGACCGCATTGCGCTCGGCTATCCGGGGCCGATCATCAACGGCCACCCGTTGCGCGAGCCGCACAATCTCGGTTCAGGCTGGATGGGCTTCGACTTCCGCAAGGCGTTCGGCTGCCCAGTGAAGGTCATTAACGACGCCTCCATGCAAGCCCTTGGCAGCTACAAGGGTGGGAGCATGCTGTTCCTCGGGCTCGGCACGGGGCTCGGCTCCGCCATGATCGTCGAAGGCGTCCTGGAGCCCATGGAGCTCGCGCACCTGTTGTACAAGAAAGAAAAAACCTACGAAGACTACCTCGGCCTGCGCGGCCTCGAGAGACTCGGCAAGAAGAAATGGCGCCAGCACGTCGCCAAAATCACCAAAAAGCTGATGACCGCTCTGGAAGCCGATTACATCGTCCTCGGCGGCGGCAATGCGAAAAAACTAAAAGAATTGCCCGAGGGTACGCGATTGGGCTCCAACGACAACGCGTTCCTGGGAGGGTTCCGCCTTTGGGAAACCGACGCACAGCCAGCGCCGCGAAAACTAACCTAAGACCGCGCCAGCGACTGATTCTTGCTCCTCGCAATGGTCGTCGATTCCAAATCGTCCGAGCCCCCAGTACTATTTTCTTTGAGAGTACCGGTACACGCCTTAGCAAGTAGGTCACTAAAAATCGCCTTTAACCTCCGCAAACTTAGAAATCTGTATCGAATCAAATGAATCTATCTCCATTCAAATGAACACTTGCGCGAAAAGGGGGGAGGGGGTAGCCATCACAGCGCTTGATGTCAAAGCTTGAAGGCGTCGGCTTCTTGTACAATCCCGCGATGCGCATTTTGTTGATGAACATGTACTTTCCGCCAGATACCTCGGCGACCGCCAAGATGGCACTGTGGGTGGCAGAGCCGCTGGCGACGCGCCACGAGGTCACCGTACTCTGCGGCAGACCTTCCTACGATCCTACGGAGCGCCGAAGCTGGCGCTTTTCGCAAACGGAGGAGATGGGGCAATTGCGCGTAATTCGCGTCGGCTCAACGGATTATCCGCGCTTTAAGATGCAACGTCGCATGCTGAACTATCTGAGCTACGTGGCCCTGGCGGTGCCGCGTGCGCTGTTCATTCCCTGTGACGTGGTTTTGGCAATGACCGATCCGCCTTTTCAGGGCATCGTCGGAGCATTCGTTGCCATGCTGAAGGGCAAACCCTTTCTTTACAACATTCGCGACCTTTATCCAGACATGGCGGTGGGCGGCGCGCTCGTTCCGCCTGGTAAATTGGCGCGCGTTTGGGAATCCTTGCATCGTTGGGCGCTGAAGCGTGCGGCCTGTGTGATTGTACTGGGCGACGACATGCGCGCGCGCATTGTGGCGAAAGGTATCAACCCTGCTCGCGTGGTGGTGGTGCGTGATGGGGTCGAAATACCTGCGGCCGGCGCGAAGCCCCTCGAAATCGATGGCGATGTGGTACGCGCGATTCGCGGAGATGCGCGATTTGTACTAGTTCACGCCGGAAATTTGGGATTTTACGGAGCTTGGGAAACGCTCATTGCGGCGGCAAAAAAACTGGCGGGCGATGGCGTGCGGCTGGTGTTTGTGGGAGATGGCGCGCAACGGTCGCGCGTGGAAGCACTTGCGCAAGACGCACCGAATATCGCGTTCCTGCCGTTCTTTCCGGCAAGCAAGATCTCATCGGTGTTGGCGGCGGCGGATGCGCACGTCATCACCATCAAGCGCGGGCTCGAAGGGGTGGTGGTGCCAAGCAAGCTTTACGGCATCCTTGCAGCGGGAAAACCGATTGTGGCGGTAGCGCCGGCGGAAACCGACGTAGCCACACTCGGGGCGAGGCAAGGCTTCGCGGTGTGTTGCGATCCGGACGCTCCGGAGCAAATGGTCATGGCAGTGCAATTACTTCTGCAGGATGAGTCTCAGAGGCAACGAATTGGGAGCGCAGCGCTGGCGGCCGCGCCCGGGTATGACCGCGCTGGCGAAGCGGCCAAATTCGAGCACATCGTCGCGGGCTTGGGCACCGAGGGGCGCCAGCTAAGCTAAACAAACAATGAGCTTTGATAGTTATTTTAGGAGTCGGTCAAGGTCTTGGTGGGGATGGCGCGAAAGCGCAATTGTATAGAAGCAAATTCAGTGAGAAGGTGGACCCGGCTCGTGGCGCGCAGACGGAACCCCTGGCTCTGCATCTAAGCCGTCGGGGTACAACCGCTCCCGTTTAGAAGGCCCGTAGGATTGGACACGAGGCGCAAACCTACACGGTTTTCACAATTGTTCCGCAACTGGAACCGCAGTACTGTGTTAGGGACGATTTAGGTACTGTAGTTTACGACTTTAGACGCCCGCCGAGGAGACCCACCCGGCGACGATGACAAAGTGCATTGCCAGCACACCCACCCGGGGCTGGTAGATTTGCTAAAAGTTTCTCGTTAGGTGAACGATGGACGCGGGACTACTGGCTTTTTTTATCGCTCTAGCGGCGTCGCTGACGCTGACGGCGCCAGTGCGCGCGTTCGCGCTGCGCGTTGGCATGGTGGATTTGCCCGGTCCGCGCAAGGTGCATCTGCAGCCGATTCCCTTGCTCGGTGGGGTAGCTATGTACGCGGCGGTGGTGCTGGCTATTCTTTTTGCGTTCCACGGGCCGGCGCGGGAACAGATCGTCGGCATCCTGGCGGGGGCCACGCTGGTGGCCGCCGTGGGCATCATGGACGACCGTGGCATACTGCATCATCAGGTGAAATTGTTCCTGGCGATGCCGATGGCCGCGGCGATTTTGCTGTTCACCGGCATTCATGCGCAGGTGTTCAGCGTTGTGCTGGGCGGGCGGAAGGGCGACGTCTTGGATGGGGCGCTGACCGTGATTTGGGTGGTTGGGATCACCGCTTCCTTCAGCATTCTTGATCATATGGACGGCTTGTGCGCGGGAATTGCGGCGATGGCCTCGATCTTTTTCGCCATGATCGCGTATTTAAACGGGCAATCACTGGTCACGGTGCTGGCGGCGGCAGTGCTCGGGGCGGCGACCGGCTTTTTGCGCTGGAATTTCAAGCCGGCAAAGATCTTCATGGGCGACGGCGGGGCGATGTTCCTGGGCTTTTTGATGGCCACGCTGGGGTTGAAGCTGCGCGTGGAGAATGCGAGTCACCTGTCCGGATGGCTGGCGCCGCTTTTGATTTTGAGCGTGACAATTTTTGATACCACGCTGGTGACCATTTCGCGGTCGCGACGCGGGTTTCTGCCTTTTACGACGCCGGGCAAGGATCACACGGCGCACCGGCTGGCGAACCTGGGACTGGGACAGCGCGGCGCGGTGTTGATGCTGTATGTGCTGGGCGCATTCGGGGGCGGGGTCGCGGTATTGATTGGGTATTTGTCCACGCGCGGCGCGTTATGGGTGGGACTGGGCGCCATCGTCATCATTCTGTTCGGTGTCTCGTGGCTGGAGCGTGCGCCGTACGAAAAGCAGGTCCGCAAGACGGCCTCCGCCGTTTGATCCCAACCCACGAAACTCGCAGCTGAAAATTGAATTGTTTCTCCACGCTGAGCGCCAGCCGAACGGTTGCCCTATTCTTCCCGCCTTCGTTATTGCCCGCGCTTCACGTAAAATATATTGCTCGTTCCATTCGCTCGTCACATTCCCTCGTCAACCCGAGGAAGAGTCACCGGAGATTTCATGGCCCAGGTTTATCCCTTTCGTGCGTTTCGTTATAACCCGGAGCGCGCCCGCGCACCGTTCGACAAATTACTGACGCAGCCGTATGACAAGATTTCTCCCGCGATGCAGGACAAATACTACGCAGCGGACGCGCACAACTTGATTACCGTGGAGAAAGGGCGGGCTTATCCCGGCGATACGCCGCAGAACAACGTGTACACGAGGGCGGCGGCCGCGCTTACGGAGTGGATGGCGCAAAGCATTGTGGCGCAGGATGCCAGGCCGGCATTTTACGGGTACACGCAGGAATATACCGTGCCCGGAACGGAGCAGCGGCTGACGCGCCGGGGATTTATCGGGGCGGGCGCGCTGGAAGAGTATTCGGCAGGAGTGGTGTTTCGGCACGAGCACACGCTATCCGGGCCGAAGGTGGACCGTTTGCAGATGCTGCGCCACACGCACACGCATACCGGGCAACTCTTTATGCTGTATTCGGACGCGGAGCGGCGCGTAGACAAGATTCTGGAGGATGGCGAAGCGAGCGCGGCACCGGTGACGGAGATGCGCGACGAGTATGACGTGGTGCACCGGCTGTGGATGTTCGCGGAGCCGGAGCGCGTGGCGTGGATCCAGGAGCTGATGGCCGGGCAGAAGTTGGTGATCGCCGATGGGCACCATCGCTACGAGACGGCGCTGAACTACCGCAACGAGTGCCGGACGCGGGCGGGGAAAATCATCGCGGACGCGCCCTATGAGCGGGCGATGATGACCTTCGTGAACACCCGCAGCGCGGGGTTGACGATTCTGCCGACGCACCGCGTAGTGGCGCACCTGCATGATTTCAACTGGACGGAAGTACGGCGGCATCTGGAACCGTGGTTTGCCGCGGAGGAATTTCCCATTGCAGATGAGGGTCGCAAGACGGAAGCGCGACAGAAATTCCTAGCGAGGTTAAGGGATCAGCGTGGCCAACGGGCGGTAGGAGCGTATCCTGTGGCCACCGGCGGAAAACGTGCGTTTTATGTTCTAACCTTGCGCCCGGGAGCGGACTTGGCGCGGCTGTTGCCCAACGTTTCGGCGCTGCAGCGGGAGTTGGATGTGGTGCTGCTGCACGAAGGGATACTGGAGCCGGCGCTGGGGATTACACCGCAGTCGGTAACCGCGGAGGCCAATCTGACCTATGAGCGGGAGGCTGCGGCGGCGCTGGACGCCGTGGATTCGGGCGCAGCGCAGGTAGCCTTTTTGTTGAATGCGTGCGACGTCGAGCAGGTGATGAAGATAGCCACCAGCGGGGAAGTGATGCCCCAGAAATCGACGGATTTTTTCCCGAAGTTGATGAGCGGGATTACGATGTACCGAGTAGATTAACGCGACGGCGAACTCCAAGAACAAAACGAGGCCGGGTTTGCGCCCGGCCCTGTAAAACTGAGGTTGAGTTAGCCCTTGGCGAAGCTGGCGACCGCTTCGGCTTCGGTGTTGTAGACCTCGAAGACCGTAAGCAGCTTGGTGATTTGCAGGACTTCCTGGAACTTGCTGCCGAGGTGGCAGAGGCGGAGGCCCGCGCCCTGGCTCTTGGCGCTATGATGCGCGGCGACCAGCGTGCCGAGGCCGGCGCTGTCAATGAAGGTGATGTTGTCCATATTGAGGACAATGTTCTTTTTGCCTTCGGCGATCAGACTCTTGATTTTCTCGCGCAACGCGTTGCTTTCCTCGCCGAGCACGATGCGGCCGTCGAGAGCCACCACGGCAACGCCGTCCACTTCGCGATTCGTCATCTTCAATGCCACGTTATTTCCTCCTCGTCGCGGAAACAGGTCCGGCGGAAACCGGTCTGGAGCCACCGAGCTTATCAGATTTTAAGTCCATTGCGGTGCGGCGACCGGGAACGCGCGCCGCACAGCGATTTACAGATAAAACTTGCCGCCCGTGATAATGATCAATAGAAGTCCGCACAGGACATGTAATAGCCGCAGACCGTACAGATCAGCTTGCAATGCCGGGAATCGAGGCGCTGCGAGCAGACGGGACAATACCGCGAAACATCATCGCCCGGCGGCAGCGGATCAGATGCCGCCGCTGCGGCGCCGAATGGCAGCGCTGCGGAAGCTAACGGGTGCGCAGACACGGCTGGCGCCGGCTCACCCGCTCCCTGAAGTTGCTTCGCAAGGCTTCCCACGGCTGCACGGTTATAGCACATCCTCTGGCTTGGGGAAAAGCTGGCTGGCGGAAAAGGGCGGTTTCCGGCGGCTTTGCGGGGAAGGAGGGTGAAAGCACTTGAAACCCCGCGCGGTCCGCGCGCATCCCTATAAGTGTCCATGGTAGTATAGGGCTCAACCATTCGGTGCTCAGGAGTTCCATATGCGCCGTTCCATGATTGCCGCAGCGATTTTCCTCCTTCCTTTGACGGTGCAGGCACAGGTGCATGGCGGAGGCGGCGCGCGTGGCGGTGGTGGACACGCGATGATCAGTGCGCCCAGGGCAGCAGCGCCGAGCTTCAGCCGGGCGGGCGGCTCCGTTCCGAGCTATCGCGGCGCGCCATCCTCTTCGCGATCTTTGAGCATGTCCGGTATGCAGCGGAGCCCGGTTTATCGAGGCACGCGACCCGCCACTCGGACCTACAACCAACGGGGATATGTGCCGGACTTTACCGGCGTGCCAGGACTTGGTTTTGATTGGGTGCATTATGCGGCCGTGCATCCGGGGTATGGCCACGGCGGGCGCGGAACTAATGGGTCGCGCTACCGGGGTTACTTCCCGTTTTTTGATTCCGGATTCCTGTTGCCATACGCGGATTCTTACGATTATGGAGACGGGTATGCGGACGGACCGGCACAGACTGCGGCTTACTACGATGACGCTCCAGCGCCCCCAGATCAGGGCAGTGGGTACGTGGAACAGGCAGATCCCCGATCCTATGCCGCATCGCGTCCAGTGCACCCGTATGACGTCGTCGTGACGCCGCCGAATCCCAACGATGCCTATATTTTCGTGAAGCGCGATGGGTCGGTGTTTTTTGCGGTGGCCTATTCGTGGGATGCGGGATCGCTTTCATACATCACGCAGGAAGGTGTGCGGCGCAGCGTTTCGCGCGATGATTTGGATTTAACGGCCACGCAGCAGTTCAACGAACAGCGCGGATTTAATTTCCGCGTGCCAACCGCCTGAGCTGCTCGCAAACTATCCGACCGTTTTCCAGCGACAATTCACTGTTTGACTTGCGGTTTGGCGGGCTCCGGCATCACGTACCCGGACGTTGCGGGGAGCCCGGCACGCTCAAACTGCACCGTAGTGTGGTCAATAGAAAATTCCGAGGAGGCTTTGGCTTGGATGGCGGCGAGCAGGCGTTCGCATTCGTCCATGTGCATGTCCGGAACGCGAGCGTGCAGGCTAAGGGCGTTGTGGCTCCCGCCCAGGCACCAGATATGCAGGTCGTGCACTTCGTAAATGCCATCGATGGTGAGGATGGCGCGCGCGACTTCCTCGACGCCCATGCCGCGCGGACGCCCCTCCAGCAGCACATGGGAGGATTCGCGCAGGATGCCGATGCTGGACCACAGTACGAGCAGGCCGATGGCCAGCCCAAGCAGCGGATCAATCCACAGGATGCCGGTGTAGTGAATCAGCAACGCGCCGCCGATGATGGCGATGTTGGAGAGAGCGTCACCAAAGTTGTGCACCAGCACACTGCGAAGATTTAAATCTTCGCGCCCGCGTACCAGCGCAAGAGTGATACCGCCGTTCACGGCCAAGGCCGCCAGCGAAGTCCAGATCATCCAGCTTTCCACGACCGGAACGGGTGCACGAAAGCGTGCGACGGCTTCCCAACCGAGCCATGCGGAGAGAAACACCAAGACCAGCGAATTGGTGAACGCGGCGAGAGTGCCGGCGCGATGGTAGCCGTAGGTTTTTTCGGCGTCCGCGGGGCGCTCGGCCCAACGCATGGCGAGGTAGGAAATGCCCAGGGCGGGAACGTCGGAAAGATTGTGGACGGCGTCATTCAGGAGGGCTACGCTACGTCCAAGCACGCCGCCAAAAATCTCGGCCACGACGAGTCCCAGGGTGGCAGCCATGGCCCAGCCCAGAATCGCGGGACGCAGTTGCGGGTGAGAGTGGCCGGCGTGACCATGCCCATGCCCGTGACCCTGTTGGTGACTATGGTCATGCGCATGGGAGTGCGTATGGCCACCGTGGCTATGGACGTGGGCACTCATCAAGCACTATGGTACGCGAGTGCGGCGGGGAACGCAGCTTGGCGGAGCGTTTTCCAGCAGCTTGTTAGGCACTTTGACACCTTGGGACCGCGAAAAGATTGACGGTGCTGGCTGGGACTGCCAACATTCGTTAAGTCGTGCGTCGCGTCCGTTTTGCGCGATAGGGCCTGCCGGGGAAGTTTTTAAACTAGGGCTTAATGACGGTTCCCATAGCCAAATTGAGCTTTTGGGGCGTGCGCGGTTCCACGCCGACGGTGGACCCTGCCACGTGGCGGTATGGCGGAAACACGCCTTGCCTCGAACTGATGGCTCCGGATGGCACGCAATTCATTCTGGATTGCGGGACGGGTTTACGCATGCTGGGGGGCCGCTGGGCGGACCCCGACGGAACACGCCCGGCGCAGACGCATATCCTGGTGACGCACTATCACTGGGACCACATCCAGGGCGTGCCGTTTTTTGCGCCGCTGTACGTGCCGACCAACGAGTTTCATTTCTACAGTTTCCGTTCAAAATATCTCGGACCGAATAGCCTGAAGCAGGTGTTTGAGGCGCAGATGGCTACGCCGTATTTTCCCGTGGATATGTCGGCGATGACGGCGGCCAAGAAGTTCCGCGAAGTGGATGGCGGAGAGTCTTTTAAGATTGGCGAAAACACGGTTACGGCGCGCTGGTTGAATCATCCGCAGGGTTGCCTGGGATACCGCATCGAGACGCCCGCGGGAATTGTGGCCTATGCCACGGACAACGAGCCGGGGAATCCGGAGCTGGAGAATAATTTGCGCGCATTGGCCACAGGCGCGGATATTTTCATTAATGACGCGCAGTACACGCCGGAGCAGCTGGAGACCAGCCGACGCGGGTGGGGGCACTCGTCCTGGCACGACGGGGTGCGTATTGCGCAGCAGGCCGGAGCTAAAACGCTGGTGCTGTTTCACCACGATCCGGACTCGACGGATCGCGCGGTGGACACGATTTTGCGCAATGCGCGCGAAGAGTTTGACTCGGTGTTTGCGGCCAGCGAGGGGATGGTGATTACGCTCGGAGGATTGGGGGATCCGGTGCAGACGCATATGCCCGGGACGCGCACTTCGCTGCGCCGAGATGCGCAGTTTCGCGCGCGGGTTAGCGGCATGACCGTGGGCGGCAAGCCCTTTGAGGAAGATACGCTGGTGAAGGATTTGTCGCTGCAGGGGGCGCTGATTTCGCTGCAACATGCGCCGCGGCTGCAATCAGAGCTGTTGGTGACGATGGAAGCTCCGGGATCAAACGGGGCGCATTCGATGAAGTTGCGCGGGTATGTGGTGCGGATTGAGGAAGCCCCGGAGAAGGGGCATAGCGCGGTGGGCGTGGTGTTTACGGACTAAAGGGCGAGCGCTCGCGAAATAATTTCGCGACTACGGATCCTTCCGGAAGGTTCCAGGGAAAAACTAATTCAGTTCTGCGATTTTGCCGTCGAGGTGCGCCAGCGCGGCTTCGAGAGACTTGCGGTGACCCGGGTGGGTGGCGTTTTGCAGATCGTTTGCTATCCGCGTGCGCGAGAGCTCCAGATCCTTCTTTTGCTGCTCGTGGCGCACTTGGGCGTCCGACTTGTTCCCCGCATTGGGATTGGATTTGGGGATATCCGCAGTTGCTACCTGCGACTCTACGTCTTTGCTTTCCCAGCCTCGCGCCATGCCGTTAGTTTGACACAGTTTACGGTGTAGAAGGGGATTAAGACGGGCGTTGATTTTGCCTGGTTGGGTGCGCGGTCACGGGCCCAGTTACAAGCCAGGTTAGGAGCGTCGTTTCGTCTTAAGCGCTGGCGGCGCGGCGTTTTGGCACGGTGGCCTCGCCGAGTGGCCGGCGCATCACGCCCTGCAGCGTCCGCTCGGCAATGCGCGCGCGATGTTCGGCAAAGACGCCGCGATAAGAGAATTCGGCTGCGTGGTCGGCCCAGGCGATGCGCAGGCACCAGTTACCGGCGGAGGCTTGCTCGGCGCGAGCGGAGGTCAATTCGCGGACCGGGACGACTAGTAGCGGCTGAAAATGTTCGTCGAGTGCCCAGATGTTGTCGACGCTGGTGAAAAGCTGGACCGGCGCCGCAAGGAGGTTGCCGGGCTGGTACTGGCCGCCGTTCACCACGACTAGGGCGCCAAGTTCGCGCGCTTTTTCATCGGCAGTGGTGTCCGGGCGGGCGGAGGGGAGAAGTATGGCGCTGAGGAACATGGCCAAGCCAAGTACTGAGACGAGGTAGCTATTCGAGAGCGCGAGCGGGAGCAGGACGAGGGAGGCGCCGACGAGGCCCAGCGCAATGCGGAAAGCGAACCACGAGCGCTGACTGCGGCGGAGATGAATGATTTTCGGGACGAACAGCGCGACGGAAAATAGGCTGACGATCGCGATGTTACGCGCTTTGGCCACCGTAAGTTTGCCGATCGCAGCGCGTTGCGGCGCGAGGCCGTGAACCGCCGGGGGAGGGGAGTGCTCTGTGTGCCGGATTGGACTGTGGTTGACGTTCATGGGTTGCCGGTGCGCTGAAACCGTGGGCCATTATACCTGTTCGGGTGGCCAGGTTTAAGTGCACAAAGGGACGGTTGGTCGCGGAACACACCGTTAGAGAGTTGCGGCGAGTAAGGCTTTGTTGGCGAGCTCTTTGCTGCCGGGTTTACCGGCGAGAACAAGGCCGCACCAATCGGCTGCCACGCGTGACAGGCGGACGGACTCGCTCGTCAGAGATTCGGGGCCGCTGGAATCGGCGTTGCCGAAAAAGATGCGGTCCAAGGGTTGGGCTGCGATCAGGCGGTTTTTGGTGAATTGTCCGGGCACGCCCATGAACATGGGGTGTCCGCGGCGATAGATGCGCACCTCGACGGGGTTAACGTTCGTGTCCGGCAGGATTTTTTGAAAGTCCGCCAGCACGTTGGCGGCGAGCGCTTTGCAGTCCTCTTCGCGCAGGAGGGTGGCGCGCTGGTATTCGCGGAGGGGCGTATAGCAGGAGAGAATGTTGTTTTTCTGCGTGTAGCCTGGGGTGGTGCGAATGGTCCAGTCGGCGACGATAAAATCCGTGAAAGTGTTGCCCGGGCACCAGTTGTCGTAGCCGCGGTTGTAGACCGGCTTGTCGAAGATGAGGTTCACCACGGGATAGGGAGCGTAGCGGGTCTTGTGCATCGCCGATTTCTGTTCCGCCGGCAAATCACCGATCAGACGCGCGCTGATGTATTTCGCCACGCACATGATGACCGCTTTGGCGCTGACGGTGATCAACTCGCCGCCGCGAAGGTAGGTGACATTCACGCCGTCTGGGCCCGGCACGACGGCGACCACGGTAGCTTCGCCGAGCATGCGTTCTTTGTATTTCGGCAGCATCACCTCCACCAGGCGATGCGTGATGCAGCCGAGTCCGCCGGGGAGAATCACGCGGTGCGCGTCCACGCCCGTTATTAATCCTTGCAGCGCGTCGGCACCGACGAGCGCCGAAGTATCCTCCGTAGTGCAACCCCAGTTCGACGGGCCATAAGCGTCCCACCATTGCTGCAGTTCGGGAGCATGCGCTGCGGTGTAGTTAGTGAAGGGCTGCGCGTCCAGCTCCTTCATCTGCGCGGTCAGATCGAGTTTCATCACTTGATCGCGAAATTTTTTGAAGCTGGCGATAACCGCTTTGGGATACGGCAGTTGATCGAGGCCGGCGTTCCAGGTATCCGGGACAAAGACCTTGTTGATGATGGTGGGGTCGGGATTGTCGACGGGGAGCAACTTGAGGCCCAGCTCAGCGGCGAGATGATCGCCGTCATCACCGCGATAGGCGTAGGCGGACCCGGTGGCGAAGGGCTGGCCGTCGTACTCTTCCTGATAGGCGTTGCCGCCGAAGTGACCTTCTTTCTCCAGCAGCAGCCAGTCCTGGCCGCCGAGGAAATAGCCTGCGGAAAGGCCAGCTACGCCGCCGCCGATAATGACGACAGCGGCCTTTTTCGTGGGGCTCGGGCGATCAAACTTGTGACCATCGCGAATCTGGTGGCAGATCTCGAAATGTTCGCCTTCCATGCGCGGCGCGGGGGGCGCGGAATCCGGAGCGGCGAGCAGTGTGTGATCGATCGGGCAGCCCGCGGCAACCGAGCCGACGACGACGTACTTGATGAAATCCCGGCGTGAGTGCGACATGATTTGCTCTCCCAAGACTTTTCGTGTTCCGGCTCGCTGGCTCGTGCTGCTGCGCAGCGCCGCAGAATCAGTTGGCGTTACGCAACGACCGCATCCGCAAGCGATACCAGACGCTGATGAGCACGACGGAGACGACGAAAATCAGCGTCGAGACGGCGTTAATCTCCGGCGTCATACCTTGGCGCAGGCGGCCCCAGATTTCCATGGGCAGGGTGTTATCGCGTCCGATCAGGAAAAAGGTGACGGCGATTTCGTCCATGGAGAGCGTGAAAATCAGCAGACCCGCCGCAATCAACGGAAGTTTTAGATTCGGCAGCGTGACTCGCCAGAATGTTTGCCAGGGCGTCGCGCCGAGATCCAGCGAGGCTTCTTCCTGCGCGCGATCCATTTTTTGCAGCCCAGCGAAGAGTTCCGTCGTGGCTACAGAGATGAGCGCGGTTCCGTGTCCAAGGAAGACCGTTACCAGGCTGAGCGGCGCGCCGGCGAATACCGCGAACATCAGCAGCGATAGTCCCGTGATAATGCCGGGAAGAATCAGCGGCAGCAGCACCAGCCGCCGGAAGAGCGCCTTGCCGGGAAAATCGGCACGGTCGAGCGCCAGCGCGGCGAGCAGGCCCAGCGTCAGCGCCAGGGCCACGCTTCCCGCCGCGACTACCAGACTATTCAGCACCGCGTCCCAGATGGCGCCGTCGGCAAACAACAGGCCGTACCAGTGCAAGGTGAAATGGCGAGGCGGAAAACCGCCGACGCCGTCACGATTGAAGGAGTAGCCGACCAGCACGACGATCGGCAAGTAGATGAAGGCGAATACGGCGATAACGTACGGCGTCAACCAGGTGGCGCGGCGTGCGGAAGTGGTGGCGTTCATGGTTGCGCGCCTTTCGTGTGCCCTTTGCTCATTTGAAAGACCAGCGCTTTTCCAGCGTTTCCGTAAGGGACAGTAATGTCAACGTAATTACCAGAATGCACATGGCCACCGCCGCTCCCAGCGGCCAATCGTAGGCTGCGCCGAAGAGGCTTTGCACCACATTCGCGATCATCGTGCCGGAAGGGCCGCCCACCAGCAGTGGGGCCAGAAAATCGCCGAGCGAAAGAACGAAGGCAAACGTTGCACCCGCCAGCAAACCGGGCATGGAGAGCGGCAGCACCACGCGCAGAAACGTTTGCGACGGCGTGGCGCCGAGGTCTTGCGAAGCTTCGAGAAGCGGACGCGGGATGGATTCCAGCGCGGCGTAAATTGGCAGGAACACGAACGGTGTGTAAATGTGCGTCAACATCAGCACCACGGCGAAGGGGCTGTAGAGCAGAAAGCCCACGGGGGCGTGCGTGATATGCGCGTACCGCAGAAAACCGTTCAGCACGCCGTCGCTCCCGAGAATGGTTTTCCACGCGTAGCCGCGCACCAGATAGCTGACCCAAAGCGGCACGATTACCAGCTGATAGAGAATTTCCTTACGCACGCCGGAATAAAACGAGACATAGTAAGCCAGCGGATAGCCCAGCAGCAGCGAACAAAGGGTAACGCTGGCCGCAATGCGCATGGTGCGTAGCAGCACCTGCAGATACACCGTCCGCGTGAACAGCGCCGCGTAGTTGCCGAGGTTCCACTGATGCACGATGAAGCCGTCGCGCACCAGCCAGAAACTGTGCACCAACATGAGCGCGTACGGCAGCAGCAGAAAAATGCCCACCCACAGCAGCGGCGGCAGCGACACGAGCGATTTGTAAGCGCGCGAGTACATGGGCGATCAAGCCTTGACGCGGATGGCATCTTCGGGCAAAAACGCGAATTCCAGCTCGCCGCTCAGCGGTCCGGCGGCGCGAATACGCACACGCAACATTTGCGTCGGGCCGCACCCGATTTCCAGCGTTTCGCTGGCGCCGCCATAGAGTTGCTGCCGGACCGTACCGCGAAATGTTGACGCGCTGGACGGGGGCGACGAATCGCTGGGGACGCATCCAATGTCTTCAGGGCGCAGAGAAAATAACGCGGGGCCGTCCGCCTCGCGCGTCGGCCAGCACAGCGCGCCGCAAGCGGCCACTCCCGCGCGCACGTGCGCTTCCAATAAATTCGTCTGCCCGATGAATTGCGCCGCATAGGCTGTCGCTGGATGCTTATAAATCTCGCGCGGTGAAGCGATTTGTTCCAGCGTGCCGCCACGCAGTAGCGCAATCCGGTCAGAGAGTGCCATGGCCTCTTCCTGATCGTGCGTGACAAAGAGAAACGTGATGCCGAGTTCCCGCTGCAGCGCCTTCAGTTCGCTCTGCATCTGTTTGCGCAGGTTGGCGTCCAGCGCCGAAAGCGGCTCATCCAGTAGCAGTAACTGCGGGCGATTCACCAAGGCCCGAGCCAGCGCCACGCGCTGTTGTTGCCCGCCGCTCAGCCTTCCGGGACGCGCCGCAGCGAATTCCTGCATCTTCACCATGCGCAGCGCGTCATCGACGCGGCCGGCGACCTCGCTCGCCGCAGTTCCCCGCACGCGCAATCCGTACGCAACGTTGTCGCGTACGTTCAAATGGGGAAACAGCGCGTAGTGTTGAAACACGGTGTTCACCGGCCGCTGGTAAGGTGGCACCAAATCCAGCCGCTGCCCGCTCATCCAGATTTCTCCAGATGTTGGCGCCTCAAAACCCGCGATCAGCCGCAGCAGCGTGGTTTTCCCGGAGCCGCTTTCGCCCAGCAGGGTAAGAAATTCCCCGGCCGCGATGTTCAGCGAAACGTCATTCAACACTTTAGCCGCGCCGAAGCGCTTGGCCACGGAGCGCACCTCAAGCAGCGTTCCGCCGGCTGCGAGTCCCGCACTTGACGGGTTGGCCTTGTTGGCGCTCACTGCGCGGCTTTCACCTCATTCCAGATTTCGTTGTACTTCGCGCGCCGCGGCACGTCCTGCCAGAAATAGATCCGCTTCATGTAGGTGTCCGGATCGTCGAGGTGCAATGTTTTCTTTTCTTCGTCAGACATAAATTGCGCCGCGCCGGGATTCGCCGGCGTGTAGTGTGTTACGTCGGTGACCAGCTTCTGCGGCTGCGCTTCGATCATGTACTCCAGAAACGCATGCGCCAGTTCCTTGTGGGAGCTGGCGGCGGTGATCATCAAGTGATCGATCCAACCGGTGGTGTTTTCCTTGGGAATCGTTTCGCCAATGGGAAAATGCAGCTTGCGCAGATCGTTGGTCATCAGCGGCCAGCCCATGGCGATCACGATTTCGTGATTCTGAAAGAGGTTGGTCAGTTCGCCGCCGGTGCCCCACAGCTTCCGAATGTTCGGCTTCAACTCCAGCAATTTCTTTTTCACGGCCTCGAGTTGCGCGTCCGTCAAATTGTAAAGTTGCGAGGGATCGGGCTGATCGTAACCGAGCACCTGCGCCGCCATAAATATCGTCGAAAGATCGTCCCACGCCGAAACCTTCCCCTTCAGCGCGGGGTCCCACAACACGCTCCACGAATTCGGTGCTGGCGCGAATGCCGTCGTATCGTACAGCAGCGGGTTCGGCCCCCACATGAACGGCACGCCGTAAATCTGCCCATTGAATTTCACCAGTGGCATGTCGCGCAGTTTCTGTGAGAGCTGCGCGTACGACGGCAATTTCGCCAGGTCGAGCGGCGCGGCCAGCCCCGTGCGTGCGATGGACGCCGCCACATCGCTCGACGGCGAGATCACGTCGTAATTCGCCGCGCTACCCCCGCGCAGCTTGGCCACCAGTTCGTCGCTCGAGCCCATGTACGACGCGACCACTTTGCAGTGATGCGCGTCCTCAAACGCCTGCACCACCGAAGGATCGGCGTAGCCTTCCCATACCAGAAGGCTCAGCGTGTCTTGTTTTTTCTGGCATGCTCCACAACCCAGTAGCGCCAATAGTCCAGCGATGACGGCGAAGCGTTTCATCGTTTCTCCTACGTCGAAAATTCGGGCGTACCCGCCCGCCTAAAACGTCGGTGGCGTATTGATCCACAGCAGGGACGTCTCGGTGCGCCCGGGATTTTTCCAGCGATGCGGCGTCGAGCTCTCGAAATACAGACTGTCGCCGGACTTCAGCAAATAGTGCTCTTCATCCGCCAGCCAAATCTCGAATCGCCCCTGCAACACGTGCAAAAACTCCTCACCCTCGTGCGCGTACGATTCTCCGCTCCCGCCGCCCGGCTGGATGCGGAAAATATGAGGCTCCATGGCCGTGCGCCCCCAAGCCAATAGTTCCATGCGCACACCCGGGGTGGTCTCCAGGATTTTGCGCTGCGCGCGGCGCACCACGCGCGGATTTTTCTCCGCCGCTGCAAAAAAGGAAAGAATGTTCGTACGATAGAAGCGCGCAATGCGCCGCAACGTGGCGATGGAAGAGCGCATCTGCCCGCGCTCTAGCGCGCTCAGAAATCCGATGGAGACGCCCGTCGCCTTGGCCACCTGAGCCAGCGAAAGCCCGCGTCGCGCGCGCAGTCGCCGGAAGCGTTGCCCCGGCTGCGGCTCCGCTTCCGCAGGCGCAGCCACCACACCTTCGCGTTTCAGTTCGTGCACGATGGCTGCCGGATTCAGCCCGCGCGCCCGTCGCAGAAACACCGCGCGCTGCAGCAAGCGCACATCCGTCTCACGAAAAAGTCGATAGCGGCTCGCCGTGCGCTCCGGCGTCACCAGCCCCAGCACCTCCCACGCGCGCAGCGCCGAAGACGAAATCCCCACCCGTTTC